>ENA-UONW01000592-UONW01000592.1-human-gut-metagenome-genome-assembly--contig:-CS52-NODE-592-length-52426-cov-7.193542_pt1 | contig 52426 bp, 45 predicted proteins | sample MGYA00242463_ERZ724010 | MGnify/ENA metagenome assembly ERZ724010 | reverse complement strand
AGGGTTAGGAATCCTGAACGGTTTTTCTCAAAGTTGCTTGAATCGACTCATCGTACCGTTTCTCACTACTGTCCAAAACGAGTCTCTGCGAAGATGGCAAATAGACTGATTTAATTTAAGAAATAAAAGCCTCGTTGGGAAAAAGGGTGTTCTTAAAGGTCCGGCACCAATTGGACTAAAGTCACCGCAATCTTTATTTCTTCAGAATTTTTTCTCCACTGAGGATTTCATAGAAACGCTGCAAGGAAACATCTGACAGTTGCATCATGACCACCTGAGCCATTTAACGTCGGCCTTTTGGGCGACGGAAACGCCAGTTACAGCCAGGATTTAGTCTTGTTAGAACGCGTCACGTGAAGTTTGATTCCGGCCCTCTCTCGTTTGTAATTCGCCCAGCGATACAACTTGCAAACCGAGGTGATTGTCGTTGAGTCCAACGAAGTAGAGTCACTCGCAAATCGAGGGTCCAGATTCGGGCCGATTTCGTTCCGGACAGCCGTGACCGTTTCTATGCCCTTTTTTCATCGCTCTTGACAAAAATTTTTCCATCTTGCAATATCGAGAATCAAACACAAAACTGTCCGTGATTTTTTTAAAAAATATGGAGGCCCGCATGAAACTGAGAAAACTAACGGCACTCGCAAGTCTCATGCTCCTGAGCACGACATCGATGGCAGCCGTTCCCACCGTCTCACCGAAAGCTGCGGCCTCGGCAGATGCCATCAACCAAGACCCCCTTATGCAGAAAATTCTTGCCGAGGCCGTCAGCCCGGAAGGTCAAAAATGGCGATTTAACACGCAGATGGAAATCGTCCGTATTGCATCCCCTTCTCGTTCGGAAATGCGTCGTCAAAAGGAAATCATGCGCCGCTTTACGCAGGAATGGGGCTTTACTCCCGAACAGGTCTTGACACGCCTTGACGGGTACCTGCCCGGTGCCGGCATTCAGCTTGTCGACGGTCTTCCGGTTTATAACGCCTGTGTGCGTATTGCCGGCACCTATTCCAAGCAAAAGGATGCCCAATCGTACAAGGGCCAATTCCCCAAAGTTCTCCTTGAAGGTCATATCGATACGGTCAATCCCCCGGTTCTTCCCCCGGAAGCCACTCCTTACGAGCCGGTGAAATTGCAGCCCGTGAAGCAGCCCCTTGTGAAAACGCGCGATGAGCTCGCTTCGATTGCCGAGGAACTGCATTTTGACAAGAACGGCAAGATTATCGAAGACGAGAACTATCACAAGGCCTACAAGCGCTATCAGAACTACGAAGAAGCCCAGAAAAAAGACGCCTATCGCCTGTATGTCCCGGGCTATAACGATGCGATGATCAACACGGCTTCCGTGATGCAGATGGCGTACCTGATGAATAAATACGGCGTCAAGCCCGTTTATGACATTTGGGTCTGCGCCACCACCGGTGAAGAAGGCAAAGGCAACCTGTGCGGTATGAAGCAGCTTTACGGCTACAACCAGGATACCGGCAAGGGTAACAATGCGCTTAACTTCGTGGCCAACGTCGGCGCCGACAGCACCTCGCCCAAGTCCGGCACCGTCAACTACTTAGGTTCCTACCGTTTCGAAATTAAGTACACCGAACCGGAAGGCGTCAAGGTCGGCGCCAAACAGCCCTCGGCCCTTCGCGCCATGTCCCGCGCCATTGAGATGATTTCCAATCTCAAGAGCCCGTACGACTTAGATAAGACCGCCGAAAGAACCACCTACACGGTCGGTGTCGGTAACTGCACGAAAGCCGAAACCGGTATGAGAAGTCAGTCTTGCACCCTGATGGTCGACATGCGTAGCCCGACACAAGAACCCTTAAGTGCCATGCGTGCCAAGATCGAGCCGACGTTTAAGAAAGCTTTAGACGAAGAAAACGGCCTGTTTAAGGTCAAGGACGATAACGCCAAGGCCGTGAAAATGGAACTCGTGTGGTTCGGTGACCGTCCGGCTCACCAGCGTAAGCACTACAGCGACGGCGTGATGCAGGCATACTGGCAGTCGGCTAAGGTCGTCGGCATTGACGAGCGCAAGGAACTCGATACGAGAGCCGTTTCCTTAAATGACAACGTTCCGGCGGCTGTCGGCGTTCCGACCGTCAACATCAATGTCGGCACCAATGCCGGCGGTGGCGGCGGCCATGCTTGGTACGAATGGGGCATCCCGGGCAACGGCGTTGATGAAGGAAAACGTGTCTACCGCATGATTCTCATAGGCCTGATGGCCTCGGGCTACAACACGTCCGCCGGCAAGAAGGTCGATCCCCTGATGGGGCCGATCGGTCCGAGAACCACCGAAGACATGTACTAATGGAGATACGTATGAAAAAAATCCTTTTCACTCTGGCGCTCGGTCTTGCTGCTTGCGTGGCATCGGCAACCGTCTATGAAGTTGCCATCACAGGACCCGGAGGTCATTCAAACGGTTCGTACGGGAACACCAATGCCGTCCACGCCGGAGCGCGTGCCGTCTTAGCGCTCGATAAACTCCTGCCGTGTGCAGATGTGAGCGATTTTCGCGGCGGAGCCTCCGTCAATGCCATCGCAGCCGATGCGCATTTTGTCGTTGACACGGCCAAATGCTCGACGAGCAAAGCGAAAACCAAGGAGCTTGTCACCAAGGCCGTCAAGGCCGGTACAGATGCTGAAAATGCGTTCCGCGGAGTCAAAGCCGGCGATTTGGTAAACGGCTTCCCGGCCGATATCACGTTCCAGGTCCGCTAATTCGATCGGATGGATGCTCTTGGGGCGAGGCTCCGGCACAAACGCGCGCCCGTCCCTCGCTACGAAGGATTCAGGAGATGCATTTTCACAAGATTTTTTCGCATCTTTCCTTTAAACTTTGTACAAGTCTTTATTGAAAACACACGGAAAATTCCGTGTATTTTTTTCCAACCTAATCGCCCCCAACCATGGACTTGAAAAACAATTGGAAAGTAACGCTCGGTATCCTGACGTTAAGTTCGGTGCTCATGTCCTCGGGCTACACGATGCTCATCCCGTTCCTGCCGATGTATCTAATTCAAGACTTGGGGGTGGATGTCTCCGAAGTGAACTGGTGGAGCGGACTGATCTTTTCCGTTACGTTCTTAATTTCCGGCCTTATGGCCCCGATTTGGGGAGCGATGGCCGATCGAAAATCCAGAAAACTCATGGCCATGCGAGCGGCCGTGTGTCTGGCCGTATCGTACTTTCTCGGAGCGTTTGTTCAGACGCCCATGCAACTTTTCGGCATGCGGGCTCTTCAGGGTTTTTCTTCCGGACTGTGGCCTGCCACCTTAGCAATTATGAGTGCCAAAGCCCCGAGCGCACGACTCGGACTTTGCCTGGGCGTGATGCAAGGAGGCCTCACGGCCGGTCACGTTATCGGCCCCTTCTTCGGTGGTGCGATGGCAGAACTATTCGGGATGCGCGCCTCGTTTTTAGTCGCTGCCGGGGGTCTGACATGTATTGCCACACTGATTTTCTTTTTCATCGACGAGCCGCCAAAAGCCCCAGTTGCTGCAAAAGTCGAATCCGTACAAAGCAAGTGGCGCATTCATCCGACGCTGAAAAACCCCGTTATCCGGCGCATGCTCTTTGCCGCTGCCATGGTTCAGCTCACCGTCATGATGACGCAACCGGTGCTACCCCTTTACATTGCGCAGCTTCAAAACTCGATGGACCACATCGTCTTTATTTCGGGATTGGTCTTTTCCGTCGTCGGAATTTCCGGGATTTTCGCCTCGCCCTTGTGGGGCATCCTCGGACAAAGTTGGGGATATCGTCCCGTCCTGTACCTGTCGCTCGTTTTGGGAGCAACGTTCGGGTGGATTCAGGCCGTTCCGTTTGATTTGACCCAATTTACGGTTTGGCGCTTTATCGGAGGAATTGCCTTTGCGGGAATCTTCCCGGCGATTAACGCCGTTTTAACGCAATCGACCGATCCGGCCGACCGAGGTCGCGTCTTCGGATACAGTTACTGTGCCCAACAATTAGGCAGCGTCCTCGGTCCGATTCTCGGCGGCGTGATGGCCACGTATCTGACCAACCAAATCGTGCTCGGCATTGCCGGTGCCCTTTTGTATCCGGTGGCCGCTGTTTTGATTTTCGGTCGCCCGAAAAAACGCGCGCCTGCGACGGGAACCCCGGTGAAAACCACATCGGATAAATCCGAGCCTTAGGGGAAAACTCTCAAGTCAATGCCTTGATTCGTTTATCAAAATCAAGGAAAATTTTCCGGAACGGAAATCGGCTTGGTGCGGTCGGAGAGACTCGAACTCTCATGACTCTCGCCACAGCCACCTCAAGGCTGCGCGTCTACCAATTTCGCCACGACCGCATTAGATTCCGATGTTCGATGAAGATTGTCGACCTTCTCGAACATTCGGCAAGGTTGGGCATTTTAACGGAAATCCGCAATAGGTCAAGAAAAATAATCCGTTCGGCTGGCAAAAATATCTAATATATTGATAAGATTAATCTTTTAATTTTGAACAGTCCCTGTCCCGTCTCGGGGAACAAGAACAAAAATGGGACGTTTTTCTTAAAAGAGAGTTCTTCGTATGTCGGAAAATTTGTATTTTGATAAGAGCGATCGTGCCCTGCTCGATATTGTCAATTCGACCACGGAACAGAAGACCGATGTCAAGCTCGAACAAAAGCTCTTTAACACCGCCCTACACCCGCACGGAATCCTCAGTTTGGCGACGACGCACGAGAGCCGCATGGCTTACGCCGTTATCAACCTATTAAAGAGCATTGAAGGATTAGGCGATGCCTCCGAACGGTTAAGTGCCCTACGAGCCCTTTATGACGAGGTAATCAATAGTGCTACGACGCCGTTTCGAATCAATACGGGACGTGTTCTCGTGCAGATTATGAAAGACATTGTTCGCGCTAAGGGTAACAATGTCGAGCAGTTAAAACTCATTCACGATTTCCGCAAAGTGGCTGCCGGTAACCCCCGTATCGTGCGTTCCTTCCTGGCCTCGCGCTACCTATTCGAAATGCCCGAGAGTTGGGATCAGCTCACGATGGACCAGCACGTGCACGACTCCAATACGAAGGGCCGCAAGAATCCGACGTACTTGATTATGGATGCCTGGGTCAAAGGCATTCGCAGTTTGACGGTGATTTATCACAACACGGTCAATCCGGCAACGGTCGAAGAACTGACGACGGCGGCCGAAATCATGAAGATTCGCGTACGTGTCGGACTGGAATTTCGTTCTGTTTTCGGCAAGAAATATGCGGATTTCATTTGGGTTCCGCGCGGATTTGCCAAGGCCGAAGACGTGGTCAAATTCTTCAAGAGCGCTCCGGTTCGCAAAGTCCTGCAGGAAGGCGAAAAGGCCAATGCCTGGTACTCCGAGCAAACTTATGCCCTGCTTGAGAGCTTCAATCAGAACCACTTACAAGAGATTAAGAAGCACTTCGGACTGCCGGACATCGCTCCCTTAAGTAAAGAGTCCTTTACCGAGTTTGTCGGTGCGGGTCGTGCAAGCCGTCTGCATTTGGCTGACTTTATTCACAAGAATCTTTTCCAACCGATGAAAAAGCGTGCCGAGACGCTCCGCGCCTCGCTTTCTTCTCTGACCGAAGAGGGCCGGAAGACCGCCTTAACGCAAATCGAAGAGCTCCACGGCTTAACGTCCAACAAGATTTATTCGGACTATTTGAGTGCCGAAAAAAACCCGACGGTTCCCAATCGCGACATTCCGGCCGATGACGGACGTCCGCTTTTCCTTTCGATGCCGATTCTCGATCACTTAAAGCTTGTGACAGATTTACGAAGCGGCTTTAGGACGACATTACAGCTGGCAGGTTTGGATGCGGCCGATGTTCTGGAGATTCTTTGGGATGCTCACGGGCTTTTTACGCACCTTGAACGCATTAACCTTAAGGAATACAACGAAGGCGAAGTTTTTGACTTGGAGCGCATCGGCAAGATTCAGTACGACATTAACACCGCGCGCATCATGAGTCTGAAGGCGACGTTAAGCGAACTGATTTTGGAAAACGCCCACGATACGGCACGGAGCGACAAATTAACGCTCATTCTCGACAATCTGTCCGACTTAATTGACCTATACAGCATCACTCCGCTCGGTAGTGCTTTCGGCACGGACTCCACGGGTCACGTCGGCAACCGCGTCGGCATGGGGCTTGCCGTAATCGATACGCTTCCGGCTTCGGCCCAAAAGAAGTTACGCGCGAACACAAAACTCCTTCCGGTGGACGTCAAGCTTGAGGTGAGCGACACGTACAAGGACGTCTCAACCCCGAGTTTGCTGACGCGCCTTGTCCGTAAGGTTCGCGGCAACCCGGCCATCGGCATGACGCGCAAGCGCGATTACGCCATTGCCGAACGCTCGGTTGAAGTCAACTCGAAAAACGGCAACATCGCCACCTTGGGCGGCATGACGGGAGCGGCCGACAACAATCTTTTAGCCGACACCAAAGCGACGACGAGTACGAAGATTCCGACCAAATACCTGACAACCCCGGTTCTCAACGTCATCAAGGTCCTCTTCGGTCTTGTCCCTGCGTTTTGCACCTTCATGATTACGCAGAACTGGTGGTTCCTTGCGTGCTTCGGTGCCTTTATTTGGCTCGGCATCACGGGCGTGCGCAACATCATTCAGATGATTATCGCTTCGGGCTCGTTCCTCGGAAGCCGCGTCAAGTGGTATCAGACGGTGCAATGGACTCGCTTGTGTGAATCCCTGATGTACACGGGTTGGTCCGTCGTTCTTCTGGAAGGCATTATGCGTAATGCCGTCTTGGTCGGCCTATTTAACATCAAGGTCACGGAGCACCCGCTCCTTGTGTTTACCGTAATTGCCTTGGCAAACGGCACCTACATCAGCTCGCATAACATTTTCCGCGGATTCCCGATGACGGCCGTTGTCGGAAACTTCTTCCGCAGTGTGCTGGCCATTCCCGTTGCGTTGTTTTACAACGCGGTTTTGGCGCTCATTTTGCCGTTCTTAACCTCGATGCCCGTGGCGGACGTCCTGATTTACTCCTCGGCTATTATCACGAAACTGGCATCCGATACGATTGCCCTCATGATTGAGGCAACGGCTGACCGCTGCAACTTCTATCGGTTGCGTCGTCTTGACTACGCCGCAAAATTCAAGGCCATCTTTGCTTGCTACGTGAAACTGGAAACGCTCTTTCCGGAGCGCAACATGCTCGAAGTCTTTGCCGCTCCCGGAGAGTTCCGTCGTATTACGCAGCAAGTCGGCGCAGTGCAACGTGAAGAACTTTTCGCTCACCTGCTTGACTTGATGTACTTCTGGTTTTATAAGAGCACGAGCCATCAGGTCTTCAAATCGCTCATTGCCAAGATGAGCCCGCAAGAGCGTCAGGTCTTAAATGCCATCCATGAGGGATTCTTTAAGAGCAACCCCGAGGAAGCCGAAGAAATCATCCGCAAGTTCCTCGGTTCGCATTCGACCAAGTGCTTGGAGTTTTATCGCGCCAACTTCAAGCCTTATTTTAAGTCCATGCAAAAGTTCTTCCCGGGACTGGCAACCGAATAATTGTTTAAGATGCTACGGATAGCAAGCGGGAACCCGAGGGTTCCCGCTTGCTTTTTCAGTTCAGCTCGCCTCTTTTAAGACAATGTCTTAAGCCAGGCTATCAGAATCTCGGAAGATCTTTGGGCCGAATGGGCGACAAAGGTCGGATAGTCCTCGGGTGTTTTTCCGTCGGCCTCATCGGAAATCACGCGAATAGCGGCATACGGAACACGATTAACAAAGGCAACCTGAGCCACGGCACACGATTCCATCTCCGAGGCAACGGCGCCGAACGTATCGGCAATCCAGCGCTCTTTGGCAGCAGAAGCGACAAATTGGTCTCCCGTTGCCACAATCCCGCGCGTGTAAGGAACGTGTCTTTCCCGACAAACGGATTCAAGCGACCGAACCGTCGCCGCATCGGCCTCAAAACGGATGCGATTAATGCCCGAAACCATTCCGATGGTATCTCCGACAGCCGACGTATCCATATCGTGCTGCACGCAGGTCGTGGCAATAACAACGTCGCCGATGTGTAAATCCTTAGAAAGACTTCCGGCAACGCCGGAAACAACAAAGCGCGTAACGCCGTAGTTCAAGACCATCGTCTGCGCACATAAGGCGGCAAAGACCTTCCCGACGCCGCTTTTAGCCAACACGACATCTTGCCCGGCCAGACGTCCGCGGTAAAACGTGATGCCGCTCACAACGTCAATCTGAGGCGCTTGCATCGCCTCTTTAAGGTGGGCCACTTCAACGGCCATGGCCCCGATAATACCGATCACGATTCAGACACCCGAAGAAAAACAGATTACAGCGGCTTTCCGTCAATCGAAAAAAGCGGCAAAGGAGCTAAGAAACGGATGTCGGAACGCTTTTGAGCATCGCCTTCGGCCAAAACCGAAAGACGACCGCAAACGGTGCCGCCCGCTTCGGCTACAAGAGTCTCCAGAGCATGGAGCGACTCGCCCGTAGAAATCACATCGTCGACAATGAGAATGCGTTTCCCGTGGATTTTCGCAACATCTTCTTCCGGTAGGTACAACTTTTGTTCTCCGGCCGTTGTAATCGAATGCACAACGGTTTGAAGGGCTTTACCCATGTAGAGTTTCATGTGCTTACGTGCGACGAAGTAATGCTTGGCACCGCACTGTTTGGCCATCTCATGAATTAAGGGAATGCTCTTGGCTTCCGCCGTGAGCATGTAGTCGAACTGAGGGGCAAGTTTGAGTAACTCACTCGCGCAAGAAACGGTCAGCTCCGTATCCCCGAGCAAAATAAATGCCGCAATAGCCAGTTTGTCGGAAACGGGGAACAGTCGAAGGTTACGTTTTAAACCGGCAACTTCAATCGAATAGAACATAGTTAAGGCCCAAAAGACAAATAAAGAAACAAAGAAAAAGACGAAACCGTCCTTGCCAAGCCAGCGTAATTGTACCCTCAGGCACAGGGGTTTCCGAACAATTTCGGGTAAGAAAAAAGCCCTCCGAATCACTCGGAAGGCCCTCTGAAGAGTTCTGGCAGGGGTAGTAGGATTCGAACCTACGGATGACGGATTCAGAATCCGCTGCCTTAACCGGACTTGGCTATACCCCAGTCCTTGGTGCGGTCGGAGAGACTCGAACTCTCATGACTCTCGCCACAGCCACCTCAAGGCTGCGCGTCTACCAATTTCGCCACGACCGCACACCGGATTTTCGCTTCCCGGAAAGACCCGTCTCGCCGGGAAGACGGCATTCTAGCGCGGAACCTGATTGGATTGCAAGTTGTTATCCGTTGTCGAATCCGTGCCGGTTGTCTGCTCCATCGTCATCGTGCCGAGTACGCCCGAAGCGTTCTGACGCACGCTCTTCTGATACGCACCCGACCCCATCGTAATGGCCAGTGTTGCACAGAAGAAAATCGTTGCAGCAACGGCCGTCGAACGCGACAGGAAGTTCGCCGATCCAGAAGCACCGAACACGGAACCGGAAGCTCCCGATCCGAAAGCGGCACCCAAATCCGCACCCTTGCCGTGCTGTAACAAAACGAGAACGATGACGGCGACGGCAGAAATAATCTGCACGACAACCGCGATGCTCAAAATCATTTGCATGTTTATTTCCTATGGTGACTTACGCGGCAGCGCAAATCTTGTAAAAATCATCCGCCTTCAAAGCAGCACCGCCGATCAGGCCGCCGTCGATATCAGGCTGGCTGAAAAGCTCGGCAGCATTGGCAGGCTTGACGGAACCGCCGTACAGAATACGAAGTTCGCCGGCCACCTCGGCATCGGTCTCGGCGATAAAGGCGCGGATAGCAGCGTGCACTTCCTGAGCCTGGGCCGGCGTTGCGGTCTTACCCGTTCCGATTGCCCAAACCGGTTCGTAAGCAAGAACACCCCGGAGCAAAGCCTTCACGCCGACGGCGTCCATCACGGCCTTGACCTGACGTTCGACCACTTCGATGGTCTTACCGGCTTCACGTTCGGCCAGCGTCTCACCGATACAAACAATCGGCTTTAATCCCTTTTCAATGGCAGCCTTGGTCTTGGCGGCAACACGCGCATCCGTATCACCGAAATACGTACGACGCTCGGAGTGTCCCGTCAGGACCCAACCGGCACCGATATCGACAAGCATGGAAGCAGCCGTCTCGCCGGTGTAGGCACCGTGATCGTACTCACTCACATCTTCTCCGCCGAAACCGACGACGGTTCCCTTAAGGGCAGCGGCCAGCTGCGGGACGTAAATAGCCGGGGAGCAAACGACAACGTCGCACTTTAGGGAGCCGACGCGCGGCAAGAAAGACTCAATCCAAGCAGCGTTAGCGGCTGTAGATCCGTTCATTTTCCAGTTAGCTGCAACAAGCGGTTTACGAGACATTTTTATTATTTCCTTAAGAAGTTTTATCGGGAATTGTTGATTTTATAGAAGGGAGGAGTAAAAACAAACACCTCCCCTTCCTACGACGGGATTTTATTCCTCGCGAATGTCACTGTCAGCGCTCTCAGGAGCCTCATCCTTTAAAAGCGCTTTCATTGAAAGTCGCACGCGACCCTTTTCATCGACACCGATGACCTTGACGCGTACGACCTGCCCCTCTTTGAGGTAATCACTCACCTGATTGACGCGTTCGCGGGCAATCTGGCTGATGTGAAGCAGACCGTCCTTACCGGGCAGAAGCGAGACAATCGCGCCGAATTCCAAAATACGCTGCACGGTGCCTTCGTAGATCTGACCGACCTCGATTTCGGCCGTAATCTGCTCGATACGCTTTTTGGCCGCAGCAATCTTCTCGACGTTGCTCGAGGCAAGCGTCACGGTGCCGTCGTCTTCGATGTTAATTTCGCATCCGGTCTCTTCCACAAGGCTGCGAATCGTAGCGCCGCCCTTGCCGATCACATCACGAATCTTTTCGGGATTAATCTTGAAGGTTTCCAAACGCGGAGCCCAATCCGACAGGGCCTTGGCGCCGCCTCCGGCCATCTCGTGCATCTTGCCGAGGATGTGCATGCGCCCCTCGTGCGCCTGAGCCAAAGCCGCCTGCATGATTTCGGTCGTAATGCCTTCGATCTTGATATCCATCTGAAGGGCCGTCACGCCGTTTTCCGTACCGGCAACCTTAAAGTCCATGTCGCCTAAGTGGTCTTCATCACCGAGAATATCGGTTAGGACGGCAAACTTATTGCCTTCCTTAATCAATCCCATCGCTACACCGGCGACGTAGTCCTTCAAGGGGACCCCGGCATCCAAAAGCGACAGGCATCCGCCGCAGACACTGGCCATGGAGCTCGAACCGTTCGATTCGCAAATCTCACTGACGACGCGAATCGAATACGGGAATTCTTCCTCGGAGGGAATCACGGCCTTTAAGGCGCGCTTAGCCAGACGCCCGTGACCGATTTCACGACGCTTGGGGCTGCCGACACGACCCGTTTCACCCGTGGCAAACGGAGGCATGTTGTAGTGCAAAATAAAGCGTTCGCGACTCTCGCCCATAATCGAGTCAACGATCTGTTCATCTTGCTTGGTGCCGAGGGTTGTGAGCACGAGAGCCTGTGTTTCGCCGCGGGTAAACAGAGCCGACCCGTGCGTACGCGGCAATACACCCTGACGAATTTCGATGGGACGAACCGTATGCGTGTCGCGTCCGTCGATTCGGGGCTTGCCTTCCAAAATGTTCGAACGCACGATGTGCGCTTCCATCTCAAAGAGGATACCGTTCACTTCGTTGATATCGGGCGCCTCCGTGCCGGCCGCTTCCGCTTCGGCATTGAGCGTCGCTTCTACGAGTTCATACACTTCGCGCAGTTTTTCGTTACGCGCCTGCTTCTCGCGAATCGTATAAGCCTCGGCCAAACCGGCATCGGCAATGGCGTGAATGCGGACAATCAAGGCTTCGTTCTTAGCGGGCGGCTGCCAGTCCCAAGCGGGCTTTCCGGCCTCGGCCACCAAGTCGTGGATGGCATTAATGGCAACCTGCAACTGCTCATGACCGAATGTGACGGCACCGAGCATCGTTTCTTCGGAAAGGCGGTCGGCTTCGGATTCGACCATAAGGACGGCGCGTTCCGTACCGGCCACAACCAAATCGAGCTTGCTCTCGGGCATTTGGCTGACTTTGGGGTTGCAAACGAACTCACCGTTGATGTAACCGACGCGGCACGCTCCGATCGGACCCTTAAAGGGGATGCCCGAAATCATCAAAGCAGCCGAAGCGCCGATCATCGAGGGGATGTCCGGGTCGACTTCCGGATCAACGGAAACAACGTGAATGATGACCTGAACTTCGTTGAAAAATCCGTCGGGAAAAAGCGGACGAATCGGACGATCGATGAGGCGACTTGTGAGGGTTTCTTTTTCGCTCGGACGGCCTTCGCGCTTGAAGAATCCGCCGGGGAACTTGCCGGCTGCATAGGTCTTTTCGATGTAATCAACCGTAAGCGGGAAAAAGTCCTGTCCGGGTTTGGTTTCTTTCTTCGCAACGACCGTTGCCAGAACAACCGTATCGTCCATCTGGCAGACGACGGCGCCCGTGGCCTGACGAGCAATCTCGCCCGTTGTGAGCGTCACGTTGTGATCGCCGAATCGGAAAGATTTGGAGACTTTGTTAAACATGGTCATAGAGATCTGTTCCTTTAGATATTTCTATAACCCGCGTCCGACGTGTTCCGACGCGTCTTTCCTTCATTGACGGCACGCTGCGGCATCGAAATTCTCAACCAAGAAAACACCGAAGTCGCAACGCGCGAAACCATCCGGAAAGCCCTGCCTTTTAACTCCGGCGAACACGGGTAAAACAGCAAACAAATACTTTCGCGGCCGCTTTAAAAAGAGCGGCCGCGAAAGGTGAAATCACTTACGAAGCTTCAGCTCGTCGATGAGCTTGCGATAAGCCGGCAAATCCGTACGCTTGAGGTAATCCAACAGCTTACGACGGCGGCTGACCATCTTTAAAAGACCGCGACGGGAGTGGTGATCCTTGTCGTGCTCCTTGAAGTGGTCGGTAAGACCGTTAATGCGGGCCGTGAGCAACGCAACCTGAACCTCGGGAGAACCCGTATCCGCCGGTGTGCGCTGGAACTTGGCGACAATCTGACTCTTCTCAATTGTTGACATACTGTACCCTTAGAAAAAAGAGGTTGGAACAAGCGACACAGGTGTCTTCCCGCCCGTGTCGTGAATTAAGGGGCGTATTTTAGAGAAAAACCGAAAGAAAACAAGATTCGGACCGACACGGTCGTTACAGTCGAGCCGCTCGGAACACCGCCATGGAAACAAGCACGCCCGCTAAAAGAAGACTTAAGCCCGCAACCATCGTCAGAGTCGGCCACTCGCCGCGCCAGATTTGCGCAAAGATGACGGCAAAAATCGTTTCAAAAACAATCATTTGTCCGGCAAGTGCCGTCGGAAGACGTTGGCTCATCGCGTTCCAAAAGGCAATCCCCATCCAAGAGCAGACAAGGCCCGATCCCGCTGCCACGAAAATAAACCACAGCGGTCTCGCTCCGAGAAATTCTGTCTGCGTCGGGTCGATGTACCAGTAAGCAAGGTACAGCAACAGCGCAAACGGCATCGTCACCAAGCCTTGTGCCGTCGACCACGTTCTCGGTGAGCGTTTCGGGTGGTCTGTGAGCCAATCGGCGTTACGAATCGGATACCAAGTCCAAAGAAACAAGGCCGCAAGGCCGAAGGCGCATCCGATCCAGAATCGCAGACTGTCTCCGCTATTGGCCCGCGTTACGACATCAAGTTCGCCGCTATTAGCCAGAGTAAATCCGACGACAACGAGAACAAGCCCGGGCGCCAATTTTTTCCACGGTAGCGCACGATGCCGTTTTCTGTCACGCCAATTGGCGATAACAGCCACGGAAACCGGAATCACGGCCATGCACATGCCGGCAAGCGGCGCCCCGGCGTACTGAATGCAACTGGCAAGCGTCCAGTAGTAGACGATGTTTCCGATAACACCGAGTTTCGTGACATACCACCAATCTGCGGCGCTGTAGCAGGCAAGTTCACGCCTTTCAAGCCAAATGAGCGGAACGGCTACAAGGCCGAAACTCACGAAGCGCCCTGCCGTAATGTAAATCGGGTCATAATCGGGAAGCGCAAGCGGCACAAGGTATACCAGGCCCCAGAGTACGCAAGCAAACACCCCGCACGAAAACCCGACGGCTAAATTTCGATCTCGTGCATCAAGCATTACTCAAAATCCTTTGTCCGACGTAAGCGCTTAATTTCCGAGCGCGCGGCCTTGTCTTTTAAGCGACGTGCCGCGGAGGCTCGGGTCGGACGCGTAGCAATGCGACGGATCACGGGACGCATCGCATACACAATCATTTTTTTCAGCCTCTCGAAGGCTGCCTTGCGATTAGCTTCCTGCGTACGAAATTCCTGAGCTTTGACAAATAAAACCCCGGCATCGGTCACGTTGCGTGCATAAAGCGCGCGAATCCGCAGCCGTGTCTGTTCCGAAAGATTCAACTCCGACAAATCAATTTGTGCGAAAACAGCGGTACTGACCTTATTGACATTTTGACCGCCCGCGCCGGAACTGCGAACGGCGTTCCATCGAATGTTTCGCGTCAGCTCTTGGGTTTTGTCCATACCTTCCGAATTGAAAAAAATCCCGTAATCCTTGAAATTGCGCTCGGCTCAAGCGGCGCCATTATAATGATTCCACACAACGCCCTCGGCACTCTCTTTCTTACTGATTTTAAATAAGTTTTAATTTCGGCAAGACGTTTTTCGGAGATTTGATTATGAAAGCACTCGGCAAAATTCTCATCGGCGTCCCTGTCATTGCTCTCGGCACATATGCTGTCGTCGGTTTCTGGGGAGTCCCGTATTTAGCCGAACGCGCACTGGAAAATACCGTCAAGGAAACCAACCCGAAGGCGACGGTTTCGGTACAGTCCTTTTCCTTTAATCCCTTTACGTTTGCAACCGACATTCACGGCGTCAGGATTCATAATGCCCTGGTTCAGGGGATTGAAACCGACCTGACAATCGAACGCCTGGCGGCCGCAGTTTCCTCCCTTGACCTATTAAAGCGCCATGTGGCTGTTTCTCAAATCATCATCGATGCCCCGGCTTTAAGCGCTCGGAAAAATTTAAAACGTTCGGGAACTGTTTCCGGGAAGATTCAAAAGGAAGTCGCCAAGAGCTCAGAAGCAAAGCCTTCGCAGGGGTGGACTTGGTCAATTGCCGGTCTTCGTATTCAAAACGGCTCTGCACGGTTTACCGATACGGGGCTAAAAAAACCGGCCTCCGTGCTGGTTGACTCCGTTCAAGTCAACGTCGGAAGCGTCACAAGTGCTATGGGGAAAACGCCTTTTACCGTTAACGCCCGGCCTTTGGGAGGCACTTTAAAGGCAACCGGCAGCTTTACCGGAAAAGATCAAAAGGTTGCTCTGACACTGAACGCCGCCGACGTGAATCTTTCGACGCTTTCTCCGTGGACGGAAGACGCCACACAGACGCGTCTGAAAAAAGGTCTTTTCTCGATTAACGGAAATGCCCAAACCGATAAGGGACGCGTCTTAGCTCAGGCCGATGCCTCTGTCGTCTCCCTGGCAGCCGAAAAAAACGGGGTCCCCGTCCTTTCAGCCGCTGCAATTCGTGCCGACACCGTCAAACTGATTACCCTTGAGCCTTTGAGTTTTTCCATTCGCAACATCAAGGCCGACCTAGGCTTTCAGAAGGCAACGGGCATTGACGAAAACGTCACGAACCTTGTCGGCGACATCGTCGCGGCTTTCGGACATGCCAAGACCGCCAAACGCATTAAGTCCGTGCAAAAACTCGACAAGATCAGCGTCAGTAATATCACGTACAAAAACGGCAAACTGCACTCAACGAGCAGCGGCTTTCGTTTCTTAGAAAGCCTCAACGCCATTTGGACCACACGGTAAGCCACTTGTCGGCCGAAAAGGGTGAAACCCGTTCGGCCGCACGACTCTAAAATCGGGCGGCACGAATCAGTTAGGAGTCAAGCACCCCGGCAAGGTCGTGCTCGGTGCTCTCTGTCAGGCGTACTCGGACAAGGTCGCCCGGATAAAGGGGCTTGTCCGAATCGACATAGATTACACCGTCGATATCGGGCGCTTCGTAGCGGCTGCGCCCGACGGCGCGACCGTTTCCGTGATTGCCCGAATCGATTAAAACGGACTCAACGCGTCCGATGCGTCTTTTGAGGTTGTCAGCGGAGATCTCCGACTGCACCTGCATAAAGCGGCGTCGCCGCTCCTCTTTGACTTCCTCGGGAATCGGGTCCGGCAGTGCATTGGCCCTGGCTCCCTGCACGGGGCTGTAGGAAAAGCATCCGACACGGTCCAAACGCGCTTCGCGTAAAAAGTCCAAGAGGTACTCGAATTCTTCTTCCGTTTCCCCGGGAAATCCCACGATAAAGGTCGAACGGATAGCCACATCCGGGCAGACGGCACGCCAAGCGCGAATCCTATCAAGATTGCGTTCGGCGCTTGCCGGTCGTTTCATGGCTTTCAGAATTCGGGGGTGAGCATGCTGAAACGGCACATCCAGGTACGGAAGGATTTTCCCTTCCGCCATCAAAGGCAAGACCGCATCGACGCTCGGATACGGGTACACGTAGTGAAAGCGCACCCAACAATTCAGGCGCGACAGTTCCTCGGCCAATTCCCGAAAGCGCGTTTTCACGGGGCGCGTTCCCACAAACCCCGTTTTGTAATGCACGTCCAAACCGTAGGCGGCCGTATCTTGACTGATGACAAGAAGCTCGCGCACGCCCGACTCCACAAGGTTTTGAGCTTCCCGCATCACGTCTCCGATCGGACGACTCACAAGGGGCCCGCGCAAATCCGGGATGATACAAAACGTGCACTTGTGCGAACAGCCTTCGCTGATTTTCAAATACGCGTAGTGCGAAGGCGTGAGCTTAATTCCCGCCGGCGTATCCAAGCTGTCGTTGCGGTGTAGCTTGGCCGGAAGGGCCTTGCGAATCAAATCCATCGCCTTGTCAACCTGATCGGGGCCGACGACACCGACCAAGTCCGGGAAACGCTCGACAAGCCAATTGCCCCCGTCGACGTCTTTCTTTCCGCCCAAGCATCCGATAACAAGGACTCGACCGTTTTCTTTCATCGCCTCGGAGATTGCATCCAGGCTCTCGGCAACAGCCGCATCGATAAAGGCACAGGTGTTGACCACAACAAGGTCGGACGAGGCATAGTCCGAGGCCACCTCATAGCCTTCCACACGCAAGCGCGTCACCAACTTTTCCGTATCCACAAGCGCTTTCGGGCAACCGAGGCTGACAAATCCGACACTCGGGACTTTCTTGCTGCTGACTCTCACGCTTTCTTTTCCTCAATCCAGATTAATGCCGCATGCCGACCGCTCTTAGCCCCGTCCCGACGGAAACTGAAAAAGCGTTTCGAATCGACAACGGTCGAAAGACCGCAATCTTGCACATCGGTCACGCCCACGCTTTTTAAGGCGTGCCGCGCGTAGGCCGCAAGGCTCAGGCAATACTTTCCCTCACCGATAAAACGAATTCCGTCCATAACGTCGGGGTACCGTAAGCGATAGGCGGCTAAAACATCTTCCCCGCACTCAAAATCATCAAACCCGATACGCGGTCCGAGCCAAGCGACAAGCTCGGCGTTTTCATCTCCGAGACGCTCTTTTAAGCGCAAAACTCCCGCCTCGATAACGCCGAGGCTTAAGCCTTTCCAACCGGCATGAATGGCCGCCACGCCGCGGGCGTGCTTTTCTGCCACAAGAACCGGCAAACAGTCGGCTACTTGAGCCACACACACAACACCCGGCGTCAGACTTGTTTGGGCATCGGCCTCAAGCTTATCGTCCGTCACGGTTTCGGCATCGACCGTACGAATACCGTGAACCTGCTTCATCCAACGAGGCGGTGTCGGAACCATTTGAGCCAAAATAGAGCGATTCATACGCACACACGAGGGATTGTCCCCGACATACGCTCCGACGTTCATTCCCATAATCCCGTCGGGACCTCCCCAAGGGCCGGAAGACACCCCTCCGGTACGCTCTGTAAAAAGGGCTCCGACCCCCGAAACGAGCGTCGGACGAATCACTTCAATCTCATTTTTATAAAAAGTCATAAGCTAATCCTTCGGAAGGCGCGATTCTAATCGTAAACGTGTACCGGCTCATCGGTCGGACCGAACCCGAGCGAATCCATCAGAGCATGCATATCTTCGGGGGGCTCAGCGAACCACTCGACAACCCGACCCGTTTCCGGATGCACCAAGCGCAGGCGCGACGCATGCAAAGCCTGACGATGAAACTGCGCGGCAAAACCGGCCTCATCGGGTAGTTTCGAGGCATTCGTACGGTACAGGGGATCACCTAAAAGCGGCAGCCCGACGCTTGTCAGATGAACGCGAATCTGGTGCGTGCGTCCCGTATCGAGTCGGCAAGCCACCCAACTGACGGCACGGGAGGCTATGTAGGCCGTTTGCACCAGCCGAACATGAGTCTTAGCCGGTTTAGCGGCAATTCCGTTACAAGCAAACTTAATCGGGTTGCGCGGGTCGCGACCGATGGGAGAATCGACAAATCCCATGGGCGGCGCAATGCCGAGCACCAAGGCCCAGTATTCGCGGCAAACACTCCGAGCTTGCAATTGCCGAACCAAATCGATTTGAGCCGCCTGCGTACGAGCTACGACCATCAGTCCGGATGTTTCCCGATCGAGCCTGTGGACAATACCGGCCCGCGGAACACGCATGAGTTCCGGATACCGATACAAAAGCCCGTTTAAAAGCGTTCCGGACCAGTGTCCGGCTGCCGGATGCACGACAAGACCGGCGGGCTTGTCGACCACGATAAGGGCCGTATCTTCATACACCACGCGAAACGCGACATCGCTTTCGGGCTGATACGCCAAGTCTTCGGGGGGCGTTTGCGGCGTAACATCAATTGCATCGCCCCCGGCAACCTTGGCACGCACATCCGTCAAGGGCTGTCCGTTCACCGAAACGGCGCCGAGCCGAATCCACTCTTGAATGCGACCGCGGCTCACATCGTTCATTAAAGACGCCAAAACTTTATCGAGCCGCTCGGCCGCCAGCGACCAATCCAAGCGGAAATGTCGAACCGTTCCGGGGGCATTTGTCTGACAAGAGTCCCGACCCTGCGGCATTTCCTCTATATAATCGTCGCAATCTTTTTCTATCGTATTTGCCATGAATTCCAAACTCAAGTTTTCCATGCGCGCCGCCGGATGCATTCTCTCGTTGGCTCTTTTGGCCGGATTGACCGGATGCAGTTGGTTTCAGTCCCTTGAAATCGATCCGACGCGCGACTGGACTGCACAGAAACTTTACTCCGAGGCGCGCGATGCGATGAACGAATCCAATTGGTCGCTCGCAAAAGACTACTATACCAAGTTAGAAGCTCGGTATCCGTTCGGAACCTACGCACAACAAGCACAAATCGAGCTCGCGTATGTGTATTTCAAGGACGATGACGCCCCCTCTGCCATTCAGCAACTCAATCGATTCCTGCGCGCTTACCCGAATCACCCCAACAGCGACTACGCCCTGTATCTGAAAGGCCTTGCGACACTCAATGAACGCGACGGCCTCATCAGCTCCATGATTCGTCAGGACATTTCCGAACGTGACGCTCAGGCCGCGCGCGATGCCTTCGATGTCTTTAAAGAACTTGTCGGTCGCTACCCCGATTCGCGCTATGCCCCGCAGGCCACGCGCAAAATGCACGAGCTTGTTTTGGCCCAGGCTCGTCACCAACTCAATACGGCACGTTTTTACTTTGAACGAAAAGCCTACATTGCGGCCTTAAATCGAGCCAAGGTCGTTTTACGAGATTTCCAATTAACGAGTGTGAGCGACGATGCCATGGAGTTAATGGCGCAGTGCTATCACGAACTTCAACTCTTTGATTTGGAAAAAGACATGCGACGCGTTATCGAACTCAATAAAGGTCGCAAACGCGCCGATATACTCCGTTAGGTCGGACACACGGGAGGATTTAAGGATTCTCCCTTTTTTTCGGACGCAACCGTCTTAAAGTTTCATATTCTTCGCGTTTACAGGCCCGATTGATTATGTCTGACAACAAGCGCCTTTTTCATCTTTTCTGCGGCCCCGTCCTGTTTGCTCTTTGCCTCGGGCTTATTCCTGGCTCGACTCTTGAACTTTCGACTCGCACGGCCGTCGGGACAATGCTTTGGATGGGATGGTGGTGGGTCAGTATGCCGGTCAACCCGGGCGTGACGGCACTGCTGCCGATTGCCGTCAATGCCCTTTTTACTCTCGTTCCGATGAGTTCGATTACGAGTCTGTATTTCTCAGACATCGTCGTCTTGCTTTTGGGAGCCAGCATGATTTCGGCCACCTGGGAAATCACGGGATTAGACAGACGCCTTGCCGTGCGCTCTTTGATGCTACTCGGCCCGTCCGTTAAAACACACATCGCCGTTTGGTTCCTTGTCTCGGTCGTTCTTTCGAGCGTCCTTCCCAATGCCGTCGTCTGTGCCCTGCTCGTCCCGATTTGCGCCGCCATGATTCGATTTCTCTCGCAGGGACACAAAGCCGACTTCAAGCCGCTCCTTTCCTTGCTTTTCGTCGGTATTGCCTGGGGATGCGGACTCGGGGGCCTCGGCACGCCGCTCGGAGGGGCGATGAATCTTGTGGCCGTCAACTACATAGAACAGATCACCGGACACGAATACTTTTACATAAATTGGGTCGTCAAAATGATGCCGATAATGCTCGTTTTGGTCGCCGCCACGTTGGTTTTCCTACTCATTCTCGAGCCCAAAAACCTCTCCTTAGGCAAAACCCGTGAATTCGTTCGCGATGAAGCAAAGAAACTGCCGCCTCTTTCGCGCGATGAGATTTACGGACTTGTGTTATTTATCACGCCGCTCGTGCTCTCGTTTGCTCGGGAACTATATGCCGACATGTGTCCGGGATTAAAGCCGGCACAACTTTTTCTCATTTGCGGACTGATTTGCTTTGTACTGACCGGAAAAAACGGCAAACCCTTCGCCACCTGGGAACAAGTCTGCCCGAAGATTGAGTGGCAGTTGCTGCTCCTGTTTGCCGGCGGTCTGGCTCTCGGACTGCTGTTAACTCAAACGGGTGCCACGAAAGCCGTTGCCGGGGCCATCGCAGCTCTTCACTTAGGAAGCGGCATTGCCCTGCTTCTTGTCATCATTGCCGTAACAATGGTTTTCGTCGAGGTCGCGAGTAACACGGCCGCCGCAGCGATTGCCGTTCCCATGGTTATCAGTTTGGCGCACGAACTCGGCCAAGACCCGATCTCTTACGTTTACATCACGGCCGCCGCTTTTAATACCGGCTTTATGTTCCCGACATCCATTCGAGCCATTCCGATTGCTTACGGCCTAAATCCGATGTACCTATTTTTGTCCGGGGCCGTCATGACGGTCATTACCGTGGTTTTAATTGCCCTAACCGGGCGCCTTCTTTTCTTTTAGCGCTTTACCGGATTATTCGGGATTAAGGTACTCGTTTTCGAGCACGTTTTTACGCAGTCGCATGAGATTGATGCGGCATGCCAGAAGCACTTCCGTTTCTCCGTCCTCCGCACCTTTGAGTTGCGAACGAAACGCGCATTCGTTTTTCAGATACAGATTAAAGAGGCGATTGGCCTCCTGAATGTCCTTGGCCGTCTGGCGCTTCTTATTGGCCCGATCGAACATACGAGCCTTGGCAAGCACAAGCTCCAAGACGCTGTTGTACTGGGACTGAACCTGCTTGACCTCCAAAGTCAAACAGTCGCGTTTTTGTTCTTTTTTCGTCATGTTTTTGTAGCACTCGCCGACCTCATCGAGGGCAAAAGCCCGGGGGCTCACAAGAGCCAAACACGAAAAAACAATCCAGAAAAACTGACGCATGCCGACTGTCCTTAAAAAAGGCGACTCGAAACTTGTTGCATTGTACAAGCGCAAACGCCGGTGCGGTTTAATCCCGAACACTTCACCCCTATAATGAGCGGTATCGGTTCTGTCTAATCGAGGGATGGTTATGGCCTGCTCAAGACGAGCGTTGCTCGGCGCTTTTTCGCTTCTTTTTCTTTCCGGTTGCGGTTTTCACTTGCGCGGGAGCTTTACGCTCCCGTTTGAGACACTGTATTTGGACATGGACAGCAATTCCAAGTTTGCAGCCACGCTCGCCCGAATGCTTCGTGCCGGAAGCAACGTGACACTCGTTAACAGTGACAAGGAGGCACAGGCCGTCCTTCGCGTTACGCAAAACACCTCGAGTCGCGACGTTCTTTCCTACAGCACCTCGGGTCGAGCCCGGGAATTTGAACTGAAGATTGTCCTGACGTTTACCGTCACGGCTCCGGACGGTCACGTCTTTCTCGCGCCGACGACCATCAGTGCCTCGCGCGACATCACCTACGATGACAACGAATATCTGAGCCGTGACTCGGAAGAAGCCATGATTAAAAACGAGATGCAAAACGACCTTATCGAACAGATGATTCGTCGCATCGAGCGGTCGGCACCGGCGCGCTGACTTAAAGCGAGTGCGTTATGCGTGTCAATGACATTTCTTCTCGGTTACAAGGAAACAATATTTCGCCCCTGTGGTTCATTACGGGCGAAGAGCCGCTTATCATGATTGAGGCGGCCGAGGCTGTTCGCGCTAAAGCCAAAGAATTGGGCTTTGAGGAGCGCGAGGTCATAAATGCCTCGGCCCAGTGGGACTGGTCGCTTCTGGAAGCTTCGTGCCGAGAAGTCGGCCTGTTTTCCCCGAAAAAAGTCATCGATTTACGTCTGGCGAGTTTTCGTCCGGGCATTAAAGGCGCCAAAGCCCTTTCGGACCTATCCGAGATGCCCCTTGATAACGTCGTGGTCATCGTTTCGATGCCCTACGACTGGTCGGTCAAAAAACTCGCCTGGTTTAAAAAACTTGCCGCTGCCGCTCAATTTGTCGAATGCGCCCCGATTACGGCGCGAGAGCTCCCCGGTTGGATCAAGGAGCGCTTTGCACGACAAGGACAGTCCATCGACAATCAGGCTCTCTCCCTCCTTTGCGAGCGCTGTGAAGGAAATCTTCTGGCTGCCAAACAGGAACTGTTAAAACTTTCATATCAGTACCCGGTCGGAACCCGCATCAGTGCGGAGATGATTCGGGAATCGGTGAGCGACGTTTCGCGTTTTGACAGCGAAGCGCTTGCCGAAGCGCTTTCAACGGGTCATGCTGCCAAGACCGTCAAAATTATCGATTCCTTAAAGGCCGAGGGCGAGAGCATCCCGAATGTTTTATGGATGCTTGCCGATGAAATCCGCGGCGCAGCACGCGTCAGCGCCATGGTGCAAAAGGGCCTCGCGCCGGATGCTGCCCTACGCTCTGCCGGCATTTTCGGTCCGGCCAAAACGCGTCGTGTTCGCACTTTGGCCTTGCGTTGCTCGGAAAAGAAACTTCAGGCTGCCGTCATGCTTCTTTCCGATATCGATAAAATCGGTAAAGGGCTGACCGTTTCCAAGCGCGATGCCGACCCGTGGCTGGAACTAGCCGGCCTTGCGGCCTTCCTGCGTCGATAAAAATCAGGAGACCCCCTATGTCACAAAACTCTGCTATGCGCGAGCTCGTTCGCACTATGGGCCAAGCGGCCAAACAAGCTTCGCTACAAATCGGAGCGAGCAGCACCGATGCGCGCAACAAAGCCTTACGACTTCTTGCCGACAAAATCCGTACCCGCAAGGATGAGATTTTCAAGGCTAACGAGCTGGATTTAAAAAAGGCCGCCGAACACGACTATCCGGCCGCTTTCATCGACCGACTCCGCCTGACACCGACGATTGTCGAAACGATGGCGCTCGGGTGTGAACAAATTGCCGATCTTCCCGATCCGATCGGGCAAGTGACCGAAAAGCATCACAGACCGAGCGGCATCGATGTAGCACGCATGCGTGTGCCGCTCGGCGTCATTGCGATTATTTTCGAATCGCGCCCTAACGTGACAATCGATGCCTCGGCCCTGACTCTTAAGTCGGGAAATGCAGCGATTTTGCGCGGCGGCAAAGAAGCGCTTGATAGCAACCGCATGCTCGGAGGTCTCGTGCAAGAGGCGCTTTCCGAAGCAGGTCTTCCGCAAAACGCCGTTCAAGTCGTCGGAACTAGCGACCGCGATTTTGTCGGAGAACTGATTACATCCCCCGAGTACATCGACGTTCTCATTCCTCGGGGCGGGAAAAAACTCATCTCGCGCCTGGAAAAAGAATCGCGCATTCCGATGATTAAACACTTGGACGGCATCTGCCACACGTATGTGGACAAGGATGCGAACCTTGCGATGGCCCTTTCCGTGACGGATAACGCCAAGACGCAGCGCTATGCCCCCTGCAATGCCACCGAGACACTCTTGGTGCATGAGGCTGTCGCCGAAGCGTTCTTGCCGAAAATCGGGAAAATCTTTGCCGACAAAGGCGTTCAGATGCGTGTCACCGAAGCGGTTCGGGATATTTTGGCACAAGCAAATCTTCCGAGCATTCCTGCCACGGACCAAGACTGGGATACCGAGTACAACGCGCCGATTATTTCGATTGCAACGGTCAAGTCCCTGACCGAGGCCATCGACTTTATCAATCATCACGGCTCCAAGCACACCGATGCCATTATCACGGACAATCCCGAAAGTGCGGCACGCTTTTTGCGCGAGGTCGACTCCGGTAGCGTCATGCACAATTGCTCGACACGCCTGGCCGACGGTTTTGTCTACGGTCTGGGAGCGGAAATCGGAATCAGCACCGGAAAACTTCATGCGCGCGGTCCGGTCGGTCTTGAGGGGCTCACGTCGCTAAAATTTGTCGTTTACGGTCACGGAGAAGGCAGACACTGATGGCAACCGTTCGTTCTTACTACGCACTATGTCCGCTCGGACTTGAATCGGTTTTGGAATACGAGTTGCGTGAAGCCGGTGCGCAAAACACCAAAACATCCCGTTCGGGCGTGCGGTTTCGGGCCGACGAAATCTCGGCGATGCGTGCCTGTGTGACAAGCCGCATTGCCAGCCGTATTCTCTTAAGTCTCGGCGATTCGGATTACTACGACGAAGAAGATATTTATAACTTTGCCTGCCGAACCAAGTGGGAAACCTACTTTGACCCCGACGCGACGTTTCGCATCGATGTGACGGCACATCGCTCGCCCTTAAATTCGCTCGATTTTACGCTGCTACGCATCAAGGACGGCATTTGCGATCGCTTTAATCACTTCATGCAAACGCGACCGAGTATCGACCGCGTTCATCCCGATGTGCGCATCTTTGCCCATGTCGACCAGGACCGGTGTACGTTCTATTTGGATTTGTGCGGCGAGTCGCTTTTCAAACGCGGTTGGCGACGTGACAAGGGGGAAGCCCCGTTAAAAGAAAACCTTGCCGCCGGTCTTTTGGCCTTAAGCGGCTGGAAGCCCGAGATGCCCCTTGCCGATATCTTCTGCGGCTCGGGCACGATTGCCATTGAGGCCGGACAGATTGCCACGCACACGGCCCCGGGGCTCAATCGCCGATTTCTCTTTGAAAAATTCAAAGGTTTTGATCGGGATATGCTCGAAGAAGTCAAAGACGATGCCCGGGCTCAAATCAATCCCTACGCTAACGTCTCGATTCAAGCCTCCGACATCAGTTCCATTGTCGTTTCCCAAGCGCGGGATAATGCCGCTCGTGCAGGCCTCGGTACTCTGCTTGAATCCGGGAAACTAACCTTTGATGTGATTGATGCTCGAACTGTCTCCCCGAAAACCCCAGAGGGCCTCGTCGTGAGCAACCCCCCGTACGGCGAGCAATCCAATCCGAAGTCTGCCTCCGTTGCCTCGATGATGAAAGACGTTTCCGACAACCTTAAGCGCCATTGGGCCGGCCACACGGCATGGCTTTTAACGAGCGACCGGCAACTGCCGCACCAGATGCGCCTGTCGGAAGCGCGCAAAATCCCGCTTTTTAACGGACCGCTCGAGTGTCGCTTCTTTCGCTTCGATCTTGTGAGCGGCCGTTTTCGCCGAGAGGGCTCCTCAAGCAGCAGCCTTGCCGGGGATGTCTCCGACGCCGTTTAGAATCACCGATGGACGGTACGAGAACTGTCGAACAAGGTCCAAAGTACTGATACCACTTAAAACCAAAGCCGTCATCATGCCGCCCTCCAGGCCCGCGATGATGTCCGTATCCATTCTGTCACCGATTAAAGCGGCCTGTGCAGAGTGCACTTCCAGTAGGTGCAGGCCCGTGCGCAACATCAGCGCATTGGGTTTTCCGACGTAGTAGGCGGTCTTACCCGTGGCAATCTCGATAGGAGCCATCAGCGCACGGCACGCCGGTGCAATGCCGGTTTCCGTCGGACAGGTGTTGTCGGGGTTGGTTCCGACCAAGCGTGCTCCGCGACGCACGAAATCGATGGCCTTGGTAATCATCGTGTAGTTATACATGTCGGTCTCGCCGACGACAACGTATTGGGGATCGACGTCGTTCATCGTAACGCCGACGTCATAGAGCGCTTTAACCAAGCCGGGCGCTCCGAGCACGTAAGCACTGCATCCCGGGCTTTGTTCCTTTAAAAACTTAGCCATTGCAAGAGCGCTGGTGTAAAAGTGCTCTTCCCCGATTTCCAGCCCCATGCGGGCGAGTTTTTGCTGCAGTTCTTTGGGGCTTTTTTCGCTGGAATTTGTCAGAAACAGAAAGCGCTTGTTTTCTTGGCGTAACCAGGCGACAAATTCCTTAACTCCGGGTAAAAGAACGTTGCCGTGATAAATCACGCCGTCCATATCACACAAATATCCGTCTTTCGCACGCAAAAGAGCCAATTGTTGAGGATCTAAAAGCTTTGTCATTGTCGTCCCCTGAAAAAAATTCAAAGTCGCGCATTGTAGTCGTTTCACCGCTCTCAAGATGCGAGAGCAAATTGAAAAGGTAGCAGAAAATTGCAACATTGTTTTTTAAAATCAGTCGGACGTTATTTTGATACATACATCCCCTTATTGCAGTAGTCACACAGACTAGGCAGTAAGCTGAGTCCCTTTGCGTTGTCTCAAAAATACGTAATATTTCGACCTCTTTTCTTCGCATTCTCCCTATAGTTTTCGTAGCAAATGAAACTTTTTGTTTCATTTGCACCGTCTGTTTTCGGTCACCGTACCGGAAACGGATGTTCACAGTAAATGGAGAAAAAAATGGCAGTAAAAAAATCCGCATGGACAAGCTTGCCCGTGCAAATGATGATCGGCCTTGTGCTCGGCGTCGTCGTTGGAATGTTTATTAGTTCCGACTTCGCGACAACGTATTTAAAGCCCTTGGGCGATTTATTCATCCGACTCATTCGTATGGTGGTGGTGCCTCTGGTTTTTGCGACGCTCGTGGCCGGTGCCGCCGGTATCTCGGACATTTCCAAACTCGGACGAGTGGCGATTAAAACCTTGATTCTGTTTATGGTGACATCAGCCGTATCCGTGATTTTCGGCTTAGTCATCGCCAACATGATCGATCCGGGCGTCGGTCTGACACTTTCGACCGAAGGCTTGAAGGCCGCACAAGTGAAGGCTCCGAGCTTTATCTCGACCTTACTCAACATCGTCCCGATTAATCCGATGGAGTCGTTTGCCAAAGGCTCGATTCTTCAGATCATCTTCTTTGCCATCATGTTCGGCTTCTGCCTGAACTGGCTCGGCGAGAAGGGACATGCCGTCACGAACTTCTTTGATACGGTCGGCAACGTCATGATTCGCATGACCAATGTCGTGATGTACTACGCTCCGATCGGCGTGTTCGCCTTGATTGCGGTTGTCGTCAGCCAGCACGGGCTCTCTGTTTTGCTGCCGCTCGGCAAACTCATCCTCGCGTCCTTTGTCGCGACCACGTTACTTATCCTCGTGATTTACATCCCATGGGTGAAATTCTTGATTAAGCTGCCGATTATCACCTACTTTAAGGGCATCTTCGAGCCCTGGCTCATTGCCTTTACAACGTGTTCGTCGGCTGCCGCTATGGCCGCCAACCTCGTGGCTTCCCGCCGGCTCGGTGCCTCCAAAGCAATTGCCTCGTTTGCCGTGCCTCTCGGCAATACGATTAACATGAACGGTACGGCCGTTTACATGGGCGTGACCGCTGTCTTTGCGGCGCAGATTTACGGCATCGACTTGTCGTTTAGCGACCAGGTCATCGTCGTTTTAACGGGCGTTTTAGCCGCCGTCGGTACGGCAGGTGTTCCCGGTGCCGGTCTGATTATGTCGACCCTGGTCTTTACGCAAATCGGCCTGCCGCTTGAAGTGATCGGCCTGATTGCCGGCGTCGACCGTATTCTCGATATGATCCGTACGTCGATTAACGTTGTGGGCGACTCCACAACCGCTTTGATGGTCAGCCGTATGGAAGGCGAACTCGGAACGGAACCTTTCGTGGACGGAGAAGACGCTCCGACCGAACCGACGAAACTGTAATCGACTTTGTGTCTTAACCGAAAGCCCGAGTCTGCTTGGATTCGGGCTTTTTCGTATTCGATGGCGCCGCACATTGCTCGACATCGAAAGGCTCGGGGCTTTGCCAAAAAGCGCACTTACGTGTAAGATTCAGGCTCTTCGAAAAGAGGTCCCCATCGTCTAGTGGCCTAGGACATGACCCTCTCACGGTTAGAACCGGGGTTCGAGTCCCCGTGGGGACGCCAAGACAATCTTCGGAATACGCTTTCCGGAGATTTTTGTTTTTAGGACCTACGCTTGACCCCGCTCTTCTCGGCAATCGGAATGATACTGATCGATCCGTTCTCAACGCCGGTTTCGGCAATCAGGGTTTCCGCTAAATGGCGCACTTGACGCATCTTTCCTCGCATCACAACAGCTTCGACACACTTGTCGTGATTTAAGTGCACATGCATACTCGAGATAACCAATGACGTGTGTTCATGCTGATGCTCGACCATGCGATTGGAAAGGGCACGTGTCTTGTGATCGAAAGCATACGCAACAACGGCGACACACTCTCCGTTACCGGACTCGGCGACATCGGAAGCAATTTCTCGACGCACGAGATCTCGGAAGGCTTCCGAACGGTTTTTGTAGTGTCGGGCCTTAAGGAGTCGCTCAAAATCCTCGGCTAAATCATCATCCACGGAAAAGGTCAATCGCTGCATCGTATCCTCAAGACTCGAAGTTTTCGCATGTTTTCGATTATAGTTTTATCTCTGCGCTTTGAGTTCGAACCATGTCAGCTACTGCCCTTATTCTTGTCCTTGCTGCAGCGTTTTTGCACGCGACATGGAACTATCAACTCAAAAAAGCATGCCCCTCGAAGGTTTTCTGGCCCGTCAGTTACCTCTTGACTTTAACACTTTCCGTGCCGGCACTTCTTATTTATGATCCGACGATTTTTTCGGCCATCACGAAAACCGGTTGGCTTGTGATCTGCATTTCCGCCCCGATTCACATCGTCTATGCGTATGTGCTCCAGTACGGTTACAAACAAGCCGATTACAGCATCGTCTATCCGACGGCGCGCGGCACGGGTCCCTTGATTACCGTACTGGCTGCCGTCACCGTTTTGGGCGAACGTCCGAGCCCGGTCGGAATGTGCGCGATTGCCTCGATTTTGATCGGTATTGTTCTTCTTGCGACCAAAACTCATACGTCGCAAGCCGTTGACAAAAGAATCGGCAAAGGTCTCTTTTGGGGAGCTCTGACAGGTATTTGCATCGCGGGGTATTCGTTTTGCGATGCCTGGGCCGTTCAGCAACACACCGGATTAACGCCGCTTTCGTTTTACTTTCCGGCTCTTGCCGTACGGTGTGTCCTGTTGTGGCCGATTATCCTGATGACCAAAAATTGGCGAGGCGAAATCCGCGAGTTGCTCGGCAATCGCACACAACGCAAAGCGCTTTTTTGCACCGTCATCGGATCACCCGGCGCTTACATTCTCGTGCTTTTTGCCCTGACGTTAGCGCCGCTTTCGTATGTCGCACCGGCTCGCGAAATCGGCATGATGGTCGGCGTGGTAATCGGAGCCCTTCTCCTGAAAGAATCGCTGACACCGAAACGCATCAGCGGCGTGGCTTTGATGGTTCTCGGTGTGGTTTTAATCGGGCTAGCCAAATGATTGATAAAACGCCTACCGCAGCCTTTTGTCGGACCCTACTGTGCGTGGTTTTCGCAAGTAGTCTTCTCGCAGGTTGCGCCCACGAGACGGTCATTGCTCAAAAAGCTCTTCTTGATACTATCCGAAAGCGTTACGTTCCCGACAGCCGTCTCGGCGTCTTTGACGTGACGTTTGAAAACGGTCGCCTTGTCGGAAAAACAACGAGCCTAAAGGCCAAGGAGGAACTCCTTAAAGCCTTCGGGCAAGCCGCTTACGGCGTTTGTCTTCTTCCTGATACCGGGGGACTTGACGTCAACACCTTCGGCTTTGTACGGGTTCCGATTGCCACCCTTTACAAGGCGCCCTCCTACACCTCCTCGGTTCAAACACAATCGGTGCTCGGGACACCCGTACGCATCCTTCAAAAAGACGGATGGTTACAGGTCAAACTTCCCGACGGATACGTTGCCTGGGCCATTCCCGAGCAAATCATCTCGTGCGATGAGGCGTCCTACAAACGCATTACTGCACGAGAACCTTGGCTTGTAACGGCAACTCAAACGGCTTTGTTTGAAAAGCCCGACATGTCCTCGCAGCGACTCGGTCTTTTGCCTGCCGGAGCACGTCTTTATCCTACTAAGGAGTCAGCCGATGTCTGGACGGGCGTGGAACTGGCTGACGGAATACGCGGCTTTGTCTCCTCCCGAGACATTCAAAGCCTGACGGGGCTTTTAAAGCGCTGGGACGACTTGAGAAAAGACTCGGCCCGTTACGCAAAAGCCCTGACGCACCTGGCGAAAAGTCTTCTCGGACAAAGTTACCTTTGGGGCGGCACGAGCACATTTGCCGTCGATTGCTCCGGGTTCACGCAAACGGTCTACCGGCAAACCGGCGTGCTTTTACCGCGCGATGCCGACATGCAAGCTACGGTCGGAGTCGAGGTTAAAAAGCCTTTTTCCCCCGGAGACCTTCTTTTCTTCGGCGCAAAAGCCAAAGACGGGAGCCTCGAAAGCATCCGTCACGTGGCTCTTTCTCTCGGCGGGGACAAGTTTATCCACGCACGAGGACATGTGCGACTTGCAAGTTTCTCGCCGCAAGATCCTGATTTCGATGCCTTTGAAGCCGCGCGCTTTTTAAAAGCCATGCGCCCGAACCCGGCAAACCTCCCCCGATTGACTCACGAGGACGAACAACGCTAGATAAATCCACTAGACTTAGCCCCATGGATTTACCTGAAAACAATTCTCAACACAGCACCTGTGTTCGGCTCTCGGAGGAGGCGCAAACCGTTCGTTTCGCCGAGCGTCTGGCCGATGCGTTAACGTACGTGCGCGAGGCGATTTATCAAAGCGGCTTTAATCTGCGCCTTACGGGAGATTTGGGCGCCGGAAAAACCACATTGACCCGGGCCCTCCTACGCCGTCTCGGTGTGACGGGTCGTGTGAAAAGTCCGACCTTCGAACTCGTTTCCGATTACGATGTTTTAGACGGAATCGCGTTTCATCATTTTGATTTTTACCGCTTCGAATCTCCGATTGAATTTGATGAGGCCGGCTTTCGCGATCTGTTCGGTCCGGGCAGTATCACAGCAAGCGAATGGAGTGACAAAGCCGGCAACTTTCTTCCTTCTGCCGATTTGGAACTCGTGATTACCATTTATGGAACTCAGCGTGACATAACCGTCAAGGCCTACTCAACAACAGGACAGCGCGTGCTCGAGGAACTTAAAAAATGACAACATCTCGGCGACTTTTTGTCTTAAGCACGATGGGGGTCGGTCTTGGCCTGACGGGAAGGCCTCTTCTTGCCGCGACGCCGAGCACCGTTACTTTGTCCTCCAAGCAAAACGCAGATGGACTTAATCTAACCATAGCCACGCGAAGCAAGGTTCTTTATCGCACCTACTATCTGGGTTTTTCCGACAACCGGCGATTTGTCGTTGACGTGGAACCGATGACGCTTACGCCGGAAATCACGCGAGCGGTTGCGGCCGTAAAGTTACAGCCTTCCTTTGCGCGCTCCGTACGCGTCGGGCAATTTAAAGAAAATACGGTCCGCCTTGTCATCGATTTGGCAGACGGCATCGATGCCGTCGCTTCGAGTCCGAACGTCGGACTGACGCAAATCATTCGCGTGAATTTGAGCGAAAAATCCCCGGACGATCCGCTCGCGCAGATTGTCAGCACCTCAGGAGCGGCATCGGTCTCGAGGATGCCTGAAGCACCCAAAAAAGAAACGCCGCGCCTGAAAACGGTTCCTGCAAAAAAGAAACACCAGGAAACGCTCGTTGTCGTCATCGATCCGGGACACGGCGGCGCCGACCCCGGTGCCGTCGGCAAACGCAAAACCAAAGAAAAAACCGTGGTTCTTGCCATTGCCAAGCAACTTGCAGCGCGAATTAATGCCACACGCGGAATGAAGGCCTACTTAACGCGAAGTACCGACGTCTTCTTACCGCTGCACAAGAGAGCCGCTTTTGCCATCAACCACAAGGCGCATCTATTTGTCAGTGTGCACGCCGATGCTTGGACCAATCCGCGCGCCAACGGTTCGTCCGTCTTTACCTTAAGCACCCACGGCGCTTCGTCCCTGCAGGCGCGTTGGCTTGCGCAAACTCAGAACAAATCCGATGAAATCGGCGGAATGGACTTTCGAGACGTGGCCAGTCAGGCCCGCAGTACCGTCGTCGATATGCTCGCAGAAACTAAATTGCGATACGGCATTCAACTCGGCGATGCGGTTTTAGAGGAACTGGCTCGACTCGGGCCCTTGCATAAATCCACTGTTGAATACGCTGAATTTGCCGTCCTTAAGGCCCAGGGTGTTCCGTCCATTTTGGTGGAAACTGCGTTTATCAGCAACCCGAGAGACGAAACGCGACTTACGAACAAACGCGAGCAAGCACACTTTGCGACGGCCATCTATAAGGGAATTCTCACAGCCGTCGAACGTGATCCTTCTTTACTCAAACAAAGTTAACAGACAAGGAAACCGACTATGCCTCTTCCGATTGCACCTAAGAAAATGGCCGATACGGTGAAAGTGGCAAAAACCACCGCAAAAGTCCGAGCGAAAAAACCGGTCAAACAAACAGCGGCCCTACTGAAAACGTCGGCTCGAAAAGAGGCGGTACCCTCCCGAGTAAACCTTGCGCCTTCTACTCACACAACCGAGGTGTCTATGCCCCCGGAGACCAAGGAAAAACCCGTCAAGACTGCACGTGCCGCTTTACGCCGCACCGATGAAAAAGTGCGTCTGTTCGTTTTGGATACGAACGTGCTTTTGCACGACCCGACATGCCTTTTCCGCTTTGAGGAGCACGATGTTTTCCTGCCGATGACAACGCTCGAAGAACTCGATAACCACAAAAACGGAACAACCGACGTGGCTCGCAACGCCCGTCAGGCCAGTCGCTGGATCGATCAACTCATCGAAGTTGACTCCGGAAAGATTGAAGACGGGCGGCGCTTAGACGGCATCGGCAACACGGAGGCCACCGGGCGACTCTTTTTCCAAACCAAAAGTGTTGCCGAGAGGGTGTCCCCGAGTTTCTTGCATGCCAAGCCCGACAATGCCATTTTGCTTGTCGTACGGGAATTAAGCCGCGAAAACCCCGATAAAGATGTTGTGCTCGTCAGTAAAGACATCAACATGCGCATTAAAGCGGCGGCACTCGGCCTGAAGGCCGAAGATTACTTTAACGACAAGGCGATGGATGACTCCCAACTTCTTTACTCGGGAAAAACCGTTTTGCCCGATACCTTCTGGGACGAACACGCTAAATCGCTCGAAAGCTGGCAGGAGGACGGACGAACCTACTACAGAGTATCCGGTCCCGTCGTAGCCGACTTACACGTCAATGAATTCGTGCATACGGCCGACGGCAGCTTTGTCGCCCAAGTGGTTGCAGCGGACGCCAAAAAGGTGACGTTGCGCACTATTCGCGATTACACGCTCGCCAAAAATGCTCTGTGGGGTATCCACGCACGCAATATCGAGCAGTCCTTTGCCCTCAATCTTTTAACCGATCCTCAGATTGACCTTGTAACCCTACTCGGGCAAGCCGGAACCGGCAAAACCCTGATGACGCTTGCCGCCGCCTTATCTCAAACGCTCGATGAACGCCGTTACTCGGGAATCATCTTTACCCGAGCCACCGTCAGTGTCGGTGACGATATCGGGTATCTGCCGGGAACCGAAGAAGAAAAAATGACGCCTTGGATGGGTGCTTTAGAAGACAATTTGGAAGTTCTTTTAAAGACCGACAAAGGCAATGCCGGGTGGCGTAGTTCCGCGACAAGCGACATCGTCAAGAGTCGCATTTCCATTAAGTCGATGAGCTTTATGCGCGGGAGAACGTTCCTTAATAAATTCCTCATCATCGATGAGGCGCAAAATCTTTCGCCCAAGCAGATGAAGACGCTCATTACGCGTGCCGGTCCGGGAACCAAAGTGGTCTGCCTCGGGAACATTGCGCAGATTGATACCCCGTATCTGACGGAGGGGTCCTCGGGATTGACGTATCTTGTCGAGCGACTCAAAGGCTGGGCGCATGCCGGACACATCATGCTCGAACGCGGCGAGAGAAGCCGGCTCGCACACTGGGCAAGCCAGGCACTTTGAAGTCACTTTCCGACTCAAAACGCAGAGGCGAAAGAAAGACACCGTTTTCTTTCACCTTTGATCTGCCTGAGGATTCAGGAGCCTTGCGCTATTTAATCAGACGATGCGTTCCGTATAGTTCATCGATAGACTTTCGTCACCCGAAAGCTCTTCGACGGTACCGTTGATTGTCTTAAAAAGACACCTCAGCCGGGGTCTCCTGTTGCGGAACAATCGTTTCCGATTCGGCAGGAAAATCCGTCATCAGGCTCGAGACGAGGATTCCGATCATCATCAGACCGAGGACGACCTTGACAACGGCTCCGACGAGCATGCCGAGCCACGTACCGAGACCGACACCGCCGGCAGCGAGCAGCGATTTTTTCGCCAAAAGCTCGCCGATAACCGCCCCGATGAGCGGCAGAAAAAGAATGCCGAACAGCCCGAAAAATAAACCGACTACAGTTCCGACGAGGGCGCCGGCAATACCGTAGGGTGAGGCACCCGTTTTCTTCGCTCCGAGCACTTGAGCAAACCAATCGACCGCCATTCCGATGAGTGTCAAAATGCCGAGAATCGTTAACTTCACGAATCCGATGACCTCAAAATGACCGAGCCAGGCAGCAAGAAGACAGGCGGCAAAAACAAGAGGCAATCCCGGGACTGCCGGAATAATCGTTCCGGCTAAACCGACGACAGCCAAGCCGAAAACAACCCACCAAAGGCCGAAAGCACCCCAGTCCACTGTCGAAAAGAATTCCATCGCTCCTATCCCCTATCGCAATTCCGGAGGCAACTCTGCCTCTTCAGCCAAATTGTCAAAGCGCGTGAATTGACCGTCAAATCGAAGCGGTACGACGCCGATTGGACCGTTACGCTGTTTACCGATAATAATTTCCGCCAGATTCGGATCGGATGTCTGCTTGTTGTAAACAATGTCACGGTAAATAAACATGATGACGTCCGCATCCTGTTCGATAGCACCCGATTCACGTAAGTCGCTCATCATAGGACGCTTGTCGGTTCGCTGTTCGACAGAACGATTTAACTGCGAAAGAGCAATCACGGGCACATCCATTTCTTTGGCAAGATTTTTCAGCCCGCGGGAAATCTCGCCGATTTCCGTGGCACGATTTTCAGTCGAAGAATTGCCTTTCGAGGTTCCCGTCATTAGCTGCAGGTAGTCGACGACAATAAGGGAAAGTGGTCCGCTCTTACGCGCGAGGCGTCGCGCCCGAGCGCGTAACTCGTTGACCGAAAGACCCGGTGTGTCGTCAATGTAAACAGGGGCTTTGGATAAGACGCCGACTGCTTCCGTAAAGTGCGCCCAATCGGATTCATCAAGTCGGGCACGACGAATTTTTTGTGCGTCGATGCGACCGACGGAACTAATGAAACGTTTCGTCAGTTGTTCGGCACTCATTTCCATCGAGAAGATGGCAACGGGAAGTTGCAAAACCATGCCGGCGTATTCGGCAATATTGAGCGCAAAGGCCGTCTTGCCCATCGAGGGGCGCCCTGCCACAACCACTAAATCGCCCTTGTGCAGCCCCGTGAGCATCTTATCGAGCTTGACGTAACTGGTCGGAAGACCCGTGACATCATCGGTGCTGTGTTGCTCATAAAGCGCTTGAATTTCCTTTGTGACTTCGGTCGCAACTTCCGGCAACCGAACAAAACCTTTCTTGCCGCGATTGCTGCGCTCATCGATGGCATAAATCTTGGACTGCACCTTATCAAGAAGTTGCGACACATCCGCTGCCTCCGGCGACAGGGCCATCGTCACGATTTCATCCCCGGCTGTAATCAGTTGACGCAAAATCGAGCGCTCGCGAACAATTTCCGCATAGCGACGGATATTTGCCGCCGACGGTGTCGAATGAACAAGAACGTCCAAATACTGCATGCCGCCGACATCTTGCACTTTGCCGGTCGCCTGCAATTCGCTAAAGACCGTTACGGCATCGATGGGTTTCCCCGAGAGCGCCAGACGCGCGATGGTCTCGTAAATAATCTGATGCTCGCGGCGGTAAAAGTCACCGGCGCTTAAAACATCGGAGACCAACTCAAAGGCATTGGAGTCGAGCATGAGCCCGCCCAAAATACTTTGTTCGCTTTCCAACGAGTGCGGCGGACGGCGGACGGAGGCAACAACGCTATCGGTTGCCATAGTATCTTCGGGAGGAAATCCCGGAATCGAATCGGACATAACAATGAATAATCAGTGCGAATTGATCTTAACTGCGAGGGAAAGACTATAGCGTATTTCCGTGACAAACCTGCAAACGAAAGCGAGTCGACGGCGCGGTGTGTCACGTCACCTCCCAAGACGAAAAAACCGGCATCGGAGATTTCCGAAACCGGTCTTAGATTCGTTAAGTCGTACTCCGTGCGAACTACGCCTCAGGGACAACCTTAACCGTAATATCGGCAGTGATGTCGGACATCAAACCCACGGTAATCGTATACTCGCCGATGGCCTTGATGGCACCGAGCGGTGTACGAACCTGGCTCTTCTTAATCTCAAAGCCGAGCTTATCGACAGCTTCCGCAATATCCGCGTTGGTCACGGAACCGAACAGACGTCCGTCGACACCGACCTTGCTGGCAATCTCAACGGTCTGACCGTTCAGTTTGTCGGCAATACTCTGAGCCGCCGCAATACGTGCGGCCTGAGCCTTCTCAAGTTCCGCACGACGTGTTTCAAATTCGGCGATCGCCGCCTTCGTCGCACGCTTGGCATGACCCTGAGGAATCAGGAAGTTACGGGCATAGCCGTCCTTGACTTTGACGACGGCGCCGAGTTCACCGAGGTGATGAATCTTTTCGAGAAGAATGACTTGCATGATTATCGAGTCCCCTGGTTATCCGTGTAAGGCAACAGAGCGAGGAAGCGAGCACGCTTAATCGCCGTGTCGAGCTGGCGCTGATAGTGCGACTTCGTCCCGGTCAAACGGGCCGGCATAATCTTACCGTTTTCTTGAATGAAATCCCGCAGCGTATCGATGTCTTTGTAGTCAATCTGTTCGACATGTTCGACCGTGAAACGGCAGAACTTCTTGCGCTTGAAAAGCGCATTCTGTTGGTTGGCACGACGGGGCTTGCCCTTTCCTTTTGCACCAAAAGCCATTTTGTCAACTCCTAATAGTAAATTCCGTGATATGGACAATTAACTTCTGCGTCTTTATGGACTTCGGAGCGAGAAAACCGACGATTTCCAGTTGTTGCGGGGGACTAATTTGATTTAATCGGACTGCCGCGTCGGCAAATGCCACGGCAGGAAAATCAAACTCCAATCGACGCATGGCACCGGCCTCATAGACCTGCCCTTCATGCCGAAATTTTCCCTCGAAAACCGCGATGCCTGCCGGAGTGAACCGTAACACGTCCTTCTCAAGCAAAGCCGCGTTTAACCGAATCGAATTGATTTGCTCTCCCGTACTCAGAAGATTGTCCTTTTATTCTTTACTGCTCGGCAACTTCCGTAGCCGGAGCTTCCTGCGCGGCAGGGGCGGAAGCAGTAGCTTCCGTCGCTGCCTGAGCCTTGCGGGCTTCTTCCTTCTCAACAGTCTTCATCATGACGGAAGGACCGGTTTCGGCCTTCTTCATCTTGACTGTCAGATGGCGAAGAATCGCATCGTTGAAGCGGAATCCGTTTTCGATTTCAGCCAATGTCTCGCTCGTGCACTCAATGTTCATAAGAACATAGTGAGCCTTGACAAGCTTGTCAATCGGATAAGCAAGTTGACGACGTCCCCAATTCTCAATGCGGTGCACCTTGCCGCCCTGCTCGAGAACAAGGTTCTTGTAGCGTTCAATCATCGAAGGCACCTGCTCGGACTGATCCGGGTGCACGATGACACACAATTCATAATGACGCATTACTCCTCCTTACGGAAAAAACCACCCGAGCGTCGACATCGGTGTGGCAAGGATTTTAAAAAGGGCGATTTTATCCGCGTTTTTACGGGAATTCAAGCTTTTTTCAAGGAAAAACCCACGATTCGGTCTTCGTGAAGACGCCGAGACACTCGCCGTTTCGAAATAGATTCGATGCGTCGCCTCTTGCATTTTTTTGATTCTTTCCGATAAAATGCGCTCCCTCATCGGTCGTACTACGACGGGTGAAGTGGTTGCCGGTGTAGCTCAGCTGGTAGAGCAGCGCATTCGTAATGCGAAGGTCGGTGGTTCGATTCCTCTCACCGGCACCATCAAATCTAGTATTTCTGCACTTCTGCAGACTTTTCCCTCTTTTTTTGGGTACTCATTTGGGTACTCAAGAAATGTCCCTGCCGCGCTTTTTTATTCAGAAATTGAAGAAGGGATTTAATGTGAACCCTATGCGAAATATTGATGGTGTGGCTGGTGTAATGGTACAACCTTGATTTCATTAGGACTTTAGCAAGGCCCGAGTGGTGTGGCAATGGTGCAGATGGTGCAGGGCTTTGGTGTAATCTCAAAAGACCGGTTAGAGCTTCTGTTTTGTGTTTGTAAATGCGCTTTCCTGTCAGGTCGTCAGTCAGTTCGAAAATGTTTCCGCCTGTGAGCAAACTCGGGTAGTCCGTCTCGGTCTTCTCCATAAAGTCAGAGAAAATCTCGCCGTCTTCGAGACCGGTTGAACTGATAAGATCCTCGCGCGCAAGATCAAGAGCCGATTTCTCTTCGGTTACAATCTCGTCGTAGTAATCCTTGTCGTCCTCGTACAACGCCTGTGCCGCCTCGTCGATACGCTCGGAAACCCATGACGCACCGAGTTTTTCATCGCTGTAATCGTCATTGATTCCGTAAAAGTCAGTTTTTTGATAGTTCGGGCCTGTATGATGCCATGATGTTTTGCTAAGAACCGACTGCTGAAGCACCCATAAAGATTGTGCCTCTGCCTTACGAAGAAGCTCTTCCGGCGCACCGTTGGCTTTCATCGCTTCGATAATAGCTTTCTTCGTCCATTTGCTTAACGGCTTCTGCCCCTCTTGTCGTGCTTCACTTGCTCGAATACTTTCGCTTCGGCCGATGTACCCTCTTTGGAATAACGATTCTCCCTTGACATTTCCGACAACTTGTCCGATACTTTCCACAGAAGGGACATCTGTTTTCAGTGAAGCAGGAGTGGATGCCAACCCTGTGGGCGACTGGTTCGTCGAGAGGGGGCCACGATCGTAATGCTGACGATCAAACAGGATGTCCTTTTGTTTTATCGGCGCATCGCTCACAAATACAGAACCAACTCTGTACGCATTAGCGACCTCTTGAAGTTCGACCATTAGCACGCCTTTACGTACAACACCTTCTCTTTGCGTGAACAACGGTCTAAGGAGCCTAACGCATCCGTCCTTCGTTCCTTTTGCAATCCATCTCCAGTTTTGCGCTATATCCCAAATCGCCTGTTCGACGGATTCGTATTCGGCTCCTTTAAGAAGTTGCTCTTCGTGTTTTTTATAACGATTCTCCCTTGACATTTCCGACAACTTGTCCGATACTGTCCTCAAACGAAATTTGCTCTAGCCCAGTTAAGCCTCGGGTGCGCAACGGGAGTTCCTGTTGTAGGCGGCTTGGATGGCTCTTACCCCAGAGCAGTTTTCGGTTCTTCAGATATCTCGGGTTTGATGTAGCGAGTACGCTACCGACTCTGTAAGTTCCAGAAACCGGCACCAAGTTTCCTCGTTTTTCAATGGGTTGAGTGTTTCAGTCGGCCCTGAGATTTACTGAGGAAAAAATAGCCTCGCCGTAAAGCGGGGTATTTTTTCCCTTCTTTCCCCGTAATTAAAACCCGGCAAATCGCCCGAAAAACGCCGTCCCGATGTTTTTTCAAAGGAACCTTGTCTACAGCCGAAACAAAAAACGCCCGTAATCGTTTGCCTAGTCAAATATTCTGTTATTGTGTTCACTGTCCTGAGTGACTTACTCTTTGGCAAAACGTAGCCGAAGATTTCCTTTCCTCTTATTTCCGAATCTTCGGGAGCTTTTTCTTCTCATCCTCTCTTACAGGAAATAACCATGATGCCTCTTACGCGAAAACTCTCTCCGATTGCTGCTACCGTTTCGCTTTGCGTGGCGCTTTTAACCGGTAACACGGTTGTATGTGCCGATACCGTAGCGACTGTTACAGTCCCGGGAACGTACAACTTTGAAGGAGCCTCTTTTGCAGGGCAACTTGTTACCCTTAATCTCCCGTACGAAACCGCTTCTGACACCGAAATAACCCTCAACGGAACAACAGGAGAAACGCTTACCATTAACCGCAGTTCGCTCGAGCCGATAATAAAGGTTGTCGAGCAAAGTCCGCCCGGCCAAGAGGGTCAGCCGGAAGCCGAAGGAAAAACAATCATAAAGGGAAAACTCGACCTTCAAATCAACAGCTCGTCCGTCGGCCCAGTCAACGCCATTGAATTAAGTAAAGGCAATCACACACTCGGTTTTGAGGATGACCTCTCTGTTTCTGTCGACGTGAACACTCAAGATAGATTCAGTGCTGACTCGGCAGCCTTGAGAACGCACAACGGTACCGTACATATTAAGCAGAACTTAGACATCAAGAAACTTCACGTTGCATCAGGCCAGGAGTCCGGATTTGAACTCGCCGGAATCTGGGCTGACACGCAAGATGTTCCTCCTGGGCATCTTTCTGTAAAAGCCACCGTGGAAGTCGAAGGGCAAGCAAAAATATCCGATATTTCGGCTTCCTCCTCAACTGACGCAAAGTCTTATGGCATTTTCGCAGGTTACGGCAGTCAGGTAACGGTAAAACAAGGGACAACAATCAACAACATTTCCGCATCCGCTAATTCATCTGTAGCCGTCGGAGTTTTTGCAAGCTATGGAGGCATCATTGAACTTGATCATTCCGTGAGCATTTCAAATATTTCCGCAGCCTCACGGTCCTATGCCGTTGCCTCTGTCTCTGGAGGAAAAATATTTATTAACCAATCGCAAAGCCCGAGGAAAGTCTCTATTGACCAGGACTTGCTCTCGATGGGACAGAACTCTGCCATCGAGGCGAACTTCATGACAAATGATTCTGTCTTTAACGGGCTGACGTTCGGGGCTCTGAACCACGCAAGCGAAATATCCGCCAGTAATGACAATGAAATATCTACACCTTTCGGAGACATAATACTTAGATTTGCTAACGGTGCTACCTGGAACATACACGAGCCCAACTTTCTGTTTGGCACGCTAATACTTAATAACAACGGCACTGTGAATTTAGGATCTGCTATCTCGACCGATAATCCGCAATCGGTACGCCTTTTAGTAAAGGAGCTTAACGGTCAAAACGGCATGATTTCCATGCATGTTGACGAAGAACGGGGTGTTACGGATCAGCTCTTTATCGGCATCGGGTCCGGAGGCCATTTTGTGAAAATCCCTCCGACCGGGACGGGACCGACAGAAGAATCCCTTAACTGCTTGATTTATCAAGCTCGGGGCAATGCCGATTTCACCCTCGAAGGAGGGAAGGTCGAATTGGGGGCTTACACATATGAACTTGCCCAAAGAAACGGAATGTACCCCGGGGAGTCTGAGACCGAATCTCGTTGGTACCTGAATCAGATAGCCGACGATTATTCTCAGTCCGGGAAAACGGTTCTTGCTCTCGCAAGTCTTGCGGCTCAAACAACGCAACACTTAAATAGCCTTTCTGATTTGCGTAAGCGCTTAGGAGAAGTGCGCCACGATACAAATGCCGGTCTGTGGGTGAGCGTTGCCGGTCAAAAAGATTGCTTCACCGGATTTGAAGGATTTGGCTTTACGCAAAAGTCTTGGCGTGTCAATCTCGGTGCGGACTTTATGATTGACAAGTGGCTTCTCGGCGCGAACTTTAAATACGCCGACAGTAGCCAGAAAGTTAAAACCGACATTCGCACCAAGGGCGATGCTCACTCAGAGGGGATTAACCTGTATGCAACGTATCTTGCTGAGAACGGTGCCTATGCGGACTTCGTTTTAAGTGCCGACCGAAATTGCCAGAAGCTTTCGACGGCCATGAGTGACGAAACGTCCGTATCCGGCAAGTACGACAACATCGGGTACGGTGCTTCGCTTGAAGTCGGAACCCAGTGGACCGTTAGCCAGATGTATGGGGTCTTTGTCGAGCCACAGGCGCAACTTGCCTACTACAAGTCTGTCGGTAAAGACTTTACGCTCTCAAACAATTTGAAAGTTTTTCAGGGGGATTATGAGAGTCTGACGGGACGCGTCGGTGCCGTCGTCGGGAAAACGTTCATGGACATGAACGGCACAATGCGCGGGCAGGCTGCCCTTGATTTAGGCTGGAAGGGGGAACTTATCGGGAAAAACAAACTTCGCATCAACGAGACGGAGTTTTCCGATCGTCTGGTAAAGCACCGGTTTTACTACGGAGCGAACTACAACGTGAATCTGACGGACAATCTTCGCTGCTACGGATACGTGGAGCGTGAGCAAGGTCACGGATACACGAAGGAAATCGAAGCCGGAATCGGGCTGAAGTACACCTTCTAAGCCAATAAACTCTTCCATTCCCCGTTGTTCTCCCTGCGACAAACTGTAGCTTAAGCGGATTTTGTCAGACTTGTACACAAAAAACCCGAGGCAAATCTCTTTGACCTCGGGTCTGCGACGTGTCAGGTGCCATCGGACGCCTGATGCCGAACCGCTTAAGCGATGTTAATCAGACGGCGTGCCGGTTGTGTGTTCTGGCTGGCCTTAGGAACGGACACGTGCAAAACACCGTCCTCGAAGGTTGCCGTGCAATCACCCTCACGAACATCCTTGCCGACGAAGAAACTCCGAGAGCAAGCGCCCGATGTACGTTCACAATGAATCACACGCCCTTTGGTGTTCTTTTCATCGTGCGAGACAGCCTTGTGCGCTGAAATCGTCAGATAGCCGTCCTTAAGTTCGGCTTCGACTTCATCTTTCTTAAAGCCGGGCAAATCAATCGCAAGTTCATAGCTCTTGTCCGTTTCACGAATATCCGTCTTCATCACGCGATCGGCATGACGACCGAAAACAGACGGTGTGTGGAACGATTCAACCTCTCCGAAAGGATCAGTCACAAAAGCAGGGAAGAACGAATCGGTAAATAGTTGAGGCATCCTGTTTGTCATAGAAATTCTCCTTAAAACATCCCGGAAGGAACTTTCCTTTTCCTTCCCTCTTAAAACCCTATATCGGGTCAGAAGATTTGCGAAAACAGGGGGAGAAATCCCAATTGAAAAACCTGTGCTCAACCCCCATATGAAAGGTATTGTCGGTATCTTCTACGGATGAGTCTTTCGAAGGACCTTTCTTCTTTTCCCTTGAATGACAAAGAGCACTGCACACTGCAAAAGAACAGCTGCAAGACTTGCCGTTCCGTATCCGAAAATCAAATGCTCGTCCGTAAGCACCGTCGGTAGCACCAAGTAGAAAACAGCCGTACTCATCAATCCGCGCACAAGTCCTTTCATCACCTTTTGCGCCTCAGCGGCGTTTTTTCCGTCGCGTTGAGCAAAAAGCGCCATCGTAAGCGCCATGAGCGGCAACGAGGAAAGAACGCCGCTTGCCGTCGGTCCGAGAAAAGGCGCCGCTTCCGTAACGGCAAAGGTCATGGCAACCATCAGACAGACGCGCAGCAGCAAATCGTATTTGAGCGGTCTTCGTGCCGGTCCGACTTGGCGGGAAACCGGCGTCATGTACCCTAACAGTACGATACAAAACGCCGTAAGCGTGAAAAGAGTGACAAGACTCAAATTCAGTCGGCTAAGGAAAACGGAACTGACGGCAAACGCCGAAAGACCGGCTACAACGGCAAAAATGCGCCCTTTCGGACAAACCACGGCATACACGAAGCCGAAAAAAGCAAGCGCTAGTGTCCCGGTCAGCGAGCCGATACCGGCTCGTACGGCAAACTCCGCGCCGTCCTCGAGCGCTAAAAATACGGAAATCGGACCGGAAATCAGCGGCAAAGCCACAATCAGACCGCCGACTGTCCCTCCCCACCGCCGAGCCGCCAAGGTCGCAGCGACAAGAAAAAGCGGTGCGCCGACAAGTTTCATGAAAAGTAAAAACATGGCCTTGCAAAAAAAAAAGCGCCGAGATTCTCGTACGTAAAACTCCGACGCTTAAACCTCGCCTAATGCGACAGTTTGTCCACTAAAAAGTCACGAACCACCTGAGTTTGTGCCGGAACGACCGTCACATGCTGAGGACGCTTTTCAATATCGACATAGCCGGCCGGTTTTTCCGGATCTTTTCCTGTGGCCTCCCGAATAGTTGCAGCAAATTTTGCCGGCTGCGCCGTCTCCATCACAAGCATCTTGACGCCGCTTAGCATCTTGTCCAAAGCGACCTTGACCGCATCGGCCGTATGCGGATCGATGAGGATACCTTCGGTCTTTAAAATCGTGCGAATAGTCGAGAGTCGGTCGGCGTGAATGCTCTTACCGGAAGTAAAGCCGCTTTCTCGGACCGAGTCGAAATCGGCACCGGAAACCGAGAATCGTCCCGTTCGTTCGAGCTCGTCTTTTAAGGCGCAAAGGCGCAGGGAATTGCGCCCGAGAATGTCATAGATGTAGCGCTCGAAATTGCTCGCCTTGGAAATGTCCATAGAAGGCGAACTTGTCAGGTACGTGTGGGCACCGTCGCGGATGCGATATACCCCGGTTTTGAAAAACTCATCCAAAACGTCGTTTTCATTGGTTGCCACAACCAGGCGAGCAAACGGAACCCCCATTTGTTTTGCAATCCACGCAGCAAGTACATTGCCGAAGTTTCCCGTCGGAACGGTCACATCAATCGCCTCGTCTTCGTTTTCGGTCACTTTTAAGTAGCTATAAACGTAGTAGACCACCTGAGCAGCCACCCGAGCCCAATTAATCGAATTGATCGTGCCGATGCTATAGCGGGCCTTAAAGGCCGTGTCTTTGCCGATTTCCTTGACAATGTCCTGGCAGTCGTCGAAGACGCCCTGAACGGCCAAATTGAAAATGTTCGCATCCGCAAGCGAATACATCTGTGCCCGTTGGAACTCACTCATGCGCCCGTAGGGACTTAACATGAAAACACGAATGCCCTTGCGCGAACGCATGGCATACTCGGCTGCCGACCCGGTATCACCCGATGTCGCTCCGAGAATATTCAGAACCTTTCCTTCGCGCGCGAGAAGATAACCGAACAGCGCGCCGAGAAACTGCATAGCCATGTCTTTGAAGGCAAGCGTCGGACCGTTCGAAAGCTCGGCGAGGAAAAGTCCGTTTTTAAGTTTGCGAACCGGGACAATGGCCTTCGCATCGGACCCGGGGCGAACGTTGCAATACGTTTGTGCCGTGTATGTCTCGTCAATGAGGCGCTTTAAGTCAGCCGGATCAATATCGTCGGCAAAGCGCTTTAAGACCTCAAAGGCCACGTCGGCATAGGTCATCGTTCGCATAGCATGCAAAGCCTCGTGCGTCAGCTTCGGATACTCCTGCGGCACATAAAGCCCGCCGTCCCCGGCCAGGCCCTCGAGAACGATTTCAGAAAACGTCTTAGGCTCTTCCTTTCCTCGTGTTGAAATGTATTGCATAGAGCCTCCTACGAATCAAACACATACAGTCCGACAGGGCTTGCCTTAGCGCTCGATTCGGACGCAATCTTTTTCAATGCAGCATCAAACTGACCGTACGGTGTCTTTTCCAAAAGGAAAACCGCCTGATCTTCATACAGGCGAGAAAACTCCGCTCCGATAGAAAATTCTTCAAAAACATTTTTAGCCGTCGTCTGGTCATGCGCATCGACCCGCACGTAAAAACGGCTTTCGGTTTCCTCGCGGGAAACGTACTCAATCAGGCTTCGTGCCTCGGGCCCAACTCCCGTCATCGGTACCCGTTCGTACGGCTCGACATCAAGCGTACGGGCAATGTCGATGATGTCGGCGACAACAGCCGATGCCGTCGGTCGTTCACCGGCTCCGCGTCCGCTATAAAACGTCGGACCGAGTCCGTCGGCCAGAACCTCAACGGCATTCATCACTCCGTCAATTTGCGAGAAAAGGCTTTCCTTGCGCACGAGCCTCGGATGAACTCCGAGCTCGATACCGTGCGTCGTGCGTTTGGCCTGACCGATAAGCTTGATGCGGTACCCCAAAGCATCGGCAATCAAAAAATCTCGGGCTTGTAATGACGAAATACCTTGCGTGACCGCCGCTTCGTAGTTAAACGGTGTTCCGAACGCCAGAGCAGCCAAAATCGTCATCTTGTGAGCTGCATCGATGCCTTCGATATCAAAAGTCGGATCGGCTTCGGCATAGCCGAGTTCTTGTGCTTGCCTCAAAGCCTCGGAAAACGACACGCCCTTTTCACGCATCATCGTCAAAATAAAATTGCTCGTTCCGTTCACAATGCCGGAAACCGACTCGATGCGATCGGCAGCAAGCCCTTCGCGCAAGGCTTTGATAATCGGGATGCCGCCGGCAACGGCCGCTTCGTAGGCAACCGTAACACCGCGCTCCTGGGCAGCGTGAAAAATCTCTTCGCCTTGCGTAGCAATCAAGTGTTTATTGGCCGTCACGACATGCTTGCCGCGGGCAATGGCATCGAGAATCAGTGTTCTTGCCGGTTCGATTCCGCCCATCACTTCGACCACGATATCGATGGTTGGGTCATCTAGGATGGCGTGAAAATCCGTTTGAATCGGAAGATTTCCCCCGGTCTTTTCCTTCGCCTTGGCCACATTGCGAACAACGGCACACGTCACCTCGATACAAACACCGGAGCGTGCCGAAATCACCTGCGCATTTTCGTTTAAAACCGCATAGGTTCCGTAACCTACGGTCCCGAGACCGGCCAAGCCGACACGAACCTTTCTCATCGTTTTTCTCCCGCTACAAGCTGTGAAAAACATAAACCGTGAAATAAAGACTTATTGGTGCGATCATAGGGGGGTATTAGGCCAATTTCAAGCCCTCAAAAACAGGGGCTTTTCATGACTGAGACCTAAGAATTCTTCACCGTCCCTTTTATAATCGCCTGATGCGGTAATGCCCCGTCGCCTCTTACCACTTCACCGACTTTTAGACATTCCGAACAATCATGGCCTGCACCCTTACCGGTATTCCCGGATTTGAACTGACACGCTCCGAAGAGCTTTTATCCGCCTATCGTCCCAAGCTCACGGATCTGCTGACGCGTCTCATGGGCCGAAAGGAAGCCGAGGCCTTCCTGCGCAGTCCGCGTGTGGCCGTCTACGGAACGCGTGAGGCCTTCCCGGATCAAGTCCGTGAAGTTTGCTTTGCGTGCCCCTTGGCCCGTTACGCCGTGTATTACACGCCGACCGATCTCCTTTACATTGCGGCAAACGGTATCGATAAGCCCGGGTTTCTCCCTCAACTGCTTGCTGAGGTCGCAATTACTCCGTACATAGGATCCCTTGCTTATACGAAGTCCTACGATGCAGCGTGGAATGCTTTTATCAAAAAAACGAACATGTCGCAGTTTTTGTCGCGAACAAACTTTCGCAATGCCTTCGACCCGCACGGCATTCGAAATCGTAACGCCCAGATGTTCGTACAAGCACTGAGCTCTTGGGAAGAGACACTCTTTTCTGCTCGAAAAGACCCGAACCTTCCGATTTGCAAACTCGTGAAATTTGCTTTGAAAAACGCTGCCGACTTTATCCGCCAAAGCCCCGAACCTTTCATCGGAAAGCATCGGAGAAAGGCGCGTCTTGCTGCAGACTGTTCTCTTTCGGCTGTTGTCAGCATTGCACCCTTTTCTTTACCTTCCCCGAAGGACATTTTCGGCGATAAAGCTGGCACGATTCTTACAAACGAACGCTTTGAGGCAGCGTTCACGACTCCGAAACTGCCGTGGACGCCCGGGCACCAGCCGGCTTGGTCAACAAGCCCCGACGATACCTTTCCCATCGATGACACAAAAACCGTGCGCCCGATAGCCGACTTGTCGTTACGTCCCTTTGCCCGCCTGCAGTCCAGAATGATTTATCCGGAAAACCTGGAACCGATTAATGCCGTCCGCACGTTTTCCGCCGATTTTCCCCAAAACGAGCTCGAGGTCGGAATCATCCTTCCGTTTGTGAAAAACACGATGTACACGATCTTGCAGATTACACACGTGCAGGTTGCGCCGAATCTGAATTGGGCCGTTCTCTCGTTGCTCCCTCAAAAAGCTAAGCGCCCGATTCGGGCTTTAAGTGCCACGTGGGGCATGCAGGCCGAGCGCTTAAAGACCGGATTTCACTACAGTGCGAGTCTTTCGTTTTGGGCCAATGCCCTGACACTTGAAGTCCCGAAGCGCTTTACGTACGGCTCTTTGGAAAAATTCCCGATCCTAACGGTTCCTGCCGTTTTCGATCGCAGGCTCGACAAGTGCACCTTCGCCGGCATTGACTATATCCTGATGCGTTGCTGCATTCGACAAGACACCGTAACGGTTGCCATCCCGAAAGCAGCTCTTCCGAAGGGTCGGATAAAAAAAGGCCAGACCGTGGCTCTCACGGGTTTTTACACGGTCGGAGAGCTCTGTGAAACCTCCTATGACTCAAACGTCCTTGAGGGCTTCAGCCGGGATGCCAATCAATTCCGGGCCAATCGCACCATCTCCCGCTTCTCGTTTTCCAATCCCGGAATCGGTCTTTTCCATCAAGCAATGTCTATGCGTCCGACATCCGAAAGACTTCGCAAAGCGCGCCTGCACCTTATGTACGATGCAGCCGGTTACGACTACATGCCGGCCTGCGGACGTCTGGGAATGTCTCTATTCCGTGCCAGCGCGGGAAATATCAAGGGAGAGGCGTTCGCCGCATATCTCCTCGGCAAAGCCGCAGCGCGCGAATATGTTCCGGCCATGCGCTTTTTAGCCTTAAGTCCGAGGACCAAAAACTTCGTGCCCGAGGACATTCGATGGGCTCTGACTGAAATCCTTGCCAAACGCTATAACGACAGCGACGCGCAACTTGCCTACTACCGATACCTGCAATCGAAGACCGACAAGGCCGATGAGCGCAATCTTGCTTGGCTCGTTCAAAGTGCCGCCGGAGGCAACATGAAGGCCCTTTACGCCTTAGCGCGAGCCCACGCCCTCGGAATCGGTGCGACAAAAAATCCGGAACTCACACGCGGTCTGATTCTTTCGGCACTGACGCGCGGCGTGGAGTGTGCCAAATACTGGGCCGCGGGGCTGGCGTGTTTGGGCGATCGGTTTTTCACACTGTCGACTTCCGAAATCGAAAAATCGCTGAAGCATTTTGCCCAAAGCGGATTGCCGGCCAATGTCCTTTTACTCGGTCTTTTCTACCAGTACGGGAAAACCGGGAACCCCAATGCCCCTCTCATTGCCTTTTGCTTATATCGTTGGATCGAACACACCCTTCATGATGAAGAGGCGCAGCGTCTTCGCGAGTCCGTTCAGTCCGAATTAACGGTCGAGCACGTCGAACAAATGCCGATTTTCAATGTTTGGGAAGAATTGAACATCCCATGTCCGCCCGAAAGTCGACCAATCAGTTCGCTCACGGCTCCGCTTGAGACCGGAGCGATTAATCTGCACCCGTTCTTCCTAGAGCAGCTCGATCCGACCATGCGAACAACATCCGATACCATGCCGAGTGAGCGCCTGATGCGTCAACTGGCTTTTATGGCGGAAAATTCCCGTCCCGTTCGTTTGGGATTGCTACGCGACAATCCCCGCCCCGCCAACGATGTCGTCCGCTTGACCGGGCACGGCGTCGAAACCGACTGCACGACGCTTGACCGCTCGATGCTACTTGTCACGGCCGTCCGCATCGATGACGGACAGCCTTGGGACGTTGCGGGCGTTTATCCGGTTTTCCAAGACGGCACACACATTCCCGTTTATCTTCACGGGGCTGCTCAGTCCGAACAGGGCGTCTGTGCTCTTTTGGGGATTACGCCGTTTTCCGACACACGCGGACCGATGTCTTCGTTGCTTGCCTTCGACCCTTTATGGCCCGACCAGCATAGTCTGTACCGCACAAACGAACGCTACAAAGCCGTTTTATACGGGCTGACCGATCATATTCGTCGCCCGGGTTCGGACTTTTTCGAGGCGATTCCGCCGGGAGTCATTCATAAGTTGCGCGAAGCCGATGCCGACGTTCGCTCTGCCAAGAGCCTTGTCGGGTTCTCGCCGGTTGACGTCTCCAATGCCCTGTACCTCATCAGCAGCACCATACGCGCCGTTGATTTGGATTACACGCAAGTGTTTTCCATCCCCTATGCGCAAGTCCAGGTCGATTCGTTCCTTTCCAAGGACTACTCGGCCGAACCTTTTGTTTTATATGTTCCGAAGGAGCACTTCCTAAAAGAAGGATTGAAAGTCGGAGACCGCATTCAAGCGGCGTTCGAGCTATCCGTATACATCGACAGCGTTGAGAAAAAACCGAAGGTAACCCTAAATTGAGGATATCTCTTTGTCTTGCATTTGCGTGTCTTGCTGCCCTCATTACAGGCGGTTCGGCCCTGGCCTTAGAAAGCCGCCTGCCGTACGCCGCAAGCCTTCCCGAACCGGACGAGCAAAGCGCACGGGCCCTGGCCTATATCGAAGCTTCGCGCACCGGATCAACGCTCTTGCAAAGAATTGAAAGCGAGAGCTTTGCGCTTAAACTGACGAATCGGGAAACGAAAATTGCGAACTTATCGGGCGCCTCTGACCGGGTCTTATCGGACTTTCAGCGGCTTCTTGTGACCGAGGGCTTCGATGCCTTCAATATCCTGAGTGCCGGTTCGACCCCGCGTTTTAAGACGCGCCTTAAGCACTCGGTGTGCGTTGTCTTGCAAACCAAGAAAAAACAAGCGAAAACTCCGAAGCCGATTCTGATTACGTCCGATCTTTCGGATGTGAAAACAACAGCCGCTGCCTTCGGACTTGCCAAACTTTTCGAAGACTTTCGCATCGAAGCTCAAACGCCACTTTGGATCTGCGCCCGGTCCGACAACCCGGCCTCCTCGGGCGAACTTGCCGGAAAAGCGCACTTTGCGTCCCACATTCTTTTAAGCGGAGCCTCTCCGAATGCGTTTATCAACTACCTCGGTCAGGTATCCACGCGTTTACTTTTCCGAGAGCGTGCCTGGGAGTGGATTCGAGACGATTCGAACAGAGCACAAAAAGTTGCCAATCAGGTTATAGAGCGTCTCTCGAACACAAAAAGCCGCTGGGATACCGACAAAACTTCACCGTGGTCCCAAACACAACTGACTGCCGTGCAATGCAAAAAGTCGTTCATCTCCTCGGTACGCAACACCTGCTGGTTTGACGTGACCGTAACGTCTCGCAGTCAAGTGGTACTGTCGGAGCGAACGGAAGAACTCCTGAACCTCGCACTGAACGAGACTCGGAAGGCCAATAAGAGCTTGGGCTCACCGAAGGGAAGGCCGGCCGTCACTCTGTCGCTTCCGAAAAACAGTCACATTAAACCGGTCGCAGGCGACCCTGAAAAACTCCGGGCTCTCATAGCCTGGCGAGCCTCTTTAACGCAAACACCGAATCGAGCCGGATATCTGAGCGGTCGCTTTATCCGGCCGCACGTTGTCGGTGACAAAGCTCAGGCAATTCCGCTTCTGACGCTTTCGGTCTACGGGAAAGAAAAGAAAGAGACAACGTCGCTTCTGACAATCCTTGCCAAGACCTTGCTTCTCTTGGCCGATTCCCAATTGCAATAACTCGGTCTTTAGCGCCGACATGTCCGCCCTTGACACTTCACCCTCGAAAAAAAACACCCCTTGAAGCATGAACACACCCCCGTTTAGTAGACCAGTATCTACTAGATGGGGGAATTTTTTAT
>ENA-UONW01000591-UONW01000591.1-human-gut-metagenome-genome-assembly--contig:-CS52-NODE-591-length-52449-cov-34.071172_pt1 | contig 52449 bp, 38 predicted proteins | sample MGYA00242463_ERZ724010 | MGnify/ENA metagenome assembly ERZ724010 | reverse complement strand
TTTTGGCTGGTCCTTTTTTAGAATTTCTTCCAGACACACTTTTTGAAACACTACCAGGAGTTAAAGTCATATGACCTGTTTTAGTAGTTAAAGGAGTTAGAGGAGTTAAAGTCATATGCCTTGTTTCAGTAGTTAGAGAAGTTAAAGGAGTTCTAAGAGTTTGAGCCGTGTGTTCTGCTATTAACGTTAGACTCTATACAACATTTTGTGCAAATGGGAACAAAGTTCTGTTGCCGGCACATCAAAAAACAAATCAGCCTGAGCAGACCTTTTAGTCCGTTCAGGCTGATTATCATTCTATATCAGAAAGAAAATGCTTATGCAAGCAGTTTCTTTACGATGCCGGAGATAACGCGGCCGTCGGCACGACCAGCCATCTGTTTAGAGGCAACGCCCATAACCTTGCCCATGTCTTTCATGCCCTGGGCACCTGTCTGTGCAATTATTTCCTTAACGGCAGCCTCGATTTCCTCTTCTGTCATAGCCTTCGGCAGATAACCTTCGATTACAGCCACCTGTGCCAGCTCCTCGTCTGCAAGGTCCTGACGGTTCTGCTGCACGTATGTGGCAGCCGACTCCTTGCCCTGCTTAGCCAGTTTGGCAAGAATCTTCATGGCATCGGCATCCTCGAGAGTGTCGTTGGCTCCCGGAGCTGTCTTTGCCTCAATAAACACTTTCTTGATGTTGCGCAAGGTTTCAAGACGCACCTTGTCGCGGGCCTTCATGGCCTCCTTTATATCATTGCTTATCTGATCAAATAACATTTTAATTATGAATTAAGAATTATAAATTATGAAACGAAGTTCAGCGTCAGCTAATTATGAATTATGAATTGTGAATTATGAATTGTGAATTATAAATTAGCAATCATCCAAACTTTATTGTTCCCTGTATTTTGTTGTCCTCATTTTCGGCCTTCTTCACCTGTCCCATCGACTGGTTGCGTATCTCCTCCAGTTCCTGGCGTGTGCGCTTGTATGTAGGCGTTGAGTCGACAGATGATATCACGTCGTCATTATCAAGGTCTTCCTGACGGAATATATATATGTGGGGACGGCGTTTATATTTAGAGTTTTTGCCGTCGCTTCCGTAGTAGTGTTCACGTTTGGCGCGACGCTCGGCAGCCTTTTCCTCTTCTTCGGCACGCCGTTCGTTTTCCTCCTGTGAATGTTTCTTGTAGTGGTCGTTCATGCCGTCTACGTTCTCTATGCCGAATCCGGTGGCAAGTATAGTAACCTTCACCTTGTTGCCCAATTCGGGGTCGGTGGCAAGTCCCCACTTGATTTCGAAGTCGTTGCCAAACTTAGCCATGAAGTCGTTGACGTCGTTCATCTCCTCCATCATCAGACCGTTGTTGCTGTTCTTGTCGCTGCAGAACGATATGCTGAGCAGAATCTTCTTGGCGTTGAACACATCGTTGTCGTTGAGCAGCGGCGAGTTAAGCGCGTCTTCGATGGCACGCTTTACACGGCCTTCGCCCTCACCGTAGCCCGTACTCATTATGGCCACGCCGCCGTCTTTAAGCACGGTCTTGACGTCGTTGAAGTCGAGGTTGATAAGTCCGTGAACGGTGATAATCTCGGCAATGCTTTTTGCCGCAATGCTCAGAGTGTCGTCGGCCTTGCCGAAGGCATCCAATATCGACAGTTCGGGATAAATCTCGCGCAGACGCTCATTGTTGATTACGAGCAGTGCGTCTACGTGTTTCGACATCTCCTCCACGCCGTCGAGAGCCTGGTCGATTTTACGCTCGCCCTCAAAGCGGAACGGAATGGTAACGATACCCACGGTAAGTATGCCCAACTCTTTTGATACGCTTGCAATGACAGGAGCCGCGCCGGTGCCGGTTCCTCCTCCCATTCCGGCGGTGATGAATGCCATTTTGGTGCCGTCGTTGAGCATTGCCTTTATGTCGTCAAGACTCTCCTCGGCTGCCTCGCGCGCCTTGGCAGGCTTGTTGCCGGCTCCGAGTCCTTCCTTGCCGAGCTGTAGGTGCACGGGTACGGGCGAATCGTTGAGTGCCTGGTTGTCAGTGTTGCACAACACGAACGACACGTCGTGTATGCCCTCGCGGTACATGTGGTTAACGGCGTTGCCTCCACCGCCGCCTACTCCGATCACTTTTATTATGCTCTTTTCTTTTTCGGGCTCACCGAAATCCACTATTCTATGTGTATCAGCCATATTTCTGTCTTTATTATTTTTCGTAGTTATAAGTTTGTTGCAGCACAGCCGTATCAGCCTTATTCGTCTTCAGAGACGAGACTCTTAAACCAGTTTCTGATTTTCTTTACATGAGGATTCATGCCTTTCTTTTCCTTTACAGGCGGCTCCTCGTCAGCCGGCTTTTCGCTTTCGCGCTCCTTTCTTGCGGCCTCCTCGGCAGCCTTGCGGCGCATCTCCTCAATCTTCTGCTTCTCAGCCTCGGTGAGCACCACGCCTTCGCTGTTGCTGCGGGGCTGCACATGAGGCTGCTGCTGCACATTGACTGCCGGTTTTGGCTTGTCAGTGCCGAACAAGTCGGCGTGTTCGTTGTAATCTTCGCCGGCGCAGTTCATGTCGCCCTTGGCCAGTATGCCCAGCACAGTGTTCATCATGCCGTTGTGGGCATTGATGTCAGGGTTGTTCGAATTGATAGTCTGCGTAACAAACTTCGCAATACGTATTTTCTCTATGTGTGTATGGTTTCTGAAGGCTATGTCGATGTTCTTCATGTTAGAGCCTCCTCCGGTGAGAATGATGCCGCCGAGCAGACGGTCGGCATATTCAACAGGCACCTGATACCACACATTCTCTATGATTTCCTGCAGACGTCCTTCAACAATATCGATAAACTTGCGGCTCTCAATGCTTCTGTCTGTGTCTATCGGCAGCATCAGGGTGTTGTCTATTTCATTATTGTCAGTATAGGCATTACCGTATTTCAGCTTCATCTTCTCCGCATTTTCCTCGTCCATCTGCAAAGAAGCGATGTCTTTTGTTATGTTGTTTCCGCCAAGAGGAATAACGGCAAGATGACGAAGGATGTTTTTATAGTAAACAGAAACAGTAGTAGTATCGGCACCAAGGTCAACGAGCACACATCCCGAACGCTTCTCAGAGTCAGAGAGCACGCTGTCGGCCAGCGCCAGCGGCGCCAGATACATCTCGGCAATGGCAATGCCGGCAGTGTCGAAACACTTGTTAAGGTTGCGGTAGAAATTCTTACGCCACAAGATATTCAGAAAATTGCCTTCAAGGCGGCTGCACTGTATGCCCACGGGGTCGAGCTGCAGCTGGTTGTCAACCTTGTATTCCTGTGTGGCCGCGTCAAGAATTTCCTGCTCAGGATAAGTCATGTTGCGGTTGGTGTCCATCAGTTCGTTGACCATCTCCTGTGTAACAATAGTGTCGCCAAGAAGGTCTTTGCCTATAACATTTTTCTCACTGCGTATAGACTGGCCGCCCACGCCCACATAAACCTGTGATATCTCTGACTTTAGAGACACGGAAAGTTTCTTCACTATGTTGGACACACACTGAACGGTCTGATTTATGTTGTAAACGACACCCTTGCGGATAAACGACGAAGAGTCTTCCTTAGCAACGGCAAGCACAGATATGCTGCCGTCAAGATTCTTCTTGCCCGCAATACCTGTAACCTTTGATGAGCCCAATTCTATTGCTACTATAAAATCCTTTGCTGCCATACGTTATCAATTTGTTGTTTCTGTTTATTTATATGTCTGCCTTCTTACTCTTCTTGCATATTATCTGGTTGTCAAACTCCAGGTCTATGTAAGAGTATTTGTTCCAGCCGGCCTGGCTGAGCCCGTATTTGTAAAACTTCTTCAGCCGGTCCATTTTCTTCGCTACAAAGCCCTGAACGAGAGCCTTGCGGCGGTTAATGTATTTAGTCTGCGGAATAGTTCCGAGATATACGATATGCTCGCCTACGCGAGGCACAAGTTCAACACCCATGTCGGGCAGAATGTTAATCTGCACTATCTGGTTTTTCCAAAAATCGTCTTTCATCAGCTCGACTGCCATATAAGAAAGATAGCTGCGGGCATACCAGCGGCTTATATATCCGGTGGCTATTATCAGGTCGGATGTATACTTTGAGTTAGGCATTATGCCGCCATGGTCGTCAAGATAATAGTCGTCGCCGTTGACATTCTTCACCCTTACAATAGGAAGCCGCTGCGTGATGCTTATAAAGACGTTGCCGTCCTTTGTCTTATAACACTGTGCAGTATTGACAAAGGGCGTGTCTTTAAGCTTTTCCTCGATGTCGCGCGGATTGACATCAGCAAGCTTCTTCTTAAACGGATAAAGGCGGCTACGCTCAAGAATGCGCTTAACCTCCTTTGCACTGAGAAATCCGTTTGTACTTTCATCCTCAACATTTATCGTAACCTTTGTACACACGCTATGTGTCTCCTCCGGATGATTGAACGACGTTATCGCCATCACCAGGTAAACCGCAAGAAACACGTCGAGCGTTATGAGTATGGTTCTTTTCAGCTTCCGATGCATTTATTTATACTTGTCTTGAAGTATTTTTTCAATCTGCGGAACATAATTGTCAAGGTCGCCGGCGCCAAGCACTACGAGCACCTCGAAATCATGGTCCTTAACAAACGCCGGAACATCCTCCTTATGTATCATCTTCTTCTCCACGCCTTCCTTCAGGTTGTCGTAGATAAGCTGCGATGTAACGCCGGGGATAGGCTCCTCGCGTGCGGGATAGATGTCACAGAGCACAACCTCGTCGAGCAGGCTCAGACTGTCGGCAAAGTCCTTATAGAAGTCGCGTGTGCGGGTGTAGAGATGGGGCTGGAAGATTACGGTTATCTTCTTGTCCTTATACAGCTCGCGTATGCTCTTTGCACTCTGATAGATTTCCTTAGGATGGTGGGCATAGTCGCTGAGAAAGACTATCTTGTCGTTCTTTATCTTGAAGTCGAAACGGCGGTCTACTCCGCGGTATGTCTTCATGCCGTATTTCAGTTCTTCGGGCGTGCAGCCGTTGAGCTGAGCCATGGCCATTGCGGCCACGCTGTTCTCGATGTTGATGGGCACGGGCTGACCGAGCTGTATGCCGCACACGTTCTCAACGGGAGATATGAAGTCGAACGATATGTTGCCGTTCTCTATCACGACGTTCTCGGCATGGAAGTCACCGCTGTCGCGGCTGTATTCGTACACCCTGACACCGGGCTGCACTCTTGCCTTCATCTCGAGGTCTTTATGTATGATGAGCGCCCCGCCCGGCTGTATGAGCGAAGAATAGTGGGCAAAGCTCTCAAGATAAGCCTCTTTAGTGCCGTATATGTCGAGATGGTCGGGGTCGGTTGATGTTATGACGCTCATCCACGGGCGCAGCCAGTGGAAACTGCGGTCGAACTCGTCGGCCTCTATAACCACGAAGTCGCTCTCCTTGCTCAGTATGTAATTAGAGCTGTAATTTTTTGATATGCCGCCGAGAAATGCGTTACAGTCGATGTGACTCTGATGCATGATGTGGGCACACATTGTCGACGTTGTTGTCTTGCCGTGAGTGCCTGCCACGCAAAGGCCCTTATGCGAGCGTGTGAGCATGCCCAGCACCTGGGCGCGCTTTTCAACATCGAAACCGTTTTCACGGAAATACACCAGTTCCTTGTGATCGGCCGGTATCGCCGGCGTATAAATCACGAGTGAAGACTTCTGATTTCTGCAGGCATGCGGTATATCGTCGATATTTTCCTCATAGTGAATCAACATGCCTTCTTTCTCGAGCTGCGTTGTCAAGGCAGAAGGAGTTTTGTCGTATCCGGCAACGACAACGCCTCTGTGCAGGAAGTAGCGTGCTATGGCACTCATGCCTATGCCGCCGGCTCCTACAAAATATACAGCTTTTATATCTTTCAGTTCCATTATTTTTATTATTCTCTACAGCAACGGACCATTGTCCGCCAGGACATCTTGCCGTCCTGCATATGCTCTTGCAATTTATTTTAGTATTCTGTAATAATTCTTGTCTGTGGCTTTTCTTGCGTAATACACATCAGTGTCCGCGACGCGCGAGCTTAACCACCTCGTCGGCTATGATATCGGCCGAATCAGGAAGGGCGAGCTTCAATATGTTCTCGCTCAGATTTTTCAGTTTGGCATCGTCCTGCACAGTCTGCAGCGCCAGCCTAACCACTTCTGCGGGAGCGTCGGCGTCTTTTACATACAGGGCGGCATTCTTATTTACCAGGGCCATGGCGTTCTTTGTCTGATGGTCTTCGGCAACGTTAGGCGAAGGAACAAGGATGACCGGCTTGCCTATGAGGCAGAACTCAGATATGCTGCTTGCTCCGGCACGGCTGATAACCAGGTCGGCTGCCTTGTATGCGGCACCCATGTCAGATATGAAGTCGGTAACGCACAATGTGGGGAATGTGCCGCGCTTTTTCAGCTCTTCCATTATCGACGCGTTATAGTATTTTCCTGTCTGCCATATAAACTGTACGCCTGACTCCTTTATCATGTCGAGATTCTGGAGCACGCTCTCGTTCACTGTCCTTGCACCGAGACTTCCGCCCACAATGAGTATTGTCTTCTTGTCTTCAGACAGTCCGAAACTCTTCAGAGCCTCGGCCTTTGTTATCTTTGTGTCGAGCAGAGCCTGACGCACAGGGTTACCCGTCTTAACTATTTTGTCTGCGGGGAAGAATCTTTCCATGCCGTCGTAGGCAACGCAGATGCGGTCTACCTTCTTCGACAATATCTTGTTGGTTACGCCCGCATAAGAGTTCTGCTCCTGAATGAGGCACGGAATACCCATTCTGGTACACTCATTGAGCATCGGACCGCTGGCATATCCGCCCACTCCGACGGCAGCCATTGGCTTGAACTTGCGTATTATCTTCTTTGCCATCCGCTGGCTTTTCCATATTCTGTAAAGAACAACTACGTTCTTGAGCATGTTCTTTCTGTTGAAGCCGCTTATCGGAAGCCCGACTATCTCGTAGCCTGCCGCCGGCACGCGCTGCATTTCCATGCGTCCTAACGCTCCGACAAACAATATTTTGGCATCGGGATATTTTGCTCTTATTGCATTGGCTATTGAAACTGCCGGAAAGATGTGGCCTCCGGTGCCACCTCCGCTTATGATTATTCTAAGTTCATCGTCCATATGTCCTTACACCTTATTATTTCGCAAAAGTAATCAAAATTTTTCTTTTCAGATAATTTTAAATAATATTTTTCGGGCTTATTAAAAAAATATCCTGACGCTCCGCACGACCGTCTGACCGGCACGCAGGCGCACAGGCGTCAGGCATAAAAATATCTGACAAAAAATGTGTCTACGCTATGTTGTCAGACCGTCATGACGGCCATGCAGCACTGTATATTTTCGCACAAGCCCCAAGACTATCGCCCGAGCCATGCCTCAGGATTCAGCTTAGCCGTTCCGCGTCTCAGCTGAAACTGCAGGATGTTGTCCTCGCCTACCACACCAAGTGCCTGACGGGCACTGACATGCTGACCGCGGTGTACGTTTACGGAGCGCAGGTTGCAGTAAACCGAAATATAGCTGCCGTGGCGCACCATTACGACCATGCTGCCGCCGAAACCGAACACGGCACTAACCTCGCCGTCGAATATCGAACGGGCTGAAGCGCCCGGACTTCCAAGTATGTTGATGCCCTTGTTGTCAAGTTTGACGTTCTTAAGTCCCTCAACAGTATATTGTCCGAAATGGCTTACTATTCTGTAAGAGCCTGTGATAGGCATAGGCAGACGGCCGCGGTTGCGCTCAAAGCTTCCGCTGAGCTTGCGGTCCTGCGAGTCGAAGGCTACGGCTTCCTTAACCTCTTTCTTGGCCCTTGCCACCTCGTTCTCGTGCCTCATCTCCTCTACCTTTGCCTTGCGTTCAGCAGCCACACGGTCGGCCTCAGCCTCGCGTGCAGCCTGCTCTGCCTTGGCTTTCTCCTCGGCACTCTTGCGCTCTGCTGCCCTTGCCTCGGCTTTCAGGCGTTCTTCGCGTGCCTTTGCCTCAGCCACACGACGCGCATTCTCGCGTGCGGCAGCCTCAGCGGCAGCCTTCTTGCGTGCCAGTTCCTCAGCCCTGCGCTTTGCGGCTGCGGCGGCCGCGGCTGCCTTTTTGCGGGCTTCAGCCTCGGCTCTGGCCTTTGCTTTTGCCACCTCTTCGGCAATGAGCCTGTCGATTTGGGCATTCAGCGCAGCATCTTTCTTGCGCTGGTCGTCAATAATCGACTGTATTGTCTTCTGCTGTTTCTGCAAAGTGTTCACCACCTGCTGCTGCTCGGCCTGCTTGCCCTGCAGCGCGGCATGCTCCTGCTGTCCTTTGTAAAGCAGATGGTTCTTCTGTCCCCTTACCTTCTGCAGCTCTTTGTTTTTAGCTTCTATCTGGCTCTGCTTGGCCTTAACCATCTCGCCCTGTGCGCGCTGATAGGCGGCATATTCGCGGACGAACCTCAGACGGCGGTACATCTGGGCCAGGTTTTTGGCACTGAAAATAAACATCAGTTTGTCCTGTATGGTGCGGTTGCTTGCCATATATCTCATCGACTTTATATATTTAGCCTTACGGTCCTGAAGCTGCTGCTCGAGCGTTGACAGCTGATTTTTCAGGAGCCCAATGTTTCCGTCGATGTGTGTTATGTCTTTCTGAATGCCGTCGATCGACTTCTGACGCTGATCAATCTCGCTGTTAATCATCATCAGATTGTTGAGCCGCTTCTTCACGTCAGCCTTGTTGGCACGCAAAAGCCGCTCCTGCTCCTTTATCTTGCGCTGGACACTCGCACGCTGAGTGCGGAGTCCTCTGATTGAAGCATTCGAATAGTTGGCAGTTTTATTTGTGGTTTTCTTCTTTGTGGTTTTCTTCACCACGCGCTTTGTAGTAGCTTTCTTCTTGGCGGTCTGCTTTTTCTGCGCCATGGAAGGAACCACAAAAGACAATGCCAGTAGAAATATAAATATCCTTCTCATTTACAACTTTAAGATTCTGTTAATAACATCCTGAGCCTCCACCTTTTTATATTTATCTGATACAGAGGTGCGACTCTCCCAGTCGGCCGACGTGTCTATTCCGCTCATAGATATGTTTACGGCAACGCCGTTGGCTTTTTTCACCGAACTGCTCTGCAGCATCAGAGTGATGTCTGTAGGAAACTTCTTTGCTCCGAGCGGCTTAAATGTGCCATAAGTACATTTAACCGTAGTACTGCCTTCGGTTTTGCTGTTGTATGTAATGTCTACGGCCCTGATTTGTCCGCTTGTCTTGTCGGTCTGCCATACATAGCTCATGTTGCCACGGCTTAGCGTAACGAGCGTGTTTGCCACGGCATCATTAAACGTAACGCCGAAGTTCTTGAGCGACGAGTCGGTTATGCTTTGCGTTCCGGGCACATAGAGCTGATTCCAGAACAGCGCCTGCAGGGCGTAAAAGTCGAGACCGTTGCGCTGCAGAAAGTCAACGTCCTTATATGAGGCTTTGATGTATTCCTTGTTGATGCGGTCTACCACGAGCACATAATCCTTGGTGAACTCTATGCGTCCGGCCTCCATCAGTCCCAGCGGAGTGAGCTGTATGCGTATCACGTCGTCCTTTTTCATCTTAAGCGAACCCGATACCGAAAGATCTTTTGAGCCGGCATTGATGTTGAACTTTATCTTTGCCGATATAGCCTTCGCATAAACTTCATTGTCGTAGACTTTGCGCAGGAAATCGGTCTTGCGCGCCAATATGTTTTCAACATCGTTCTTGCCCGACGACAAAGACGATCCGTCAGACACGGCGGCCTTCTTTGTGCCGCACGAAACTACGGTGAGACACACTGCCGAAAGGATGATGCTGCGGAACAGCCTGCTTTTATTTTTCAACATATTTCTTCAGTTTTATTTTTCTTATTAGCACCTTGTTTTCGCCGTCACTCTGCTTCAAGGCCTCGCGCCAATATTCAAGCGCCTTGTCGATCTCGCCGTTCATTATGTGAATGTCGCCGGCATGCTCAAGCAGCACTGCGCTGTTGGTGGTGTCGTTCTTTATCGCCATGTCGATATATGGCTGCGCTTCTTTATATTTCTTCTGTTTAAACAATATCCACGCGTATGTATCAAGATAAGTGCTGTTGTCGGGTTCGGCCTGCACAGTGCGATAGCTCATCTGTTCTGCCTTATCAAGATTTTTGTTTTTCTCTGACAGATAGTAAGCATAATTGTTCAGACAGCCAAAATTATCGTCCTTCCACTGCAGGCAGCTGTCATAGGCAGCATAGGCTTCCTGCTCTTGTCCCTTACTGTAAAGTATGTCGCCCATAATGGCATAAAAGTCTGACACTATCACAGGATTACTTTGGTCGTCAATCTGGCTGACGCCCTTTCTGAACACCTCGAGGGCATTATCGTCATCGTCTTTCTGCACGTAAGCCAGTCCGAGGAAATAATAAAAGGCCATTTCATCTGGATTATAGTCGAGCGCCTGTCGCGACAGCTCGATAACCCTGTCAAAGTCTTTCTCGTTCCATACGGTCTGTATCAGCTGCAGACGGGCCGCGGCATTGTCGGGCGAGATTTTCAACACCAGCTCAAGCACATTGGTTATAGAGTCCTGCGGCATTTTCTTCAGAGTCATGTATGCAGCATACAGTTCTGCCATGTCTGACGTTTCCTGCGGCTGCTTCAGTATCCGTTTAAAGAGGTTGAGCACCTGCGTGCTGTCGCCCCCATTCTTCTCGTTGTCGGCCACCACCTGCCTCATCAGTATCATCTTTGTGCTTACCGGAGTCTTAGGATTGACGAGCATTGTCTCTTGTATCGAGTCGGCCTGCGCCGCATTGCCTGTTGTCTTGTAATAGTCTATCATCGACATGCGCGCCATAGGGTTTTCGGGGTCCTGCTGCAGCACGTCCATATATTGCTTATATGCCTCGTCGGGTTTGCCGTTCTGCAGGAGCCAGTTACCCATCATCACCCTGTAGTTCATGTCGTTGGGATGTTTCTCCGACATCGACTTCAGTTCGTTAAACTCATCTTCCTTTCTGCCCTGAAGCGAATACACCTGCATCTTCGACAATGCCGTCTGTTCGCTGCTGCCTTCAAGTGCCTCTATGCGGTCGATGGTCTTTATCACATTGTTATAATCTTTCTTCTTCAGATACAGCTGATTAAGAATATCGAGCACATCCGAGCGCTCCGGACTGTTATGTGCCAGCTTCTCGTATGCTTTTATGGCTTCGTCGATGTTGCCTATACGTATATAACCTGTGCCGAGACGCTCCAGATAAGCATTATTGCCGGGATCGAGCTCGGCAGCCTTCTTGACGTCTTCAAGAACTGCGGTGTCACCGTTGAGCACTCCGCTGTAAGACGACATCATAAAATAGGCCTCTGCCGCGTTCGGGTTAATCTCAAGGCAGTGGCTCAGCAGGTCGTATGCCGCATCGTAGTTGCCTGCCACCTGCTGTTTGACGGCCTCAAAATAATAAATCTTGAAGCGCAAACTGTCGTTATGGCTTATGGGCGGAACTGTTATTCCGGCAGACGCCGCGCCCTCATGCCCGGCACTTGACGCTACACCGTGGCTGCAGCCTGTAAATATGGCAGCCGCCGAAAGCAGTGCCATGATGTATGATGTTAGTCTTTTCATCTGAATTGTTGAAATGCGAATCTTGCTGTTATTTCACTCCCGTGTGGCCGTAGCCTCCTGCGCCGCGCTCTGTCTCGTCGAGCACGCTCACCTCTACAAATTCTACCGTCTCGTGGCGCGCTATAATCATCTGTGCTATGCGCTCGCCGTCGTTGATAACAAAGTCGGCATCCGAAAGGTTTATCAGCAGCACCATAACCTCGCCTCTGTAGTCGGCGTCTATCGTACCCGGAGAGTTAAGCACCGTTATGCCGTGCTTCAGGGCAAGTCCGCTGCGCGGGCGCACCTGTGCCTCATAGCCTTCGGGCAGTGCGATGTAGAGTCCCGTGGGTATAAGTTTCCGCTCCATGGGGCGCAGCGTTATCGGGGCGTCGATGTTAGCCCTGAGATCCATACCTGCACTCTGCGCCGTGGCGTATGCCGGAAGCGGCTGGTGCCCTTTGTTGATTACTTTTACGGGTATCATAATTTTTTATTCTGTTTGTAAGGTTTATGCGGCGCATGCCTTGGCTCTACGCCACATGCCGGCATCAGCCGGCCCACAGCTGGCATGCTGCCGGTTACGTTACTTCATTTTGTTTGCAAAAATAGCTATTTATATTTACATAATTGTATTTTTATAGCTAAAAAGAAAGAATTTAGCCATTTTTAGATTACTTTTGCGCAGCTAACCGCCGTATTGTGCATACGGCCTTATTTTGCAGAAAGATGATGAACTGGAAACAACTTATATCGAATAAAAGACTGGGACAGGAGTCGCGCCACGCCATAAGGCACGACGACCGCTCTGAGTTTAAGCGCGACTACGACCGTCTGATATTCTCGGCGCCGTTCCGCCGCATGCAGAACAAGACTCAGGTGTTCCCGCTCCCGGGCAGCATTTTCGTACATAACCGCCTCACTCACAGCCTGGAGGTGGCAAGCGTGGGCATGTCGCTCGGCAACGACGTGGCCCACTGCGTTATGAAGACAAGGCCCGAACTGGCCGACACGCTGTTCACGCAGATTGGCACCATAGTAAGCACGGCATGCCTGGCGCACGACATGGGCAACCCTCCGTTCGGACACTCCGGCGAGAAGGCCATTCAGACGTTCTTCACCGAGGGCAAGGGGGCTTATCTCAAAGACAGGCTGAGCCCCGAACTGTGGAACGACATCACTCACTTTGAGGGTAACGCCAACGCGTTCCGCCTGCTTGCTCACCGCTTCAAAGGGCGCCGCGACGGCGGATTCGTGATGACTTACACCACGCTTGCGTCTATCGTGAAATATCCTTTTGCGTCGGCTCTGGCGGAAAAAGGGCACGGTAAATTCGGCTTTTTCTGCACCGAAGCCGATATTTTCAGACGCATTGCCGACGACCTCGGCATCATACGCAAGTCGGCCGACGGCTGTCCTGCCGAGTATGCGCGCCATCCGCTGGTGTATCTTGTAGAGGCTGCCGACGACATCTGCTACGAGATTATGGACATTGAGGATGCCCACAAGCTGAAGATTGTAACGTATGAGGAGACAAAGCGGCTTTTCCTGGATTTCTTCGATGAAATGGGGCAAAATCACATCATGCAGAGGATTCACGACGAGGAAATAACCGACGACAACGAGAAGGTGATATACATGAGGGCTTGCGTTATCAACGCGCTCGAAAGGGCATGCGTTGACGCGTTCATGAGGCACGAGGACGAGATCATGAGGGGCGAGTTCAGCGGCAGTCTTATCGACAGCATCGACGACAGACTGGTTAAGGCTTACCACAACTGCACCGAACTTTCGAAAAAGCGAATCTACAAGAGCAAGCCTGTACTTGACGTCGAGCTGAGCGGTTTTAAGATTATGGACAGTCTGATGGAGGTCATGACCGAGGCGGCTGTCAATCCGCAGCGGTTCTACTCGCGCCAGCTCATCAGCCGCGTGAGCAGCCAGTATGACATCAGCGCGCCCGATCTTGAAACGCGCATCATGGCTGTTATCGACTATATCAGCGGCATGACCGACGTGTATGCGCTCGACATCTATCAGAAAATCAACGGAATTAGTCTGCCGATTGTCTGAAACAAGCATCGAGAGATATTCAGCAAACAGGGACGCGGTGTGCCACGTCCCTGTTATCTTCTTAAAGCTTTCCTTGCCTTGACATCAATATTTAATGGTCACTATCTCTATTTTCTCTATGTTTCTCATCTTCAGCGGTTCACAGCCTTTTTTTGTGTAAATGCTGCCGAACACAGTGTTAACCTCTTTTAGATCATCAATATACAGCTTGTCAGACATCGTCGTGTAGCAAAGAGTCTCCGTAGCTTCAGTCAGCTCGGTAATATTACCCATGAATTTTACCAATACGCTCTTACCGCTTTTATCGGTGTACTCATCCCTAACAGCTGCCATCTTGTCTATAAGTACACTCGTTTTACCATTGACTTTACTTATTTTACATGGAGCCGGCTTAATACGTCCATACATTTTTTTGTCTACAACTTTACGCGGAGCAAGCAAGGTACTTTGAAGGTCAGATGTCGTATCTAAATATTTACCAGCCAGATTTTTATCGCAAATCACTGGTATTTTATCCATCTTAAGTACCTTTCGCTTAATCGTATAGTCGTCATTATTCGCTTTTATGGTGTATTCCACATCTCTCACCTCTCGATAGACTTCTACTCCCTCATGCTCCTGTACAGATGTTTCACGAGTTAAAATAGTCAAAACCGAATGTTCTTTTCCAAGAGACGTCCTCGTGGCAAGAAAGCTTTTTTCCAACGACCCACCAAGGGATACACTATCTCCTGACACTGTGATTTGAGAATATAATGGCAAGACCGTCAACATAAAAAATAAGGCGGCAAGAATACGTTGTTTACTTCTACACATTTTTTCAAAGAAAATTATATTTAATAATTTCAATAGCATAAATATCAAACTTTTAAATTAATCAATGTGAGCCACATTCTTCAACACGACCAAAGCTTTACTTTTACAATAGCAATGGCTTAGTTTTTCCTTTATTACTATTCTTCACATTTCCACAACTTTGAACTTGCATACCCTACTGTTATTCCTGCTTTCAATGATTCTTTATCACATTCTGGAAGACCTGACTTTGAAATCAATTCAATCACATCCATACAATATTGTTTCCATTGTTCATCTGTTGAGACATTTTCCATTCCTTCAAAATATGAAGACAATAAATTTAAAGTTTTATCTAGTTCTGGATATTTTACAGCAGTTACATTTATCAGATTTTTATAATCCTCACATTCTTTTGATGCCTCACCAATAAAAGAGCAGAACTCAATCGTCTCATCACTAACTACAACATCGTTATAACAACTTGCCGGAATTGTACTGATAATCTCTTCATTAAGTTTCAAAACACACGCCTCATCAGAAACATTTCTCCAGAAATTAACGCTATTATTTTTTTCAAGCGTATTATAAATAACAAGGTTGTGATAATATCCAATGCTATCATTAGGTGTTGCTGGTAAGGAATTCTGCACCAATACAAGATCATTTAAAGCCTCTTGTTTGGGACGTATATACGAGGTGACAAGAGTATCTTCCAATAAGTCCGCTTTGCTTGGAGCATTTCCAATCGCTACATTTATTCCATCAACAGCTGTTATAAACCCCTGGTTTTTAGCAGAACTAATTGATGCGCCTTGAGCAGATTGCCATATATCATCTCCCTTAATGACGCCTGTAACAGCCCCAACGACATCTGAGACAAAAACATTAAGAATGCGCTTAAAAAACCTTGACAAAAATCCTCTGGTGTTTTGTTTTTGTAGATTGGAGTTAAGTTCAAGAATATCATTATTCAATTTGACATATTCTTCTTCAACACTAACTTTTTTTTCAGCTATTTCTTCTTCACAAACATCAACAGATGTAGTACTACAAGAGACAAAAGCCATAGTTGACATAACACTTAATAATAATACAAATAGTTTTTTCATAATTATAGTTTTTAAAAGTTAAACGTTGACAAAGATACAAAAAATATTCAATATTAAAAACAAAAAACCATATTTTTTCAAAAATTTCTTAACAAAACTATTTGGTTATGTTTTTTAATACTGATTCAGATTTATTCTAATCAATAGATGAAGCCTACACATACGATATTCAACACTTTAAAAATTCAATATGACTTTTTCGCATAGAACATCATCATTTGTACACTAAGTAAAGATAAAATAATCTCTTACTTCTTATATATTAGCTTGTTGGCTCCCGAAGTAATGTTCAGAGCCTCAGGATGCCCCTTTATGAACGAGTCGATGTGGCGTATCACATCCCTGTTATCATTTTAAAGTCTTTAGTATCAATATTTATATTCTAACATACATTTAATTAACGGCACATTCCACATTATTACCTTCACGATAAAGCCTAACATACTTATTTTCTTGTATTCAGGCTTTACGTGTAGGTGTTTTTCAACGTCTCATTGTCTTTTTAAGCCATAAAAAACAGTTACCCAACCCAAATCACATACGATAGAGCGACACTACTATTTTAACAAAACAGGTACACGTATAACAGACTTGATATATTTTACAAATACCAAATCTGTGTAGACGTACAACAATTTATATCATAAATTAAAGAAAATCAATATCGGCAAGAAGAAGATATTTACATTTTCAATGATTTACGCAGAACCTTCATTCTACTAATTACATGAAACAGAAACAGCACTATTGCAACAAGCCCTATCTTATAATGAGCCAATCCCAAAGTTGAATTTCCTCCGTCAACAAACAAGAGAGAGAGCCCTGAAACAACGACAACACAAAACAAGACTGATGTTGCTACTGTTATACGGCTCTTCTTGCCCAGTCCTTGTTTCAATAGGTTTTTAAACCAACCTTTATGTACCTTTATGTGATATATGCCACAAGATAAAAACAATAGACTTACTATAATATGAAATACAGCCCAATTGTGCCATATTTCATGATCACCGCCATGACCTGCAACATGCAATTTTATACCAGAAAAACCAGAAAGGATAAACGCCGGCACCAAAATCCAATCTATTACAAGATTCCTTTTCATTATAAATTAAACTATTACAAAATATTTTGATATTTTACATCAGTATATGAAACAATAACATAAAGTTTTATTGCAAAGTTAATTATAACGACATTAAATCAGAAAGTTATAAAGACACTTTAACATCTTACAACATTCTGTTATCGTTTGGCACGATTTTATTCCTCCACTCTACATCAACCGCATTGCAAAAGGATAGCTTTCGCATCGTAAAAGGTATGCTTTTACAAGACAAAAGGCCATGTTTTGCAAGCTAAAAGGCAGCCTTTTGCAACGCATTGAATATCAAGTTGTTACATAGCATGATAAAGATTGGCAAAAAGCTGCACTACATACGGCAGACAGCCGATGAGAAGTTAGGCAAATGTTAAGTTAATATAAATATCTGTATACGCTGCAGCACCATGTAGCCAAGCGACTAAAGACTAATCTGCGCGCTCAGCATTATCTCGCGAGGGCGCAGATAGTAGTATGTGGTAGACGAGGACGCACTGCCGTAATATGTAACGGCATAGTTGCGTCTGTTAAAGATGTTGCGCAGCTCGGCTTGCAGCCTTATCTTCTTCAGGCGCCACACAACGCCTGCATCGGCAAGCAGTGTGTTGACGGTCTGAGCCGACTGCAGTTCGTTGCGGTAATGAACGGCCGACAAGGTTATGTCTACATTGCCTATCGTCTGCGTGTAAGACAGGTTCTGACGCCAGCAGAACAGCACATTTTGGGTGGTTTCATCGGTGTTCATGCCGTTCATAGTGAATTGTCCCGTGTAATAAAATGTGCCGAAAGAAGGCGAGAAAGTTATTTCGGGCGACATGATAAAGGTGTGTGCCCTGTAGCCTGTAACGGCCGACATTGACAGCTGTCCGCCCTCCGAATAGACATACTGCAGGGCAAGGCGCGTCTTTAAGTGCAGACTGAAAAAGCCCTTTGACACCTGTGCTTTTAAGAAGGCAGACTGCCGGCTGTTGTCTCTTTCGGCAACATAATATCTGTATCGGCCGTCGGCTATGGTCATGTCGGTCATTAGGTTGCTTCGTGTATGGCTATAAATTGCCGTAAACGACCAGAAGAGTTCTCTTACGGGGCGCTTGTAGTCGTAAGTTATGTATGCGCTCAAGATGCGGTCTACGGGCACAATACCGCACGTTGCGTAAGTTGTTCGGTAGTCGAATGTGTATTCATCGAGTGCGAATCTGCTCCATTCACCCGGTTTCATCGCATATCCGCCCCATGCTGTCAGTTCGCTGCGCATGCCGGTCTTTAGGTTAAGATAGAGCGACGGCGACGCATAAAGCAGGTTTCTGTTCTGCGCCGTAAGCCGCTGCCATCTTACGGGCAAGCTTAAATTGAGTCTCAGGCTGCCGCGTCGGTATTCGAGTCCGGGCGTTGCGTAAACTTCCACTGAGGTGTTTCGTCCGCGCAGGTTGAGATGTTCCATGGCGAAACCCACCTTATATTTTTGCGTGAAATATCTGCCGGGCAGAACCGTTTCAGCATTGTTGTCGGTATGCCAAAGCAGGTTTTCAGTTCTTCCGTGGTACCGTCAACGTTCAACGAGAACGGAGCGTAATGAAAATCGGCCGTCGAGCGCACCGCAAGAGTGTTGTCGCCGAACGTAAAAAGGCGCGAAAAATTGTTCAAAAGGCGCATTTCGGGCGTTTTCACCGTCTGTGCGGTGGTGCCTTGTGCTGTTCCTTCAATATGCGAAATGCCTTCACGCCTTGTCCCTTCTGCCAGGAAATACTCGTTGCCGTAGACTTTTTCTTTGTTCAACGTACTTGTAAAATCCACATAAACATTATCGCGTTTCATCAAAGAATAGTCGGTTTCATCGGTATTTTCAACGGTGGAACCGTCTAAATAGTATGACGATGTATTCGAGGTTGTCTGCTCCTCGTTGCCGTGCATGTATCCCGCCGTGATGCGCCAGTCGCTTCCATTGACCGTCTTTGCCGTGTGCTTCACGTTCAGACTATATGAGCGGTTGAAGCGCAGGCGGTTGTCGTCGATGGGCGCGGCAAGCTCTGGCTGAGCCAACCACTGCGGAACATCTGCCCCTGAACCATATCCCGTGGTGCCGCCAACGGCAAGCACATCGTTGCTACGGCTTAGGTCGCGGCCCGAGCGGTCGTATTCGGCATCATACATGCGCTGTCTTTTCTGCCCGATCTGCAGCACATCTATTCCGCCCATAGGCTCAGTGCCTTTCAGCGGAAACGCCACGTCTACGGCAGGCCGGAGCGTTGCCATCCATTTGTCGCGCGCTCCCGGCTTCAGTTTTATGTTCATTGCCACATCGTCGGTAAACACTTTGTCGCGCAGAGCCTTCACGGGCTGATCGTGCTGTATCACCTCCGCACGGTCAACATCTTCGGGCTTCAGCGCCTCGTTAAGTCTGTCGTAGCGTCCGCCCGTCAGGTCTAAGCCTTCAACGGTGAAACGGCTGATTTCTTTTCCGTTGAAACTTATTTTGCCGTTTTTATCGATGTCAACTCCGGGAAGTTTCTTCAGCACGTCTTTCAGCGAGTTGTCGCGCTTGTCGGCAAACTTCGACAGGTCGTAGCTTATGGTGTCTCTCAGTCCGGCTATGCGTCCGCTCTTAACCTGAACTTCTCTAAGCTCAAACGCTTCTGGCGCCATCTGTATGCTTACATGCTGCCCCGGACTCACCCTTAGCATGTTTTTGCGGTAACCGAGAAAGCTCACCGAAAGGCAGTCGCCTGCTTTTACGGCAATGGAAAATGCTCCCTTGTCGTCTGCATTGGTAAATGCCACCGGCTTTCCGCCACGCATCAGCGTTACCGCAGCCATGGGCAGCGGCTCATGGGTGGCAGAATCGGTAACAACACCTGTAACCGACTGCTGCGCCGAAACATACAAGCCGAACGGCAGCAACAGCAATGTCATAAATATTCTAATTATTCCTTTCATAACAAACAGTTTTACAAAGTCTGACAGCAGACGCCCTTTAACAACCTTACTATCGCTCTATCGGATTATACGGAACACCCTTAGGCGGAGCAACTGAATTGCCGCTACGGTCTTGCACCTTTACCGTTACCTTGCCACCGGCAGTCATATATCCTACAGGATCAGAATAATAACGTCGATAAAGATCATCCAAATCTTTACGATTTACCTTCTCATAGCCTTCACCTTTATAGTATATGGGGCGCGGCTCATCGGCTGTCTTTATTCCTATCGCATCAAACACATAATGGCGACGGCTGTCGTAAGCGCGCAATATGAGTCCGGGCAGTCCGCAGAGTTTCCACGGTCCAACATATAGAGGTATGTCCTCTGCGTACCATGCGCTCCACTTACGACCTTTATAGCTGGCTGTGGCAAGCCGGCAGCGGTATCCCAAAATAGTAGCAGAACTGTCGGGACAAAGCTGCCACTGCGGTTTTTCCACGGTTTCAACGCAGACAAAGCGGTCAAGACCGAGTTTTTCGGTGAACGATGAGCGCCCTGTTTCAGGATAATTGGTATACAACCGCCACGGTATTCGGCCGAGAACGCTGTATTGTGTGGCGCCACGGCTTAGAAGTCCGGCATTAATCGAGTCGCTTCTGTAGGCGTCGTAACTGTAGAAAGCCGTAACCTTGCGCCCAATTTCGAGCAACATCGTCTCGTGAGCCGCCTTCATCGGCACTTGCAGAGTGTCCTCAACATAAGCCATGTCATAGGTTATGACGTAGCGCAAAGTGTCGCACGGCAGTCCGGGCTGCAGTTCCCCAGACGTAACCACCTTGATGCTGGTCTGCGCGCTGCACAATATCGTGCAAGCTGTAAAGAGAATTATGGATATAAATCGTTTCATAATAACAAAAGTTTTGATTAATACCGCAAAATTAGTAAAGACAGACCGATGAAATGGCACATTTTTATTACTCGCATATTACAGAACGTATTACTAAAATATTATCTCCGCCATGCAGTTCGCCTTTATTTACTATATTTGCATACACTTTGCCACGCCATGACACTGACGGCAATATGGCGCACAACTTGAAGGAAAATCAGTAAACACAACATAACCGTAAGATGAACCGAAGGATAAAACATGTTTGGACAATAAGCATAGTGGCAATGGCGGCAATATTCGCCATGGAGGCTTACTGGCTATATAACCAATACGAATACAGCAACATGGTCAAGGCTGAAGAAATGAAGGAAGCCTGCGCTAAGGCGTTTGAAACCGAGAAGAACATAAGAATTGACAAATATGGCGACATAATTGACAAATATGACGACATGATTGACAAATATGACGACATAATTAACAAATATGACGACATAAAATATAATAACAGCAACGTAAAAATGCTGATTGTGCTGCAGATAGGCCAAAGCGTGAAAAAGAGAAAAAAGAAAAACAAGCCGGTGAAATCGACAATAAGATACACCCTGCCCGACACTAAAAAGAAGTTGAGTGTGAAGAATATCGACATGAGCGAAGGCGTGGAAATGGCGTCAAGGTACATGGTCTCGCAGAACAGACGGTTCGACCGCAGCACATTCGACTCGCTGCTGTATGCGGCAGAGGGCATAAAAACCGACAGTTTCAAGTTTGTCAAGACAAACCGATGCATGATGAAGCCGGTGTTCAGCGTGAGCGGCGGACTAAGCAAGACGCTGCACGTGAAATATTCTACTAATCCGTTTAATATGGAGGCTGTCGAGATGACCATCCCAATACCATTGTCGCAGACGCTGAAACTGATGATCTGGAAGTTTGCCGCAAGCGTGGTGCTGCTCGTAATACTGGGCTTCTGCATGATGTATCAGATAAAGACGATAATGATTCAGCGCCGCATAAACGCCATAAGGCACGAGTTCATGAAGAACATGATTTATGAGATGAAGCAGCCCCCGGAAACCTCCGACGACGACACCACGGCAATAAAGATTGGCTCAACGCTGTTTTTCTACGAACTCAACGAGCTTCGCCACGGCAACGAGAAGGTTATCATAACCAGCCGTCAGGCAGAACTGCTGCGCATACTTGCCGAGAATCTGAACAAGGTGGTGGGGCGCGAAGTGCTGCTTAAAGAGGTGTGGGGCGACGACTCCTACTCTAACTCCATGGCGCTCAACGTGCAGATAACCTATCTGCGCAGGGCACTGAAGAGCGACTCCTTGCTGAGCATAGAGGCAATAATAAGAAAGGGATATGTGCTGAAGGATAAATAAGAACAGCCGCATCAACGCATGAAAGCATAAAAGCCGACGGCAAAACGGCAAAATATTACATAAAAAAATCTGCCGCAAGACAGCCTCATCAGGGCTAAAGTCTTACGGCAGAAAAATTTTGTGTATGTTCAATATCAGATTTATTTCTCTTTATAAATTATCTTGTTGGCTCCTGAAGTGATATTCAGCGCCTCGGGATGCTCCTTTATGAACGAGTCGATATGGCGGATGCGCTTCTCCTCAAGTATCTCGTCAACGGCGATAAGGATACCTGTCTCCTCAACATCACCGAAACCATAGTTGATGGCTGTGCCGAACATCTTCATCGTAGGACTAAGGCCCATGTATGCGTTAACTAACGGCGGAATGTTGTATCCCAGCTTGCGCACCTCGCGGTTAAGTATGCGGTAGTCGTCCTTGAACGAGTCCTCGCAGAACAGCTGCTCCAGCTCCTTCTCGTCGGTCTCAATTTTCAGCGGCTTCATCGGTATAATCAGATTGTCAGGATCGTTGAAGTGCTTCTTAAGGAAATACAGAATCATGTCGCGGCCCTTACGCACGTATGAAGGATACATCGTCATTTTGCCGAAGAAATACTTGACGTTGGGCATCACAACGGTGAGCGCACCCAGTCCGTCCCACAGGTTATCGAGCGCGAAAAGGCTCTTGGCTCCCATCTTTGAGCTTTGATATTCGAGAGATACGAACGAACGTCCAAGTTCAATGGTCTGAGGCATATAGTCCTTCATGAACTTCTCTGAGAAATGAAACATGTGTCCCGTTGCAAGTATTGGCTGTCCGTGTTCGTCGAGGTCGACGTCGGTTCCAAGAATATAACGGTATCCGCCGATAATCTCCTCAGCCTCCGGGTTCCATACGATAAGCTGCTTGTAGCAGTTGTCCATCGTGTCAAACTCGTCTATATCCATGCTCTTGCCTGTGCCGCCGCCTGCCTCGCGGAACGCAATCTCACGCAGACGTCCAATTTCCTTCATAACGTTGGGCGAATTGTGAGCCGTTATAATATAAATCTCGTTGTTACTCTTATTAGTCATTCTGAGTTGACGCTCAGGCGTAAGCTCACTTTTGAGCAGCTCTTTGTCTATCGGCTGGATTATCTCTTGTTCCATCTTATAAAAAATTAAGAGGTTTGTTTGTTGATGTATCTCTTTTTTTAAACCTGTTTCATTATAGTTTGTAGACTTCGTCCTGTACATACTGCGCCCACTGCGCCGGTGTTCTCGACTTGTCGAATGTCTGCCAAGGAATGGGCTTGCCTATGGCTATGCGGAACGACTTGTGTACGTTCTTGTACATCTCGTCGACCAAAAACAGCATGGCAATGTTGAACTTTATGCCTAAGGCCTTGCAGACATTGGCAAGAGTGTAGAAGAAATCGGAGTTGCGGCCGCCAAAATGAATGGGCACCACGTCGCGGTGAGTTTCAACACTCTTCGTGATAAATGTCTTTTTCCAGGGCAGGTCGTGTATCTTTCCGTTGATCCGGCGCGAACAAAGACCTGCCGGAAACATAAGCATGTGGTTGTCGCTCTTGAAACCGGCCTCAACCATTGCAGGAAAACTGCGGCTCTGCGAACCAGTCTTGTTAATAGGTATACAGAGAGGAGCAAGACCTGGAAGATTCATCAGCAAATCATTAACCAGATAGCGGAACCTGCCGTCATAATGACGTCCGATAACGGCACCGAGCGCAACACCGTCTTCTCCGCCGAGCGGGTGGTTGCTTACAAAGGTGTAAAGCTTTCCGTCGTCTTTGTCAGGCAAATTCTCCCTACCGACAATATCGAGCGTCATATCAAGGTAGCGCACGCACTCCTCGAGCCATTCTACCCCGGTGAGATGTCTGCTGTCCCAAAGATATTTGTTGACTTCGTCCTGATGTATGATATGCTTAAGCCATTTTACCAAGGGCGATGGAACAAACTTTGCCTTACTGCCCATTTTGCTCTTAAGAATATCGCTGATGTCAATCGTCTTCTCTGTGATACTATTCATGCTTTCGATACTAACTCAATGCAAAAATAACTCAAGTTTTTCAAAAACATACTGATTTTATGGAAAAATATTAGTTTTTTCTCACTTTTGTAACAAAAAATGAAGAATTCGCAAACAAAATCAAAATCAGGAGTGTGTAAGCTGTAATATATATGACACAGGAAATTTAATAGCATGCTTAAAAATATTCTTACACATTGCTGCCGGCGACGCAAGCCTCATGACATAATCACAATTTATGAAAAGAAAAACTCAATAAAATTTATTCATCACGCCACATTCCTTTTATATAATTTTATTTATTTCTTTTTATTGATCTTTTCTGCCTTACCCACATCTGAAACAACTAACTACGTGACCGGCACAGCGCCCCTTCCCTATCATCCCGCACCGCAAACGTATGCCCTGACTCTACTCATAAACTTCGCCGCAAAACATACCCAACCATTGTTTGCCTGCACTGAAAATCGCCTCCAACGGCATAAAGAAACACGGCAAACAACATTGCAAAACACGGCAAACCGCACTACAAAAGGCATGCTTTTAGAGCCTGAAACGTGCCCTTTTACATCATAAAAGGTATGCTTTCACATCGCCCATCATCAGTCTTAAATAATCAGAAAAAAGTTTCGCAAAAACTCATCACTCGTCACATTTCGGCTTAACCATCTGACATACAACGCATTACAGCGTGATGAGTTGAATTTTAAACTCATCACAGTAGTTTTTCTTTAGAAGTTAAGGAGTTATGAAGTTAAGGAGAAGTTCATCGAGCATAGCGAAAAAAGACATGTGTCTTGTGGATGCATTTGGGTGACGGTGATGGATGTGATGAGTTTAAAATTCAACTCATCACACTATAACATATTGTATTTCAGCTCATTATAGGCGATTGTGACGAGTGATGAGTTTTTTAAAAAAGTTTTTATGCCTATTATAACTGTGTATCCTTTCCTAAAATTGGTGGTTCTTCCGCAATTTAGTTGAAGCCTAGTTCACTAAACACCATCTTATATAATATAACGCAAAGAGACTATTTCAACTAAATTACGGAAGAACCAATTTGGTTGACTTCAAAGAGCCATTTCCCCGATTAAGGTTAACTCCTGTTAAACTTACAACTGTTATTGGTTGACCTTAACCTCAATCTGTCATTATACCGCACATAGTTTTATCCAGACAGAATACCAATATCGATTCGGGTTTAAAAGTGTCGTATAAATAAAAATCACTGCAACAATTGTCTGAGAATTAATATACAACATAAAAAAATCGTCGCCTTCAATGAATGTGTGAAGGCGACGACTATAATAATATTTGTCTCAATTATCCTATCTTTGCCAAAGGCACTGATGAAGGCGAAGCCTTGCTGCCAATGCCGTTAGATGATGTAGCAATATTCTGGATGCTGCCTTTTAAAGAATCAGACGAACCGTTGTCTTCGTCTTTTTTCTTGGCTGAATAACTTACACTCAGAATTATCCCAATGTAAACACAATTAACTATGGTTGAAGTTCCACCCTTGCTTATCAGCGGCAAAGGCTGACCTGTAACCGGCACGAGTCCTACTGCCACCGCCATGTTGAACATTGCCTGAATGACGAGCAACAAGGCGAAGCCCATTATAAGCAGGGCCGGAAACGTGTTGACACAGCGGTTGGCTATCGTTGCCGTGCGGAACAGCAGAATGATGTAGAGCAGACAGACAAAAGCCGCGCCGGCTATGCCCATCTCCTCGATTATGATGGCATAAATAAAGTCGGAAAATGCCTGCGACAAGAAGTCACGCTCAACAGAATTACCGGGGCCCCGCCCTACTATGTTAGACGAAGCAATGGCTATGTTAGCATGTGCAGTCTGACCATCCTTGTCGAGATCTACATCTTCAGGAGCTATCTCTTTATTGTCAAGAAACTTGTCGATACGCGCTTTCCATGTGTCAAAACGGTGAAACACTTTCTCCACCAAAGTTTCATCTTTTTGGGCCACCTCTTCTGTCATTGCCATTTTGGGGCCTGCTGCATTATCCTTCTCTTTGTCGTGACCGAGCATCATAATCATAGACACCAGAAATATAAGGCCCAGCATGACGACACCCAGCAGACGTCCGAGCTGCACTTTAGGCACCTTGCCTATAAACATCATCAGGAACACCACCAGACACAGAAGCACGGCCGTTGAAAGATTTTCAACCATAATCAAAGGAACGATAAACGCACACACAATAAAGATATACTTAAAGGCGCGCTTGTCGGCTCCGTTAGGTGTCTGCATGGCACTGAGAATCTGCGCCGTGGCAAGCACTATGGTTCCTTTAGCCAGCTCTGAAGGCTGAAATTGTATGCCCAATACCGAAAGCCAACGCTGTGAGCCGTTGGTGCTCTCGCCAAAGCACAGCACAGCGATAAGCCCTATGAACGACAAGAGGAGTGCCACAGGAGTAACCATCTTAAAGTATTTACACTTTACGTTCATGGTGGCTATCATAGCCATCACGCCTACGGCAAGCAGCATGACATGCTTCAGCACCGGACCGAGATAGTTGCCGCTCTTGAACGAGAGGTTGCTCGACGCACTGAAAACTTCGATGATGCTTATGATACAGAGAAAAAAGAACACAGTCCATATAACTCTGTCTCCCTTAAATTTGCCCGTGGCGGCTTTTTCTTCCATTTTCTATTTATTATATTATTGTTTGCTGTTATGATGATGTCCGCCTGCCGCCGCACCGCATTATCGCGGGCGCCGGCAGACGGCGACAAACGTTGTCGGCGGAAATTATGTCAGAGAGCTCTTACGAGCGCCTTGAACTGGTCGCCGCGGTCTTCCATGTTCTTAAAGAGGTCGAAGCTTGCGCAGCAGGGGCTAAGCAGCACGGTCTGTCCGGGCTTTGCCATCTCATAACATGCATTCACGCAGTCGCGCATAGAGTGAGTGTCGCGAACGGGTATGCCCATGCCGTCGAAGAAGTTGTGCAACTTAGTGTTGTCGGCTCCGAGATAAACCAGTCCGACGCATTTCTCTTTTACCAAATCCTTTATTGCGTTATAGTCGTTGCCCTTGTCCTTTCCGCCGAGAATGAGAACTACGGGAGTCTTCATGCTCTCGAGCGCATACCAGCAGGCATCAACGTTGGTGGCCTTTGAGTCGTTGACATAAAGCACTCCGGCAACGGTTGTAACCTTTTCAAGGCGATGCTCAACACCGGGGAAGTCGCTAAGGCTCTTGCGGATAAACTCTTTCTTTATTCCTGCAACGTTAGACGCTATTCCTGCCGCCAGCGAGTTGTATATGTTGTGCTTGCCTGTCAGGCTCAGTTCCTCCTGCTCCATGTTGAACGGCGTGGGCTTCTCTATCTTGTACATGCCCTCCTCGATATATCCTATAGAGCCTTTCTCCTTCAGTTCCGAGAACGGATAGCGTATGGCCTTGATGTCATACTTCTCAAGCTCGCGGCGTATAATAGGGTCGTCGTTCCAATATATGAACGAGTCTTCATTGGTCTGATTCTGCAATATGCGCATCTTGGCGTCTACATAGTTCTGCATGCAGTTGTCGTAGCGGTCGAGATGGTCGGGAGTGATGTTGAGCAGAATGGCGATGTTGGCACGGAAGTCGTACATGTTGTCGAGCTGGAACGAGCTAAGCTCTATTACATAATACTCGTGAGGAGTCTCTGCCACCTGCAGCGCAAGACTGTTGCCGATGTTACCGGCCAGACCTACGTCGTAGCCGGCGCTCTTGAATATGTGATAAATCAGCGATGTAGTGGTAGTCTTGCCGTTGCTTCCCGTTATACATATCATCTTAGAGTTGGTGTATCGTCCGGCAAACTCAATCTCGCTGATAAGATGTATGCCTTTTGCTATACATTTCTTTATCATAGGAGCATTGAGCGGAATGCCCGGACTCTTGATAATCTCGTCGGCATTGAGGATAAGTTCCTCAGTGTGGTGGCCTTCCTCCCATTCGATGCCGTGGCTGTCGAGCATGTCTTTGTATTTGTCCTTAATGGACGACATGTCTGAAACGAAGACATCGAAGCCTTCTTTCTTTGCCAGTACGGCTGCTCCGGCACCACTCTCGCCGGCTCCTAATATAACGATTCTTTTCATTTCTTCAGTTTATCTTATTTTAAGTGTAATGATTGTAAGTGCCGCAAGGATGATTGTCACAATCCAGAAGCGTATGGTGATTTTCGACTCATGCACTGCTCCTTTCGGCTTTTTGAACAGGTATTTAATCTCCGGGTCGAGCTGTTCCTGCTGCGTGCGGAAGGTGTCGTGCAGCGGCGCGCGCTTGAACATGCGCTGCTTTACGCCCTTGCGGGTGCCCATCTTGGCATACCACACCTGCATTATCACGCTAAGACTCTCAACGAAGAAGATTCCACAGAGGATAGGCAGCATCAGCTCCTTGTGTATGATGATGGCACACACGGCAATGATACCGCCGATGGTCAGCGAGCCGGTGTCGCCCATGAATATCTGCGCCGGATAGGCGTTGTACCACAGGAAACCGATGAGCGCGCCGATGAACGCACAGATGAACACCACAAGCTCCTGCGAGCCGGGTATGTACATAATGTTGAGATAGGCGGCATATTCGATATGACTGCTCACATAGGCAAATATGCCGAGCACCACGCCTATTATGGCGGAGTTGCCGGCGCACATGCCGTCCATACCGTCGTTAAGGTTGGCGCCGTTTGACACTGCCGTAACCACGAAGATTGTCATAATGACAAACAGCACCCACCCTGCAGCCGTCTTATACTTTCCGCAGAAGCTCATTATGTTGGCATAGTCAAGATTATGGCCCTTGACAAACGGGATGGTGGTCTTCAGCGACTTTACGGCTTCAGGCCTGTGCTTCACCACCACCTCCTTGCCGTCCTGCTTCTCTATGGCAAGGTTCTCGTTGATTTTGGCATCGGGACTACTCCACAAGACAAGCCCAACGATAAGCCCGATGCTTATCTGTCCGATTATCTTGAAGCGTCCGGGCAGTCCTTCCTTGTTGTGGCGGAATATCTTGATATAGTCGTCGAGTCCGCCGAGGAATCCGAGCCACACCGTGGTGATAATCATCAATATGAGATAGATGTTGCGCATACGGCCGAGCAGCAGCACCGGAACGAGAATGGCCACGATGATGATGATGCCTCCCATTGAGGGCACGCCGATTTTCTTTACGCCGAAGGGGTCAATCTTGGCGTCGCGCTGAGTCTCGGTTATCTGTTTGCTCTTGAGATATTTGATAAACTTCTCGCCAAACCATGCTGATATTACCAGCGCCAGGATGAGTGCCAGCAGCGCACGGAACGAGATGTATCCCCACACGTGTGAGCCGGGGATGCCAAACTGCTCAAGGAAACGAAATAAATAGTATAACATTATATATAATATGTTTGGGGGTTATGCTTTCTGGTTTGCAAATATGTCGCGTAGTATCTCCTTGTCGTCAAAGTGATGCTTTACGCCCTTTATCTCCTGATAGTCCTCATGCCCCTTGCCGGCAACGAGGATGACGTCGCCCTTCTGCGCCAGCATGCACGCAGTGCGTATGGCCTCTTTGCGGTCTACTATGCTCACCACCTTGCTCATCTGCTGCGGAGTGAGTCCGGCCAGCATGTCGTTGATGATGTCCTGCGGCTCCTCAAAGCGCGGGTTGTCGCTCGTTATTATGACCTTGTCGCTCTGCTTAACGGCCTCCTGTGCCATAAGCGGGCGCTTGCCCTTGTCGCGGTTGCCGCCTGCTCCGCACACGGTTATCACGTGGCCCTTACCGTTGAGCACCTCGTGTATTGCCTTGAGCACATTCTCAAGTGCGTCGGGGGTGTGGGCATAGTCTACGATGGCTGTATATCCGAGCGGTGAATGAACCGGGTCGAGACGGCCGCTGACGCTCTTCAGCGTACTCATAACAACGAGGACATTCTCAGGTTTCTCGCCGAGCATTACGGCTGCGCCATATACTGCAAGCAGGTTGCTGACGTTGAACTTGCCGATAAACTGCACTCCTACCTCGCGTCCGTCAATCTCGAGATACATTCCGCCGAAGTGGCACTCAAGAATCTTAGCCTTAAAGTCGGCCATGCTTCTAACTGAATATGTCTTAACCTTAGCCTTGGTGTTCTGCACCATCACCATGCCGTTCTTGTCGTCGGCGTTGGTTATGGCAAAGGCTGTCTTGGGCAGTCCGTCAAAGAAAGCCTTCTTGGCGTCGCGGTAGTTCTCGAATGTCTTGTGATAGTCAAGGTGGTCGCGTGTAAGATTGGTGAATATTCCGCCCGTGAAGTTAAGTCCGCCGATGCGTTTCTGTGCTATAGCGTGCGAGCTGCACTCCATGAAGGCATACTGACATCCGGCCTCAACCATGCGGCCCAGAAGCTCGTTAAGCTCTATCGGGTCGGGAGTAGTGTGGTCGGCAGGTATCTTCTCGTCTTCTATATAGTTGCACACCGTTGACAGCAGTCCGCACTTATATCCGAGCTTGCGGAACATATGATAAAGCAGCGTGGCTATTGTTGTCTTGCCGTTGGTGCCGGTAACGCCCACCAGTTTGAGCTTTCTCGACGGGTCGCCATAGAACAGCGTTGCCACCTTGCCTACGGCATCTTCTGTCGACTCTACCTGAACATAGGTTACGCCCTCGGCAAGCTCTGCCGGCATATCCTCGCAGAGTATTGCGGCAGCTCCCTGAGCCACGGCCTTTCCGATAAATGTGTGGCCGTCAACCTGTGTGCCCTTCATGGCAACAAACAAATGTCCTTCAGCAACGCGGCGTGAGTCGATGTCAACACCCTTAATCTCAATGTCCGTATTTCCGGCAATGTTTACCGTACAGATATTCTTAATCAGTTCACTTAGTGTCATATCTTATTGTTTTTATATTTCGAGTTTTAGTGAGCAAGCCTCACCTTTCTTTATTACATGTCCTGCAGGCAGACTCTGCTGCGTAACCCTTCCGCGTCCGTGTAGTCTTACCTTCACGCCGCGGCTCTCAAGGAGATACACGGCATCGCGTGCGCCCATGCCTTTCACGTCGGGCACGATGCGGCTGTCATAGTGAGGGCCTCTTGTCAGCATAACCGACGAAGGCTCCTTCTTTGCGCTTCCCCATATCGGGTTGCCGTCGGCGTAGCTTCCGCTCCAGTTCTTGTTGGTGCTGATGCCGAGATGGCTCAGCACATAGTCGGCAGCGAGTATGTTGCCGCTCTTAACGTCGGGCACGAGTATCGACAACGAGTCGCGTGCGTCGGTAACGCTGAGTTTCAGGCTCTGAGCCATTATGCCTTCGGCAATGTTGTGGAACACAAGTCCGCTCATGCCGCCGCCTGATGCCGGAAGTCCCGACTTCTGTATGCACACGATGCAGCTGTAGCGCGGTGCGTCGGCGGGGAAATATCCGGCAAAGCTCAACAGATAGTTCACCTTGCCCGACTTATAGCCTCCGGCACCTTTGGATATCTGTGCCGTACCTGTCTTGCCTGCCACCTTGAACGATGTCGAGCCGGCGCGCTTGCCAAGTCCCTGACTAACCACGTGTTCGAGTATGGTCTGTATCTCGCGCAGAGTTTTCTCCTTACAGATGCGCGCCTTTATCACCTCAGGCGGGAACTCAGCTATCACCTCGCCGTCTTTCACTACCTGCTTAACGAAGCGCGGCCGCATCATTGTGCCGTTGTTGGCTATTGCGTTATAAAACGTAAGCGTAGATATAGGCGGAACCTGTGTCTCGTAGCCTATGCTCATCCAGGGCAGCGCCGTCTTGCTCCAGTTTACATATTGTCCCTTGCTGTTCTTCTTCGGCATACGTATTCTGGGAGGCGTTGCGCCAACGAGCGGTATGTGCAGGTCGGTGCGCAGTCCGAGGCGGTCGATGCCTTCGACAAATTTCTCAGGCTTGTCATGATAATATTTGTCTATTATACGGCTGACACCGATGTTAGAACTGTATTCGAGCGTCTGCGGCAGTGTCAGCACCTGATATCCTCCGCGGTGCCAGTTGTGGTCGCGCATCTTGGCTCCGTACATATCCCATATACCGTTGCCCGTATCCACCTTATATGTGGTGTCAACCACTCCGTCGTCGAGCGCAACCATTATTGATGCGGTCTTGAACACCGAGCCCGGCTCAAGCAGGTCTGACACGGCGCTGTTCTTTATCTCGCGGTATTCGCCATCGGCACATTTTGTCATGTTAACGATGGCCTTCACGTCGCCCGTCTTGACTTCCATGACAATGGCCACGCCAACATTGCCGTTGATGTCTTTAAGCTCGTCTACCAGCGCACGCTCGGCAAGATCCTGCATACCCACGTCGATGGTGGTTACGATGTCGGCACCGTTCACCGGCTCACGGGTGGTTATGCTCAAATACTTGCTCATCACCTTACGGCGGCTTATCTTACCCATCTTTCCGCGCAGAATGGTGTCATATGACAGTTCAAGTCCGCAACGGGCCGAATCCTTGTCGCCAAACATGTCGCCCACAGTTCGCTGTGCCAGCGAGCCGAACGGGCGCTGACGGGCGTTGTACGACTCGACATGGAACCCGCTCTTATATTTCGACAAATTAAACACCGGCAGCTTTTTTACTTCCGAATATACATCATAGCTGACACGATATTTCCATATCGGCCAGTGCTGACTTTTTTTCTTGCGTCCCTCTTCAAGCTCTTTTCTAAACTGAGCAACAGATTTTTCAGGGAATATCTCGTGCAGCCCCATGCAGATGCTGTCGAGCTTAACCTGCCACAGCGAGTCTTTCTCCTCACCGCCGGCCTTGAAGTCCATAAACAGGCGATATTCAGGCAGCGAACTTGCCATCAGGCGTCCGTCGCAGCTCAGTATGTTGCCCCTTATTGGCTTCATGTCCACGCTGTCTTTCTTCAGTCGCGAGGCCACCTTCAGCCAGTAGTCGCGCTCCACAGTGGCAATGCACACGGCCTTGCCTATTATTATTATTCCGACCACGACCATCACATAGGCAATGATCTTATATCGCGGAATTATCTTCTTTCTGTCAAACTTATTGCTCATTTTCGGGTACGTTTATTATGTAAGGTGGTTGATTTGCTATGTGAAGTATGCTGTCCTTGTTGTTTTTCAGCATTTCCAACACATTACTCTCGCGGCACATCTCTGTCAGCTCGCTCGAACTGGCCAGTGCCTTATACTTGGCATCCTCAAGTTTTTCGTTGAGTTCGTTTATTTCAAGCATGTCCTTCTGGCAGCTATACCGGTTAGACACATACACAAGAGTAAACGCCGCTATGAGCACTATCACCCATATTTGGTTTTTAAGCATCTCGGTCGACAGAAAATCGCCTCCGAGAATCTTGCGCAGCGTAAGATTGGCCGATTGTGGAACCTCCTCTTCTATGGCCTGCTCTCTCATCACCTGTTTAAACAGTGACGTTTTCTTCTCATTCTCCTTCTTGCCGGGACTGTCGTCGCCCGGTGTTCCTTTCTTTTTTTCCAAATCTTCTTTTTCAGTCATTTTTCTTTTCTGCTATTCTGAGTTTTGCGCTTCTGCTTCTCGGATTGTTCTCCAGTTCTTCTTCTCCGGGTGTTATCACCTTGTTGTTTATCAGCACGAACGGCGTTTCAACGCGTCCGTAAAAGTCCTGTTTCATCTTTCCCTCCGGATTGCCCGTCTTCATTACGTTCTTAACGATACGGTCTTCCAGACTGTGATATGTTATCACCGAGAGCCGTCCGCCGGGCCTCAGCAGCTCTGTAGCCGCCTTGAGCATCTCTTTCAGGGCTGTCATCTCGTTGTTAACCTCGATGCGAAGGGCCTGAAAGAGCTTTGCCATGTCCTTCTTCTCACGCTCGCGCCTGAACAGACTTTCCACCGCGCCTATAAAGTCCTGCGTGGTGGCTATCTTGCGTGTGGCGCGCGCCTTAACCAGTGCGGCGGCTATCTTGCGCGAGTTTTTCAGTTCGCCGTAAAGATAGAACACGTCGGCGAGACGTTCCTCGTCGTATGTGTTCACCACGTCGGCCGCCGTCGTGCCGTCGCGCTTGTTCATGCGCATGTCAAGCGGGGCGTCAAAGCGGAACGAGAATCCGCGCGACTCGTCGTCAAAGTGGTGACTCGACACACCGAGGTCGGCCAGCAGGCCGTCTATATGGTCTACGCCGTAATAGCGCATCCAGTTTTTAAGATATCTGAAGTTGCTCCTTACAAAGGTCAGTCGGCCGTCGTTGATGATGTTCTTCTCGGCGTCGGCATCCTGGTCGAAGCTGTACAGATGGCCGTCGGCGTCAAGGCGCGACAGTATTTCGCGGCTGTGTCCGCCGCCTCCGAAGGTTACGTCAACATATATGCCGCCCGAACTGATATTCAGCCCGTCGACACTGTCTTTCATCAAGACAGGAACGTGATATGTCTTTGCGGTGGTCACCATTGGCGTTATATTTGTGTAATGATTAGTTAAGTTTTAGAAAAGCACGCAGCAAAGGGCCGTCTTACTCCGACTGGCTGCCTCCGTGGTCTTGTTTCATTATATCCTCGAGCGCGGCCCCAAACTCTTCAGGATTCATAAATGGCTTGTCAGCGTTGTCGCGGCTCCATATCTCTATGGTGTCGTCCATGCCGATAAACTTTATATCCTGGCTTATTCCGGCCATCTTAAGGTAACGTTTGGGGATAAGAAAACGGCCGTTGGCATCGAGCGTAACCATTTCGGCGTCGGCCACAAACTGGCGGAATATCTGCTGATGCCTGCTGTCCCAGCGGTTAAGACGCGAACGCAGGGCCTCGGTCTGGCGATTCCATACAGATGCGGGATAAAGCACCAAGCAAGGCTGAAACACATCCTTGCGCATGACGAGATAGTCCTCATAAGAGTCTTGTAGCTCTTTGCGGAATATCGCCGGCAAAAAGGCGCGCCCCTTTGCGTCGGTCTTAGCTTCTATACTTCCCAAAAATCGCATGCGTACATCTATAATAGAAATCCGGTGTCAAAGGTAAGTATTTTCCTCCACAATTCACCACAATTCACCACAAAAATGCAAATTTAATATGTTAAAGTCAATAATGCCTCCACATCAACTGCCATAGCGGCATTATTTGCGCATTAAAAGGAATGGGCTGACATGGCCTTTCGGGCATGTCTGATGCCTGTTTCGGAGGCTCATTTCTGTGGCATTTCTAATTATTGTTTCCACCTTTTTCCTTCTTCTTCAGCCTGTGGCGCATGGTTCTGACGGCTCCTTGAGATATGCCCATAATGCGTGCCGTGGCTGCGGAGTCCATGCCTATGGCTGACAAAAGCAGGAAAAACGTGGCATAGGCTGTTAGTTTTGTGTGGGTTTCCTCTATCATTCTCACCTTGTCGGGCATCTTCGCCCTTAAGTATTCTACAACGGCCTCAAAGTCGTCTTTGCTCCATTTTGACACGTTTCCATCGAGTTTTACGCTCTCATACAGGTCTTTTCCGTGGTCGAGTATCGCGCTTAGTCGTGCCTCGCCCTGCTCAAGTTTCTTCCTCAGCCGTTCAATCTCCTTTTTGTCTCCCCGGCTCGTGCGCTCAGCATCCTCAAGCTCGCGCTGATATTTGTCAGTTTCCCTGCGTATTTCGGTTATCAGACGGCGCGTTCTGTTGGCACGTCTGCGGAACAAAAACACCGATGAAATGGCGAAAAACAGCAACACAGATACGGAGATGATGATAATCATTCCGATGCGTTGTCCTGTCATCTCATCCTTTTTCATGTTGTCGTATTCATTTTGCAGCGAAAGCATTTCTTCTGTCTTTTTTCTTGCCAGTGCGCTGTCCTGCATGATTTTTTCTTTTTTATGATATTCGTTGGCTTCTTCCGGCCGGCTCTCTTTTTCCGCTTTTTCAGCCATAAACTGATAAATTTCAGCCTTTTCATCGAAGTTTGCGTCTTCTAAAGCCTTGGCTAAAAGGGTGTCACATTCTTCTGCTTTTCCTCTTGCATAGCAAACCTTTGCCAGGTTGATGCGGGTTGTCGGCACATCAAGCAGATCGAATGCCTGTCTGAACAACGGTTCTGCTTTTTTATATTCTCCGTATTCATAAAAAAGATATCCGATGTTAGTCATATATGCGACACGTTCAACTTTTGATGTGATTCTTTTTAAGTGTGGAAGAATCTTTGTCAAATAATATGACGCACTGTCTTTATTTCCTTTGTAATAGAATACTGTCCCAATATGATTATATGCTAAACATTTCCAGTTCACATTGTTGTGCTTCTGTGCATGTTCTAGAGTTTTTTTAGCATATTTCATACTTAAGTCATAAGCATTTGCCTCCAAGTTCATGTAAGACATGTTAATGTATATATAATAACGAAGCCAGGGAATGCCTATTTGTTCTTCTAAATTTTCTGCTTTTTTCATGTAATACATGTTTTGTTCCTTATTACCTCTCTCAAAGGCATTTATACTTTTGTAATAGTAAGCGCGTGCGAGTTCGTTTAAAGCTCCTGTTTTTTCATAATATCGTATGCTGTTGTCTAATAAAGAATCGTTTTTCTGTTCAATATCCTTACCTATGTTGATATGCGTTTTAACGATGCCGTAATATGCTCTTTCATTATCGTTTTTTATATCCTTTAATTTTATGTTTTTAATTAAAACAAATGCGGTGTCATATTGTTCGGATATAACTAAAGAGTCTATTTTTTTCAACTTGTCAATTGTCGTGTTTCTGTTCCAATGTTTACAGCTTGTTATTATTATCAGCAATAAAATGAAGTATATGTATTTCATAATAATATTTGTTTCTTGTGTTATGCAAATGTATAAATAAACTCCATAACAACAAAATATACTATATCCTTTTTGTTTAATGCGTTACATTTTTGGTTTTCCCGACAACACTTATACGTCGTAATTCACTGATTATCAATCACTAACATCTTAAACACCATGTAACATCATGCATAAAATCAGAAGGCTATATTCTTGTAATTTATAATTAGCATAAATATATTTGTGACTAAAATATCAATGTTAAACCAAAATTTATTAGTTATGAAAAAAAACTTTATTTTATTTATTTGCTTAATTATGTCTGCTGTCTATGTAAAAGCGCAATCGGAGCATCATGGACAAACAGAGGAGAAAATTGCGATTAATCAAGGTTCGCAAACATTTTTTGACAGGCTTTATTTACAGCTTGGGCTTGCTGTAGGAACTAAACACAATGGTATTACTCCTATGGAGCCGACAGTGGAAGTTGGTTATTTCGTATTGCGTAAATTATATCTGTTCGGGTCGTATTCAGGCTTGTACGCGCATTATGACAAGGATGAAAATATAAGGAAATACACTTTAAGCCAAAATTTGGGTGGAGGATTGGGCTATACGCTTTTTAATACCAGAAATACTTATTTTGATCTAAATGGCAAAATTACTTCATCTGTCGGCAGTTCAGACTGGAAATTCGTCTGCTATGACATCGGGGTTAAATATCGTATCGGATCTGGCAAGCAGAAGATACATTTTGGATTAAGTTATCGCCACATCAACTCGCGCACGGCAGGCATCGACAATTACAATGGCGTGTTCGGAACGATTGGATTCGGCTTCTGACAATAAAAAAAAACACGATTTCACCGCCATAATTTATATGGCCGATGAGTCTTTGCTCACCTTTATGGGCAAAGACTCATCGGCATTAATCCATACGGTATTTAGCATTATCACCCGTTTTATCGTTTTACGGAAAAACAGAACAATTTTATCATGAGCAAATCATTCTTCATTTTTCTTTTGTTTTCAGCATAAAAAGCACCATGACATCGGTAAAAACTTAGGACAAAATATATTTTCAATCTGGGAAATGAATATATAATAGACGTTAAAATAGCGGGATTAAATACGTATATTTATTAACATCGCTTTACATTTAAACAGTTTAAACAGCCCTAAAGAGCCGTTTTTGAAGTATAAAATCACCTATTTTGAATGCCAAACGGCCTTGTATCGCATCATAAACGGCCCACTTTTGCACCGTAAATGGCCGAGTAATATTTGTTAACAGTTATGTTTTCATATCATCAAAAGCACAACACCCTGTAAATCAACGTATTATCAAAACAGCTAAATTTTGACGATTTTTCGCTCCAAACCACGTAACGGCGAAGAGCAACGCTATTCTGAGAGCGTTAAACGTTAAAATCACAAGCTAATTTGCATACAAAAAAGGTAAAAAACAATACAAAATATTACGCGACTAAAAAAGAACTACATGCAAACCAATTCCAAGCCATCAGATAAAAAGAATACGAAAATTTGGTAAAATAAACGAAAATCAATACCTTTACACTCGAACTCGCCATAATTCACATATGACAAGTAAGCCTTGTACCAAATAATAAGCGTCAGGCATCTATGGTTAAAAAATACAGAATAGACCATCATGCATGACACTAAAATTCCACAATAAAACACATTAACCATGCATACCCAAAAACGATATATCCATACGATAATACAATGTTTTATTATTATGGCATTAACCATGTATGCCACCAAGTTATGCGCCAAAGACAACGATATCAACAAGATGATAGAGGCCGGGAAAAAAGCATATAACACCGGCAACATAACAACAGCCATCAAACTTTTTATAAAAGCCAAAGAACTTTCAGCAAAGGGAAGTCCAAAAGACAAATGTACTTCAATATATAATCTAGGCGTATGTTACTTCTGCATATCTGAAAACGGCGAAGCACTAAGAAATTATTGTGAAGCCTATAAAATATGTAAAGAAGAACATCTTGAATGGCATTTAGAATCAAAAATTCTCAATGGTATTGCCGGAGTTTATTTTGAAGAGAAAAACTATAAAAGGGCTAGAGAAATTGCACATCAGTGCTATAAAATGGCTATAAGCAAAAGAGATTCGTCGCTGGCATATATCTATGCTCTAGACATGGCACTAATATTGAACAAGGAGAAAAAATTCTCAAATGCCACAAAATATCTTAAAGAGGCTAAGATATTAAATAATAACAAAAAGGACAGATCAAAGATACTGGCAATAGAAGCCGAAAACATGTTCTTGCAAAAAAAATATGACAATGTTATAGAAATTGCTAAAGAAATATCTAAAGACAAATATGCCGACAAGGACAATCGAAGCATAATTTTAATATATCTGATAAATATCTATACATCAAATAAAGAATTATCTAAAGCTTTTGAATATCTGAAACAGGCTGAAAAAATGACCGGACTAAAGAATAAGCCATATCTATTTGAATCTGCAGCAAAACTATACAAAATCGCCGGCAACTATAAAAAAGCATTAAATTATATGGACTCTCTTGTCATATATAACGACTCAATAACAACTGCAACCAACCGTCAACTTACAGAAAACAGCAAGACTAAAATTGAAGTAATGAAATTTAAAGCCGATATAGACAAACAGATGTCACGTATGAAACAACGCCATTATACATTGATACTTGTCATGTGTATACTTGCGCTACTTGTAATTATAGCAATTATAATGATGCGTTACCAACGCATAAAGAGTCGGCATTTGCACAGAATGATGGAATTACAATTGGAAAAAGAACAGCATGAGAAACAATTAGCTGAAGAACAAGCAAGGTCTGTAGAACTGGAAGCACACTACAGACAAGAAATAATGAAGAACTCGTTAGAACAGAAACAAAAAGAGTTGTCAATAACCAACATGTTCATGTCCTCACGCAATGAACTAATCGAGAATCTGCTAAAATATCTCACTGACATTAAAGAGGTACAAAATATAGCAGCAGTAAAGATTTTGGTGCAACATCTGAAACAACTCCTCAAGAACAGCAACGAACGGGACAATTTTATCATAAACTTTGAATCAGCCAATCCTGACTTCATACGCAAAATAAAGAATATACACCCTGATTTGTCTTCATCAGACATCCGGTTTCTGTCATACATACGCATGAATATGTCAACTAAGGATATCGCATCGCTAATAAACATCAATCCCGAATCATGCAAACGAAGAAAAATAAGAATAAGTAAAAAACTCGGCATTGAAAGTTCCGCTAACTTATACGACTACATTATAAATATGTAAACGACATATCAATAGCAAATAAATTTAAATTAAAGTTCAAGGCTTAAATATATCCGCTCCCAAAAGATTGTATTAAAACACGACTCAATCATTATATAATATTTGCCAAATGAATAAAATAACACATTCACTACATATCACAATAACATATAAGCAATTGAAGTAAAAACACAGCAATATTACATTTTTTGCAATAATAACAAGCAGAAAAAGAACGAAACACGACTTTTATACGCAAAAAAGCTACGATTTAACACTCGTGTCACCTTTTTGTCACCACCATAAAAACCAATATATTAATCATGTATTCGTATTTTTGCAATATGATGCATCACGAATATTAACTCACAAAACAGAAATGCTTATGAATGTGAAATTAATACAACTAATGTTGCTTAGCTCACTGACAGCAAGTCCGATAATGGCACAATCGCTTGATAGGACCATGCAAGAGCAGAACGTTTCAACCTCAGAGATTGGACAAATAAGCAAAAACAAGGAAAAGAAAACTTTCAAGTTAAATCCTTCAAACAAGTTCAATGTTGCCCCAAAAGATGTATACAATCATCTGAAAGGTTCAAACAGTTTCACGACATATAATAAAACAAAAAAAAGCAACACCAAAGAGCGTATTGCAGCTCAAATGAATGTTGCCGACAGTCTTATTCTATATGGTCTGAATTATTCTGACGGAACATGGCAGACACTTTCTCCTCTAGAAAGCAAAGTATATTCATTTCAAGCAGCTCCCGTCATAAACTATATTGCAGAATCTTCGTCAAACATAGAACGCCCTATGGCCGCTTTCTATGCAAAAGGAAAATTCTACTTACTTTACAGTGGCTTTAACGATGAAGGAGCTACAGACACATACATAACCACCTATAACGCAGAGACATGGGAAAAACTTGCCACTGATACACTGGCAAAAAACGACAATACTATGGAAATGTACTTACGTCAGGTTGCTGTCTATGATCCTGTAACAGACAAAGCGTACACTATGTCATGGGGTAATGGAAAGCCGCTCATTTCAATCGACCTCAAGACAATGGAAACAAAGAGCATCGGACAGGTTAATTTGTTCATCCAGACCCTCTTTATTGACAAGACAGGACAACTCTATGGTATCGCATTTAATGACAAAAAGCTATATAAAATAAATAAGGAAAACGGAACACCTACGGAAGTTGGCGTTCTTGACATCCCTTATTCGTTAACCGCAGATCCAATGTCTGCGACATGCGACCCGGCAAATGGAAAAGTCTATTGGGTTGGAGTAAACAACAATACGAAAGAATCAGCCCTATATACAATAGACTTAAACACTGCACATACCAACAAGATTGCAGACCTGCCTGGAGAAGAGCACTTCCTAGGACTATATATACCATATATTGAAGCCAAGGCACCAGGAGCACCTACAGGTATCAACTATATTGATGGAAAATTAAATTTCACAGTACCAACAAAGACATACACTTCTGAAGAAACTTTGTCGGGCGAACTGACAGCGCAAATATCTGTTGACGGAGGCAATACTACAGAAATTAAAGTCAATGCAGGTGAAAAGGTGGCCTATGCCCTAAACATTGCAGAAGGCAGCCATATTATCAGCATAACTTTAGCCAACGGCGAAGGGAAATCGCCTGAACGCCGTCTGACCACATATGTAGGTCAAGACGTACCAAGCGCAGTGACTAACCTCACTCTCTCAATTGACGATGGAAAAACGGTTGTTCTGACATGGAACGCACCGACGGCATCTGTAAACGGCGGTCCAGTAGACGACAACTCTATAAACTACAAAGTTGTACGCTATCCTGACGAGACTGTTGTTGCCGAAGGCCTGAAAGAAACAACGTTCAGCGAAAACGTACCTAAGGCACATGCCCGCTACTACTACACAGTAACAGCCTGCTCAGACAGCCGCGAAGGAGAGACAGCCACATCTAACAAGGTGACAGCCGGTTCAACATGGTTCACACCATACATAGAGACATTCGACACCCAGGCAGACTTTGACTCATTCAAAATTATAGATGCTAATAATGATTCACACTCATGGACATTCATGTTACCATCAGATTTAGAAAGCGGATATGCTTACCTGATAGGAAACGGCACAGCAGATGTTGATACTGGCATATACGAGGGAAACGGAAATGACGACTATCTGATTTCTCCTTCAATAAGTCTCAAGAAAAATACAGACTATAGACTCACATTTGACACATACGATCAATGGATGGCCATAGAACACATGACAATATTGTTGGGAAACAAACAAGAAGTCACTGGAAATGAAACAGAAATAGCATCACTCGACATTGTAGCAGACAAGAATAAATACGAAGTAATTTTCAATGTTCCCGAAGATGGATTATATAATTTATTATTCCATGGTGACTCACCTGCACAAAGTGTAAACATCAGTATGGACAATATCTCACTTGATGTTTATTCTACATTCGAGGGACCAGACTGCGTCACAGACGTAAAAGTTACAGCAGGAGAAAAGGGCGCTCTGAACAACACTCTGACATTCGCTGCTCCTACAAAAACATACAAAGGCGAAACCCTTAGCAATATAGAATACATCAACGTATACCGTAACGGCAGCAACAAACCGGCACACGTGTTTGAAGCGCCTAAGACAGGCGAGACTCTCACATGGACTGACACTGACGTTGAGCAAGGCAGCGTAACATACCGCATCGTGCCGTTCAACACATCAGGCCAGGGCAAAGAAGCTGTCATAACCAACTGGGTAGGACTCGATATGCCAGCTAATGTAGCCAACCTTAAAGTCAAGATGAACGAAAATAACAAGGCCGTTCTGACATGGGACAAGGTTACAGAAGAAGGACTCCATGGAGGCTACGTAAATCCTGACGACGTGCAATATGTACTCCGTCGATACAATGAATACAATTGGACAGACAAATGGGAAACCATCACAGATTATACGACAGACTTGACACTGACTGACGAAAACTTCTCACCATTATATGGAGCACAGCAACAGTATGTTGACTATATGCTCGTTGCAGTAAACAGTGCAGGAGAGTCAGAAGGCACAGGAGTCGGCATCGTACTTGGCGAACCTTACGAACGTCCTTATAACGAGTCTTTTGCATATGGATTTGCCAGCAAAGATCCATGGACGCTCTATGCAAGTTCATACAATTACGCATGGAATATTATTACTGGATCTGGCATAGCCGTTAAACCTTACGATGGAGATGAAGGTATGCTTCAATTCTCATACGCCCAAGAAGAGTCTAACGAACAAGTACTTATGGGTCCGCGTATTTCTCTCAATGGTTCAGAGAACCCAGAATTATCATTCTTTATGTACCACGGATTTGAGGCAGAACCAGAAGACCTTACTCTCAAGATATACACTAACTATGATGACGAGGGTTGGGAGAGCACCGAAAACGTGGCTTATAACAATGGCGCAACAGGATGGGTACGCTACTCTATTCCTCTTCGCACTGACGCAGACAACGTCCAAATTGCTTTCGGTGCCCATGCAGCTGACGCGAGTGCCTCTATCTACATAGATGCCATCAGCATTGACGAAAGCATTGAAAACGACCTCGCATTAACATCAATATCAATTGATGAAAAGAGAATTGAGGCCGGAGAAAGCACAACTGTTAAGGTTAATGTAGCAAACTACGGCACAAATAAGGCTGAAGAATACAAGGTTGTATTACTGCGTGACAACGAAATTATAGACACAAAACAGGGTGAAACTATAACTCAGAATGCAATGGCGCAAGTGGCATTCGAAATAAATACCACCAAAGCCGAGGCTACAAAGACATACACATACCGTGCTGCCATTGAATATGAGCCTGACGCATATACAGACAATGACTCTACATCTACAGTACGCCTGTATGTTCACGGCTCGAACCTGCCGGTAGCAGAAAATCTTACAGGTTCTACAAGTGGAAACAGCGTAACTCTTAACTGGGAGAAACCTGCAAAATCAGAAATTGCAGACAACGTAACTGACGACTTTGAAGGATACGAGTCATTTATCATTGACGGAATAGGCGACTGGAAAACATACGACGGAGACGGAACACCTACTGTATACTTCGGAGGTCCGACCATAGCACACGCTTTCGAGGCTAAGGCATGGCAGGTATGGGCTCCTGTTGAGGCAGGATTCTCACTCGACAAGTTTGAGGTTCTCACCCCTCACTCTGGCGACAAGTATCTCACATGCTGGGCTGCATCTGACGGAGTTTCGACAACATTGCCAAACGATGACTGGCTGATTTCTTCAGATATTATAGGCGGAACAGATGTATCGTTCTACTATAAGATGCCTAACGAAGGTTCTGACCCACAGGTATTCGAGATGATGTACTCAACAACAGACCAGGAGCCTGAAAACTTCATAGCATTCGACCGTGATTCTATCGTTTCAGGAACAGACTGGGTATTGTTCGAATACACATTACCGGCAGATGCGAAATACTTCGCCATCCGCAGCTGCAGCAAGGGTTCTTACACCGTAGCACTGCTTGACGACATCACATACACCCCGCTCTATGGCTCTACATCAGAAATAACTCTCACGGGATATAATATATACCGCGACAACCAGCTGATAGCAAGCAATGTGACAGGACAGACTTACACCGACAGCAATCCTGGCGAAGGCTCTCATGTCTACAATGTTACTGCCGTATGGAAAGAAGGTGAGTCTAACTATTCTAACAGCTATGAGAGCAGCATTGGCAGCGGCATCGATGCTTCAACTGCCGAACAAGGCATAAAGGTATATGCTATCGACAATGCCATCGTCATCAATGGAGCTAAAGGCAACACTGTAAACATATATACACTTGCCGGACTACAGACGTTCAGCTGCAAGGCTGAGGACAACACTACCGTCAGCATGCAGCAGGGTATTTACCTTGTTAAGGTCGGCAATGAGACATTCAAAATTGTCGTAAAATAACATAGCCATTATCATCAAGGACAACTTCCGTTTCATACGGAGGCTGTCCTTGTTTTGTTAAATCTTAAAAAGATGTCTATGATCAGAAACATTATTACTTCATTATTAGTCATGCTGTCTGTCTGCAGCACATTTGGCCAGGTGGTTATGCGTTATGGTCCGAATATAGACAACGGATGGGGTGATGCCTCAACTGTGGTAACGCCTTACGTAACGTTTCCTGCCGCGTTTGTCTGCCCATACAAGGGCAACAGTATAACCAAAATACGCATAGGCGTGTGCTCTGAAGGTACAAACGTTTATCTTTACATCAAGCACAAGCCACAAGAAAGCACATATATATACAGGCAAAAGCTCGATAATCTGAAAGCTGGTTGGAACGAAATTACACTTGACACTCCGTTTGCAATTAACGGAACAGACGACATCGCTATTGGATATAAAGCATCTTTCGATAAATCTGGCGGTGTAGGCTACAGCTCAGAAAAATATACAGATGCAGATGTTGTTTATTACAACAGCAAGAACAAATGGGCTACCACAGGAGGCTCCATCTGCATACAGGCTGTTGTTGAAGGCGAAGATATGCCACAAAACGAAATGCTCATTGGAAAGATGAACGACCAAACGGCCGCTTACGATGCGTCAACTGTTACATTCAGCGTGACGGTACGTAATGTGGGAGCAAATGATATAAACTCATACACGGCTGTCTGCAGCTATGACGGAGAACATGAAACAATCGCCATAAACAAAAGCTTATCCACAAACGAAAGCGACACAATATCGTTCGAGGTTCCAGCCAACACTCCAGGTACACACGACATAAACATCACCATTGACAAAGTGAACGGACAGGCGGATGCCTATTCTGCAAACAACACAGCCTCTGCGATACTTACGGTACGTGACAAGGCATTTATGAAACGTGTGGTATGCGAGGAGTATACAGGCACATGGTGCGGATGGTGTCCTCGTGGCCTGGTAGGTCTGGAAAAGATGAAAGAGAAATATCCCGAACAATTCATTGCAGTCAGCGTACACGGAGGAGATCCTTTGGAAATTGACGATAAGCAAGATTACAGCTACAAGCCGTTCATCAGTTCATGTACAGGTGCCCCCTCATGCAGCCTAAACCGCAAGTTGTCTGGCGACCCTTATTATGACATACAGAATCTTTTCAACATGGAGACTTCGTCGGACAGCCCAATAGCCTACAGCCTGACTGGTGAATGGAATGAGGACAGCACAGCCATAACACTCCGCTCTGTTTACTATTCTGACATTGACATCAAATCACCGCAATACAATATCGCCTACACAATAACAGAAGACTCCGTCACCGGATATCCGCAGACCAACTATTATGCTGACGGCAAAAACGGCGAGATGGCCGGATGGGAGAACAAGGAGGCAATAACTACCGACGTATGCTTCAACGACCTGGCACGTGCCATTTACAGCTGCTATTCAGGCGACCCATGCAGTTCTGAAGACATGGAGGCCGGTAAAGAATATGAAACAACAAGCACAATACCCGTACCCCCCACAGTAAGAAACAAGAAGAACATACATGTCATAGGCCAGATTATCGACAGAGCCTCAGGTTACATACAAAACGCCATGAGTATCGTTCCTGCTGCCTCTAGCAATACTGACGGCATATCATTTGTCACAACCGGTACAAACCACACCATCGGCATATCACGCATCGGCAACGCCATTGAGATTATTACCGGAAATACTGAAAACAAAAACATGAAAGTATGTATATATAATGCCTCTGGCGTGTGTCTCATGTCAAAAGCACTAGTCAACGGCTATGCACGCATAAGTTTGTCAGGCAAAGGACTATGCATAATAAAGGTATACAACGACAGACAGGCAATTTACACAACAAAATTAATCTATTGAATATGAAAATACCAAATATTTTTATAGCCATCGCATCATTTCTATTTGCCGTGGCAACAGCAAACGCCGTACCAGCATATCCAGGATTGCTGAAAATAACACAACCGGACGGAAGCGTGCTTACGTACCGCATTGTAGGCGACGAACGTTTCCATGCATTCACAACAACAGACGGCCACATGATAAAGGCTGATGCCAATGGCGCAATGCGTTATATAGAGTCAATATCTGAAGACGGCACGCCCGTTATGGGCATGATAGCCCATAACCCTGACATGCGACAGGCTGCAGAGGTAGAACGGCTGAAAACTATAGGTACCGCAGACTTCAACAAGGCCTACAGCGAAAACGCCATGCGTAAAGCGCCCATGCAGAGGTTACCAGGACCAACATTCCCGACAACCGGCAATCTTAAAGGAGTAATTCTGCTTGTTGAATTTGCCGACAACTCCATGCTGGAGGGGCATGACAGCAAACTGTTCCATTCTGTAATGAACGAGGAAGGTTTCAGCCTCAACGGGGCTACCGGAAGCGCACGCGACTACTTCATATCACAGTCAATGGGGAAGTTTACTCCCGATTTCGACGTATTTGGGCCGATCAAGCTGAAAAAAAACATGATGTACTATGGTGCCAACGACAGCTACGGACAAGACTCCAAACCTGGACTGATGGTAAAAGAAGCCTGTGAATATGCCAGCGACGAACTTGGAGTTGACTTCACAAAATACGACTATAATGACGACGGCATTGTCGACTTTGTCTACGTTATTTATGCCGGATATGCGGAAAGTTACGGAGCATCGAGCAATACAATATGGCCGCATGCCTCAAACCTTGTTTCGCTCGGCATCAGCTGCAACGTCAACGGTAAACAGGTGCAACGCTATGCATGCTCAAGCGAACTTAAATATGTATCGGGAACACAGCTTGAAGGCATAGGCACATTCTGCCACGAATTCAGCCACGTTCTCGGTCTGCCTGACGCATATAACACACGAAACCAGCAGATAGTACAACTCGGCGTATGGGATATCATGGATACCGGCAACTACAACAATGAGTCACACACTCCCCCTGCCTATTCAGCTTTTGAACGTTTTACAGTAGGATGGCTCGACTTCATAGAGCTCGATACTCCAGCTGACCTTGTGACATTGGATGAACTCACGCAAAATAATGTGGCATACAAGATTAGTACGGCTGACGAAAACGAATTTTTCACATTAGAAAACAGGCAACAAAAAGGTTGGGATGCTTATCTTCCCGGGCGCGGACTTATGATTTTCCATATTGCATACGACCAATCTGCATGGGACGGAAACTATGTCAACAGCGGAACCATACAGCGATATGACCTTGTTGAAGCTGACGGCACACAGGGTATCACAACGGAAAACGATCTCTACCCTATTGCCACAAATAATATGTTTACAGACTACTCATCACCAAGTTCGCTGTCATGGGACGGAACACCAACTGAAAAGGGAGTAACTAACATAACCGACAATAATGGCATTATCTCTTTCTCGTTCATGAAAGACCGTCTGAAACGCCCGGTCGCAGAAGAAGCCTCTGACATAACATCATCGTCCTTCGTGGCTAACTGGCAGGAAGTTGAAGAGGCTGAAAGCTACAGGCTCAACCTACGCGAGATACTGCCCGACTCCATCAATCCTGTCATCACCGATGAAGACTTCTCGCTTATGACCAGTGGCGAATACCCAAAATCTGACATAACAGACATAGGCGAAGACCTTGACAGCTATATGGCCCAGCAAGGGTGGTACGGATCAAAAATTTACCAGTCAGGCGGATATATGCAGGTGGGATTCTACGGACAAAATGGTATGCTCAGATCTCCCGTACTCGAGTTTTCTGACTGTAATGGCTGCGCGACAATGGCATTCAATGCCGTGTCGTATCCGGGCAAAACCGTAAGTTATACTATAAGCCTGACCGATCCTGACACACAGACCATAATACAAAAATATAGTCTGAAGGCCAACAAAACCGAAAACGAGGTCGTTCTTTACTTCAAAAATGTTCCACAAAAAGCCTACTTCGTTATTGAGACAAATAAAGAACGTGCATACTTCAACGACCTACGCATACTAAAAGACTCTATAGAAGAAGACAATGTATGGAACGCCGGTCCGCAGAAATGGTCTATCGACAGCATCAACGGAACGAGCTATTTGGTAGATGGACTTACCGCCAGCCGGACTTATATTTACAACGTACAGGCATTATCCGCAGAAGAGTTGAAGAGTTCTCTGCCGTCTGCAGATATACAAGTTACCACGTCAATAGGCACCGGCATCAAAAACCTTGACACTTCAGCCACTAGGAAGATTGCATCCGTATCTTTCTACGATCTGTCAGGCAGGAAGATATCAGGAACAGCCAAAGGCATAATCATACAGCGTATAACTTACGACGACGGATATGCTGAAGCAAGAAAGCTGATTATACCATAAATTAAAAAACCATACAATACATTCTTTTACACAATAGCAAGCCTCGAAATATCAATAATGAATTTCTTGAGCTTGCTATTGTTTTATCCCGATTTCCAATAACTATTTCGAATTATTTGTCTCAACAATATCTGCTGATCAGCATAAGCCAAACTAAATTCTAAATATATTCTTTGTATAATAAAGAAACTAAGCTCTGCACAGTGAATTATGCCTGCCTAATATTCTTCGAAAGCTGTGAATTACGAATTGTGAATTATGAATTTTCAAAAAACCTCTTTACGCATTTTGCTGTTAACGGCAAACTTAGTAACTTTGCGCCGGAATTCTTACATATATAATATAAACTATGGCAAAAAAAGCATTATTGATGATACTCGACGGATGGGGTATCGGAAAGCATGGCGCAGGAGACGTAATATTCAACACACCGACGCCTTATTTGGATTATCTTTACGCCGTAAGCCCTCACTCACAGCTGCAGGCTTCAGGCGAGGATGTAGGTTTGCCTGACGGACAAATGGGTAACTCTGAGGTGGGACACCTCAACATCGGAGCAGGACGCATCGTTTATCAAGACTTGGTTAAGATTAACCGTGCTTGCAGCGACGGCTCTATACTCAAGAACCCCGAAATAGTTAACGCATACAGCTATGCCCGCGACAACGGCAAGAAGCTGCACCTGATGGGTCTGACCAGCAACGGCGGTGTACACTCTTCACTCGACCACCTGTTCAAGCTCATCGAAATATCTAAAGAATACGGACTGAAGAACACTTATGTTCACTGCTTCATGGACGGCCGCGACACCGACCCGAAGAGCGGAGCCGGATTCATCAAAGAACTGACTGACCACTGCGAGAAGAACGACGCTCACATTGCAAGCATCGTAGGACGCTTCTACGCTATGGACCGCGACAAGCGCTGGAACCGTGTTAAGGAGGCTTACGACCTGCTCGTTGAGGGCAAGGGCAAGAAAGCTACTGACCTGGTTAAGGCTATGGAAGAGAGCTACGAGGAAGGCGTTACCGACGAGTTTATCAAGCCTATAAGCAACGCTAACGTTGACGGCACTATACAGGAGGGCGACGTTGTTATCTTCATCAACTTCCGCAACGACCGTGCAAAGGAGCTTACACAGGTGCTCACACAGCAGGATATGCCGGAGGAAGGCATGCACACAATAAAGGATCTGCAGTATTACTGCATGACTCCGTATGACGCATCTTTCAAGGGCGTACACATCCTCTTCCCGAAAGAGAACGTACAGGACACCCTGGGCGAATATCTGAGCAAGCAGGGCAAGAAACAGCTGCACACAGCCGAGACAGAGAAGTATGCTCACGTAACATTCTTCTTCAACGGCGGACGCGAGGCTGCATTCGAGGGCGAGGACCGCATCCTGGTTCCTTCTCCAAAGGTTGCTACATACGACCTGAAGCCTGAGATGAGCGCATACGAGGTTAAGGACAAACTGGTTGGCGCTATCAACACTCAGGAGTATGACTTCATCGTTGTAAACTTTGCCAACGGCGACATGGTAGGCCACACCGGCGTTTACCACGCAATAGCAAAGGCAGTATGGGCTGTTGACCACTGCGTACACGACGTTATCGAGGCTGCCAAGGCCAACGGATATGAGGCTATAATCATAGCTGACCACGGAAATGCCGACAACGCAATCAACGCTGACGGAACACCTAACACGGCTCACTCACTGAACCCGGTTCCGTTCATCTACGTTACAGACAACAACAGCGCAACTGTAAAGAACGGCCGTCTGGCCGACGTTGCTCCTTCAATCCTCCACATCATGGGTCTAGAGCAGCCGTCTGACATGACTGGCGAGAACCTCATTGAGGACAACAAGTAATAACATTCCGGCTGAACAGTCAGCAGGAAAAGATAAAAAATAAAGGGACGGGCAAAAAAAATGCCCGTCCCTTTATTTTTATACAAACATCGTCTACTTGAACCAAACAATGTTGGCAACGTCAATAACAAAAAACAACAAAGCTATTGTTATGGCGTATATGCTATACGACAGCATTGAATATAAGAAATGAAAATCAGCGAAACTAAATTGCGGTCCAAAATTCATATCTACTAATCAAATGGAAGTAAGCGAATTGAAAAATCCTTATAATATATTCCGGCAGATTACAAATCATCCGGCACATTAGTCTTGCGGATGCATATATGACTGCACAGAGACGCTACCGACTGTGCTGTGGAAAATTCGGCAGCCATAGACCTGATAAAGAAAGAGACAACGGGAATAAACACAGCTAAAGACAACAACTGTAACAAACCGGCTGAATATTTCAATCTGTCGGGACAACGCATAACCAATCCGCAGCACGGCATATTTATCGTGAAATACAAGAATGGCCATACAAATAAAATTTTCAAATAGCACTATTTTTCTTTGATAATGGTAAAAATAGAATTAGAAAAGAAGCCGGGAGCGTGATGTTTCCGGCTTCTTTATTTTGTTCTTCTCCTTTCAACAGCCTAACAGAAATAATTACCGACAGCATATCAAAAACGATTTTCTGTTCATAAATTCTATATCAAACGGACTAGGTTTATAAAACATTATTCTGCTTTTGTAATGGTCTAATCAAAAAGGCGAAATACAAGAATATACTCTAAAGAGCAGGCAAAAGCATACCTTTCATGATGCAAAAGGCATGCTTTTACAGTGTAAAAGGCGGCATTTCATAAAGCGAAAGGTGGCATATTGCAAATGACAACAAGAAGAAAATAATTCGGGTGATAACAGATATAAGTTTAACTGAAGTAAACTTTAATTAGAAGAAGACCTGTATGCGGGTCAACCCAAACCAGAAATTGAGCAATAAAATGTCCTTTCCTAAAATTGGTTGACTTCTAACAAGCCATTCCCTGATTAAAGTTGACTCTGGTTAAACTTATAACTGTTATTGGTTGACTCTACTTTTAATTACTGATTAAAGTTGACTTTTACGGGGACAGAATCCCTGTTTGTAAATTCCAGATTTCTGTCTTACCCTGAAAAAAGTTGACTCATAAATAAAAGAATTATGAGGAAAAATAA
>ENA-UONW01000585-UONW01000585.1-human-gut-metagenome-genome-assembly--contig:-CS52-NODE-585-length-52720-cov-7.184316_pt1 | contig 52720 bp, 42 predicted proteins | sample MGYA00242463_ERZ724010 | MGnify/ENA metagenome assembly ERZ724010 | reverse complement strand
GGCAATTGCCTCGTCGCGCGTCTGAAACCATACGCGATTATCATCGGATATGCGCGAGGCAGACGAACAGTGGGGCAGATGAAACTTATCCGACTTTGTGCTCGCTGTGTAAGCGCCCTGAGCAGCCGCAGGGGACGGCGGCGCTTCAGACGGTATAGTTGCCGGCTCACCGGACACAGGGGATACCGTGACGTGTACCTCGCCTGTGCCGCCTACAGGACTGCGAGGCGGAGTAAAGCACCAGCCGGCAGCTGATATCGCCAGAATGCAGCAGCATACGGCGGCTTGGAAAACGTGCGCCTTTCTTCGTTTCGCAGCTGCCAAAACGGCAAACGCGACCGCAGCCGCTGCGGCGACTATTGAAATTGCTGCAAATAATATCTTCATGACAATATAATATATCCGCATGCAAAATATGTCAATGTTTGCGTATAAAAAATGCTTTCCGAGAGGAAAGCATTTTTTAATATCATGCGTTATGCTCTTTAATATTGCGGTTTATAATGCGCATCTCGCCGATTATGAGAATTGCGACAGTCACGGCCGCAAGGCAATCGCCAACGGGGCCTGCGTACAGCAGACCGTCAATGCCCATGATGCCCGAAAAAATGTATGCACAGGGCAGGAAGTAGAGCAGCTGCCTTGTAAGCGTGCAGACCATAGCCTTTGTCGGCTTGCCGATAGACTGGAAGAAGATACCGGAGGGAATAAGAAAGCCGACGAGGAAGATAACACCGAGGAAGATGTGGAAGCACTTGAGGGCAAACTCGTTGTACAGTTCGTTTTCCTGTCCGAAAATATTGATAATTTCCTGGGTGAAGAACTGGAAGCAAGCCCAACCGATCACACCCACGATAAGACCTACGATGATAGTTCTTAGATATGTTGCCTTAACGCGGTGAAAGTTTTTCGCGCCGTAGTTGTAGCCGACGATCGGCTGACTTCCGATGCCGAGACCGACCATAACGCTGATGATGATGGAGTTGACCTTCATTACTATGCCGAAAGCGGCGAGAGGGATGTCCGGACCATAAATGCTTTGTATGCCGTATTTTACGGTTAGATTATTTACGCAAATAACTACTATGGTCGAGCCAAACTGCGTGAAAAAGCTCGAAATACCAAGCGGCAGAAATGAAAACAGAGTGTTTTTTCTGATAATGGCGTATTCGCGCTTGAATTTGATGCCCTTGAGACGGGGTATGTATGCAACAGCGAGCACAAAGTTGAGTATCTGGCCGATTATCGTTGCCCACGCGGCGCCTGCAACGCCCCAGCCGAGACCGAGCACGAACCATGCATCGAGCACTACGTTCAGCAGACAGCCGGATATGTTCGATATCATGGCGTAGCGCGGATTGCCCTGCGCTCGGATAATGCTGGTTACCGTCATGCTTATGCACACAAACGGTATGCCGATGAGGGTTATCCGTGCGTATTCCGTCGCGTATCTGAACGTTTCCTCCGCAACCTTTGTTCCGCCGCAGAGATTTAGCACCGGCGTGAGCAGAAGCTCCATCGAAAGCGTTATGAAAAGACCGGCCAGCAGCGATATCGTAATGCCGTTGCCCATCGTGCGCGCGGCCTCGTCATAGTTTTTCTGCCCGAGCTTCAGGCTGAAATACGCAACGCAGCCGTCGGCGATAAGCGTGCCGATCGCCATTGCGATTGTAACAAGGGGGAAGGTAAGGTTTGTTGCGGCGTTGCCGTACATGCCGACGCCCTGGCCGATGAATATCTGGTCAACTATGTTGTATACAGAGTTTACGACCATCGACGCTATAGCCGGCAGAGAAAACTTAAGCATCAGCTTGCCGATAGATTCGTTTTCAAACATGGCAAGCGAATTGTTCTGGTTCATCATATCACCTGTATCTGATCTAAAAATTCAAACGGGGATGATTATAGCATAGTATATATGTATTGTAAATGTATATAAAATTAACATTTAAAATTTGTATACAATGCATCAAAATTACTCCTCATGAGCCTCACGAATGAACTGGTTTATCGAAGCGCCGAGCAGAATTATGTACATGCACCAGTACATCCACAAAAGCGAGATCACGATCGTTGCAAGACTTCCGTAGGTCGAGTAGTTTGCGTAGCGTATAAAAAGCGAAAACAGCCATGTGAACAAAAGCCACGCGCCTGCCGCCGCGGCAGAGCCGGGCATAAGGTGAAGAAGCTTGATCTTAACTCCCGGAACACCCTTATATATTGCGAGAAAAACGATCGCCAGCATCAAAAACGCAACGACAAATCGCAGCTCCAGCAGCAGCGACAGCGCAGGCGACACGGCAGGAAGATGCGTGTTTATAAGATCATATATCTCCTTGCTGAACACCATCAGCGCCAGCACGATTATGGCAAAGGCGATCATTCCGACAGTATAGAAGCATGCAATAATGGTGCGCCTGAAAAACGATGAATATTTGGGGGAGTGGAAGATATCCTCAATGCCCCTTATCAGCGTAAAAAATGCGCGGCTTGAAAGCCATATCGTAAACAGTATCGACAGCGGAAGAACCGCGCCCGGCGCAAAGTATATGTCGGTAACGACCGATTCGATTATTGCCTGCAATGCGTCCGGCATATAGCGCTCAACGGCGTTAAAAAGCGTTTCCTGTGAAAGACCGGTGTAAGGAATGATGGCCGTCAGCAGCGCGACAAAAGGAACGAGGGACAAAAACATGTAAAACGCGCTCGCGGCTGCGTGAGCGTTTATGTTGTCCTCGCTTATCTCGATCATGAACTTGTTTATAGTGTTGAAGATCTTTTTCATAGAACCTCATGAAATTACCGCCCACAAGGACGGTAATTTTTCAGCATATTAAAGTAAGCCTGTCGGCAAGATTGGCAATTTCGTGCTTTTCCGAGCCTTTGCCAAGCTCACCGTCGAGCGACCAGTCAAGTCCCTCGGGCGAGCTTATCTTCACGGAATCGGCCTGGAAAAAGTCGAGAAACGGCGAGGAATAATCCTGCGTGAAAACGCCGATCAAAATGTTCTGGAAATCAATAAGCGTCCTCGGCTCGTGAACGAGCAGAATCTCAAATTTGCCGTCGCCCGTGTCAACAACGGTTTTTGGCAGCGTGATGGTTCCTGCGACCGATGTCGAATTGCATACGGCGCCGAAAATATAATCACCCTCACATGTGAATTCGCCCACGTCAAGCTTCAGATGATGAGCCTTGATCTTTGGCAGATCCTTCACGGCGTCGAGCAGATATGCCGAATGTCCGAGCATGTTTTTGAGGTTTTGCGGTGTGGTGTACGACAGCCAGGAGAACGCACCGAACGCTGCAACATAGGAAAAATACTGATCTCCGAACTTGCCGATGTCGATCTTCTTGGGTTTTCCGGAAATTATGTTCTGTGCGGCCTCGAGCATGTCGGAGGATATGCCGTGGCAGGCTGCAAAATCGTTTGTGCTGCCGGATGGAATATATCCGAGCGGAGTGCGGCAGTCGCCGCGGATAATGCCGGTTATAACCTCGTTGAGCGTACCGTCGCCGCCTATGCAGACGATGAGGTCAAACTCGCTGCCGTAAAGCTGCGCAAACTGCGTTGCGTCGCCGCTTTTGCCGGTCGGGAAAACCGTCACGGCGTAGTCGCCTTCGGAAAAGATTTTAATTATATCGTGCAGAAAGCGCAGAGAGGTGCGTCGGCCCGAAACCGGATTTATAATAAGCAGAAGTTTTTTCAGCTGGGAAAAGGTTTTCATCAGAATAATACTCCGTTAAGATCAGATGATTCCGGCGATCAGAAGGCAGAAGTATGCCGAGGGGATTGAGAACAGCAGACTGTCAACTCTGTCCATAACACCGCCGTGACCGGGAATGAGATTGCTGTAGTCCTTAAGACCGGCCATGCGCTTTATAAGCGATGCGGCAAGGTCGCCGACCTGGCCGAAGCTTGAGCATATCAGCGCAGTGAGCGTGCAGCCGAGGATATTGACATTAAACCACTGCTTGAGCACGAAGAATAGTATAACGCCTGCAACGACGGCACTTATTGCTCCGCAGACGCTGCCCTCAACGGTCTTGTTGGGGCTTACCTCGGGCGAGAGCTTGTGCTTGCCGAATCTTTTGCCGCCGAAAAGCGCAAAGCTGTCGCACACCCAGGTGGATATGCATGCAATCGCAAACACGGGGATCCACACGCTGCTTTCCATAAGCGCAAGCTTGCAGACGATAACGAACGGAACTATCGGATATGCAAGAACGCCCAGCGTTGCAAGCGCGCCGGCGCCGCGGATCTTTTTCGAGACTATGCCGGCGGTCATGGCCGCAAACACGGCAAGGAAAAACGTTATCTCGAATGCCAGAGCATCGGCATTAAACCACAGCTCCGTCACGGTTGCAACGCAGTAAGCGTACAGTATCCACGGCTGGCATACGACGTCTTTGTATCCGATGGCGCGGCATGTTTCCCAAACGGCCATTATCATGGCAGCCAAAAGGAACAGCGCCCTCGTCACGGGACCCAATGCAAAGCAGGCAACTACCAGTATTATCAGCACCGTTGCCGAAATAACTCTTGTTTTCAAGTTGCTGACCTTCTTTCATGAAATGTTCAAAATTAATACCTAATATAACATATTAATGCGCCATCTACAACAACAAATGGTTGCAAATCCTGCAAAACGGCATATATTGAAAAATTATTCTTGTAATTTTCGCAAAAAAATGTGATACTTTAGCCAATAATCCGTCTCTATAGTTGGAAGATAGGAGATAATTTTGGACGATCGGCGTATTGTTGAGCTTTTTCTGAATCGTTCGGAAGAAGCCTTGCTACAAATAGATATTAAATACGGCCGCTATTGTCACCGCGTGGCATTCAACGTACTCGGAAACGCTGAGGACAGCGAGGAGTGCGTCAATGATGCCTATATGAGGGTGTGGGGCAGCATTCCGCCAAACGAGCCAAACTCGCTTTCGGCCTATGTCGGCAAGATAACGCGCAATATCGCGCTCGATAAGCTGCGGCAGAAAAACAGCTCAAAACGCGGAAACGGCGAGGTGCCGGTGCTGCTTGACGAGCTTGCCGAGTGCGTTTCCGGCGTTGACGAGCTTGAGCGCAGGCAGGACTCGGCGGAGATAATCGATGCGCTCAACGGCTTTCTTGAAACGCTCAGCGCAACAGAGCGCGGCGTTTTCATGCGGCGATACTGGATGATGGAGCCGATAGCGGATGTTGCCGCACGGTATGACATATCCGTTTCTAAAACAACAACAATGCTTTTCAGGCTGCGCGGCAGACTGAAAAAACATTTTATGAAAGAAGGTATATCTCTTTGAAGAGCGATGACTTGCTCAGACACCTGGGCTCCGTGAAAGATGAATATATTGAAGAGATAATGACCGAAAGCGTCAGATCGGCGCGCCGGCGCTCTGGGAAGCGCAGCATCGTTGCATCGATCGCGGCAAGCCTCGCGATAGTCATACTTGGAATGGCTGTCATGGCGGCAGACGGCGCAAACGTCGAAAAGGACGAAATGACGCTAACAAGCAGCGTTCAGAGTATTCAGATGGCACGCAACAGCGTGATAATGATAGACGTTAACCCGAGCATCCGCATTGAGGTAAACGACCGCGACACCGTTGTTGCCGTTGAAGGACTAAACGACGATTCAAAGCCCGTGCTCGAGGGGCTTGAGCTTAAAGGCAAGGACTATAAGACGGCCGTTTCCGAGATCGTGACCTCGCTTCAGGAAAAAGAGTATATAACGAACCTCAAAAACTCCATTCTCATAAGCGTTGCAGCGCCGAACGACGATATGTCGAAGGAAATACTCTCCGGCGCTGTCGAAACCGTCGAAAGCATTGACAAAGCCATTGATTACGGCCTGTCGATACTCAGTCAGATAGTAAACCTTGACGATGCGGCAGAGGCAACGGCCGAAAAGTATGGCATATCCGAAGGCCGCGTTGATATCATAAACAAATTCGTTGCCGAGCACAGCGATTACAGCTTTGACAAGCTTGTTGAGAATAATATTCAGCTTCTCAATCAGCTGTTTGAGTATGTCGGACTTCCCGAGGGCGTTGAGCGTATCGGCGCCGTTGCGGGTGTTGTTCCGTCCGAGTACGAGGAAAAGCTCAATCTCGGCGAGCTTAACTGCGATGAGCTTATAAGCTTCACGAGCGCTATCAGCGATTTTTACGATAAGCTCAGCGAGTATTACAGTCCCGGCGACGTTGCCAAGCGCATCGGCTATGAGTTCAGCATTGCCGAAAGCAGCTCTGAGGATGGCAAAAAGCTCTGGGCGGTTCTGGCCGAGAGTCTTACAAAGAACATCGGAAACCACGGCGCTATAATCAGCATCGGCCAAAGCACCGTGACCGATTGGATAAATCAAAGCGAGATAGGAAGAGTCATAAAGCATATCGCAACCGCGATCATACCTGCCGCCTGACATCATTCCTTACCACATACTAAAGCCCACATACACAGAAAACATCAGGAGAAATAACTCCTGATGTTTTACTTTTATGACCACAATATATACGCATCTTGCATGCCGGACGACACAATACGGTTGAAAACGACAAAAAAATGTGATATAAAAGCTATGTAAAATCAAAAAAGTCCGCGATATGGCAGACAAAAAGGAACGAAATAATGTCAAAAATGAAGTATAAGATCGCGCTTGCGGCGGCAGCGGTGCTGCTGCTCGGCGGCGCAATATACATATACTTTGCCCACTATGCGCCGTTTAAGCCTGATCAACCTCAAACGCTGAGCGTGTGGTATGTAAACGACGACGCGATGTGGTCGGGCTTTAATGCACTGTGCGGCGAGTATAACGAAACAAACGGAGCCGACTGCGGCATAACGATAAGCGCAAAGGCTTTCGATACGCAGGCGCAGCTATACGAAAGCGTGTGCTCTGCCATTGAAAACGGGGGAGAGCTTCCGGATATCCTCGCCTGCGATACGGATTTTGCCGCGTATCTTGACGATGAGGGCAAGCTTGCGGATATGGATAAGTATTTCGGAAGCTGGGAGACCTCGGGGTATGATAAGAGCATGACAACGGTGGCAAAAGGATCAAAGGGGCTTTCCGCGGTTCCCATAGCGGCCGAAACGAACGTTTTTATAGTAAACACCGATATGTTTGCCGATTCCGAGGCAATATCGAGCTTTGAAAAGCTATGTTCGGTCGCAGATGAGTATTATAAACGCACTTCCAAGAGCTTTTTCACGATATCGGATTACTCGCTGTTTTTTCGTGATGCCGTTGCGCAGCTCGGAGAGAGGTTTGACGGAGTAAGTCCCCATGACACTGACAGCGATAATTGCAAGTATATTTATAAGATCCTTGCGGAAACGGCATATGACCGGGGCTTCACTTCCTCGGGCGGAGAGGCAGCAAGAAAGCTTGCCGACGGTGAGATCGCGGCTGCCATCGTTTCCTCGTCCGATCTAATGCAGTATGCCGATAAGCTCAGCGGCGACGAGTTTGAGTTCGTGAGCTTTCCTTATATGAAGGACGGCAAGCCTGCATATACACAGAAGGTCACGGGAATGACGATACTTGCATCGGATAAAACTCACGAAAAGTCCGCCGTTATGTTCCTGCGCTGGTTTACCTCGCAGAGCGTAAACAGCAGCTTCGTCGGCGACTCGGGCTATCTTGCCGCCATAGGCAAAGAAAGCTCATCCTCGGGCTTTGCCCTTTATGATAAGCTTATGGATGCAGTTGAAACAATGCGCAAAAAGGGCGACAGCACTACGAGAGCGGCCAGCGCAGAGTATTCGGTAAACAGCAGAAACTTCGACAGTGTCCTAAATACGATAATGAATTCACTAAACTAAAATATACAGAGGTGCATGAATTATGGAAGGCTTCAGAGTACTGGAGATCAAAAAAAGCGTATTTGAAAATAACGACAGGGAAGCGGATAAGCTCAGACAGGAGCTGAAAAAGGAAAAAACATTCCTCCTCAACCTCATGTCGTCCCCCGGTTCGGGCAAGACCACCACGCTCAAGGCAACTATCGCGGCCTTGAAGGACGAAATGCGCATCGGCGTTATGGAAGCGGATATAGACTCCGATGTTGACGCGCACACGATCGCCGAGACCGGTGCGAAGGTCATCCAGCTGCACACCGGCGGCATGTGCCACCTGGACGCCGGCATGACCAAGCAGGGCCTTGAAGGTCTCGGAACCGAGAACATTGACTTTGCGATACTCGAAAACGTCGGCAACCTCGTATGCCCGGCGGAGTTTGACACGGGCGCCGTCAAAAACGCGATGATCCTCTCCGTTCCCGAGGGTCACGATAAGCCCCTTAAGTATCCGCTTATGTTCTCAATCTGCGATGTGCTCCTCGTCAATAAGATCGACGTTATGCCGTACTTTGACTTTGATCTTGATAAGTGCAGAGAGTATGTCAAAAAGCTCAATCCGAACATAACCATCATCCCCATATCCGCAAGAACCGGCGAGGGTATCGACGAGTGGGCAAATTGGCTTCGCACTCAAGTTGCCGAGTGGAATAAGTAACGTGTAAAAAACAGCCTCATCGACAAATCGGTGAAGCTGTTTTTTCGAGTAAGTTGTGCATTGCGTGATCATACACTTTTGCAAAAATGTAAAAATATCTTGCAGAAATATTTGCTATATGATACTATATTTACAACAGAATACTGTTATCACTCTTTCATTCCAAGCGAATACGCCCTAACTTTAATTACAATGGAGGTATTTACTATGGAAAACATAAAAAAGCGCCCATGGTGGGCATTTGCGGCTCTGTTCTGCCTGTGTGGGGTGAGTTATTTGGCGCAGGTGTACGGCGATGGGCCGATGTTACCTCCTGTTACGATATATGGAATATGGTATCTGTATATTCTCCCCGTTCTCGGCGCCGCCGTTCTGGCGATGGTCGGCATAAAGCGCGGCAGATATGATTACCTGATGCTACTTGTTTTTGAACTTCTGCTTCTTGCGTGGTTTTTTGTTCCCGAGATTATACGGGTCGGCGGATTTTTCACCCCGTTTGAGCTGCCCGTGTGGTTTGCCGTGCTGGTTCTTTCCCTCCCGGCTATTGGGGCATTTATTCTGAGCGGCATAGCATATTTTATTACAAAAATGGCGGCAAGAAAGAAAAACGCGTAGAAAAAATCCGCGTCGGTCAGGCGCGGCGAACGATACAGCCCATAAATATGAGATCAGCTTCACCGATTTTTCGGTGAAGCTGATTTTTTGCTGTTTACATCATGTCGGCTCGTAAGCCTTGCCGATGGGATTTCCGTCCGCGTCAAAGTCGATGCACTCCATAAGCTGCGGATCAACGTGGCTCTGGCGCTTTATCGTCATTCCGACGCCCTGATTGTTGAACACCCAGATATAGTTGTTCCAAACGGTGGGGTCCTTCTTTCTGAAAACCGTCGTCTCGTTTATGCGGCAGAACTTGGCTCTGCCCTCGGCAGTGTCAAGCAGATCGCCCTCGCCGGTGAAAAACAGCTCGTCGCTGTATTCATAGCCGTCCTGCTCCTCGATCTCTTTTTTCAGATCGATCTTTTCTTCGTTTGTCATGGCATAGCCTCCGATGGATTTTTGCTAATTGTATCACGATATGCATTTGCTTGCAAGTGGAAAAGGCCGGGAGCGGCATGCACGCTGCCGATATTTAATAACTATTTATCCTGTTTGTGTTGACCCGGATAAAAAAAGTTGGTAAAATAAATATATTTAAATTAATAATAAACAAATCGGCTGCTGAGCGGCTGTATATCGGACAGAGGTGTTTTTGTGTATAAAACTATTATTGTAGAGGATGACCTTATGGTCTGCTCCATCCTCGAAAAGCAGCTCGGTAAATTTACCCAGCTCAAGCTCGAGGGCAACTTTCGCCACTGCGGAGATGCGCTTGAGTATCTGCGGCAGAAGCCGGACGGCGCGGATCTTGTAGTGCTCGACTACTTCATGCCCGGCATGAACGGCATCGAGTTTCTTGCGGAGCTGCGGAAATTTAATATTGACATTCAGGTGATCATGATAACCTCGGCCGACGAGTATCAGGTCATCCGCTCTGCCATGTGCTACGGAATATGCGACTACATACTAAAGCCCTTTAACTCCGCGCGCCTTGAAAAGGCGATAGCGCGCTTTGACACGGTCATGAAGCTTGTAAAAACCACCCATGTCTGGACGCAGGATAAGGTGGATATTCTGCTTTGCCCCCACAGGAACTACAACACCGATCAGCAGACTGTCGCCGGCGTGCCGAATCCGGGGAAGATAAACAAAACAACGCTCGAAACCGTGCGCGGCTTCATGCGCGCAAGGGTCGGCATAAAAATGCCGCTTACCGAGATAAGCGACGGACTCGGCCTGTCAACGGTCACCTCGCGCAGATATCTTAAATACATGCACTCTCTCGGCGAGGTTGACATAACACTTGACTGCAAAACCGGCGGACGCCCATCGGAGATATTTGAATATAAGGAGACGGCAAATGGCTGAGCTTAGATTTGCATATGCCGCTCGCGGATACGACTATGCCGGCGCGATCGAGCGCGTAGCAGGCGACGAGGAGCTTCTGCACAGTCTGCTTGACATGTTTGCCGCAGACTCAAGCTTTTTAAAGCTCATGTCGGCGCTGGATGCGCACGATGCACTTGAGGGGTTTCACGCCGCGCATTCGCTAAAGGGCAGCTCCGGCATGCTCGGAATGACAGGTCTATTTGAGGCAATGAAGCTCATAACCGAGCCGCTGCGCAGCGGCGATGCGGAAAAAGCGCTGCAATACCGTGCCGAGGTTGAGCGTGAGTATGCAGCAGCTGTGGGCATGATAGAATGCCTGTAATGCTTATCGGCGCGGCGGCGTTTTTGCTTATGCTGCTGGGAGATATTAACGACGCTGCGTGGCACAAAGGCGCATTGCGCCTGTGCTTTCCCACGGGGCTTGTGCTGCTTGCGGCAGCAACGGCGCTGAGGCTTGATTATTCAGGCGTTGATGCCGCGTGGTGCGCCGTTTCGGGAGCGTTCCTGCTCGTGCTTTTGTATGTGCTTTTCGGCTCGTTTTCGGTAAAGGACGCATATGTGCGTCAGGACAGCGGACGCCGGGTGTATGACAAGGGCTTTTACGCTTTATGCCGCCATCCGGGAGTGCTGTTTTTTGCGGGACTTTATGTTTCGCTGCACTATGCTTTTGAGCTCCCGTGGCCGGATGCCGCGCTGTACAGTGCGCTCAACCTTCTGCTTGCGTCGGCAGAGGATAAGTGGTTTTTCCCACGCTCCATCGGAGGATACGTTGAGTATAAAAAACGCGTTCCGTTTCTTATTCCCACATCCGCCGGAATAAAAGAGATCTTTAAAAAATAGTTTTTTGGATGAAGATATGACATTTCAACAGAAACTGCGGAAGTTCAGCAAGCAGCAGTTATGGAACGAATACTGCGGCTATCTGGAGCTTAATATAAAAGACTATATGTATATCCAGCGCAGGCTCATGCAGGAGCAGATAAACTCTTGGTGCGCCTCCGACCTCGGCCGGCACATATTTAAGGCCTCTGCGCCCGAGAGTATAGAAGAGTTTCTGCACAGCATGCCGCTGACAGGCTATGCCGATTATGCCGAGGTGCTGTTTCGCCGCGATCCGGACACATTGCCCGAATCGCCGGTGATTTGGATAGAAACAACATGGGAGGGCGGACTGCGCCCAATAAAAATTGCGCCGTATACGCGCAGCATGCTCGATTCTTATAAGCACAATATCATGGCCATGGCGATGCTCGTATCCGGCCACGGAAAGGCCGACTTCAACATCCGACCAGGGCATAGATTCCTCTACGGCGGTGCGCCGCTTCCGTATGAAACGGGGCTTATACCGAGTCTTATGAACGAGGAAATGCGCTTTGAGTGGCTGCCCGACAGCGATGAGTATTCCGACCTCAGCTTCAGTCAGAGAATGAAAAAGGGCTTCAAAATGGCCTTTAACGGCGGCATTGACTATTTCTTTGCCATGGGCAGCGTTGCAAATTACATAACCGAAAATTTTGATAAACAGATATCCTCGGGCGGCGGTGGGGGAGCTCAGATATCCCCGGTCATTGCCGCACGATACATAAAAGCTAAATACAATTGCCGCAAAGAAAAAAGAAAAATCCGGCCTGCCGATCTTTTTAAGATCACGGGCTTTGCCTGCACGGGGACGGACGGCAAATGCTATAAGGATAAGCTTGCAGCCGCGTGGGGCGTAACGCCTGTTGAGGTCGCGGCAGGCACGGAATCGACCTGCGTCGGCTGCGATACATGGGAGCAGCGCGGCATGGTACTGTTTCCCGATTCCTGCTTTTATGAGTTTATCCCCGAAAGCGAGATGCTCCGAAATCTTTCAGACCCTTCCTATACGCCGCTGACCTGCCTTATGGACGAGGTCAGCCCCGGCGCAAAGTACGAGATAGTCATAAGTGTTCTGCACGGCGGCGCGTTCATGCGCTATCGCATCGGCGACGTGTACAGATGCACGGAGATCGACAAAGCGACGGGTGTGCCGCGCTTTACATATGTTGACCGCATACCCACGGTCATAGACATAGCCGGCTTTACGCGCATAACCGAAAAATCCATATCCGAGGTAATACGCATGTCCAAGCTCGGCATAGGAGACTGGATAGCGGCAAAGGAATACGACGGGGATAACACGCCGTTTCTGCACATTTATCTTGAGGTAACGCCGGAGGCGAGGGCAAACGACGTTGTCACAAAGCAGGTGCTCACCGAGCATCTTTCGGTCTATTTCAGGTATTTTGACAGCGACTATAAGGATCTGAAAAAGCTCCTTAATATCGAGCCGCTTCAGATAAGCATACTGCCATATAAAACGATCGAAAGCTTTGAGCAAAAGCAGGGGACAAGGATAAGCCGAATTAACCCCGATCCACTGTGGCTCAAGGCCATGCTCGGCGGAATAAAGCCAAAGCAGCATACGGAGGCAGATATATGAATGTATCGTACATATACATAAATATTGCGGCGTTTTTGTGCTTTGCGCTGATGTTCGTGGCATTCTGCGCGGCAGAACGCAGCCGCGAAATGCGCGCATGGCTCGTGCTGCTGGGCGACCTTGTGCTGTGGACGGGCGGAACGGTGTTCATGCGCCTTCACGTTTTCCCGAGCTACGAGTTCTGGTATTATGTTTCGCTGCTCGCGCTGTTTTCGATCGCCTTTCTGGTGTATAACTACGTTTATCAGTTCGCAAATGTAAAAAACGGGCTTGAGCGCCTTATATGGTTTGCCGGCACGGTCATAATCCTCATCGTTTCGGCAACCGGATTCTTCCTTGCGCCTCCAACGGTGTCAGTTGACGGAAACGGTATGGCCGTGTTCACCTACGCGATGGACTGGAAGATCGGCGTTCCGACGGTGTTCTTCATGCTCATCGTCGGCTCTATCATAAAGCTATTCCGCAGAATACTTGACACGAAGGGCAAAAAAGCGCCGGGCGTAAGCGAGCTTATCATAGGCTGCTTCCTGATGGCGATCGGCAATATCGTGCAGATACTTCCGGGCAACACCTTCCCGTGGGACACTCTGTTCGGTCTTGCCTTTGCCGTGCTGTTTATCCGCTCGCTGTATAAGCGCAGAATGTTTAACACAAAGCCGGTCATTTCAAGCAGCATACTCATGCTCGTGTCGGCTGCGATGTGCGTCGGCGTTGCCGCGCTGTTTTTCGAGAAAACGGTTGAGCTGTTCAGAAAAATTGGCGGCCACCTCGGAAACCCCGAGATCGAAGCGTTCCTGTTCCTTGCTATCATATTGTTTATCGCCATATCCGCATTCCGCAAGCTGCTCACGTCGATCTTCTCGGATGAAGAGCGGCAGGGCAGCCGCATAAAGCAGTACAGCGACAGTGTTTCCAAAACACTGGATATTGACAGCATTCTGCGCCAGACTGTCAAGGTCATAAAAAATGAGATACATGTAAATCAGCTTTACATATGTCTTCTGCAAAACGGAAAGTATGTTCCTATGTGCAGCGCAATGCCGCTTAAGCCTGCGGCGTTTACCATTGCCGCAGATCATCCGTGCGTAAAATACTTTGAAGGCGAAGACACGGGCAAAAACCACATCGTAATAAAGGAATTTGAAACCGATCCCCTGTATAAATCAATGTGGGGCACCGAGCGCGAGCTTTTTGCAAGCTACGGCATATCCTGCATCTGCGCCCTCAAGGACGGCGGCAGCGTTGTCGGACTTCTGCTGCTTGCGGATAAGGAAAAGGGCGTGGGCTACACCTATTCGGATTTTTCGTTTTTGAGCACGGTTTCTGCAATAGCGTCTATCGCCATCAAAAACGCGGCATTGTATAAGCAGGTGGCCGAGCGCGAGCATCTTTTCTCAAGCATGACGGCGTTTATCCCGAACGTCATTTTAATAAAGCCCAAGGGCGAGAGCAAATATTGCTTTGTCAGCGCAAACACCGAAAAGGTGCTCGGACTCCCTGCAAGCTATTTTACGGGGCGCTCCGCTATACGCACGCTCAGAGAAAACGTTGATGAAGAAACCGCGGATAAGGTCATAAAGACCCTTTCCGAATCCGACGGCAGCGGCGGATGCACGGTCGATATACCGTTCAAGACCGGCGACGGCAGGGATATTACGCTCAGGTGCGCGTTTTCTCCGATAGTAACGGGCGGCGTGAAGTCGCACTATGTCTGCGTTGCAACGGACATAACAAGTGATATCGACGCTCAGCTTCTTCTGCGCAATTCCGTTGAGCTTGCGCAGGACTCCAGCCGTGCAAAGGGCGAGTTTTTGTCGCACATGTCGCATGAGATACGCACGCCCATGAACTCCATAGCCGGGCTTACATACCTTGCACGCGAGATGGTCGGCGAGGGACGTGATGATGAGCTGCGCGACTATCTCAACCAGATCGACCAGTCGTCCCAGTATCTTCTCAGCCTGCTGAACAATATCATGGACATGAGCAAGATCGAAAGCAGCAAGTACGAGATAAATGCAAAGCCGTTCAACATCTCGTCGGTGCTCGACGAGGTCTATTCCGTGTTCGGTGCAACGATGAGCACAAAGGGCATAAGGCTTACTATAAATTCCGACGCCGTGACAAGTCCCGATGTTATCGGCGACGAGATATCGCTCAGGAAAATTCTAAACAACCTTTTGTCTAACGCAAATAAATTCACAAGATCCGGCGGCAGAGTAACGATTTTTGCCTCGCAGAAGCAGATGAATGAAAAATCGTCTATCCTGCATCTTGAGGTTGCCGACACAGGAGTCGGCATAAGCGAGGAGTTTATTGGCCATCTGTTCGAGCCGTACACGCAGGAAATGAGCGAAAACGGCGGCCGGGCGGCCGGAAGCGGCCTCGGAATGGCAATATGCAAGAGCATGATCGATCTCCAGGGCGGCAGCATATCCGTTCGCAGCAGACTCGGCGAGGGCACGACGTTTTATGTCGATATCCCGTATTCGCTCGGCAAAGCCGCTGTCAAAGAAATTGAGGCGGTCGATTGCTCTGCGATTAACGGGCGCAGGATAATGGTCGTTGACGATGTTGCCATCAACACAACCATCACCTGCCGCCTGCTCGAGCGGCACGGAGCCGTCGTCGATTGCGCCGAAAACGGCAGGGAAGCGACAGAGCTTTTTGCCTCAAAGCCCGATTATTATTACGACTGCATCCTTATGGACATCCAGATGCCGGAGATGAACGGCATCGAGGCTGTCTCGCGCATCCGTGCCTCCGGCAAGCGATACGGGCCGACGGTGCCGGTGCTCGCGATGACGGCCGATGCGTTTATAAACGAGCAGGGCGGAGCTTTGAGCGATTTCTCGGGCTATATCATAAAGCCCGTAAAGCCGGATGAGCTTTACGCAAAGCTTGCCGGCATATTTGAAAACCAGCGAGGTATCCATGCTTAAAACACTATTCAAAAAAGGGCAGACTGCGGCCGAAGCGGTCTGGAACAGCAAGTATTATCTGCCGTTTCTGCTGTTGACGGAATTTATCGCAGTGTTCTGCGATGCGGCGCTTGAGTGCATGTATTTTTATGTGTTCCTATGCGTTTTGTTCATGATATTTTCGGATGATCTTCTGTCCATCATTCCGACCGTCATGTTCACACTTCTGACTTCAGTGTCGTACTACAAGGATTTTTCCGTGCTTACGCAGTACATGTGGTACGCGATAGTGCCGTTTGCCCTCGCGCTTTTGTTTAACCTTATCTATTACCGCCGAAAAATCGTTTTCGGCAAGCTCACATATCCCTATATTGCCGTTTCGGCGGCGCTTATCATCGGAGGTGTCGGAGTAATATCCGCAGATGATTACTTTGAGCCTATTGGGCTTTACTACACTCTCGGTCTCGGCCTAGGTCAGTTTGTGCTCTATCTGATCTTCCGATCGCGGCTCGAGAATGAGTGCAGCTATGACCGCGTCGAGCGCGTTGCCCGAATCCTGTACACCGGAGGACTTTTGTTCGTTGTCGTGGTCCTTGGATTTTATATTCAGAACCTGGATAAATTTATAGAGAAAGGCGGAGTGCTGTTTTTCAAGCAGCGCAACTTTGTCACAAGCGTTTTCCTCATGGTCATACCCATGATCTGCATCCTTGTCCGCCGCAGCAATCTGTATCTTATCGGCACCGTGCTTATGTACATTGCAATGATAATGACAGGCTCGCGCAGCGGACTTCTGTTCGGCTCGTTTCTGCTCCTGGTGTGCCTTGCATACATTTATATTAAAAACAAAAAGCACCGCCGGTTTTATAATTGGCTTTTCGGCGTATCTATAGTAGTAATTGCCGCGCTTGCGATCACATTTTTGCCGCAGCTGTATGCCGCACGCATTGAAAATGCGGCGGTCGGAGATAAAACGCGTATTGAGTTTATAAAGCTCGGAATTGAGAATTTCCTGTCGCATCCGATATTCGGCATAGGCATTGCCAACATGAAGGATGTAGGTATATTTAAGGCATACGTTCCCGGAAGTCTTATGTTCTATCATAATGCCGTTATCCAGGTCATAAGCTCGATGGGACTCGTAGGCGTTGCGGCCTATGGATGGATGCTGTTTTCACGGCTCAAAATGCTGTGGATAGGGCGAAAACGCAAGCGCATTGCCGTTTTTGCGCTGTCTTACATAGGCATAGGCTTAATGAGTATGACGAACCCCGGCATATTCTGCCCGTTTCCAGAAGCAGGACTTATAACGCTTATGTTTGCAATTATAGAAAAAGAGGAAGAAAAAATATAAAATGGAGGAAGAAAAATGAAAAGAGCACTCAGCATCGTGCTGGTACTCGTGCTGCTCGTCTCAATAGCGCCAATGTCGGTGTTTGCGGCGGATAACGGCTACGATACCATCACAGGCACCGTCATGTTCAATGCGGGACATGATGACATGGAGACGGATCACCCGTGTCCGTTTACCTACAGTGACGGTTACTTTACCGAAACTGCGTATAAGTACAGGCAGGATCTCGCCGCCGTGACAATGGCGATGTGCCTTGCCGCCGGAAACGTCGCCGACCCCGAGCGATACAGGGAAGGCCCGGCAAATCTCGAAGATTTCTTCGATCAGATCGGTTTTGAGGACTTCGAGGCGAATGCCGACTTCACCACGCGCCCCGGCCGCAACACCTTCGGCGTTGGTATCGCAAACAAAGAGATCCGCGTAAACGGCGAGAAGTACACTGTCATTGCCGTTGGCCTGCGCGGCTGCGGCTACTATGCCGAGTGGGCAGGGGATCTGAACGTCGGCCTCGAGGGCGAGCACACCGGCTTTGCCATCTGCCGCGAAAAGGCGCTTGCCTTTATACAGACTTACCTTGCCAAGCACAGCGAGATAAGCGGAAAGATCAAGCTCTGGTGCACCGGCTACAGCCGCGGAGCGGCAGGCGCAAATCTGCTCGGCGGTGCACTTGACGACATGTATCTCTCCGGCGCTTCCGTCGGCAAAAACGTCACCCTCTCTCCGAAGGATATGTATATCTACACCTTTGAGGCGCCCATGGGAGCCGATGCTTCCAAGGTCGGCGGCAGAATCTATGAGAACATCCACAACGTCATTAACTACAACGACCTCGTCGTTCGCGTAGCTCCCGAATGCATGGGCTTTGCGCGATACGGAGTTGACCATGTCATGCCGTCGGCAAAGCTCGACTCAAACTATTCGCAGCTCAAGGAGAGCATGCTCAAGGTGTTCTCAACCTTTGAAAACGCCGGAAAATACCGCATCGACGACTTCAAATATGTCACCGTTACCCCCGGCGCGACTGCCGACAAGATCATCTCCGGCATCCGCGGTGATGTTATGACTCAGGGCGAGTTCCTCGATAAATTCGTCGAGAAGCTCTTCACCGAGGTGTTCACCACCCGTGCCGAGGTCTATGCCGCGCAGGACGATATTCAGGAGCTTGTTCTGCCGCTGATCGGCACCTATCCCGACCAGTGGGAGACCGTCAAGCAGAGCCTTGCGGAAAACGCAAGGGATAACATGGCGCGCCTGATCTCGTCGCTGATGAAGGGCGAGGACAGCGCCGTGACCGTCGTTGCGGATATCCTGCTCGACACCATGCGCGAGGCCGGCATCACCGAGTATAACGCCCAGCAGGTCAAGGAGATGGTGCGGCCGCTGGTCAAGATGCTCATGAAGCTCGTCTCGGCCTGCCCGGACGAGACCGCCACACTTCTTTATAACATCGTCGGCATCATGAGCGCGCACTACGGCGAGCTGGGCATGTCCTGGATGCTGAGCATCCCTGCCGACTACATGACCTCGAAGCAGTCTGGCGAGCTGTACGAGCCGCTGCCGTTTACCGACGTTGCCGACAATGCGTGGTACCGCCCCGAGCTTGTCTACGCCTACGAAAACGGCCTTGTCAACGGCACGACGGCAAACACCTTCTCGCCGAACGCCATCGTAACGCGCGCGCAGGTCGTGACGGTGCTCTACCGCATGGCAGGCTCGCCCTCGGTCAAGGGCATGAAATGCCCCTTTGCCGACAACACCGCATCTTGGAGCCGTGACGCGATCACATGGGCGTATAACGCAGGAGTAGCCAACGGCTTCACCGACTCTCGCTTTGCAGGCTCTGCGACCGTAACTCGCGAGCAGCTCGCGGCGTTCCTGTTCCGCTATGCCGACAAGGTTGTATCCGGCGGCACGCTCAAAGCGCCCCTGTCATATGCCGACAGCTTCCGCGACGCCTCCTCCGTCAGCGCCTATGCTGTCCCGGCCATGCGCTGGGCGAATGTAAACGGCATCATAAACGGCCGCACCGGCGGCGTTCTCGACCCGACCGGCAGCGCAACGCGCGCAGAATTTACCTGCATGATCTCCCGTTTTTCAATGGCGAATTTTTAGAGGCGCACTGCCGCCCCTACCGATATGGATATTTCCGGCATCCCGACCGGAAACTGCATAAGAAACCATAACTGCCTCGCACTGCATCGGTGCGAGGCAGCTTTTTTGTGTGCCGCACCCCTAATTGGCTCCCATGTTAAGGGGAGCAGTCGGCTTTGCCGACGAGGGGTTGAATTAAAAAATCCACAACCAAAATTGCACAAAGCCGCAAAAAACCGCCAAAAACCGACACCTGTCACCACAATGTAATGACACGGGATGTAAAATTTCGCTTAAAAATCATATTTACTATTGATTTTTTTGCTAACTCTTAGTAGAATAAAACCACGCAATAGTATGCGTTCGCGGCAGGCGATACAATATGTGGTGCTCTGCCGCAGGCGGTGGATTTTTTTAATTAAAAGGAGGAAAAATAATGAATGTAAGAAAACGCGGACTTGCGCTTCTCATGTGCATCTGCATGATCTTCACGCTCCTGCCGTTCTCGGCATTTGCGGATGCGGAGAAGCCATATACGGAGCACAGTGAGACAAACGGCGTTGTCATGGACAAGACCGTTAAGCATGTCTCCGGCGACAAGTATAAGGTGACGCTTGAGCAGTATGTCAAAGGCAACGTTACCCCAGGCAAGAAAACTCCGATAGACGTTGTCCTCGTCCTCGATGTATCTGGTTCTATGGATGAGGGGTTTGGCGAGGGAGACGCTGCTTATGTCGAAGAATACAATCCTAAACAAAATCCAAATTATACTTATTACATCAAGGATGCAAATGGACGCTACACTGGAGTAAGCTGGTGCTCCAAATGCAAAGAATTTACCGACGGCTGTACGTGGTTCTTTGGTCATGTTGCGGGAAATAAGTACACTCCCAAGACCTCTGCCGAAGATACAGCTCCTGACCATGTGCAGTTCTTTAGCAGCAATACAAAAATTACCGCTCTTAAATCGGCCGTCAATTCGTTTATTGATGTTATTGCCAAGGATAACCCCACAAGTAAAATTGCTATCGTAAAGTTTGCCGGCGATAAAAAAGACACGGTCGGCAATGATACATATAAAGAGGGCAGGTATACCTATAACTACACTCAGATAGTGCAGAATCTGACAGAGGCTAATACAGATGGTGCAGCATCGTTGAAGGCTGCGGTAAACGCTCTCACAGCCAGCGGTGCAACAGCAGCTGACTACGGCCTTGAAAAAGCAATCGATGTATTTGGTGCTGCTGGCCAGGTGCCGAAAGACCGCAATCGTGTTGTGATTATGTTTACCGATGGTGAACCGAATCACGACAACGGCTTTGATGGAAGAGTAGCAAAGGCTGCAATAGATAAGGCAAAAACTCTCAAGAATGAGTCCTACGGCGCATCTGTATATACCATTGGTATTTTCGATGGGGCAAGCGTAGGTGAGTCGCTTCCTGCCAATAACGACAACGGACGAACCAATCGCTACATGCACCTTGTCTCGTCCAACTATCCTAATGCAAGCAGCATGAGTGAACCCGGCACAGACGGAGCCGTAAAGAATGGCTTCTACAAAGTTGCAAGCGATGCAAATTCTCTCGGCAATGTGTTTACTCAGCTTGGCGAAGCCATCGGCAAGCCCAGCATTGATCTTGGCAGTAACGCCGTCCTGACGGATAATATCGCGTCTAATTTCAATGTTCCCGAAGATGCCACAGACGTTAAAGTCTACACCGCAGACTATAACGGCAATAGCAAGACATTTGGCGATAAAACTGCTTTTGACAGCGCAACTGTCAATGTTGCAAATGGCGCAGTCACCGTAAGCGGCTTTGACTACAGCGCAAACTTTGTATCCGACACTGAACATCCCGGTACGACGGGTAACTACGGCAAGAAGCTCATTGTAGAGTTCGAGATCACCGTAGATCGCACTAAGACCTATGGCGGCACTCAGCTTGCAAACGCCGGTGCAAACATAACTCTTGAAGGAAAAGAGATTGCATCTGTCGAGAACCCCCAGGTTCCTGTAAGCATAGTAAATGGTTTCAGCGCTTCTTACAAAAACAGCAAGCCCTACGACGGCAACGGCTTTACCATCAAAGATGAGTTCGAAGCAATGCTCAAGAAAGATAACATTGCAGACGGCGAAAAGAACGACTATGTAAATATCACTTACACTGTCATTGATGAAAAAGGCGGTATTGTCGGTACATATGTTATCGAGGCAAATAAAACAACCGGCACTTGGACGGCAGGATCAGCAGCTGCTATCACTTCTCCTGACGTAGGCACTTATAACTACAAAGTAACGTGCGTTGTCAGCGACGTAAACAAGGAGAACGGTGCGGCTTCTGTAGAGGCGTCCGGCACCATGACGCTCAGCATTGCCGCAAACACAGGACTCATCGTATCCGGCAACAATTACACCGGCAAATATGACGGCGCTTCCCACGGTGAAGCCGCAACGGCAAATGTTGAAGGTGCTACCATAGAATATAGCACCGATGGCGGAAAAACATGGACAAACAACGTCCCCACCGTCACAAACGTTTCCGACAGCACAACGGTTCAGGTCAGGGCAACAAAAACCGGATATGTCCCCGCAGAAGCCACTTACACCCTCATCGTAACTCCGCGCACCGTTACCATCACCTCCGGCAGCGCAACCAAGATGTATGATGGTACTCCGCTTACAAAGCATGAGGTAACGTATGGTGGAGATAACTTTGTTGCTGGCGAAGGTGCTGATATTACTTACACCGGCAGCCAGACAATAGTTGGCAGCAGTGAGAACACTTTCACCTTCGAGCTTAAAGACGGCACTGCAAAAGAAAATTACAACATTACAACTAATTATGGTGAGTTAAAAGTTACCGATTCCGACAAACTGTCCGTAACTGCGACCGGCTATGATAGCATGTATGACGGACAGACGCATAACGGCAATGTTACTGCAACAGAAGGTGCAACACTCAGCTACAGCACCGATAACGGTGAAACGTGGACAGCAACTGAACCCACTATAAAGAACGTCGGCGAAATTAAAGTCATAGTTAAGGCGTCGATGGCAAACTACAGTGACGCGACGGCAGAGTACACCCTGAAAGTCACTCCGCGCCCCGTTACTCTCACATCCGAAACTGCAAGCAAGCCCTACGACGGCACTCCGCTTACAAAACCTGAAGTTACCGTAACCGGCGACGGATTTGTTGACGGCGAAGCAACAGCCATAGCAACCGGCAGCCAGACCGAAGTTGGCAGCTCGGATAATACAATTGAGATAATAAAGAAAGACGGCTTTGACGAAAATAACTACGCTATTGAACTCAAAGTGGGCACCCTTACTGTTGAGAAGCGCCCCTATCGTCCGAATCCCTCGATAACCGATAAGATCACGGTCGAGATCACCGGCAACAGCGACAGCGTTGTGTATGACGGCACTGAGCACAGCGTCAAGGACTACACCGTGAAGATCAGCGATTCCCGCTACACCGAGAAGGACTTCACCTTCAGCGGCAAGGCACTCGCAAGCGGCGTCAATGCCGGAACCTACGAGATGGGCCTCAAGGCCGACCAGTTCAAGAACACCAACGCGCGCTTCAAGAACGTTGAGTTCATCATCAAGGCAGACGGCGTGCTGACGATCACGCAGCGTCCTCTGACCATCACCGCCGGCAGCGCCGAGGGCATCGCCCCCGTCACCTGCGATAAGTACACCGTCGAAGGCCTCGCAACCGGCGACAAGGTCGATTCCGTCAAGATCACCGGCATCCAGAGCGAGCCGGGCGAATCCCCGAACGTAGCGTCCGACGCAGTCATCAAGAACGCAAAGGGCGAGGACGTCACCGCAAACTACAAGATCACCTATGTTGACGGCGTTCTCAAGGCAATTGAAGTCCTCAATAAGGAGATCCACTTCAACTACGTCATCGGCTACACCGACGGCACCATCCGCCCGAATAACGACATCAGCCGCGCAGAGGTCGCAACGATCTTCTTCCGCCTGCTGACCGATGAGGCACGCGAGCAGTACACGACGACCGCAGGCAACTTCACCGACGTTAAGGCCGGCATGTGGTGCAACCGCGCGATAGCAACGCTTACGAACATGGGCATCATCAAGGGCTACACCGACGGCAGCTTCCAGCCGAACAAGAGCATCACCCGTGCAGAGCTTGCAACGATCATCGCACGCTTTGCAAAGCTTGATGTAAACACCAAGACCTTCAGCGACATCAACGGCCACTGGGCACAGAAGAGCATCGAGCTTGCCGCGGGCAACGGCTGGATAAACGGCTATGAAGACGGCACCTTCCGCCCGAACAACAACATCACCCGTGCAGAGACCTTCGCGATGATAAACCGCGTCCTCGATCGCCAGACCGAGAGCGTGTCCGACCTCCTGCCGACGTCCGAGATGAACATGTGGAGCGATAACCTGAACGAAAACGCATGGTACTACAAGGATGTACAGGAAGCGACGAACTATCATAAGTGCGACCGCGTGGGCGACAGCGTCTACGAGAAGTGGACCGAGAAGGTTCCCGACATCGACTGGGCGTCTTACCAGATCTGATCGCAAAAACCAAAACCCTATCACAAGGCAGCTTGTCTGCCTTGTGATTTTTTCATGTGCGTGGTATAATACCATCGGTTGACAAGGTCAGACACGGTTTTGACGGGCAGAAATACGCCCATACAACGTCAAGCCCCTTGACAATACAGCAAGTATTCTCTTCGGGTCTTTCCTTGTCTGTCCGCATTTCTGCACCGGCAAAACTGCCTTGCACCTGTCAGCAATGAATTTTCGAGTGATTTTTGTTTTTTGAGGTGCAGGCGGGCTGACGCCCGTCAAGGCGAAAAGGGCAAAAAGCGCCGAAAAGGCACGCTGTCAGGCGTGTTTGCCCTTGTTAACCGATGGTAAAATGATAATGCTATGCGGAGGCTGCCCGATTTGGATAAATTCGTTTTGAAATCTTCATATTCGCCGATGGGCGATCAGCCGGAGGCCATAAACACGCTCGTGCGCGGCATCGAAAACGGCCTTGATGAGCAGGTGCTGCTCGGCGTGACCGGCTCGGGCAAGACCTTCACCATGGCGAGCGTTATCGAAAAGCTAAACCGACCGACGCTCGTTCTGGCGCACAATAAGACACTTGCGGCGCAGCTGTGCTCGGAGTTTCGCGAGTTTTTCCCGGATAACGCCGTGGAGTATTTCGTCTCGTACTATGACTATTATCAGCCCGAGGCGTATATTCCGCACACGGATACGTTTATTGAAAAGGACAGCGCCATAAACGACGAGATCGAGCGCCTGCGCCACAGCGCGACCTCCAGTCTGTTCGAGCGGCGCGACGTTATAGTTGTTGCATCCGTTTCTTGCATCTATGGCCTCGGCGACCCGATCGACTATAAAAACATGGTCATATCCCTGCGTCCGGGGCAGACGCGCAATTTTGACGAGCTTCTGCGTAAGCTCATCGAGATACGTTACGAGCGCAATGACATTGCATTTGAGCGAAACATGTTCCGCGTCCGCGGCGATACTGTTGAGATATTCCCGGCTTATGCGACCGATAAGGCTATCCGCATCGAGTTTTTCGGTGATGAGGTGGACAGAATAAGCGAGGTGAACGTCGTGACCGGTGCGCCGATACGCTATCTGAACCACGCTGCGATATACCCGGCCAGCCACTATGTCGTTAGCCGTGACAAAATGGCGCGCGCTATCGACGATATCCGTGCCGAGTGCGCCGCGCGCGTGAAATACTTTCAGGATAACGGCAAGCTGCTTGAAGCTCAGCGCATATCGCAGCGCACAAATTACGATATCGAAATGATGCAGGAGCTTGGCTATTGCTCGGGCATAGAGAACTATTCGCGCATAATCTCAAACCGCCCGACAGGCTCTGCTCCCATGACGCTGCTCGATTACTTTCCGAAGGATTTTCTGCTGTTTGTTGACGAAAGTCACGTCACTCTACCGCAGGTCAGGGCAATGTACCGCGGCGACCACGCGCGCAAGGAGTCGTTGGTTGAATACGGCTTCCGTCTGCCGTCGGCGTATGATAACCGGCCGCTTAAATTCGAGGAATTTCAGGAGCGCATAAATCAGGCTGTGTATGTCTCCGCAACTCCCGGCGATTACGAGCGCGAAAGGGCAGGGCAGATAGCCGAGCAGATAATCCGTCCGACCGGCCTGCTCGACCCGGAGATATCCGTTCGGCCGATAGAAGGGCAGATAGACGATCTTATAAGCGAGATAAATATACGCATCGAAAAGGGCCAGCGCACTCTGGTCACGACGCTCACCAAGAAAATGGCTGAGGATCTTACCGAGTACCTCGGCGCAGCCGGCATAAAGTGCAGATACATGCACCACGATATCGGCGCGATAGAGCGTATAGAGATAATCCGCAGTCTGCGCCTTGGCGACTTTGACGTGCTTGTCGGCATTAACCTTCTGCGCGAGGGACTTGACCTCCCGGAGGTCAGCCTTGTTGCAATCCTGGATGCCGATAAGGAGGGCTTCCTTCGAAGTGAAACGAGCCTTATCCAGACCATCGGCCGCGCCGCGCGCAACGCCGAGGGCACGGTTATCATGTATGCCGATACGGTTACGCGGTCGATGCGCCATGCGATCGACGAAACCGAGCGCCGCCGCGCAAAGCAGGCTGCATATAACGCAGAGCACGGCATCGTGCCGAAAACGATAGTAAAAAGTGTTCGCGAGCTTATCGAGATATCAAGCGAGAGCGAGAAAACTCTGCGCCGTGCCGATGGAGTGAAGCTCACAAAGTCAGAGCGTAAGGAGCTTATCGAAAAGCTCGAAAAGGAAATGAAAGCCGCGGCAAAAATGCTTGAATTCGAGCTTGCGGCTCAGCTTAGAGACGAGATCGTCCGCCTGCGCGGCGAGGTGAAATGATGAAACTTTTGATACTTGACGGAAACAGCATAGTAAACCGCGCGTTTTACGGCATACGCGCCCTCACGGCGCCCGACGGAACGCCCACAAACGGCGTTTACGGCTTCCTTGCCATACTCCGCAAGCTGCTTGACGATGAAAAGCCCGAGGCTGTGTGCGTTGCGTTTGATCTCAAAGCGCCGACGTTCCGGCACTTGAGATACGCCGGATATAAGGCTCAGCGCAAGGGCATGCCCGAGGAGCTGGCCGTTCAGATGCCGATACTCAAGCAGGTGCTTGACGCAATGGGCATCCTGCGCATTGAGCTTGAGGGCTACGAGGCCGATGACCTGCTCGGCACGGTCGCTGCGCGATGCAGCGCAGTCGGCTGGGATTGCCGCATCGTCACCGGCGATAAGGACAGCTTCCAGCTTATAAGTGAAACAACGCATGTCTGCCATGTCAAAAGCCGCATGGGCCAGACAACGACGACAGAGTATACTCCCAAGCTGTTTTTCGATGAGTACGGGTTTGAGCCGAAGCACATCATTGACCTCAAGGCTCTGATGGGCGACAGCTCGGATAACATCCCCGGCGTGCCGGGAGTAGGCGAGAAAACGGCTATGGGGCTTGTGCAGAAGTATAAAGATATTGAAACCATTTATGCCGGGCTTGACACCATAGATGTAAAAGAGGGCATGCGCAAAAAACTGCGAGAAGGCAGGGAGAGCGCCTTTTTATCCTATGAGCTTGCAACGATACACACCGATGCGCCGATAGAGTTTGCGCCCGAGGATGCGAAGTGGAGCGAGGACTATAAGCCAGAGTTGTACGATGTGCTCAAAAAGCTCGGATTTAATAAATTTATCGAAAAATGGGGCGTGAGCGAAAGCACCGAGAGCGCGCAGAAGGCTGTGATTGAGCGAATTGAATATGTTGAATATGCCTCGTTTGACGAGATAGTGAATGCCGTTCGGAACGCTGACGAGATCGCCGTAACGGCTGACGAGAGCTTTGACAACATTGAGATATGCGACGGCAAGGCCGTGTACCTTGCGCGTTGGAGCAGCCTCGGAGACGACTATTCAAGGCTTCTGAGCTTTGTGTTTTCCGGCGATGTGAAGAAGATGGCGCACAATGTAAAGAACCTGATGACACAGCTCATTGCCGAAAAGCTGCCGCTTGACGGCTTTGTATATGACACGGCGCTTGCAGGCTACCTGCTTGATGCAACTGCCGGAGATTACAGCCTCGGCAGGCTCAGCATGGGCTATTGCGGCGCGGAGCTCGACGGAGCGGAAGCAGTGTACAGACTGCGCCCGGTGACCGAGAAAAAGCTTGAGCAGCTCGGCATGACGAAGCTCTTTTACGAGATAGAAATGCCTTTGTGCCGCGTTCTGGCCGATATGCAGGAGCAGGGCTTTATGATAGATAAGGCGGCACTCGTGAGCTTTGGCGAAAGCCTGACCGGCACGATCGCGCAGCTTGAAAGCGCCATATATGAGCATGCCGGGTGTGAGTTCAACATCAATTCGCCCAAGCAGCTTGGTGAAGTGCTTTTCGATAAGCTCATGCTCCCGGCAGGCAAAAAAACAAAAACCGGCTGGAGCACAAATGCCGATGTGCTTGAAAAGCTGCGCGGCAAGCACCCGATAGTAAACATGATCCTCGATTACCGCATGCTAACAAAGCTCAAGAGCACCTATGCTGATGGACTTTTGAAGCTCATTGACCCGGACGGCAGGATAAGAACCAAGTTCCAGATGACCGTTACGGCGACCGGCCGACTGTCAAGCACCGACCCGAATCTTCAGAACATACCGATCCGCAAAGAGCTTGGAAGTCATATCCGCGAGATGTTCATTGCATCTAAGGGCAATGTCCTTGTCGATGCCGACTACAGTCAGATAGAGCTGAGGCTGCTTGCGCATATATCCGGCGATGAGCACATGCGTGCTGCGTTTTTAAGCGGCGAGGATATCCACACTGTCACGGCCTCGCAGGTGTTCAATACGCCTGTCGATGAGGTAACGTCCTTGCAGCGCAGCCGCGCAAAGGCCGTAAACTTCGGTATTGTCTACGGCATATCGCCGTGGTCGCTTGCGCAGGATATCGGCGTAACTCAAGGCGAGGCAAAGGCGTATATGGATGCGTATTTAAATAAATACGACGGTGTGCGCGATTATATGAAGTCCATCGTCGAAAAGGCAAAGCAGGACGGGTATGTTACGACGATCTATTCGCGCCGCCGCGATCTGCCGGAGCTTAAATCATCGAATTTCAATACAAGATCGTTCGGAGAGCGCGTTGCGCTGAATATGCCGATCCAGGGCACTGCGGCGGATATAATTAAGCTTGCAATGGTGAATGTGTATAACAGGCTCAAAGCCGAGGGACTCAAGGCAAAACTCATTTTGCAGGTGCATGACGAGCTTATATGCGAATGCCCCGAGGCTGAGGCGCAGACTGTTGCTGACATTCTGCGTGAGGAAATGAGCGGCGCTGCCAAGCTCAGCGTACCGCTCACGGTCGATGCAAAAATCGGACACAGCTGGGCGGAGGCGCACTGATGCTGACATATGAACAAGCCGGGGACGTTCTCGACGATCTTGTTGACGAGCTGCCCGAGGAGATATTCAAAAACTTAAACGGCGGAGTCAGCTTCGTCGAGGATGCCGTGCGCAGCGACGACGGAAGATACACGCTCGGCATGTATTTCCGCGATAAAATGGGGCGGCATATCGAGCTGTATTACGGTTCGTTTACAGAGCTTTACGGCGACATGGACGACGAGACATTCCGCCGGCGCTTAAAGAGCACGCTTCATCATGAGCTTACGCACCATATCGAAAGCCAGGCCGGCGACCGCAGCCTTGAGCGCTGGGACGAGCGCCAGTCCGAGCTTTACGGCTTTGGCGGCATTGACGTAAAAAGTATACTGTTTGTGTGCGATGATAACAGCATGTCGCTCGTCGCCGAAGCGGTGTTCAACTCGTCAAAGAGCGATTACTGCCCGGAGGTCATGGCGTATTCGGCAGGGATCGACGTTAGGGATGAGATAAATCCGCGTGTGAAAAAGTGCTGCGAAGCGCTCGATATAAGGCTGCCGCACGGCTATCCTGTGCCGGTAACGCGCGAGCTTATCGAACGCTGCGATGTAGTGTTGTGTATGACGGCGCTTCAGGCGCAGAAGCTGTCGGATGAATATCAGGATATGGACGAGCGCATAATGTGCCTTGCCGATGAGGATATCTATCCGCCGACGCTGCCGATAGGCTGGAAAAAGTGCGTTCTGCGCATTGAGGATGAGACTCTCGCCGTCATTGACGAGCTGCGCGAGGAGAATATGTGATGGTGCGCATTGTCGATACAAGAGCCGAGCACATTGACGATATCCTGCGCATCGAGCAGCAGTGCTTTTCGCTGCCGTGGACGCGCGAGCAGCTTACGGCTCAGCTGACGGACTCCATGCATGTTTTTCTTGCCGCCGAGGACGAAGAGGGCAGGGCTGTGGGCTATGTCGGCCTTATGTACGTCCTTGACGAGGGGTATATATCCAATGTCGCCGTGTCACCGGACAGGCGGCGCAAGGGAATAGCGGATATGCTGCTTGACGAGCTTCGCGCACGAGCCGAGGCCGAGAAGCTCAGCTTTTTGACGCTCGAGGTGCGCCTTGGCAATGTGCCGGCGCAGAGCTTATATAAAAAACACGGCTACGTCGAGGTAGGCCGGCGAAAGGGATACTACAGCCTGCCGAAGGAGGATGCCGTTTTGATGACTTGTTTTCTAAGTGAGGAAGAGAAATGAAAATACTTGCCTTTGAATCATCCTGCGATGAGACCGCCGTCGCCGTCGTTGAAAACGGCAGAAATGTGCTTACGGATCAGATATTCTCGCAGGCAGATCTGCACGCAATTTACGGCGGCGTAGTGCCGGAGATAGCGTCGAGAAGCCACGTTGAGGTCATATCGCGCCTTGCCGAGCGCGCCGTGCAGGCAGCTGGAATAGAAAAAAGCGATATCGACGCCGTTGCGGCAACGTACGCTCCCGGCCTTATCGGAACGGTGCTTGTGGGCCTTAACTTTGCCAAGGCCGCTGCTATGAGCCTGGGTGTTCCGCTCATTCCCGTGCACCATATAAAAGGCCATGTTGCGGCAAACTACATAGCATATCCCGAGCTTGAGCCTCCGTTTCTGTGCCTTGCAATATCCGGCGGCAATACGCTTATAATCGACGTTCGCAGCTATACGGATCTAAAGGTAATCGGTGCAACGCGCGATGATGCGGCAGGCGAGTGCTTTGACAAAACCGCGCGCGTGCTCGGTCTGCCGTATCCCGGCGGCAAGCCCATTGACGATCTCTCACAGGGCGGCGACGATAAGAAATATCACCTGCCGCGCACGCATATTGAGGGGCATCCCTATGAAATGAGCTTCTCCGGCCTTAAGACTGCCGTTATAAACATCGTACACAATGCCGAGCAGAAGGGCGAGGAGTTGGACAGAGCCTCGCTTGCGGCATCCTTCACGGCCGCAGTTAGCGACGCGCTCGTGCCGCGCACAATGATGGCTGCAAAGGAGCTCGGTTATAAAAAAATCGCCATTGCCGGCGGTGTGGCGGCAAATTCGCGTATCCGTGCCGATTTCAAAGCTGCCGCCGAGAAAAACTGCTGCGAGCTGTTTGTTCCGCCGCTGAAGCTTTGCGGCGATAATGCGGCAATGATAGGCTGTCAGGGCTATTATGAGTATCTCGCCGGGAACACTGCCGGCTGGGATCTCAACGCTTACGCGAATATGGAGCTGTAAGGAGAGGGCATATGGGCGTACACGACGGACACAGGGAGCGGATGAAAAGCCGCTTCGTCGAGGCCGGGCTTGATGGCTTTAACGATCATAATGCACTTGAGATGCTGCTTTTCTACGCCGTTCCGCGCAAGGACACAAATGAGCTTGCGCACAGGCTTTTAAAGCAGTTCGGCTCGCTCGCCGCGGTTTTCGAGGCAAAGCACGAGGAGCTTATGCGTGTTGACGGGATAGGAGAGAACGCCGCGACGCTCATAAAGCTCATTCCCGAGGTCAGCCGCCGCTATCTGCTTACAAAAAGTCTGCCGACAAAGGTCATCCGCCGCAGCGAGGATGCCGGCGCATATTTTGTCGCCAAGTTCATGTACGAGGTAAATGAGATATGCTATGCGCTGCTGCTTAACTCCTCTAACGGAATAATAGCCTGCAAGGAGATAAGCCGCGGCGTTGTGAACGCAACCGAGGTCGGCATAAGAATGCTTGTTGAGGCGGCCATTAAAAGCAACGCTGCCGCCGTTATAATCGCCCATAACCACCCCAGTGCGCTGCCGCTTCCGTCGAAGGAGGATGAGTACTGCACCCGGCTTGTGAAGAAAGCTTTGGAGCTTGTCGATATAAAATTACTTGACCATATTATCGTCGGTGGCAAAGAGTTTCAATCTCTTAACAAAAATGGACTTATGTAAACGAAATGATGTTTTCAAAATGTAACAAAATTCGACTTCAGGACTCTACATAATTTTACATATCGGCGCTAAATACTGAAATTCAATGATTATTCAGTGTTGGAAACTCTGTTGAAAATGTTGATAACTATTTGCAAAATAATTTTTTGAAATAATTATGTAAACGGTTTGTGACTGTTTTGTAGCATTGAAAAAGTGCTGAAATTCTTATATTTTTTATAAACATAAATTGTCAGCATAATGACTTACAAATTTGAGCAATAACGAGCAGTTATAACTTTTTTTGTTTGACTTTATCGCCGCCATGTGCTAAAATGCGTAATGTCCTTTGCTGGTGTGGCTCAATGGTAGAGCATCTCACTCGTAATGAGAAGGTTGTGAGTTCGATTCTCACCACCAGCTCCATGGAAAAAGATCACCGGGAAAAGCCAAAAGCTTTTCCCGGTGATTTTTATATTGCATCTTTTGCCTGCGGTAGCTTATTTTCTCAGTCATTTTCGGTTCGTATAAGGTTGCTGACATACGGACGCTTTCCGGACAGCACCTCGTCATAGAAATTCTGCTTCCAGTCGATATATGCAATGCTGTCCTCAAGCTCCTTGATCGTCTGGCGCAGCCGCTCCTGCTTTTTGGCCAGCATTTCCTTTCGCGGAACAATGGTCGATTCTCCGGTAAGGCAAAGCTCTAGATAGTCCTTCATTTCCTGAATGCTCAGTCCGCATTTTTTAAGGCAGGTGAGATCTTTTATCCATTTCACGTCGCTTTCGTCAAAAACTCTGCGATTGTTTGCGTCGCGCTTCACGTTTGGGACAAGCCCCTCGTTGCAGTAAAACTTCAGTGTCTGGTACGTCATATCCAGCTCACGGCAAACCTGCATCATCGTGTACATATCATATCCTCCGTGATGTTTGCAAAAAATTCATATAAATCGCTAAAACAGCTATTGAACGATAGCTGCTACCGCAAATTATAATCGGTTGTATCAAGCGGTTGAAACAATCAGAGTGTAGCATATACGACTTATAATTGCAAGGAGGATACAATAATGATTTTGTATTTCACAGGCATCGGCAACAGCCTTTATGCCGCAAAGCAGCTTGACAATGAGCTTATCAGCATTCCGCAGGCCGTGCGGCAGGGGAGACTTGATTTTAGCGCCGATACCATCGGAATTGTAACTCCGGTTTACGGCCACGAGGTTCCGCCGATGGTGAGGGAGTTTATGCACAAGGCGTCTTTCCATACGCGCTATTTCTATGATACTGACTTACGGAAACCGCCACGCCGGAGCTGCCGAGCTTGCAAAGCGACTGTGCGATGAGTGCGGCATTTCTGTAAACTATATCAATGTTCTGCTCATGGCCGATAATTGGCTTCCGGCGTTTGATATGAACGAGCAGAAAAGACTCAACAAAAAGGTTGACGAGCACATTGAACTGATTCGCGATGACATTGTGATCCGCTTAAATAGGATAGCTCCGGTCACATCCGCCGATCGTGCAGCCCATCGTGAATATCTAAGCCGCATCGAGCAAATGCCGCCCGATATCTTTCAGCACTTTATCAAGGTCACGGATGCGTGCATAGGCTGCGGCGTCTGTGAAAAGGTCTGTCCTTCAGACTCTATCCGAGTGGTTGACGGAAAAGCACAGCATATTCCCGGCAACTGCCAGACCTGCCTTGCCTGCGTGCATGCATGTCCGCGAAAGGCATTAGGGCTTGCGATCCCGGAGGTAAACCCAAATGCGCGCTATCGCAACGAGCATATCTCGCTGACTGAGATAATTCAGGCCAACGGCAGAGGTGCGGAATGAGAAGAAAAAAGCTTATGATTATCGTGATCTCCATTGCCGTTGCTGCGGTTCTTGCTTTTGGCGGCTACAATGTTTATCGCCGCCCGGCCGTGTTCAGAAGCCTTTCCGATAACTCCTTGAGCAAGGGTCAGACCGAGGCGGTAAGAAGCGAGATATTCGCAAAGCGCGATGTAAAGGTCCTCGCTGCTTATTTTTCTTATTCCGGCACAACGAAAAAAGCTGCCGAGTCAATAAGCGAGAAAACCGGCGGAGATTTATTTGAAATAACTCCGCTGAACGGGTATTCAAACGTATATACGCAGTCAAACCGGGAAATAAGACGCGGCGAGCGCCCGGCTCTTGCGGATACGGTCGAGAATATGGACGAGTATGATGTCGTGTTAGTCGGCTACCCCGTCTGGTGGCACGCGGCTCCGGCGCCGATCAATACATTCCTTGAAAGCTATGATTTCAGCGGAAAACTCATCATTCCGTTCTGCACAAGCGGCGGCAGCGACATTGCCGAAACCATGCCAACGTTTCTCGACTCATGCGACGGTTTGGCGGTGTACGGCGAAAAGAGAATATTATCTTCCGACGAAACGGATCGCTGGCTCTAGGATCTCGGCTTTGCTTCGCAATAATAGCGTGAGCTTAAATCAGCATCATAAGCGTTCCGCCGACTATGAGCACAAGGCCGAAGGCTGCTTTTTTCGAAAGCCGCTCCTTGAAAACCAGCGCCGAGAAGCCGATCGAAACAAGAATACTCAGCTTGTCGATGGGAACGACCACGCTTGCAAGGCCGTCCTGGAGCGCTTTGTAGTAGCACAGCCAAGAGCCGCCGGTAGCCAGTCCCGAAAGACAGATAAAGCCCAGCTCGTTTTTGGGAATATCCTTTAGCGTGTGCTGCTTGCCCTTTACGAACACGATAAGCCACGCCATGACGAGCACAACGCCTGTGCGTATAGCCGTTCCGAGGTTTGACTCAACGCCGTCAATTCCGATCTTGCCGAGGATCGAGGTCAGCGACGCAAACACTGCCGACAGCACGGCATACAGCAGCCAGCTCTTCTTCTCCTGCTTTTGCTCGGTATCTGCTTTCTTTTCGATCATCATGAACGTACCGATGCCGATGAGGACAACGGCAGCAGCTTTAAGCCACGAGATAGGCTCGCTGAGGAAGATCAGTGCCAGAATTATGGTGAGTATCGTTGAGGACTTGTCTATCGGCACGACCTTGTTCACGTCGCCGAGCTGCAGCGCTCTGAAATAGCAAAGCCACGATGCGCCGGTCGCAATGCCGGACAGGGTGAGGAAGACCCACGTTTTTGTGCTCAGCCCGGTGATGGTCGGAGCCGACCCGACTATCCAAACCATAAGCCACGAGAAAATCAGCACAACTATTGTACGTATTGCCGTGGCTGCGTCGGAATCGGTCTTTTTGATTCCGCGCTTTGCGAGAACGGATGTCAGACCGGCAAACAGTGCCGAGCCGAACGCGAAGAGTATCCACATAGTGTTCGTCTTACTTTCTGTTATGTCATAAAATCGTTATAGCACAGCTGCCGCCATTATGGCGGCGTATATATAAATTTTACATTGCTGCTAAAAAACACGGTGCAGTCTGAAAAACTGCACCGTGTAATTGCATATACCTTGTTTCTAATCGACCACAAAATAGCGGTAGAGGAAGGTGACTATCTGCGAGCGCATGCACTTATCGTTCGGAGAAAACGTCTTTGCCGTCGTGCCTTTGGTTATGCCGTACTCGACCGCCCAATCAACGGCATCGGTGTAGAAAGCGTGTTTGGAAACATCGGCAAAGCCGCTCGAACTGCTCGCCTTCGGGCACAGATCCCAGCGCCATAGGAAGGTCACAACCTGAGCACGGGTAACGGTTGCGCCGGGCTGGAAGTGATCGGCGGTGACGCCTGTTGTGATGCCTTCTTCGGCGGCCCACATAACGGCCTTGTGGTAAAAACTGCCTTTTGGAACATCGACAAATTGGCAGACAGATGATTCAGGCTCGGGGCATCCGGCTGCTCGCCACAGGAAGGTTACGACCTGGGCACGGGTGCAGCTTGCGTTCGGGCTGAATGTCGTGTCCGTTGTGCCGTTTGTAATGCCGGCGTTTACCGCCCACAGAACGGCATCGTAATAGAAAGATCCCTCGTGAACGTCGGTGAAGTTGTTTATGTACGGTTCATCCGGCTCGTCGGGGTAGTCGCTGTCGCTGTCCGGCTCGTATATGTTTCCGTCGGAGTCCTGCGCGTAGTAGTCGCTGTAGATATCCTCGGGCACGAAAACCGTGCAGGCATTGCCGTCGGATGAGGGGAGAGCCTCAAAATCCACGGTGCGCGCAGGCTCAATGTCCGCGCCGTCGTAGGAATATATCTTTGCACCGACGTTGCCGGCATCCGCACCGGAAACGGTAAAGCTGTACTCTGCGCCCTCGGGCAGGCTCGCGATCAGTCCAATGTTAGTAAGCTCAACGGAAACCTCTCCGCTGCTGCATGCGCCGTTTGCATAGCTGCCAGCCGACTGCCCCTTTGCATTCCAGAAATCGACCTTGATGTCATAGGATTTAAGCTGCTTATCCGCAGGCGGATACACCAGGACGGTGCGTGCGTGATAGGAGCTTACGAAATCGTCTTCGCTCTGCAAATTGTCAACTTCAAGATGCGCAAGGTAGTGCTCGGGATAGTGGGCAAGTCCGAGCGTGTTGAGATTCATAAGAGCATAGGGGATCAGCGTGTAATTAAACGCAGCACAACCGAGCACGTACTTCAGCGTGTCGTTTGATAGTACACATCTCAAAGTGTCTCCCTTCTCAAAAGGAGAGACCGGAGGTGTGCCAAGCTCGCTCCCGGTGAAGTCCATTATATCCTTCTGGATATCCGTGTAGTTAACTGTTCCGAATACGGAGCCGCCGGGGTCGTTTGTGAAGGCAACCTCGCAGAATCTGTCAAAAAATGCACGCTGAGAGGGCTTGATCTCTCTGGTATACATTCCGGCGATCTCTTCAAACTTATCCCACAGCTTGCTGCTGCTTTCGTATGGAAGCGACAGCGTTGTTCCGTACCGCGTAAAGCCCCAAGCCGTAGGCGCGACGCGCGGAACCAAATCGACAGGGCTTACAATGTTATAAATGTTAGGGTCAAAAAATGTTTCTGCCGAATCGTGGGATGCGCCTGCCGGAGTCGCGAATGTGTAGACGTATATGTCCACAACGTTGGGCTTTATACCGCCGATGGTTGCATTGTTCAGCGCACGACCCAGAAGATTTGCAACGGCAGCTCCGCGGCTGAAGCCGACTGCCCATATCTTCAGGTCGCCTTTTATCTCATGGCTCTGAACATAGTCGCTCAGACCGCTCAGAACGCCGTTGGCGGCAGTCTGGAAGCCGTAATGATTGCGGCTGAGCTTTTCCTCGCTGTTGTACACGTTGAAGTTGCTTGCCCATTCTCCGCCGTAGCCGCCGCCGCGAATGGGAACGGCAATCAGCGTGTCAGTGCCGCCGTTTTTGTTGGTGATATACTTCATTGCAAGGGTATAGGCGACCTTGTCCGATGTATCATCAAGCGGAACGTCGTAGTTAACATACTTAAGCGAGCTGAAATTCAGCTTATTAAGAAGTTCACGGACATTTTCGGTTCGGCTGAGTGCCGTGGCGTCGCCATTACCGCGCCATGTGGTGTTAGCATTTGTCGAGAAGGTCGTCATCTCAAGGCACAGTGAGGCTTTTGCAAGCTTTGCGTTATAGCCGTAGCCATCGTCCTGCGCATAGAAGTAGTCGTCAGAGTATTCAAATTGCCATGACTGCGTGTGACCAACGTTGCCCTCAAAATTGAAGTCAACGGTAACGGGCGTATTATCTCCCGGTTCGGGCTTTTCCGGCGGAATCTCGGAGGGAACGTCGGAAATATCCCAGTCATTGAGAATACTGTCGCGGCTTGCAAGGGTATAGAGCTTGCTCTCGGCATCGGGCTTTCCGTCAAGAACGACTCTGTCGTTAAAGGTATAGTTTACTGCAAGATCGTCCGCGACTCTGTTATTGATGCTTTGACCGCCGGAATTGCGAGCGCTGCTGGCGCTGCTGAGTGTGAAGAAATCATACGCGCTTCGGTAAGTGCTTGTGCATTCAACATTGGCCTTTTCAAGGGCGTTGGCGGAGTTTTTGGAGTCTTCGTCGCTTATGCCTGCCAAACGTGCGTAACCGGGTGTCTGAATATTGACCGAGCCCATCACAAGGCAGCTGTCAATATCGGCAAAGCGGCTGTCATCGCCTATGCCGGCAACGCTGATATCGCTGTCTTTATTCGTGCCGGTGTATTTTAAGTCGATATCCAGGTCTACGATGCAGTTTCTTATCGAGCCGCAGCCTCTCGCAATACCGCATGTTATGAATCCTATGTTGAGCTTATCAAAACTGCGCCGTACTGTCATGCTGACATTGCAGTTTTCAATAAGGCCAGTGTCATCACCATATGAGTTGTAATAAGCAATGCCGCAAATGCCGCTGTCAGTGCCAAAAACATCGTTATCTTCATCGGTGTTTATTACGCTAACATTGAGATTCTTGATAGTGCCTAAGTTTCTCTCAATGAGCGTACCTTTGAGATTGTATATTGTGTGGCTGTTGCCGTTTATAACTCCGCCTTTGAGCAAAGAGCCGCAGGCTGCGTCGTTAAGCGTGTCGTATGCAATGTTCTCTGCGCTTGCGTCGATATCGTTCATCAGCAGGTAATAGCCGCTGCCGATGTTCTCCTTCAGGTCTGCTAAAGTGTAGATCGGCACATAGCCATCGGGAATATCCGACGCGGCAAAGACAGATGCCGGCAGCAGTGCGAGCGCCATCACAAGCGCCAAAAAACCGGCAAGAAGTCGTCTCTTCACAGGCTCGCCTCCTTAAAAGCGGTAAAACTCGGTCTGGTCGCTGTCGGGACGGTAAACGGAAACAAAGCTTCCGTCGGAGCTTGAATATGCGTAAACCTCCGATGCGTCAACGCTGGTGAGTCTTATAAGTTCTTCTCCGTCAAGGCCGAGAACGACTGCGTCGCCGTTATCGTCGGTCACGGTGAGAACAAGCTCATTGCCGGCAATGCTTCCGCCGCCAAGCTCGGAAATTATCTTGTTCATTTCCGGCAGCACTACGGTGAAATACGGATCCTCCGATGTCTGAGTCCAGCTTAATATCTTGCGTTCTTCCTTGAGCACGCCATCAAGACCATAGAACTGGGCATAAAGATCAAAGGTTTTCGGCTCGCCGTCTATGAAGTACACAGTGTCGGCGGATACCTCGTTGCCGTCTGCGTCCTTCCAGACAAAGCGCACAAGGCCGTTTGCGCAAAGCACGACCTCTGCGCCCTCTTCGCCCTCAATGACCTGACCGGTGACGGGGTTTATTGCATAGTAACGCGCTCCGTAGCCCTTGGCCATCCACGAGGTTACAAGCCAGCCGCTCTCTCCGCTGCCGTCGAGAATGCCGAGATCGTAATCCATTGTATATATGAGCTTGCCCTTGGTAACGGCAGGTGTGCCTGTGGCGGCAACTCCCGGGCCGGTGGGCTGCTGCGTAGGCTCCGCTGTCGGCTGCGGAGTTTCGGCAGCGCCGACATTGGGCTTATCTTCTGCGCCGCCGCATGCGCCGAGTATCATAAGCAGCGCAAGCAGCAGGCCGATAACAGAAACTTTTCTCTTCATGGTCATATCCTCCGTGATTTACATATCTATATTAAATTCAATTTCAATATCGTTTACGCTCAGCGCAGCTTTTCCGGCTTTGCCGATGGTTTTGACATAGCATCCGCCGGAGCCGCCCTTGAGGGAGATTATCTCGGGGCCTATAAGCTCAAGCGCGCCGCTGCATTTAAAAACGACGGGTTCCTGCCAATACGGAGCGAGGTTGCCGTATTCGTCAAGTGCGCGTATGCGAACCTCGGCAGCATCGTATGTGTCACCCTCGGAAAGCTCGGTTTTGCTCGGGATTACCTCGAGGTAAACCTTCTGGCCCGGCGAGCGAGTCACGCTTTTTATGACCTCGCCGTCTCTTATCGCGTCAAAGCGCCATTTTGTTGCCTCGCCGCCCCAGTTGCCGACGTATTTGCCGTAAAGCTCAACGCCGTCGGAGAATTTAAAGCCCTTTGTGAGCATGAGCCGCGCAAACTTTGCAAGAATTTTCGGCGGAAGCGCGCTCGGACCGGATTTGGCAACGGCAAGCAGGCATTCCTTGACCGTGTCCGCCGTCTTCTCGTCAAAGCCCTCCTGCGTTATAAGCAGCTCGCCGATGAAATCGTCGATGATGACCGGGGGATGGGGGAGAGCGGGATATTCGTCTTTCCCGGGGAAAAACTCGCGGACAAAAACGCCGTCCTTATAAAGCTTCACGCTGTCGGCGTTGGTGAAAATATAGACCTTGCCAATATCCCCGGCCGGATGTTCGCCGATATCCATGGACGAGGAGACAACGCAGCAGGGAACGCTTTCGCTCTGACTTGCGTAAACCGCGGATGCGAGCTTCGGATTGCGGAACATGTCCATAACGCCGTGGTAGCATATCCCGTCGCCGCTGCCAAAGTCCTGATGCGTGTTGTAGTCAAACATGCACCACGGGAATATGCCGCAGATATCGTCGGCGGCATACATCGCGTCGAGCACCTTAGCGTGCCTGAGCGCGTGGCTGAGTCTGTGCCGCTCATCGTCAAAGGGCTTTGTCGGGAACATGTGCCCGTTGCACTCGGAAACGAAGTAAGGCCTGTGCTTCTTGCTCGTCACGTTCTTTTTAGCTTTCAAACCGGCGTTATCGCCGGTGTGCGAAAAGTCATTGTATGCGTAAACGTCCTCAAGCAGATGGCTTTTTTCAAGGTATCTGACACCGCTCGTCTGGCGGCCGGAGTCAAGCGTGTGCGCAACGGCGTTTGTTCTTCTGTAAAGCTCGTCGCAGTCCTGCGATTCGTTTATCCTGACGCCCCACAGCATGATTGACGGATGGTGCATATACTGCCGCACCATTTCGTCGGTGTTTTTAACGGCCTGCTGCTTCCAATCCTCATCGCCGATATGCTGCCAGCCGGGAATTTCGGTAAACACCAGCAGTCCCAGCTCATCGCAGCGCGATATGAAGTGCTGCGACTGCGGATAGTGCGAGGTGCGCACGGCGTTAACGCCAAGCTCGTCTTTGAGTATCTCGGCGTCAAGCTCCTGCACCGATTTCGGCATGGCGTAGCCGACATAGGCGTATGACTGATGTCTGTTGAGTCCGCGCAGCTTTATCCTCTGACCGTTGAGATAAAATCCGTCGTTTTCAAATCTAACGGTTCTGAATCCGAAGCGCAGGCTCTTTTCGTCAACGACCTCGCCGCCGCGCATTGCGCGAACACGCGCCGTGTGCAGAGCAGGGGAGTCCAAGCTCCAAAGCTGTGCATTCGGAACGCTCAGCTCAAACGCCTTGGCGCAGGCCGAGGCAATGACCTTGCCGCTGCCGTCAACAATATCTGTAGCAACGCTTTCGCATTCGCTTTCGATCCTCACTCGCAGCTCGTGCAGACCGGTGTTCTCGATAAGAACTTCTTTGATATACGCGGGATCCTTTACCTCGAGCGTCACCTCGCGGTAAAGTCCGCCGTAGCACAGATAGTCAATGACAAAGCCAAACGGCGGAATGTTAAGGCTCTCGCGCGTGTCGAGCCGAACATCGATTATGTTTTCGCCGCCGAAATTAACGCTGTCCGTTATATCAACTGAAAACGCCGTGTAGCCGCAGGCGTGATATCCGACACGCGTTCCGTTGCAGAATACTGTTGCCTCGTGCGCTGCACCGTCAAAGCGCAGTATAAGCCGCTTGCCCTGCCACTCCGAGGGAGCGGTAAAGCTCTTTCTGTAGCCGCAGACCATTTGATAGTCGCGGCAGTCGATATAATTATAAGGTATCTCCCTTGCCGTGTGCGGCAGACGGACGGAGAGAGCCTTGTCAAAGCCTGCGTCGTAGTCCTCGGTAAAAAGCCAGCCGTTATTGAAAGCAATGTCCATATCGTAGCTCCTTCGAATTTTTAATGTAATTTTATCATATCCGCGATGCAATGCAAGATGTAGTTGATTTTAAGGCCATAAAACTATATAATATTTCTGAAATTTTTAGATCGGAGTATGAGAATGGATAAGCTTCTGAACACAAAACTGTTTCTGCTCGATATGGACGGCACGCTTTACCTCGGTGATGAGGTGTTTGACGGTGCGGTCGATTTTATCGACACCGTTAAGAAAAGCGGCAGGGAGTATATATATCTGACCAACAACTCCTCGCGCGCCGGCGTTGACTATATAACCCGACTGAGAAAGCTCGGCTTTCCCTGCGAGAAGGAGAATGTTTTCACTTCCGGCATGGCGACGGCAATGTACCTCAACAGCCGCCACAAGGGTGAGCTTGTCTATCCCGTCGGAACTCCGGCATTTTTGGGCGAGCTTGAAAGCTACGGCGTTCCCCTTGGCGACAGTGAGGAGGTCGGCGTTGTCTGCGTAGGCTTTGATACAACGCTTACTTATGAAAAGCTCGATAAAGCCGTGCATTATCTCCGCCGCGGCGCTGCATTCGTTGCCGCAAACCCCGACTGGGTGTGCCCCATGCCGGCAAACGAGGTTCTGCCCGACTGCGGCAGCATCTGCGCACTTCTGACCGCCGCAAGCGGAGTCGAGCCGGTGTTTATCGGCAAGCCGAACCGAAATATGGTTGACATAATATCCGAACAGACCGGCGTTCCAAATGAAAATATCTGCTGCGTGGGCGACAGACTTTATACGGATATAGCCGTTGCTCAGAATGCCGGAGCCGTGTCCGTGTGCGTTCTGTCGGGCGAGAGCAGCCTTGAGGATATTGAAAAAGCCGAGCGCAAGCCGGATTACGTCCTCAAAAACGTTGCCGAGATCGCGGATATACTCAAAGCACACATGTGATTTACAGAATGTTATTTAATTTTCGCACAAAGTGTGTTATAATGACTTAACGGTCGGGAGGTGAGCGAATGCCGAAGCAGACCGGAACAAAGCAGATAGCGTCAAATCGCAAGGCCTTTCACGATTATTTCGTGCTTGACAGGTTTGAAGCCGGCATAGAGCTTGCCGGAACGGAGGTCAAGTCGTTAAGAGCGGGAACGGTCAATATGAAGGACTGTTACTGCACAATAAAAAACGGCGAGCTGTTTGTCAGATCGCTGCATATAAGCCCGTATGAAAAGGGCAACATTTTCAATAAAGACCCCGTGCGGCCGAGAAGACTGCTCATGCATAAGCGCGAGATAGTCAAGCTCAACGCAAGAGTTATGCAGGAGGGCGTGGCGCTCATTCCGCTGTCGCTTTATTTTAAGGACAGCAGGGTGAAGGTCGAGCTTGGTCTGTGCAAGGGCAAAAAAATGTATGATAAACGAAATGACGACGCAAAGCGTGAAGCCGCGCGCGACATTGAAAGAACTTTGAAGGAGAGACACTGATGAGTAATCCTGTAGTAACAATCGAAATGGAAAACGGCGATATCATAAAGGCCGAGCTTTATCCCGAGGTTGCACCCAACACGGTCAACAACTTTATCTCGCTGGTAAAGAATAAGTTTTATGACGGCGTTATCTTCCACCGCGTCATTCGCGGCTTTATGATCCAGGGCGGCGACCCCCAGGGCATCGGCGTAGGCGGCCCCGGCTACTCGATCAAGGGCGAGTTCAAAATGAACGGCATTCCCAACGATCTCAAGCATACTCGCGGCGTCCTGTCGATGGCGCGCGCAATGGCGCCCAATTCCGCCGGCAGCCAGTTCTTCATCATGCATGAGGATGCACCTCATCTCGACGGCCAGTATGCCGCTTTCGGCAAGGTCATAGAGGGCATGGAGAATGTCGATAAGATCGCAACCTGCATGACCGGCAGAAACGATAAGCCCATCCACCGCCAGGCAATGAAGAAGGTCACTGTCGATACCTTCGGCGTTGACTATCCCGAACCTGAAAAAATGTAATGCACCATGGGGTGCGGTCATCCGCACCCCGTATAAGGCAATAGTCCGACTAACGGACGGCGAGGCAGTGCGATACGGTACGATGCTGCCGGTCGAGCTGACGCAAGGATTACCGCCCGACTAACGGACGGCGCGGTAGTTCAATGCGGTACAATGTAGCCGGTCGTGCTGACGCAATAAAGAACAGTACCAGCCTAAATACGCCTCTAAAAAACGGGGATGTACCGGTTTCGACGGGGGTATGGAGGCAGGAATAGCGAGCGGATGCGCCTACCATCCTAAAAATGGGCAGCTTATAAATTAAAGAACAACAACGATACTGTTCTTCTCGCTGCTTAATTAGCGAGCGTTCCCTCCGGGAGGACCACGGCCCGGAACGGAGCGTCGATTAGTGGTGCCCGTGAGTGTGCAAAGCTTTGAGCCCACCACGCATAATGAAGCTACCGACTCTGCGAGCCTGACGGCCGGCGCGCAGGGAAGGGAATATAAATGACCGTATGCGCTCGGAGAAGTTCCTGTTAAAGTGCTTTCGGACGGGGGTTCAACTCCCCCCATCTCCACCATATCCACCGCAGCATATCTGCTGCGGTGGATTTTTTTGTTGCCAACGCAGCGAAAATATGGTAAGCTGAATCAAAAATGATGAAATGAGATATCAAAAATGACAGAATCGCTGTTTTACATTCAAAGAATCCGCGCGCAATACGACACCGGCATTTTTTCCAAGTCCGATAAGCGCATAGCAGACTATCTGCTCGAGCACCCTGGCGCAGTTGACGGTGAAACTGCAAGCTCGATCGCCGAGAAGGTGGGAACAAGCCCGGCAACGGTTGTGCGCTTTTGCCGCAAGCTCGGATTCAAGGGGCTGACGGATATGAAAAACAGTGCCGCATACAGCAATTATATCGAAAGCTCGACAACCGATATGGACCTGAAAAAGGGCGATGACGCCGAAACTGTTGCCAACAAGGTCGTGCAGTATATGAAGATGGTGCTCGACCAGCTGAAGCTGTCGCTCGAGCCGGAGCTTTTGCAGAAGGCAGCCGATAAGCTTGCCGGCGCAAACCATGTCGTGATACTGGCCGAGGGCGGCTCGGGCACGATCGCGAGGGCTGCATACGATATTTTTCTCAAACTTGCAATACCGTGCCGCATTGTTGATGATATAATGTTTCAGATCATGGAGATCAGCATGATGGACGAAAACGATGTGCTGTTTTTGATCCTCAACTCCGGCAGAACATATAACGTTTTGCAGAATGCATCTTACGCAAAGCAGCGCGGAATATACACCATCGGCGTTGTTGGAACAAAAGGAACGCCACTGTCAAAGTACCTTGATATCGAGTTGCCGACATGCATTTTCAGCAGCAGTTATCTGAGCGATATCTCCGCTGCACGCCTGTGCGAACTTGTAACTGTTTCAATTCTTCATTCCATCATGGCGCTCACACGTGACAGCAAACAAATGAAACGCGGAGAGAGTATTGCTAACTCAATCGAGCTTAAACGTATCCCGGGAAATCAAAAATTCTGAATATAATATCCAGTAAACTTCAACTTAAAAGTACGGTAATTTATGAATTACCGTACTTTTTTGCGTTTCAGGAGATAAAATTGTTTGCTTATTAACAAACTATTCGTGTTTTTTACCAAAAACAAAATGTGCATTTTATGCAGTGCAACGAATTTCAAAATAAACGTTTAAAAATGAAATGAAATTTCATTTTTAGCTTGATTTGCACCAAAAACTCTGCTAAGATTTATATAGAAATTGTTGATGATGATGAAAGAGCAACTGTGATTGTATTGAATTCGGAACAATCAAAATGAACGTAAAAAAAGAAAAATATAAGAGATGAAAGGAAAAGCAAAAATGAAAAAAGTACTGGCAATGGTTCTCGCGCTGGCGATGGTGTTCGCACTTTGCGCCTGTGGGAACGGCGGCAACAACAGCGGCGGCGACTCCGCGAATAACGGTGACACCGAAAACAAGAACAACGAACAAGCAAAAGACTTTTACACTGATCAGATCGATGTAAACGGCATAGACGCTCAGGGAAAGAAGATCGTCTACATTGCTCCCTCGCTTGACATCGAGTACTGGCAGTGGGTTGAGGACGGCGTAAGACAGGCATGTGAGGAATACGGTGTCAGCGTCGAAGTTTATGTTTCCAACAATAGCGCAGCAGATCAGGCCGAAAACGGCGAGACCGCTGTAATTCAGGGCGCGGATGCTGTTGTACTCAGCCCTGTTTCTTCCGATTCCTGCTCTACCGTGCTTGACGCATGCGAGGATGCAGGCATTCCCGTAACGATCGCAGCAATCGGTTCTACTGCCGATAACTACTATGCATTTATTTCCGCAGACGATTACACCTCAGGCTATGATGCAGGCATTTACCTGTGCGACCAGGCAAAGGCTCTGGGCGGCGATTCCATCGGCGTTCTGGCTCTTCCCATGGATCGTTCCAATGCAAAGGCAAAGATGGCAGGACTTGAAAAGGCCTGCGAGGAAAAGGGTATCACCATTGCACAGACCATCCAGACCAGCAACCTTACCGTTTCAGAATCAACTGATATGTGCAGCGACCTTCTGACCGCAAACCCCGATATCAAGGGCATCTACTGCATGTATGAGCAGGCCGGTATTGCTGCTATCGATGTCGTTGATAACATGGGTGTGACCGGCAAGATTTCTATCGTTTCTTCTGACGGCTCTCCCGATTCAACTAAGGCAATCCGCGAAGGCAGACTTGCAGGACAGGTCGTTCAGGAAGCAGTCGGCCAGGGCTACTGGGCAGCGGTAATGGCATTTAAGGCCATAAGCGGACTTGATGCAGACGCTCAGGTCATCCTCACTCCCGAACCGCTCGTGACCGCAGCAAACATTGACGATGAGGACGTACAGGCTGTTCTCAAGCTCACTTACCCCGCTTCCGCTGGAGCGTACTAATCCAAATCAGTATTATTTAAAAATGCGGCCGGTGGAGTTATTCACCGGCTGCGACAATTATGAGAATAACAGGAGCATGAAATGTTGACTATAGATCATTCCCCGATATTTGAATTGAAGCATGTGACCAAATCATACGGGAATAATATGGCGGTCAAAGATGGCAACCTGCGTATATATCCCGGTGAGGTGCACGCACTGATGGGTGGCAACGGCGCGGGAAAGTCAACTATGATAAAGATTATAGCCGGAGCACATCAGGCCGACTCCGGAGAGATACTGCTTGAGGGAAAAAGCGTAGCTTTTAAGCATCCGAAGGAAGCAATGGACAGCGGCATTCAGGTCGTGTATCAGGAGCTGTCGCTGCTGCCTCATTTGACCGTTTCCGAAAATATAGCCATGCCGTCCGACGATGTTGTCAGACACGGCATATATGACTGGAAAAAGTCGGACGCTTTGGCGGCAGAGGCACTGAGCCGACTTGGCTCTACAACCGCGGATATCAGCCCCCATGATATTGTTTCCGAGCTCAGACCCGATCAGATGCAGATGGTCGAAATAGCACGTGCGGTCGGTCAGAACGCAAAAATCATACTGCTTGACGAACCTACATCGTCTCTGAACTTTGAGGAAACGGAAAAGCTGTTCGAGTCCATACGCGGCCTATGCAATGCCGGAATCGGAATCATTTTTGTTTCCCACCGAATGAATGAGGTCAGAGAGCTTTCCGACAGAATCACCATACTGCGTGACGGCGTCGTCATAGTTGACGGCGTTCCGATGAGCGAAAAAACAGATGAAGAGATCGTAAGCGACATGCTTGGCGAGAAGCTCAACGCAGAGGAGAAGAAACGCAAGGATTCGAACGCTTTTGAAAGCTCGGCGGAAGTGCTTTCGATTTCTTTTGACGGATATGACGGAGAATTAACTGTCAAGGAAGGCGAAATAGTAGGCCTTGCAGGCCTTGCAGGATCGGGCAGAAGCTCAGTCCTGCGGACGATATGGGGAACTAAGCCTCGCAGCGATATACATTTGAGATATCTTGGCGAGGAATATAAGCCTAAAAATCCTATGCATGCGCTCAAAAAGAAGATTGCATATATCAGCGAAGATCGCAGCGAAAGCGGATTGTTTTTCGGACAGCCGATAAAGGAAACGGTGCTTATGGCTCACCGCAATCTGCAGCGTAAGCTGTTAGTCAAGAATAAGTCGGAAGATAAGCTGCTGGGACAGATAATCGGCGAAGTACAGATTAAAGTTCCCACTCATGAATGTATGCCTGAAGCGTTGTCTGGCGGAAATCAGCAGAAGCTGCTGTTTGGCCGATGGATAACGGACGAGGCAAAGCTTTTGCTGCTCGATGAGCCTACACGTGGCGTTGATATAAAAACAAAGCATGAGATATATCAGCGTGTGCGAAAAATGGTGGAAGCAAACAACGCCGGTGCCCTGGTGGTTTCATCGGAGCTTGAAGAATTGGTTCTGATGTGCGACAAGGTGCTGATAATCCGCGACGGACATGTTGAAGATGTTCTCACCGGAGACAGAATAACAGAGAACAACATGATGGCTGAAATAACTGCCTCAGGAAAAACTAAACAGCAAACGGAGGATAACAAAAGTGTCTGATAAAAGTAACAGCCTCAAGCAGCCCCAGGGCAGCTTGGGAAAAACGATAAGAAATTACAAGCTTGAGCTTGGCATGACTGTCATACTCATAGTGCTTTACATAGTGCTGCATGCTGTAACCGGAACGGCGCTGGGCAAAGGCAATGTAATGAATGTCCTCCAGTCTGCAGCTCCCTTGCTGATAATGACCATGGGTCAGCTGCTTGTAGTTATCACAGGCGGAATTGACCTTTCCGTTGGCTCTGTATATTCGCTATCCGGCATGGTCGGTGCTCTGGTCATGATCTCGACCGGAAGCATTGTGGCAGGCGTAGCAGCTTGCCTTGCCGTAGGTCTTGTCTGCGGCGTTTTGAACGGCCTGCTTGTCGCAAAAGCAAAGATGGCACCGTTTATAGTAACTCTTGCAATGCAGGGCGCCGCAGCTTCTTTGACCAAGGTCATCTCGGGCGGCAACTCTCAGACAATCACCCTCACGGCGTTCAAGGAATTTAACAGAGGCACTATAATTCCCGAACTAAAGAACTATATACTTTACATGATAATAATAGTTGTGGTGATGTATTTCGTTCTCAGAAAGACTTCATTTGGCCGCTGGGTATATGCAACAGGTTCAAATGAGGGAGCTTCTCACCTCGTCGGCATTCCTGTTGATAGGGTGAAAATACTTTGCTACACGATAAGTGCAGGTCTGTCGTCCATAGCGGCACTTCTCGGTGCATCGCGTCTTATGACTGTTGAATGTACAGCCGGTGTAGGAATGGAGCTTGATGCAATTGCCGCAACGTGTATAGGCGGTGCAAGCTTGTCCGGCGGACTCGGAAGCGCTTTCGGTGCGCTGATAGGTACACTGCTGCAAAAGGGTATCAATAACGGCATTAACCTTCTCGGAATCAACTCCTTCTGGTCCGGCATTGTGACAGGCATAGTCATTGTTGTTGCTGTGTATGTCGGCAAGATCGCTTCCAGAAGCAAGAAAAAAGCATAAGTATCAATCTTATAAAAAATTTTTGATAAGGAGAACTAAAAATGAAAATTAAAAAGCTGCTTGACCTCTCTCAGACTTTCTACCATAACAATCCCGGCTTTATGCCCTACGAGCTATGCGAGATCAATTATGAGACCCTGGTTCCCAAAGATGGCTACACCTCCGAGCGCATCTACATGAACACCCATACTTCAACACATTTTGACGCACCGTTCCATCATTTCGTGGACGGCATGGATGCTGCGCAGTATCCCATTGACCGTCTCGTTGGTGAAGCGGTTCCCATCGACCTGTTTGATCTGCCTGAGCATTCCGCAATTACTGCCGAGCATCTTGAAAAATATGCTGACATTGTAAAGCCGGGCGATATTCTTCTTCTCTGCACCGGCTACGGCCTCAAGCGCAGCTGGAGCTCGGATTATGTTGATAACTGGACATTCCTCTCTGTGTCGGGCGCAAACTGGGTGGTAGAGCACGGCGTAAAGGGCGTTGCGATTGACGGCATGAGCGTCGGAGGCCCCAAGCCCGAAGACGAGGGCGGCCCCGTTCATAAAATCTGCCTTAGCAAGGGCATCTGGTACGGCGAAGAGCTTTATCTGCCCCGTGAGCTGCTTGAAGAGAAGCGTTGGAACTTCGCGTTCCTGCCCCTAAAGATGGAGCGTTGCAGCGGCGCACCCGGCCGTGCAATCGCATGGGTTGAGGAATAATTTTAGCTAAGCCAACTAAGGAGAATATCAATGAAAGTTTTAATGATCGGAGCCGGGGACATTGCTAAGTCCCATGCCAGAGCCGTTGAGAAGCTTGGCGGCGAGATTGTGGGCGCTTTCGACGTAAGCGAGAATGCGCTCAAGTCCTTCAAAAAAGAGTTTTATTGTGACGTAATAAGCTACGAGCAGATCCCGGAGTATGTCGAAAAGGCAGACTATGCAGTCATTTCGACGCCCCCGACGAAGCGCCTTGACTATGTTGAGATGGTTCTGTCAAAGCATGTTCCGCTGTATCTTGAAAAGCCAATTGCCACGACTCTGGAAGATGCAGAGAAGATAGTTGCCATGGCAAAGCAGTATGACGCGAAGATAATCGTCGGCTTTGCCCACCGCTTCCGTCCTGCGTTTGTCAAAATGTACGATATGGTCAAGTCCGGCATGTTTGGCGACCCCGTCAACGTTTTCAGCTACCGTGTCGGCGCAGGCTTCGGCTACGGCAAGAACAATGCCATGTACGGCAACTCCTGGCGCACCGACCCCAAGCTCGCATGCGGCATGACTATCGAGTCTGTATCGCATGAGTTTAACCTCCTGACATCGCTGGCAGGCGAGTTTGATACCATCGCCTGCAACGTCAAGGGAACCATAAGCAACGTTCCGCAGTTCGACACGAACTCGACCATGGTCATGAGATGCAAAAACGGCGCAGTCGCCTCGATAATGACAAGCTGGAGCTCCGGTGCCGGTGCAAATCTCAAGGGCTATATCGGAACAAACGGCAGCATTCTGCTGCGCGGACGCAACATGTTCGAGTTTGACTCTCTTACATATAAAACAGTAGATATGGATCACGAAGAGAGCATCACATTCAACGATTCCTATGATCTCAACAAGGACGAGGTCATCTATCATGTCCATGTTTACTTCCAGGACTGCCTGAAGAACAACAAGCCTGTTGAGATCGGCGGCCTGTCCGAGGGCATGAAGGTGCTCAAGCTCTCTAACGCAGCTCTCGAATCCGCTAAGGAGCAGAAAACCATAGCTCTCGGTGATTACTACACCCTTTAAGCGAGGAGGATACAAATGAACGAAAAAGTCAGTATGCTCAAAGAAAAAGCAAAAGAAATCAGAAAAACGGCGCTGACGATGATTTTCGAGGCACAGTCCGGCCACCCCGGCGGTTCGCTGTCGTCAGCCGACATCGTAACGGCTCTTTATTTTTCCGAAATGCACGTTGACCCGAAAAATCCGCAGTGGCCTGACAGAGACAGATTTGTGCTTTCAAAGGGCCATGTCTGCCCGATCCAGTACGCGGCGCTCGGCAGCCTCGGATTTTTCCCGGAGGAAGTGCTGCACACCCTGCGTCAGGAAGGCTCCATGCTTCAGGGTCACCCCAGCATGCTCAAATGCCCGGGCATAGATATCTCCACCGGCTCACTCGGCCAGGGCGCTTCGTGCGCTGTCGGCATGGCTCTTGCAGGTAAGCGCGACCATAAGGACTACCGCGTGTTCACCCTCCTCGGCGACGGTGAGATGGATGAGGGCATAGTCTGGGAAGCCATGATGAGCGCAAACCGTTATCGGCTTGACAATTTCGTCATGATAGTAGATAATAATGGTCTCCAGCTCGATGGTCCCTGCGATCAGATCATGCCGCATATCGACCTGAGCGCAAAGGCGGCAGCCTTTGGCTTTGAGGTCTATGATATCGACGGACACGACATGCAGCAGATACTTGACGCTTTCGATAAAATACGCGCAGCCAAAAACGGCAAGCCCAAATTCATCAATGCAAAAACAGTTAAGGGCAAGGGCGTTGATTTCATGGAAAATCAGGTTTCGTGGCACGGCACGGCTCCCAATGCCGAGCAGTATGCCGATGCAATAGCGCAGATAGACAGGAGCTGAGATCATGGAAAAAGGTAAAATGATAGCTACTCGCGACGGCTTCGGCGACGAGATCGTTGAAGTTGGCAAGGAAAATAAGGATATCTATGTGGTTGACGTTGATATCGGCAAGTCCTGCAAGACTGCAAAGTTTATGAAGGCTCTGCCCGAGCAGTACGTCAATGTCGGCATTGCCGAGCAAAACGGCGCCGCGCTCTCGGCCGGCCTTGCCTCAACCGGCAAGATCCCGTTTGTCGTGACCTATGCGGTGTTCGGCTCGCTGAGAATGTGCGAAATGATCCGACAGGAGATGTGCTACACCAATCTCAATGTCAAGATCGCATGCTCTCACGGCGGCGTTACCCCGGCAAATGACGGCGCAAGCCATCAGGCGATAGAGGATCTGGGCGTTCTGCGCACCATTCCGAACATCACCGTTATTCAGCCGGCAGACTACGTTTCGGCAAGAAAGCTCGTCCGTGCCGCAGCCGAGACCTACGGCCCGATGTATCTGCGCTTCACGCGCGACGCCGTTCCCGTCATTTATGACGAGGATCAGGAGTTTACCATCGGTAAGGCTGTCCGGCTGCGCGACGGTAAGGACGTTGCGATAATCGCGATCGGCGATACGGTGCGCCTTGCGCTGGACGCCGCACGCGAGCTTGAGAGCAAGGGCATAAGCGCAAGAGTGCTCGATATGCACACGCTCAAACCGCTGGATAACGAAGCTGTCGATGCCTGCATTAACGATATCGGCAAGATAATCACCGTTGAAGATCACAACATCATAAACGGTCTTGGCAGCGCGGTGTGCGAGCGCGCAGCCGAGGCAGGGAAGGGCAAGGTCGTGCGCATCGGCATACAGGACTGCTTCGGCCAGTCCGCGCCGTATGAGCGCCTGCTTGCAGTCAACGGCATTACGGTTGAGAATATCGTTGAAAAAGCAATGAAAGGATTTTGATTATGCCACTGGTAACAACCAAGGAAATGTTCAGCAAAGCCTACGCAGGCGGATATGCCATCGGTGCATTCAATGTCAATAACATGGAGA
>ENA-UONW01000583-UONW01000583.1-human-gut-metagenome-genome-assembly--contig:-CS52-NODE-583-length-52753-cov-26.535941_pt1 | contig 52753 bp, 43 predicted proteins | sample MGYA00242463_ERZ724010 | MGnify/ENA metagenome assembly ERZ724010 | reverse complement strand
AACTCTATTTTGAATCCTGTATTTTACATTTACACAAAATATTTTATAGTGCCTTAATAAATGATTTAACGGCATTTTAGTATTCTGCTTAATTATGTTTTGCGTTATATTCTTTAGGTGTTATCACTACATCCAATAGAATTTGTCCTTTGTTTTTTGTTGAAAAATATGTGTAAGCAAAATTAAAGTTCTTTGCTTTATAGTTGCGTATTCCTGTTGCATCTTTTACTCCCTTTAACAGTTCTGCTTTGGCTTTCTTTTTGTCTATTGCCGTCGTATCGGCTTTGCCGTGTATAGAGTAATAATAATGTATTGTACGTGTGTCTTTTTCGTATGTCATGCTGTCGTTCATGATGTATTCTGATACTTTCATCGGGCAATTTTTTTCTGTAAATTCTTTAGCTTCACGTTCAGCCCTGTCTTCAATACTTTCATGACATGCAGCTATAAATATTGCTGCAAATGGAATTAATAAATATTTTTTCATAAAACATCATTATTTTATATGCAAAAGTAACTAATATCTTTTTATCCGAATTAATGTGTGAAGTTTTTTTTATTTTATTCATAAAAACGACTAATTTATTAGGAACGAAATGCATTTTTTTGTATATTTGCGTTCCAAAAATAAATTACTGATGAACGAGATAAGGAACTTCTGTATAATCGCACATATTGACCACGGAAAATCGACAATAGCCGACCGACTGCTTGAATATACAAAAACAATTCAAATAACAGAAGGTCAGATGCTTGATGATATGGATCTTGAACGCGAGCGTGGCATAACCATAAAAAGTCATGCAATACAAATGGAATATGACTATAACGGGGTGAAGTATATACTTAATTTAATTGACACTCCGGGTCATGTCGATTTTTCATATGAAGTTTCAAGGAGCATTGCTGCATGTGAGGGAGCTTTGCTTGTTGTTGATGCTACGCAAGGTGTTCAGGCACAGACAATCAGTAACTTGTATATGGCATTGGAGCATGATTTGGAAATAATTCCGGTGATAAATAAAATAGATATGCCGTCTGCAATGCCTGATGAAGTTGAAGATGAAATTGTTGATTTGCTAGGATGTGACAGAAAAGATATTATTCGTGCATCTGGGAAAACAGGTGAAGGCATACCTGAAATACTGAATGCTGTTGTTGAACGCATACCCCATCCGTCAGGAGATCCGGACGCTCCTTTACAGGCATTGATATTTGATTCAGTTTTCAATTCTTTTAGAGGTATCATTGCTTACTTTAAAATTGAGAATGGAAGTATATCTAAAGGTGACAAGGTGAAGTTCTTCAATACAGGTATGGAATATACTGCGGATGAAGTTGGTGTCTTGAAGATGGATATGATACCTAGAAATAAGCTTTCTACGGGAGACGTAGGCTATATCATAAGTGGTATTAAGGATAGTAAGGAAGTGAAAGTGGGTGATACAATAACTCATGTTGCGCGTCCTTGTGATAGTGCCATATCAGGATTTCAGGAAGTAAAACCTATGGTATTTGCCGGAGTATATCCTATAGATCCGGCTGATTATGAGAATCTTCGTGCCTCTCTTGAAAAGTTACAGCTGAATGATGCTTCTCTGACATTTTCGCCAGAATCATCTGTTGCATTAGGATTTGGCTTCCGCTGCGGCTTTCTTGGACTCCTTCATATGGAAATTGTTCAAGAACGTCTTGATAGGGAATTTAATATGGATGTAATAACAACTGTACCTAATGTGTCATATTTGGTTTATGATAAGCATGGCAATATTAAAGAAGTGCATAATCCTTCGGGATTACCTGACAGTACTTTAATTGATCATATAGAAGAGCCATATATTAGGGCATCCATAATTACAAGTGCCAATTTCATAGGTCCAATAATGAAATTGTGTTTGGATAAGCGGGGTGAACTTATAAATCAAGAGTATGTAAGTGGTAATAGAGTAGAACTTCATTTTATGATTCCGCTTGGTGAGATTGTCATTGATTTTTATGATAAATTGAAGAGCGTATCTAAAGGATATGCTTCATTTGATTATCATGTTGACTGCTTTCGCCCGTCAAAGCTTGCTAAGCTTGACATCCTGCTAAATGGTGAACCGGTAGATGCGTTGTCTACTTTGACACACCAGGATAATGCAGTGGCATTTGGCCGTCGTATGTGTGAAAAACTTAAAGAATTGATTCCACGGCAGCAATTTGATATAGCTATACAAGCCGCTATTGGTGCAAAGATTATTGCGAGGGAAACTGTTAAATGTGTCAGAAAAGATGTTACGGCAAAATGTTACGGAGGAGATGTAAGCCGTAAGCGTAAACTTCTTGAAAAACAGAAGAAGGGAAAAAAGCGAATGAAACAGATTGGTAATGTTGAGGTTCCGCAAAAGGCATTCCTTGCGGTATTAAAATTAGATTAATCTTAACTAAGATAAAAGGAGGGCTCAATGAAGGAAGTTTTAAAAACGACACGAGATATAGCACGTGAGCTTGCGCGCAAATATAGCACCATGACTCACGATGAGCTTGATATATTGGAGAATATACTAGTTCCTATGAAATTTGCCAAAGGGCAAATGATTTTAAAAGAAGGGGAAGTATGTAAACATATATATTATATAGAAAAAGGCCTTGTAAGGCAATTTTATTTTAAAAAAGGTAGGGAGGTAACTGAGCACATGGCTGTTGAGGGTAATATCGTCATGTGTATTGAAAGTTTGTTTAAGGAAGAACCTACAAGTCTTCAAGTAGAGGCTTTAGAGCCTGTGTTGATTTATGCATTGCCTAAAGCAAGGTTGGAAGAAGTTGCTTTGCATAATGTAAACATCCATATTTTATACCGAAAGATATTGGAGGAGTCTTTGATATTATCACAGATTCATGCGGATTTACTGCGTTTTGAGACAGCTCAAGACAGGTATCGTAAAATGTGTAAACTTGCAACACAGGTGACATTGCGTGCACCGTTGGTTTATATTGCGAGTTATCTTCAGATGACACCGGAGACATTAAGTCGTGTACGTTCGAACATTGTATTGGGTTAATCTTTTATTCTATCCTTTGGGATAGAATAAAAGATTTATTCATGTTTTTTATTAAAGTTCGTTCTTTTTGAAAGTGTGCTAGTAGTGTATGGCATGTTTGTCTTTAGCTATAATTTGTTACATGGTTTTGTAGCATGTTCTGTGTTATTTAATTCTTTATATTTTATACATTTTCTGCTAGAATAGTATTTGTCATAATGTTTTGAAGACATTATTTTTTTAGGTATCTACAAATGTATCTGTATCTTTTTTATATATGCTTATGAATTAATGTATGGGGTAGTGTAAATATCTACTGAACAATGACATAACCCGGTATTTAGTAAGACTCACAATGCGGGCTGGCGCTGCCTTCAGAAATACTGGATTATTTTAGTATAGTAAGTGTTGAAGAATCTTCGAGTGAGATTCATATTCATCTTGATGAATTAATGAATTCAGAATTATCTAATGATATCCATTTTGAGTCAAAGGGTTTTATGAGTCCTGTCAACGTTACAGATTTCCCAATCCGTGACCATAAGGTTATACTGGTAATCCGTCGCCGAAGATGGACAGACCTTCGCACCGGTAAAAGTTTCAGTCTCCCGATTACGCTTGATGTGGCCTGCCAAGGCACCCGTTACTCCAAAGAATTTGGGGCTTTTTTAAAAGAAACGTATGGAGACATCCCAAGTGACCTGCCGTACGCTTGAAACATTTTATCATATAAATGCACATACTTTTGAGAAGCAGTACAAAGAAATATTAAGTGGTTACCGTGAGTGGGATGAACCGGATCATGCCGACAAATGGCTGCTGTTTCCTGAGAACATAGGTCCCCACCTCGCAATAGACGAATCCTCCCTGTCTAATGACGAACTGTATACGTTTGTCACCAACCGTGACCGTCATGCACTTGAAGGAAGCCTTGTGGCGGTCGTTGCCGGAACAAAATCTGAGGCTATAATACAGGCTTTAAAACAGATTGATAAAGCGGAACGTATGAAGGTGGAGGAGGTCACTCTTGATCTTTCAGATTCGATGCGCAAAATAGTTTCTGTAGCCTTTCCTAATGCAAAACGGGTAATAGACCGCTTTCACATACAGAAACCGGCTGGTGATGCTGTACAGGAAATTCGTGTGGCACATCGCTGGGATGCACTGCAGCAGAGCAACGGGGAAATGGAAGAATGCAAACTGTCGGGTAAAACCTATGTGCCATTTCGTTTCCCCAACGGAGACACACGCCCCGAACTGCTTATCAGAAGTCGTTACCTGTTGTTTAAATCAGCAGACAAATGGACAGAAAGACAAAAAGAAAGGGCACGAATCCTATTTGACGAATACCCGGATATTAAAGTTGCTTACGGACTGTCGCACTCACTAAGAATGATATTTTCCAAAAACACAATCAAAGATGCCGCAAGGCTCAGTATGGCAAAATGGTATGATAAAGTGGAACGTGCAGGCATGAAGCAGTTTAATGTGATTGCTGCAACCTTTTATGAACATTATGATGAAATATTGAACTTTTATAACAATCGTTCCACGAATGCAGCTGCTGAGTCATTCAATGCTAAAATCAAACTTTTCAGAGCTAATCTTCATGGAGTGACAGATAAAAAGTTTTTCCTCTTTAGAATCGCAAAGCTCTACGGATACCCCCATTAAATTTCTACTGCCCCCATTAAATTTCTACTGCCACAATGTCGGATGAACCATAAATATGTATATACAAAAAGGATATATTCTACTGAATATATCCTTTTTTAAGAGGTACCTAGCAGAGTCGAACTGCTCTACACGGTTTTGCAGACCGTTACCTAACCGCTCGGCCAAGGTACCATTTCCTTGTTTTTGCGGTGCAAAGATAATACATTTTTCTTTTCTGTGCAAATTTTATTGGAAAAATATTAGCAAAATGTATTTTTTTTCTATGTAAAACGGTATGTTCAGACAGTTTCTATATGATTATTCTACCTTTCATTTAATTTTAACCTAAATATTTCTAATATTTTCGATAAGGCTGTTATTCTAAATTTAATTCAGTTTCAACATTAAGAAATTATCGATTAAAAATTTGTAAAAATACGAATAAAATTATTCAGTGTTTCATAATATTTGACCTTATATAATAGTAATGTTAGCAGAGGTATAAATAAACATGATGTACAAAACAAAATGTCTATGAACTTCATTAATTAAAAATCAGTCTAAATATGGTAAGTTTTTTATTTTCATCTGTCACAAGAGATATAAATCCATTACTTACACGCATTATTTGTCGTGAAATAGAAAGTCCAATACCACTGCCATCTGTTTTTGTAGTGAAGAATGGTACAAAGATGTGTGATGCAATATCTTCAGGTATTATCGGCCCATCGTCAATAACGTCTATTACCACCGTATCATCCTCTCCTGTATATGCTTTTAGCCATATATGTTCACCCATTGATATTGCTTCTGCCGCATTTTTTATTAAATTAGATACAACACGGCTAATGAGTCCTTCATCGGCATACACCAAAAGATTTTTAGGTTGCACGTCAATGCCAATAGTACAATCTTTTTTCATAGTTTGTCTAGCAAGGTGTGACATCCTTTCAAGAAAAGGCAATATGTAAAACAGGGTAGGTTGTGGGGTAGGGACATGCGTAAATCTACGATAATTTTCAACAAATTTGACAAGCTCTTTTCCTGTTTTGTTAATGACGGAAAGTCCTTCATGTTGTTCTCCTTCTGAATTTTTCAATAATGTATCGCTTAATGAAACGATGGGGGTTACAGTATTCATTATTTCATGAGTCAGTACCCTTATCAATTTTATCCATGAGTCAATTTCCTGATTAGCCAGTTCTCCTTTGATATCACTGAAGGCAACAATTCTTACGCGGCGTCCTTTTAACATGGTATTAGTTTCTCTAGTTGAAAAGTTTTTCATATTTCCTTTTATTTGGTCAATATGTGTTATCACCTCTTTCTGCAATAGTTTCTGTGCTGCACGATTGTATCGTAGGATGACACCGCGTACATCTTCAACAACAATAATTCCGGTATCAACGGAATCAAGTATAAGTTCAAAGTATTTCTCACGCTCCATTTGCTCGTCACGGGCATGCATTAGAATATCTTTAACTCTGTTTAATGAATTATTTAAAGCATTATCACTGGCAACATTCCCGTTATTAGAAAAACGAAAGTTATAATCACCATTGTCTATAGCATTAAAAAGAAAAGTAACTTTACCTATAGTCGATCTGTAGCGCCGCCAGAAATACAGACAGCCAGCAACAGCCACGACAGCAATGACAAGCAGAAAAACGACCTCAAAGCCCATACTTTTTTATTTTGTTATACAATGTCTGACGCGACACACCGAGTCTTGACGCCACCTGCGATAGGTTTCCGTCACACTCGCGTATAGTTTTTTCTATCAGTCGGCTCTCCATCTCGTCTATTGTCTGAACGCCGTCCATAGGCTTTTCCGCAACAGACGTACTGCCGCTTATGTCCTGCTCGTCTATCGTCCGGCCGTCGCTCAATATCACAGCCTTCTCAATAGAGTGCTGCAGCTCGCGTATGTTGCCATACCACGGCATGCCCTTAATCTTCTGTTCGGCAGTCGGAGTAAGCTCCATGGCAGGCTTGTTGTACATCGCTGCATATCTGTCGAGAAACAGGCGCGCCAGCGCCGGTATATCCTCCCTGCGCTCACGCAACGACGGCAGATGCAGGTGTATAGTGTTGATGCGGTAGAGCAAGTCCTCACGAAACTCACCCTTAGCCACCATATCGCGCAAGTCGCGGTTGGTGGCGCATATCAGTCTTACGTCAATAGGAATGGGAGTGCTGCCGCCAACACGCACAATGCTGCGGCGCTGAAGGGCCGTAAGCAACTTTGCCTGCAAAGCATAGCTCAGGTTTCCTATTTCGTCGAGAAACAGAGTGCCGCCTTCAGCCAGTTCAAACTTGCCTGCCTTGTCGGTCTTGGCGTCGGTGAACGCGCCCTTGACATGGCCGAACAGCTCGCTCTCAAACAGCGTTTCGCTCACGGCTCCCATGTCTATCGTCATCAGGCTCTTGCCGCTTCTGTTCGACAGACGGTGAATCTCGTTGGTCAGCACCTCCTTACCCGTGCCGTTCTCGCCCGTTATCAGTATGTTGGCGTCGGTTGCCGCCACCTTTGTTACCATATTCCTCAGTTCCTGCATACACGGAGCCACGCCCCAGTACATTTTGCTCTCCCCTTTGCTGCCGTCAGACTTCCCCACGCTTTTGCGGCACGCTTCTTTAAGCGTTGCTATAAGCTTGTCGTTGTCAAACGGCTTCACGATAAAGTCAGTAGCACCTGCCTTAATTCCGTTAACGGCAAGTTCGATGTCGGCATAAGCCGTAAACAGCACCACCTGAGTCTGCGGCCTGATCTTCTTTATCTGCGCCAGCCAGTAGAGTCCCTCGTTTCCGCTGTTTATGCCGCTCTGAAAGTTCATGTCGAGCAACACCACGTCGGGTTTGTCTTCACGCAGGTGCGCAGGAATATTGTTAGGATTAGCAATGGCTACAATATGCTCAAACGTGTTTTCGAGCAACATCTTCACTGTGGTAAGAATGTTGCGGTTGTCGTTTGCTATAAGTATCGTTCCCTGTTTCATTTACGTGCAAAGATAGTCCGTATAACCGACAAAAACAAGAGTCTGTAAAGTTTTTAGACACTTAATTTTTAGATATACGCAAATAATATTATAATATGATGCCCGCGCACGTCTTATCATCAGTAACCATAAAACGCTTTGGACAGCATAAAGCCGCAAGATGGTCTGCATAAGCTGTTTTTTCAGTCGTAATCATGCCTATTGTCTAATTTTTATACGCCGGTGTCTAATTTTTGGACACTCGCGAAATCACGAATTTTCCGTATCTGCTTGATATACAGCAACATAAGTATTTTGGCACGGTTTTGGCAATTATTTCAGCGTATGAATAAAAAAATTGCCATAATTACTCTCACTCTCGCGGCCCCTTTAATTGCTGATGCGCAACAAGAATGGTCGCTCGACCGCTGCGTCAGTTATGCCATTGAGCATGCAACCGAAGTGGGCCGCGAGCGCATTGAACAGAAACAGGCCCAGACTGAGTACCGCAACTCACTGCTCGACTTTCTTCCCAGCTTGTCGGCTCAGGTGGGCGGACAATATAACTGGGGACGAAACATCGACCCTGAAACCAATACTTATAACACCATTACAACATTCAACAACGGCTATCAGATTAACGCGTCGCTGCCTGTTGTAGACTGGGGACATACGTGGAACGCTTTCCGCAAGGCACGGCTGACCAAAAATACGGCTGCCACGGCTCTGCAGAAGGCGCAGGACAACAAAGCCATTGACGTGATGCAGAAGTTTGTCGATGCCGTGTATGCCATAAAGTCGATAGAACTCACAGAACAAAAGCTTGCCGACTCGAAGGCTCTGCTGGAAAAGACGCGAAAGCTATACGAACTGGGCGAGAAGAGCCGGCCTGACGTGGCGCAGATGGAAAGCCAGGTGGCAGAGGACGACTACAACCTGCTACATCAAAAGAATCTGGCGCGCACCGCCCTGCTCTCGCTGAAAACTGCCATGAACTATCCTTCGGCCGACTCGCTTAATCCCGATTGCTCCATTGCTGACATCGCGGCGCAACTGCCTGCAAGTCTGACAATAGACAGCATGTCGCTCAACAACAAGCCTGAAATAATAATGGCAGACGCCGAAGCCGAAAAGGCAAGATTAGAATGGAAAATAAGACGTGCCGACGCACTGCCGCAGCTGTCGCTTTACGCCGGCGTATCAACCACATACTACATAAATCTCTCTCAACGTCAGGACAGAATGCCGTTTGGCTCGCAATTACGCAACAATCTCGGCGAATATGTGTCACTGACCTTATCCATCCCCATCTTTTCTCCTTCCACATGGAGCTCTGTAAAGCGCGCCAAGTCTGACTATATATTGGCAAAGCTCGACGCACAGGACGCAAGGCGCAAGCTGAACGACGCAGCCCTGCAGGCCGTCATCGACTATGAGGGCTATCAGAAGGAAGTGAGACAGATGGGAAAGAAGGTGGCTGCCGACTCGCTGGCCTACCGCCTGTCTTACCGCAAATATGAGGAGGGCATGCTCTCTACTTTCGACATACATGAGGCGGCGCAGACTTATCTTGAAAGCAGCATAAAACTGCTGCAGCTGAACATGCTGCTCGCCATAAGAGAAAAACTTGTAAGATACTATATAAACAACGAACCGTTATGGACATCCAACTGAAACAGAAAAAATATTTATTGCCAAAGAAATACTGGCCGTGGGCAGGCGGAGGCGTACTGATAATAGTGCTGCTGATATGGCTCGCCATGACAAATTTCACATCTACGCTGCGTGTTGACCGCCGCGGCCTCAGCATTGGACAGGTAAGCAACGCGCAGTTTGACGACTATGTGAGCGTCGACGGCAGCGTGGTGCCGATTCAGGTGGTGCAGATATCATCTGAAGAGGGCGGCGTGGTGCAGGAAAAGGTGAAAGATGAAGGCGCTCACGTCAGCAAGGGCGATGTGATTATATGCCTGAGCAACTCAAACCTTGACCTTGAAATACTCAATGCAGAGAGCGAACTGGCCGAGAAACAGAATATGCTGCGCAGCACGCGCCTGTCGATGGAGCAGGATCAGCTTAACAACAGCAACGAGGCGCTGCAGTTGAGCATGGACGTAAAGACCAAACTCAGGGCCTATAACCATCAGGCGGCACTGCAGAAAGAGGAACTCAACTCGCGCGAGGACTACCTGAAGGCCAAAGATGAATATGAACTGGCGGTGCAGAAAGAGAAACTGATAAGGAAGCGACTGAAGAAGACCAACGAGCTTAACCGCTCGCAGGTGGAGCAAATGGGCTCTGACTTGGCGTCGATGCGCAAGAACGTTGAACTGGTGCGCGAGCGCAAGGCTAGGTTGAACGTGCGCTCTACAATAGACGGCGAGATAGGTCTGCTGGACGTTGAGCTCGGTCAGAGCATATCGCCGGGACAGAAGATAGGCGTCATCAACGACCTGAGCGACTATAAGGTGGAGGCACAGGTGGACGAGCACTACATCGACCGCGTGCATGCCGGACTGTCGGCCACATTCGAACAGAACGGCAAGACATACCGCCTGACCGTACGCAAGGTGTATCCCGAGGTGCGCGAGGGCCGCTTCAAGATAGACTTCACCTTCAGCGGCGCACGCCCGAAGAACATACGCACAGGACAAACCTACTATGTCGACCTGCAACTTGGCGAGTCGAAAAAGGCAATAATTATACCTAAAGGCACGTTTTACAGCGTGACGGGAGGCTCATGGATATTCGTTCTCGACAAGGACGGACACAAGGCATACAAGCGCAAGATACGCATAGGACGGCAGAATCCGCAGTATTATGAGGTGCTTGAAGGTCTTGAACCCGGCGAGAAGGTTATCGTCAGCGGATATGAGGGGTATAAGAACAACGACATACTCATACTCGAATAGTCACGCCAAACCTATCATGCCGGCAGAATGAGCCGTGACTGACATCAGAAAAGATACATTACGGCAGCCGCCAGATGTAAATATATTTCGCGTTGGCAACAGCGCCGCAAGACAACAGCCGCGAAGGCGTAATGCAAAAGGTGGCCTTTCGCACTGCAAAACACGGCCTTTCAGGCTGTAAAAGGCCACCTTTTAGAGGCTAAAAGACGGCCTTTTGCAACGCATTATATAAAGAGCTGATTATCAGCCATTTACAAACAAGCAAAACAGAGACGGCAAACAGCACTGAAAAGGGCTGTAAGACTCACTAAAAATGAAACATAATAACAGCATAAAATATGGGCAACTTCAACCTTAAAAGCTATTTCACGTTTCTCTCGAGGAACAAGACTTACACGGCAGTTAACGTGTTCGGACTGGCTGTCAGTCTGATGTTTGTCATCATCATCGGACTGTACACATGGCAGGAGTTCTATATCGACCGCCAACACAGCAAGGCAAAGCGCATTTACAACATAGGCCTCAACATGGACGACGGCACATGGCGAACAGCCAACTGCCACCATGCTGTGCTGCGATACCTGCGCTCACGGTATCCTGAAATAGAACAGACGTGCGGCTTTACGGCAGGAAGTCTGAAACTGAAGGATAACGGCAACTTTGTAAATCTGTATGTCCTCGAGGCCGACTCGACGTTCTTCTCGATGTTCGACTTCCCCTTACTGCAGGGCAATCGCACCAACTGCCTCAAACAAAAGGGCAACATCGTACTGACAGAGAGCGCTGCACGCCGACTGTTCGGCAATACTGCGGTAATAGGCCGCACGCTGACAACAGCCGAAAACAATCATTTCCGCGTTACAGGCGTGGTTAAAGACTTTGACAACACATTCATTGACAAGGATATACAGGGCATAATCGACTTCTCATACACCATCAACATGGCAAATATGGACGAGAATTTTCCGCACATGGTCAACATGACCGGCGCGGCATCGTTCGTGCAGGTGCGTGAGGGCTGCGACTTTGCCGCAAAACAAAAAGACGTAGACGCCTACTTCCAGACGTTCTGGGAAGATAACCACCCTATCATAACACGCCTCGACAAACTGTATTTTTCAGGTCTTGATGCCTTTCTTATGCAGATGGGCAACCTTACATTGGTAAAGATACTGCTCGCCGTAGGCATAGCGATACTTCTCTTCTCCATAATGAACTACGTCAACCTGACCGTGGCACAGAGCGGATACAGGGCACGCGAAATGGCCACACGGCGCCTTTTCGGCTGTACAAAAGGCACCGTAGGCGTAAATATGTTCACCGAATCGTTGGTAATGTGCGTCATCTCCATGCTCATAGCCGTAGCGTTGGCCTGCATGTGCGCGCCATACGCAAGCCAGCTGCTTGACACAAAGCTCGACCTCAGTCTGCTTGCAAGTCCGCTTACGGTCGGCATTATGGCGGCTTTCATCCTGCTGGTGAGCCTCGCCTCAGGTGTGCTTCCGGCCACAATACTGTCACGGGTTAAGCCCATCGAGGTGGTGCGAGGCACGTTCCGCACGCATACCAAGATGGTATTCTCGCGCGTTTTCATAACTGTGCAAAACATAATAACCATAACCATGCTGGCATGCGCCATGATAATGTCGATGCAGATGCTGCATCTGATAAAGGCGCCGCTGGGCTTCAACACCGAGAACATTATCTGCATAGAATATCATGACGATTATTCCAGCCGACATTCAGGAGAATTTGAAAACCGCCTGCGCTCACTGCCGTTCGTCAAGGCTGTGGCTCCGTCATGCGGAACTCCGGCTACCGGAGGCAACAACAACACAATAACGTTTGACGGAGAGAAACGCGAATGGCCGTTCCAGTTCATCAGCGGTACACCCGAAATGATGAAGATATACGGCCTTACGCTGAAAAACGACCTGCACGCCAAAGGCGACAGCATTGTATATCTTAACGATATGGCAATGAAGGCATTGCAGATGAAACCCACGGACAGACATCTGAGCAGCCGCTACGAACAGATTAGGTTTGGCTATTTCCGCAAGAATGCCGAATTCGGCGGCGTGCTCAACGAATTACGCATACGCGACATTCTCGAAGAGCAGCACCCTCTGCTCGTACAAGTGTGCAACAACATACAGGAGCCGTGGAACATCTCGATACTCGTCAGCGGCGCCCCCGTGGATGCATACGCCAAGATAAAGAATGTATATAAGGAAGTGTTCCACGAAGACATCGACGAGTCAAGTTCGCCGTTCGTAGACAAGTATGTGCAGGCACGCTTCAAGCAGGAGCTGCGCACAACCAAGATCGTGTCGCTCTTCGCCTTCATAGCCATCATAATCTCGCTGCTCGGACTTGTGGCAATGTCGACCTACTTCATACAGCAGCGCGCAAGAGAGATTGCCGTGCGCAAGGTGTTCGGCTCTACCGGCAACCAGATTCGCGTAAGACTGATACGCACGTTCATGCTCTACGTGGGCATCGCCTTCATAATTGCAGTGCCGATAGTCGTTCATTTCATGTCGAAATGGATAGAGCAATACAGCTACCGCATCGTATGGTGGCCGTGGATTGTGGCGGCAGGAGTAATCGTTATGCTTATCAGCTTGGCTGCCGTGGCAGTGCAGAGCTGGATGGCGAGCAACGAAAACCCGGTGAAGAACATCAGGCAGGAGTAAATCTCAGCGACCGAAGACGATGCCTCAGACAAACGTACACAGGTATATGACGGCAACCAAAGACATAAGGAAAAATAAAATTTGTATAAATAACGGAGACAACAATGGGCAACTTCAACCTTAAAAGCTATTTCACGTTTCTATCAAGGAACAAGGCTTACACGGCAGTAAATGTGTTCGGACTGGCTGTCAGTCTGATGTTTGTCATCATCATCGGACTGTACACATGGCAGGAGTTCAGCATCAACCGCCAGCACAGCAAGGCCGACAGAATATATAATATAGGACTTGAGTTTATGGATGACAGCAGCAGGGTGATGGGCTGTCACCATGCGTCGCTGCGAAACCTGCGCATGCACTATCCTGAGATAGAAAACACATGCGGCATGGTGAATGGCACCATCAAGGTTAGAGAGCGCGACGATGTTCTGAACGTGAACACTATCAACACCGACTCGACGTTCTTCTCGATGTTCGACTTTAAGTTGCTGCGCGGCAACCGTGCCACCTGCCTTAAGAGAAAGGGAAACATTGTGGTTACCGAACGGTTTGCACGCCGGTATTTCGGCACCGACGACGTACTTGGACGCACCATAATGACCACCGACTCGCTGCACTTCAGGGTTACGGGAGTGGTTCAGAACTTTGACAACACGATAATATCAAAGAACACAGACGCGCTTGTTGACTTTGCTTATGCCGAACGTGAAGGCGAAGGAAACATGGACAAATACTTTCCCGGACAAATCAATGTCACTAACTGCGCATGCTTCGTACAGGTGCGCAAAGGCTGCGACCTGATGAAGAAAGAAACCGACATACAGAAGTTCTGGTCTGCGTTCTGGCCCTATGAGCCTGAAATGCCCCTACGGCCGTTCCTGACACCGCTCAGCAAGCTCTACTTCAACGACACGCCGGAGGTAAACGTCATGCAGTTTGGCAATATCAACATGGTAAGAATTCTGCTTGTCGTAGGACTGGTTATTCTGCTGTTCGCCATCATGAACTACATCAACCTGACCGTTGCACAGTGCGGCTACCGCGCAAGAGAGATGGCCACACGCCGCCTCTTCGGCTCCTCCAAGCTCGGCATAGGCATAAATATGTTCAGCGAGTCGCTTACGATGTGCGCCATATCATGCGCCATAGCCATGGTGCTGGCACACAGTTTTGCAAGATATGCAGGCAACATAATAGGAAAAGACATCGACACGACAACACTGACAAGCCCGGCAGCAATAGCCATTATACTGATGTTTGTCGTAGTTGTGAGCCTGCTCGCAGGCTTCATTCCGGCAATGGTGCTGTCGAGAGTCAAACCCATAGAGGTGGTGAAGGGAACGCTGACCAAGCACACAAAAATGATATTCTCACGCATCTTCATCATAGCCGAAAACCTGATTACCATAGTGCTGCTGTCGTGTGCGCTTATTATGTCGACACAGATAAGGCATCTGCTAAATGCTCCGATCGGATACAACAAGGAAAACATAATAAGCCTATTTGATCCGTGGAAGTTCAACGGCAACGACCTCACCGTATTTCTTGACAAAGTGCGCGCGCTGCCATGTACCGAAAAGGCTACAGCCACCAAGGGATGTGCTGTCTACGGCGGAAACAGCACATCCATGGTCTTCGAAGGAGACAAGGCTCAGACATATGTACATATATTCAACGTAACGCCCGAATTTATGGATATATACGGCATAACGCCCAAAAACGGCAGTAAGATACAATCGGGCAACACGCTGTATCTTAACGACCAGGCCCTGGAACTGCTGCACATGAAACCTACGGACACACACCTCAGCCGCAGATACAAAAGTACAAACTCCAACATGCTGCCTGCCGACGTAAGATACGGAGGAGTGATAAACAATTTTCATACGACAAATATTCTGCAGCCGATAAGCCCGTATTTCATATTTATAAGCGACCAGATAGAACGGCCCTGGTATGTAACGATAAAGGTGAAAGGCGACCCCATAGACGCACTAAACGAGGTGAAGAAGGTTTATAAAGAAGTATTCAGGGAAGAAATGGACACCAGCAGACCGGTGTTCGTAACCGACCAGATAGCTGAAATATTTGAAAAAGACATCCGCACGTCTAAAATCGTGTCGCTCTTCGCCTTCATAGCCATCATAATCTCGCTGCTCGGACTTGTGGCAATGTCGACATATTTCATACAGCAGCGCGCAAGAGAGATTGCCATACGCAAGGTGTTCGGCTCTACGGGCAACCAGATCCGCGTAAGACTGATACGAACGTTCATGCTCTATGTGGGCATCGCCTTCATAATTGCCGTGCCGATAGTCGTTCATTTTATGTCGGAATGGATTGAGCAATACAGCTACCGCATTGTATGGTGGCCGTTGATTGTGGCGGCAGGAGTAATCGTTATGCTTGTCAGCTTGGCTGCTGTGGCAGTGCAGAGCTGGATGGCGAGCAACGAAAACCCGGTGAAGAACATCAGGCAGGAGTAAGAAACACGAGAAAGAACATCGTGGAAAAGAAACTTCGACATGACCAGGAAACGTAGTATGAAACAGGAACTGATATAAAGTTTATATAAAAAGCAAATACAAGATATGAACAACTTCAATCTTAAAAGTTATTTCACGTTTCTATCGAGGAACAAGACATATACGGCAGTAAATGTGTTCGGACTGGCTGTAAGCCTGATGTTCGTAATCATAATCGGACTATACACGTGGCAGGAGACAAGCATCGACCGCCAACATAGTAAGGCTAAGCGTATTTACAGCATAGGAACATCTAACGATGACGACGGACAACGATATGCCGGCAGCAGTCATGCCCTGCTAAAGTATATGCAGAAACGATACCCGGAAATTGAAAGTACATGCGCATTTATACGCGGATCGCTGAAGCTAAGAGAGCGTGAAAACTTTATGAATATCTCCACACTTGAAACCGATTCGACGTTTTTCAGCATATTTGACTTTCCCTTACTCTACGGCAAGCGTGCAACTTGTTTGAAAGAGAAAGGAAATATTGTCATCACGTTACGACTTGCGCGAAAATATTTCGGTATAGACAATGCCGTAGGACAACAGCTTATAACGGCCGACTCGCAGCACTTCAGAGTTACGGGCGTGATAGCCGACTTCGACAATACGTTCATCAATAAAGACATAGATGCCCTGATTGATTTTTCATATGCAGAATATGACAATGCGGTCTGTATTGACAAGAATTTTCCACAAGGCAATCTCAGCGGTACGGCTACGTTTGTGCAGGTAAAAGAAGGCTGTGACTTCATGCAAAGAGAGGCTGACTTGCGTGAATTTTTCAAGACATTGCTGCCCGGAAACAACAGTCAGAACATATCAACAACCATAACAAGGCTGGATAATCTGTATTTTTCACAGACCGGATTTGACAAGAATCTTCGTTTCGGCAACAAAAAAGTGGTGAACATTCTTTTTGCCGTAGGCCTGGTTATTCTGCTGTTCTCAATCATAAACTATATCAACCTTACCATGGCACAGAGCAACTACCGTGCCCGAGAGATGGCCACGCGCCGCGTGTTTGGATGCACTAAGAGCGATGTATGCAAGACCATATTCACTGAAAGCCTTACGATGTGTACCCTATCGTGTGCTGTAGCTGTAGTGATGGCCATGTTGTTCTCACGATATGCCGGCCAACTACTTGACACTGACATCAGCATGTCGCTGCTCGCCACACCATATGCTATATTCATGTTTGTGGTGTTCATTGTAGCCATAAGTCTTCTGGCAGGCTTGCTTCCGGCTGTGTCTTTGTCAAAGATTCAGCCCATTGAAGTGGTACGCGGCACATTTATCAGACATACTAAGATGGTGTTTGCCCGCATATTCATAACCGTACAGAACGTGATAACCATTGTGATGCTGGCCTGCGCGCTAATCATGTCGCTCCAGATGCTGCACATCGTTAAAGCTCCTATTGGCTTCAGCACCGAAAATCTGATCCGCATCAGCCAAGGGAGCGCCTTTGCGAGCAAAGACTTCCCTGTATTTCTCGACAAGTTACGCGCCCTGCCATGTGTCAGCGGCATCGCATCATCTTGGGGTACACCTGTTGAAGGCGGAATAAACGCTACGAAAACATCAGAAGACGGGAAAAAATCTGTAAACATTCAAACCTTCATCGTCTCGCCTGAATTCTTCGATATTTACGGCATAAAGCTCAACAGAAACAACCGGCTGGAAGGCGACAGCATATTATATGTGAACGACAAGGCCATGAATATTCTGAAAATACGACCGACAGACACACATACCGGCAGTGTGGACCAAGAGCTTGACCCTTTCGGTATACTGCAACATGCACGTTTCGGAGGTGTATTTGAGAGTTTCCGCACAGGCAGCATTCTTAACCCCGACGAGCCTAAAGCAATACTTGTATGCAAGAATGTGCCCGCTCCTTGGTATGTCACGATAAAAGTAAAAGGTAATCCCGTAGAGGCATACGCCCAGATAAAGGAGATATACAAAAGCATCTTCCATGAAGAGATAAACGAAGAGGGACTGCCGTTGGTAGACAAGCAGATAGAACAAAAGTTTGACCAGGAAATACGCACGTCTAAAATCGTGTCGCTCTTCGCCTTCATAGCCATCATAATCTCGCTGCTCGGACTTGTGGCCATGTCGACCTACTTCATACAGCAGCGCGCAAGAGAGATTGCCGTGCGAAAGGTGTTCGGATCTACGGGCAACCAGATTCGCATAAGACTGATACGCACATTCATGCTCTACGTAGGCATAGCCTTCATAATTGCCGTGCCGATAGTGGTGTATTTCATGTCGAAATGGATTGAGCAATACAGCTACCGCATCGTATGGTGGCCGTGGATTGTGGCGGCTGGAGTAATCGTTATGATTATCAGCTTGGCTGCCGTAGCCGTGCAAAGCTGGATGGCGAGCAACGAAAACCCCGTGAAGAACATCAGGCAGGAGTAGGTCTTTGCGGCGAAGACAATAGTGCCGCAAACTGAAATAAACGAACATTGTTAAACAAAACATAAGGATATGAATAACATTAGAATGGCATTAAAGAACCTGACGCGCAGAGGACAGCATAACATAATAAAGATACTGTGCCTCGGCATAGGCTTTGCGCTTGCGTCGGTACTGACAGCCAAATTATGGTATGAACATGAATATGACACTTGCTACCCCGACCATGACCGCATCTACCGCATAAGCGAAAAGATAAGTAGGGGCTCTGATCCGGAAGCTACATACGGCAACACGCCCGGAGGTATAGCCACGACGCTGAAAAAATATATTCCCGAGATAGAAACGGCAACAAGAATAAACCCTGCATGCAATGATGAGGAAATGAAAATAAACGGAGAACGACGCGTCAAAGGTAACATATACGTTGTTGACTCGTGTTTCTTCAAAATGTTCCCGACCAGGATATTGGAGGGCAACGCCGACGAGGTGCTGGCAAAGCCGTATTACTGTCTTGTGTCACGGACTATGGCTGAGCGCATGGGTGGCAACGTGATAGGACGCAAACTGGAGCTTACTTCTATTCCGGGACTGACGATGACCATAGGCGCAGTATACGAAGACTATCCGTGGAACTCTTCTTTTCACGACTATGACGTGATGCTCTCAATGACAACACAGCGCAGCTTCAGCTACGACGGACAGGACAACCTGGCGGGCAACGACCGCTACTACTCGTTTATAAAGGTGAGCAAGGGATGCCATCCTGAGCAGGGCGACTTTGACAATAAGGTGAACGAAATAGTAAGCAAATTTCTTGCCCTACTTGAAAAGGAAGAGATAAAATTCTCGCTGAAGTTCACTCCCATATCAAAATATCACCAAGAGGACAGCTACTTCAGGCAGACATTCCTCATGATGATGATATTAGCGGCGGTGATTCTCGCGGCAAGCGTGCTCAACTATCTGCTGATTGTGATTGGCAACACGGTTACGAGAGGACGCGAAATGGCCGTAAGAAAATGCTATGGAGCCATGCCGCGTAACATATTAGGCATAACCATGGCCGAAACCCTGGTGCATATTGTGCTGGCAATGGTGCTGGCCGCAGCACTGATATACGCCTGCAAAGGCTCGATAGAGACGCTGCTGTCGGCCCCGGTCAGCTCACTTTTCACCGGCAAGGGCACACTGTTCCTCACAGCATTGCTGATAGTGGTGTTCATCGTAAGCGCCCTGCTGCCGGGCAGGATATACAATGCCGTGCCCGTAACAACGGCGTTCCGCAACTTCACCGAGAGCCGCAGGCGCTGGAAGATGGCACTGCTGGCAGTGCAGTTTTTATTCGTCAGTTTTCTGGTATGCCTGCTGCTGATAGTCAACAGCCAATATTCCAAGCTCACAGACTTCGACCTCGGCTACTCTTATGACCGCCTCGCGATAGTCAACGTAAACCAAATAAAGGGCGAAAAGCGCAGCGCCATGGTTACAGAACTAAGCAAAATGTCGGAGATTGAGGCATGGACGGCAGTAACATCTCCCTTGTTTTCAAACGGCGGCGGCAACAACATAGTTGACCCGGAAACTGGTGAGGAGATGTTTAACGCCACCGACCTGTATATGGCAGGCGACAACTATCTCGACATGTTGGGCATAAAGCTCAGACAGGGACGCGGATTCAACGCCAGCAGCGACAGTCTGAAGGAGATGATGGTAAGCCCCGACTTCGCACAGAAGCTGAAGAACGAGAAGAAATGGAAAGACGTGATTGGACGTAAGATTCTGATAACGGAACACAGCCAGACGGGCAAAGACCTGTTCACCATAGTAGGAATATATGATAATTTTCACGCCAATACGGCGCTCGACGATGACGACCGCCCCACGATGATGTTCCACTCAGACCCTTACGGCAGCTACATCAGCTATTTTCTGCTGAAGTTTCACGACCTTACGGCAGACAATATGCAGGCGGTGCAACAGCGGCTGCAGAGGCTTTATCCTGACGAAACAATCATCGTTGACAGCTATGCACGGCAGTTGGACACATGGTATGACAGCGTAAAGCATTTCCGCTCGGCTGTCATGACGGCAGGAATATGCGCGTTGCTTATAGCTCTGATGGGACTCATAGGTTACGTGAACGACGAGATGCAGAGGCGAAGCAAGGAAATAGCCATACGCAAGGTGAACGGTGCAACCGCCATAAGCGTGCTGCGCATGGTGCTGGGCAACGTGCTGCTGACGGCCGTTCCGTCGGCAATAGCAGGAGCTATTCTTGCCGGGATTGTGGCGGGCAAATGGCTTGAGGACTTCAGTGTGAGGACAAACATGAGCCCGTGGCTCTTTGTGGCAGGCATATTGGCAGTGGTGGCGGTTATATCCGCGACCGTGGCCGCCAATGCTTACCGCACGGCAAACAGCAATCCTGTTAAATACTTGAAGAACGAATAAGCACTTAACGCCTGAAATGCAGGCATTGAATAATAATATAGGAACAATAAAATAAACCAGGCTCTCGAATACGGCGAAAGCCTTGAGGGGGCATAAAAAGAACAGAATATGATTAAAGTAGAAAATCTGAGCAAGTCGTTCCGCACGGAAGAGGTGGAGACTATTGCACTTGACAACGTAACGTTCAGCGTGGAAGACGGTGAGTTTGTGGCAATAATGGGACCTTCGGGATGCGGCAAGTCTACGCTGCTGAACATTCTCGGACTGCTGGACAACCCTACTTCGGGACAATACTGGCTTGACGGACACGAGGTGTCGCAACTGAAGGAGAAAGACCGCACGGGCATACGCAAGGGACAGATAGGCTTTGTGTTCCAGAGCTTCAACCTCATTGACGAGCTTAATGTGGAGGAAAACATAGAACTGCCTCTGACATATCTGAAGGTCGGCAAGGCTGAAAGGAAACAGAAAGTGCAGGAAGTGATGAAGCGCATGGGCATAACTCACCGCGCAAAGCACTTTCCGCATCAGCTCTCGGGAGGTCAGCAGCAGAGAGTGGCCATAGCCCGCGCCGTGGTTTTTGGTCCCAAACTGATACTTGCGGATGAGCCTACGGGTAACCTCGACTCTAAGAACGGCGCCGAGGTGATGCGTCTTTTAACAGAATTGAATCAAGATGGTACGGCAATTATCATGGTTACGCATAATGAGCATGATGCACAAATAGCACATCGAACAATACATTTGTTTGATGGAAAGATTATTAGGTAATATATAATTGTCAATAAGATATATAAATAAAAATGGCTGCTTTTTATAGCAGCCATTTTTGTTCTATGTTAATTATAAGAAAATTATCTTATTCTGTCTGCGGCTCTTACTAAAGCTTCATCAGCGAGTATAGATTTTCTTGCCATAAAATATAATATCAAAGATACTAATGGAAGTATAGACGAAAATGAAATGTCATATTGTCCTGCTGTTTCTTTCAAGTTTAATGCAAAGACTGCATAAACAACATACCAACCGATAATTAACAATATATTAAACAGGCAAAAACGGCTCTGAACCATTCTGTTATGATACATGAATATTGCTATTAAAGCAATTGGACATGTTATCAGCAAAATTGCAAACAGAGCCCATACAGAATAATCATGATTTCCGTCAGGCATAACAATCCATAAGTTAAACATTGTAGAACTTTGGCTTACTCCATCTCCAACAAGGAAATGTCCTAACGGCAAGCAAAGACATACAATACTTAAAATTATTGCTGCTAACAGAAACAGAGTTTGTTTTCGTTGTATCATTGCATATCTTTTTGATTGTCTTTTTGTCCATCGCGCCAATATATATTGCCGTCAATGAATTCTTGAGTTGCCAATAGGGTAGGCTTTGGAAGTTTCTCGTAATATCTAGATATTTCAATCTGTTCTCTGTTCTCAAAAACTTCTTCCAGGCTATCATTGTATGAAGCAAACTCTGCAAGTTTTTTGCTTAAATCTTGTTTTATTTCAACAGAAATCTGATTTGCACGCTTTGAGATAATGGCAACACTTTTGTAAATGTTACCTGTCTCATCGCATAAATCCATAATGTTTCTGGTTACGGTGTTTGATGGTGCTTTTGATTTTTTATAGTCCATATTCTTCTGTAATGTTTTTATTTTTCTTTTGTATATTTTTTACATGATGCAATATATTTCTCGGCCAAAGCTTTATTCTTTGAATCAGGATATTCGTTTATGAAACCGTAGCATTCATCTTCAGCGTCTCTATAACGGTCTATTTTTTTTGATTCAACGCTTTGTTCAGCCAATTCAAATTTACTTTTCATTATAAGAACAGCAAAATTTTCACGTAATGAGCTATACGGATAATCGTTTATTGCATTTTGTGCTGTAATAATGCATGCCTCATAATTACTTCCTCCACTTGTACAATTACCAAAATAAGTTCCAAGATTATAGTATAATTGTGCTGAATGCAATTCCTTCTTAACAAGTTTATCTTGTAATTCGAACAAACGTTTTTGAGCTTTGCTCTTTAAAGAGGCTTCTGGATATATGTCAAGATATTCCTGAAATGCAGAAATAGAGTTTACTGTCTGTGTTTGATCCAATCTAGGTTCTGGTGTACTCATAAAAAGGCTTTCACCTATATAATATGATGCCATTTCAGCGTAGATGCCTTTTGGATAGGTCTTATAATACTTCTTAAAAGTCATGGCTGCACCTTCATAATCTTTGTCGCAAAATTGGGCCATGGCAAGCATATATAAACTTTCCTCGGCATTGTCTGTTCCTTTTTGGATTGTAACCAATTCTTCTAATAAAGATATTGCTTGAGTATATTTGCCATTTGCAAAACATTCTTTTGCATATTCGTATTTATAATTATAGTCCTGAGACTTATAAACTTGATTGAATTCGTGTGCACATCCTGAAAGCAACACGACAGCAAATATGGAGATAATAATATTATTCTTCATGATTCTATGTTTGACTTGCAAAAGTACACATTATTCCATTAAGTAGCAAGGTTTTGAACTTATTTTTAAGAAAAAATATATTTATTAGGGCTATTAGTCGTAATATTTGTATTTTTGCAATTCGATTTGGATTATTATAGATAACAATTATATGAAATTTGCCGTCTTATGAGTGACTTTAAACTTATTTCAGATTATAAGCCAACAGGTGATCAGCCTGAAGCGATTAAGCAACTTACAGAGGGTGTGCTGCAAGGGGAAAAATCACAGGTGTTGTTGGGGGTAACTGGTTCAGGTAAGACTTTCACTGTTGCAAATGTAATAGCTAATGTAAATAAGCCGACTTTAATATTAAGTCACAATAAAACACTTGCTGCTCAATTATATAGTGAGATGAAATCATTCTTTCCTGAGAATGCGGTAGAATATTATGTGTCTTATTATGATTATTATCAACCTGAAGCGTATTTGCCACAAACCGATACTTATATTGAAAAGGATCTTGCCATAAATGAAGAAATTGATAGATTAAGATTGTCAGCTGTATCTGCGCTTTTGTCAGGACGTAAAGATGTTGTTGTTGTGTCGTCTGTTTCGTGCATATATGGTATGGGAGGTCCTGTAGAAATGGCTAAAAGTGTAATTTCGATAAAAAGAGGGCAGACTTTAGACCGTAATGATTTTCTTCGTAGTTTAGTTGGGGCTTTGTATGTCAGAAATGATATTGAACTGAGAAGAGGAAATTTCAGAGTGAAAGGTGATACTGTTGATGTCTTTATGGCATATAGTGATTATGTATTAAGGGTTTCGTTTTGGGATGACGAGATTGACAGTATAGAAGAAATTGATCCTGTTGATTTTCATAGGCTTGAATCATTTGAAAGTTATCAGATTTATCCGGCTAATCTTTTTGTTACATCAAAAGAACAAACGGAAGTTGCAATCCGACGCATTCAAGATGACTTGGTGAAACAAATTGATTACTTTAACGAAATGGGTGATCATATTAAGGCTCAACGAATTAAAGAACGTGTCGAATATGATATGGAAATGATAAAAGAGTTGGGACATTGTTCTGGAATTGAAAATTATTCACGATATTTTGACGGACGTGAAGCTGGTCAAAAACCTTATTGCCTTTTGGATTTCTTTCCTTCAGATTATCTGATGGTTATAGACGAAAGCCATGTTAGTGTGCCGCAAATCAGTGCTATGTATGGTGGCGATAGGGCAAGAAAGACAAATTTGGTTGAATATGGATTTAGGCTTCCTGCGGCATTCGATAATAGGCCTTTGAAATTTGAAGAGTTTCATTCGATGATTCATCAGGTCATTTATGTTTCAGCTACGCCAGCTGACTATGAATTAGAGGAATCTGGCGGTGTCGTAGTTGAGCAGGTCATACGTCCTACAGGACTGTTGGATCCGGAGATAGAGGTGCGTCCTAGCGAAAATCAGATAGATGACCTTATGGAAGAAATTATTGAACGTAATGGAAAAGGTGAACGCACATTAGTTATAACATTGACAAAACGTATGGCCGAAGAACTTACAGAGTATCTTTTAAATCATAATGTAAAAGCTAATTACATACATAGTGATGTTGCTACCCTTGATAGGGTTAAAATTATGAATGATTTACGTGAGGGGGTGTTTGATGTGCTTGTAGGTGTCAACCTCCTTCGTGAAGGCCTTGATTTGCCGGAAGTGTCACTCGTTGCTATACTTGATGCTGACAAGGAAGGCTTTTTGCGTTCACACAGATCATTGACACAGACAGCCGGGCGTGCAGCTAGAAACGTAAATGGCAAAGTTATAATGTATGCTGATCGAATTACGGCAAGTATGCAAATGACAATTGATGAAACTGCAAGGCGGAGAGAAAAGCAGTTGCGCTATAATGAACTGCATCATATAACGCCCAAACAGATAATTAAAGCTATTAAGCATGATACGTTGGGAACTGCACAAATTGTCGAGATGCCAAAGAAAGAACATTCTTATAAACCTTATATTGAAGAAGAACATGCTTCTTTTGCTGCAGACCCAATTGTTACAAGAATGAGTAGAGAACAATTGGAAAAAAGTATTGCAAATACTCAGCATATGATGAAGAAGGCTGCAAAAGAACTTGATTTTATTCAAGCTGCACAATTCCGTGATGAATTAATCCGGCTTCAGAATATGCTTGAGGAAAAGAAATAGCGTGCTTTTTCTATAAATATAGAGCGTAATTATATATTAGACTAGAATTTTCAATCAGTATAATCAGTTGTTAAATAATGCTTATTATTACGTATGTAATTTTTAATTTATTAATTTTGCAAAAATATTTTTTGGTATGAAACTATTTTTTATTCTAGCTGTATGTTTAATTCCGATTATGGGGTGGTCACAAGGTGTTTGGGAAAGTCCAGTATCGGTAAACGAGAAAGCCGATGATGATACATCTGTTATTAAAAATAATGTAGAAGAAAATCCTGATGCAAAATATTTGGCAGGTGCTGTTAGTGAAGTCAACGGAAAGGTGGAATGGAAACTTGACATAGATGTCCCAGGGAAAAATGCCCAGGACATATATAATATAATGTTTAATTGTCTAAATAAATTAACAAAAGAAGAAAATCAACTTGAGGGCAGTTGTGTGTCGCTGGTTAATAAGCAAGAGCATATAATTGCTGCAAGTATGAAAGAATGGTTGGTGTTTACAGATAAGTTATTATCACTTGACAGGACAAAATTCAATTACACATTAATTGCATATTGTAAAGACAATCATCTTACCGTTACGCTAGGGCGTATAACGTATCGATATGATGAGGAACGGGTTAAAGGTGGCCATGTGTATTTGGCAGAAGAATGGATTAATGACGAGAATGCACTTAATAGGAAAAAAACTCGTCTGTTGCCTGTGTCTGCAAAATTCAGAAAAAAGACAATTGACCGCAAAGATCAAATTTTTGATATCATTAAAACAACTGTTCTTAAATAAAAAGTTATCAATAAATATAGAAAATATTCAATGATTACTAATACAGACAATGATCAAATGGACAATTCTGTTGAAAGACACAGAAAAAGAGGCGACCGATATATTGTGCTTCGCAATATACTTAATATAATATTTATGGCAGGTGCTTTGGTCGGTATGGCGATTTATTTTAAAATAGACCATCAGACAGGTACGATAGTAATATTGTCTTCCATGTTGTTCAAAATTGTAGAATGTGTTTTTCGCTTTATAAAATGAGTAAAAAACTATTTGCCGGATTATTCCTTTTTCTATTCTGTCTGTCTTCATATTCTCAAAATTACAATCAGCTGACAGATACTGGTGAATTTACACAAGCTGGATCAAACAGAAGTTCGAAAAATGACACTCTTTCAGCGAGAAATAAAGAGATTCCCAAGGGACTGAAAGTTTGGACTATAGATGAACGTTTTGGTGAACGTACTGCTGCAGTTCCTGATACAATGCAGCATATGTATATGAATTCAATATTCACAACTGGTTTGCGTGGTGAATATAATACAACAGGAAATTTAGGGGCTCCCCGTATAAACCGAATTTTCATAGATAGGGAAGAGCCGGCACAATTCGTATTTACGCAGCCGTATGATTATTTTATAACTCCTGTAAATAAATTTTTATTTACAAACACACTTTCACCGATTACTAATATTTCATATGACGAATGTGGTGATAAAACAAATGGTGAAGACCATTTTAAGGCTTTGTTCGGAGTTAATGCTGGCAAGAAACTCGGAGTCGGTTTTAAATTTGATTATATTTATGGTCGTGGATATTATCAAAATCAAAGTACATCACATTTTAATTATACAATGTATGGGTCGTATATGGGTGATAGATATAACGCGCATATTCTTTTGTCCACTAACCATCAGAAAGTTACTGAGAATGGTGGTATAACAGATGACAGATATATTACTCATCCTGAGGCTTTTGATGATAATTTTAGAGAAAATGAAATACCGACAGTTTTGGAGCAAAATTGGAACAGGAACGATAATCAGCATATTTTTTTCACTCATCGTTACAATTTAGGTTTCACTAGAAAAGTAAAGATGACAGAAGAAGAAATTGCTGCACGTAAATTTGCTATAGCGTCACAAAAAGAAAATGATGCTGACAAAGCGAAGGAAGAGGCGCGAAAGAAAGCCAAAAAGGAAGGACGTGATTTTGATGAGGATGCGTATGATGAGAAAAAAACTTTTTCTGGGCGTCCTGATAATGCAAAAATTGCCGGTGACGAGCCTGCGGATACGATTCTAACGAAAGAGAATAGGATTGTACTTGATAAAACAGCTGCAGACAGCTTGCTCAATGAAAGCTCTAAGAAAAATAGTGTAGCTAATATTGATACAACCTGGATGAAAGATGAATATGTGCCAGTCACAAGTTTTATTCATACATTGAAATTTGACAATTATCGCAGGATATATCAGGCCTATAGAACACCTGAGAATTATTATGCGGACACATTCCCTGTAAATGAAAAGTTTGAAGGTGATTCAATTTATGATAAGACAAATCATTTTTCTCTAAAAAATACATTTGCGGTTGCCCTGCTTGAAGGATTCAACAAATGGGCGAAGGCAGGTTTAAGAGCTTTTATAACATCCGACTTGCGGCATTTCACTCTTCCTGATTCTATAGGAGGAACAAGTACGTATAATGAACATAACTTAAGTGTCGGAGGACAATTGATAAAAACTCAGGGTTCTTTGTTGCATTATGGAGTGACTGCTGAAACATGGATAACTGGCGAAGATGCCGGCCAACTTAAGATTGATGCAAATGCAGATCTTAACTTTCGCCTGTTCAATGATACTGTAACACTTGCAGCACGTATGTTCTTTTATAGGCTTAATCCGACGTTCTACTACCGCCATTATCACTCTAAACATTTTTGGTGGGATGATAATGGACTTAGCAAAGAAATACGTACACGTATAGAGGGCGTTTTCTCGTTAAAACGTACTCGAACAACATTGCGTGTAGCCGTGGACGATTTGAAAGATTATACATACTTGGCACAAAAATATACGATAGCAGATGATTTTGGACGGACTGGTAATACTGTTTCTGTAAAACAGTGTTCTGGAAACATAAATTTATTTACTTTGCAGTTGTCGCAAGATTTTAAATTTGGACCACTTAATTGGGAAAACCAAATTACGTATCAGAAGTCAAGTAATGAAGACGTATTGCCAGTTCCATTGTTGAATATATACACGAATCTTTATTTTAAATTTAAGATTGCTCGTGTATTAAGTGTTGATCTTGGGGCTGATATGCGTTATTTTACCAAATATTGTGCATTAGACTATAGTCCGGCACTTGGACAGTATACAGTACAAGACAATGGCGATAATAATGTTGAAGTAGGCAATTATCCTTATATTAATGTTTATGCCAACCTTCATTTAAAGCATACACGATTTTTCTTAATGATGAGTCATGTAAATGCAAGTGCCGGTGAATATTTTCTTACGCCACATTATCCTTTAAATGGAAGGGTGTTACGCTTTGGCGTATCATGGAATTTCTTTAATTGATAGAAAATACTTAATATAAGTAAAATATTGAATTATGAAATAAATTAGTAGAATGCTTCTTAATTCGTTTTTTTTATGTAAGTTTGCATCAATTTTATTAGAAAAGACAAAGTTTTAAGATTATGCCTCAAATATCAGTACGCGGATTGGAAATGCCGGAATCGCCTATTAGAAAATTAGCTCCGTTAGCGGCAGCCGCAAAAAATCGTGGAATAAAAGTTTATCATCTTAATATAGGGCAACCAGACCTGCCAACGCCTAAGGTTGCACTTGACGCAATACGCAACATCGATAGAACTATTCTTGAGTATTCACCGTCACAGGGGTATCTTGAATATAGAAAGAAACTTGTAAATTATTACAAAAAGTACAATATCAACGTAACTCCCGATGATATCATAATAACATGTGGAGGAAGCGAAGCTGTTCTTTTTGCCTTTATGTCATGTCTGAATCCTGGTGACGAAATAATAGTTCCTGAACCTGCCTATGCTAATTATATGGCTTTTGCAATTTCTGCAGGGGCGAAAATCAGGACAATTGCAACAACTATTGATGAAGGATTTTCATTACCAAAGGTTGAAAAGTTTGAAGAACTTATAAATGATCGTACACGTGCTATACTTATCTGTAATCCGAACAATCCTACTGGATATTTGTATACACGACGTGAAATGCATCAGATACGTGACTTGGTAAAGAAATACGATTTATATCTTTTCTCTGATGAAGTGTATAGAGAGTACATCTATACTGGTTCACCTTATATTAGTGCATGCCATCTTGAAGGTATTGAGCAGAATGTTGTACTTATAGATTCTGTAAGTAAAAGATACAGTGAATGCGGAATACGTATAGGAGCATTGATAACAAAAAATCCTGATGTACGCCAGGCTGTGATGAAATTCTGTCAGGCACGTTTGTCACCACCTTTGATTGGGCAAATAGCTGCTGAGGCTTCTCTTGATGCACCAGAAGAATACTATCGCAATGTTTATGATGAATATGTTGACCGGCGTAAGTGTTTAATAGACGGACTTAATCGTATTCCCGGAGTGTATTCACCGATACCGATGGGTGCCTTTTACACAGTTGCAAAACTTCCGGTTGACGACAGTGAGAAGTTTTGCCGTTGGTGTCTTGAAAGCTTTAATTATGAAGGAGAAACTGTTATGATGGCTCCTGCATCAGGTTTTTATACAACACCGGGGGCCGGATATAATCAGGTTCGTATAGCATACGTCTTAAAAAAAGAAGATTTAATACGTGCGCTTTTTATTCTCAGAAAAGCGCTTGAAGCTTATCCGGGGAGGGTAGACGAAGAATGAATTTACCTCTATTCATAGCAAAGCGTATTTATTCAGACAATGACGCTCAACAAAAGGTCAGCAAGCCTGCAATAAGGATTGCTACGGCTGGTGTTGCCGTTGGCCTGGCAGTAATGATTATTTCTGTATGTATTGTATTAGGTTTTAAGCATACGATACGTGACAAGGTTATAGGGTTTGGCTCACATATAACAGTTGCCAATTTTATGACTATACATGGCAATGAACAGAGGCCTATTGCTATGCCGGATAGCATGATGAAATATTTGTATTCAGTAAAAGGTGTTAAGCATGTACAACGATATGCTTTAAAGCAGGGTATACTGAAAACGGACAGCGACTTTCTTGGTGTTGCATTTAAAGGTATTGCGTCTGAATACGACACTACGTTTATTCATGATAACATGATAAGTGGCTGCATTCCGTCGTTCAGCGATGAGGCTAGTCATAATAAAATTGTCATTTCAAAGATAATGGCAGATATGCTTAGAATAAAGACTGGTGATAAGGTCTTTGCTTATTTTATTGATAATGATAATGTAAGGATGAGAAGATTCCTTGTTTCTGGAATCTACCAAACAAATTTGTCACAATATGACAAAGCTATATGTTTTACAGACCTTTATACTGCGGTACGTCTTAACGGGTGGGAAAAAAATCAGATTACGGGTGCAGAGCTCACTGTAAATGACTTTAGCAAAGTAAATGAAGTTGAAGATATTCTTGTATCAAAAGTAAACCGCACTACAGATTCATATGGTGAAACTTATTCGTCAGAAACTATACAAGAATCAAATCCACAGATTTTCTCATGGCTCGACTTGCTTGACTTAAATGTTTGGATTATATTAGCACTAATGCTTTGTGTTGCAGGTTTCACTATGATTTCTGGTCTGCTTATAATTATTTTGGAACGTACAAGCATGATAGGTGTATTAAAAGCTCTTGGTGCGAAGAATAGAACCATACGTAAGACGTTTTTGTGGTTTGCCGTATTTATTATAGGTAAAGGTATGATTATTGGAAATATTATTGGACTGGGACTTGTTGTTCTGCAAAATATGACAGGTATTGTTACTCTTGATCCTGCTACGTATTATGTGAATACGGTACCAGTAGAAATAAACATTCCGCTAATAATTCTACTTAATGTTGCTACATTGTTTATAAGCATTTTCGTTCTTATAGCTCCAAGTTATTTAATATCTCACATACATCCAGCAAAGTCAATGAGGTATGAATAAAAAAAGGAAGGCATCAAGCCTTCCTTTTTATGATAGTGTTTAATAGCCAATAGGCATATAAACTAATGGCTTGTTCTCTGCCTTGATTCCCAAAAATTTTTGTACATCATTTGTGTCTTCACCTGCATAGCAGCAAACTGTTCCAAGCCCATTTGCTGAGCAATATAGATATATGTTTTGGACCACAGTGCCGGCATCAATGCCACTGAGTGCTATGTTTCCCTTCAATAATGATGTGTCAGAGGCAATAACTAAAACGACAGGAGCTGTCTGTATAAATTTATTCTTTCCAGACACAGCTTTTCTCAGGTCACTGTTTCCGATTTTTATCAAAGCATTTGCTTTGGCATCATATCGGAATGTACCATCAGCTTTACCTACATAAATAGTTATGTCCTGTTGGTTTCTTGCAGAAGGTGCTGTCCGTTTGCCGTCAGTTCTATTTACTCCATTTGCAGCCCATAATAAATCAGATAAAGTTTGCTCTGTTACAGTCTTATCCGTAAAAGTGCGTGTTGAGTGTCTGTCTTGAAGAGCTTTCATCAAACTTCCTTCAACATTGCTCTTCCTTGGTTCTGGAAGTTTTGTTTCTTGAGCACTCATACAACCACAAAAACCTGTTAGTCCAAGCATTGTGAGAAATACAATTTTTAATAAGCCTTTCTTTTTCATTTGCGTTTTTGATTTAAGTTACTCAACAAATTTATTACATTTAATTCAGAAAAATATAATAATGAAGTTTTTTTTACTTTTCTTATGCTAAACTAACTGTAAATAGAATTTATAAAAGATGAATTTACTATTATCAGGGCTTTCTGTTATAATAAGATATAAACCTTATTGACGATAATTTAATCGTGATACTTAATTTTTAATACAACGAGAGTTTGACTAATTATAAATACCAGATTTCGTGGCTGGCGGAAAATATAGTATCTTTATAGTGTAAAAAATTATGAATAATAATCGCTATAATCACCGGGATTAAATTTATATAATTATTCTGTATTGTATATGATTCTTGCAAGTTTTTGATTTAATGCAGACAAAGCATAAGCTTAAGTTTTTTATGAATCGTAAGTATTATCATGCCTCAACCATGTCAAAGGCAGAAGTCATGTTCATCATGATGCTCTTTCTTATAGCTTGGGCCATCATTGTCTGAAGTATTGTTGAGTTCATCCATGGAAAGCTTGTTGGGGATAATGGATGTGTTGATATAATAGTTGTTTATCGATGGAATACAACTTGTAATTAAATACAGAAACAATATGAAAGGGATACTGATGTCACTTTCAGACAGACTCCTTTTTTGAAAACGGGCCATTTGTCAAATCAGTCAATGACGAGTTCAAGGATATTGCACAAGTGAAATATTCAAGATATATAATTTTTGGATTATATTGTTGTAAATTTCTTTATTGTAATTGCAGCATACTTTTATCGTTTTGAGTCCATCGAACTTGCATTAATATAATAAATTGTAATATTAAAAGCGATATTTATGGTAATATAAAATAATATTGCGTTATATGTAAAATTATATAATAAAGTCTATCTGATAATCTACAGAATGAAACTCTCTTGCTTTAATGTTGAAAATCATCGCTTTTTTTATAAAAACTCAACTGTTTTTATTATATAATTCAATGAGTTTCTCTTTGCATTCTATAAAACTATTATTTAAAATAGTCGTGTGTATTTTATATTGCTGTATAACTTCAGTATAAACAAATTTAACCTTAACTTTTGTTATATCCTTTGATTTTTTTTATTCTTATTTTAGGTTCAATGGCTTCAGGGTATAATTCAAGAGCCTTTTGATAATTGGCAACAGCAGCCTCAAACATTTTTTCGTTTTCACATTCTTTTCCTAATAAAGTGTATTCAGCTGCAAGCTTTTTTAAGAAATCATTTTTTTCCTTTAGAGTTTCTTCTAGCACTTTCTTTTCATTTCTTAATGTATTTATAGCATTAAGTTTTCTTCGAATTAGACGTTTCACAACGGGCTTTTCTATATCGTATCTGCTATGTATGGCTTTAAAAAAACTTTCAAGAAACTTGTCGTAATCTCCATTATCAAAAGCGGTAGATGCTTCATAATATTCTTTATCAGCAATTGATTCACTTAGTGCCTTCTTTATAATAGACGAATTATTATAATTTTGGGCAAATTGTAATATTTCCTTTCGTACGAAGATATCTTCACGTTTAATCGGAGACTTTAATGTTATGCCATCCAATGATGTACAGCGTGATAAGGCTACATAAGTTTGTCCGCCAGCAAAAACACCACCGGTTAAATCAATATTTACTTTATTGAAAGTAAGGCCTTGACTCTTATGGATTGTTATTGCCCATGCAAGTCTTATCGGAAATTGTATATAATATCCAATCTCTTCCTCTTCAATCTTTTGTTCTTTTTCATTAAAACGATATTTCATATTGCTCCAACGTTCACGCGAGACATCATATTCATTTCCGTCCTCTGTAATGATGTACAAGAAGCCGTTACCCTCATCAATAGCTTCAACAATTCCAAGTGTACCATTTACCCATCTCTTATTTATATCGTTTTTAATAAATATCACTTGTGCTCCAGGCTTTATTTCCATTTCTACTGGTGTTGGAAGACTGCTTTCAGGAAAGTCTCCATTAATTTTTCCTATGAACTTTATAGGATTGCCTTCAAGTTGTCTGAGCCTTCTTTCATTTATATAATCAACTGTATCGCGTCGTGTTGATAATGTTATAACAAGTTTTTCTTCATTATTATTGACAGACTCTTTATTTACACGGCTGTTTAATAGATTTAAATCGTCATTACATATATTACCAATGCGAATGTTGTCAAGAAGATTTATAAAATTGAAATCTTTTTGTCTATAAATTTTTTTTAGTTCTATACTTACAAGCTTAAAACTTCTAAAAATGTGAGCATCAAAGAAAAAACAGGTAGGGTAGAATGGATGTAGTAATTGTCGCTCATCTTCTTTTATTACAGGTTCAAGCTGAAATACATCTCCAACAAATAATAACTGTTTTCCGCCAAAAGGTTCACGCATGTTACGTGAATATACACGTAAAACCTTATCAATGAAATCAATAATATCTGCCCGAACCATACTTATTTCATCTATAATGATAAGTTCTACCTCACGCAATATCTTGCATTTTTCACCATTGTATTTTAGCGTTTTTCGCAAATGTCTTACCGAATATTGTATATCATTTGGCAAAAGTGGGTGAAAAGGTAATTTAAAAAAACTATGAAGAGTAGAGCCGCCAACGTTTATGGCTGATATGCCTGTAGGAGCTAACACAATTGTCTTTTTCTTTATGTTTGCCCGCACATATCTTAAAAAAGTTGATTTACCCGTCCCCGCTTTACCTGTAAGGAAAAGCGAACGGCGGGTAAACTTTATTATTTGTAGAGCTTCTTGAAACTCTTTGTTATCTAAATCTATCTGTATATTTGAATCCAATGGTCACAGATATTACAAATCCTCAAATCTGATTTGCTCTTCACGAGGTCTATTCTTTTTCTTTTTATCTTTCTTTTCTGCAGATGGAGAAGTCTGTTCCTTTTCTGTACTTACAGCGGATTTATTATCTTCAGAAGTTTCATCTCCTTCGCCTTGATATGGCAACACGTTGCCATCTTCATCAAGAAGAATCTCTTCTTCCTTGGTAAAGGAACTGTCTGTTTGCGTAGTATCCTTTTTTACAGGAACATAACTGCTGCATGTATACATGTCAGATGTAATATCAGCATCTTCAGGCTTATGGAAACGTCCATGATATTTTTTAAATTCAGGATCTTTCATCAATGCTTGAATAAAATATCCGCAAATAGGCAATGCTGTCCTGCTGCCTTGACCAAGTGCGCCAGTGCGAAAGTGTATGCTTCTATATTCGCCTCCTACCCAAGCACCGGCAACCAAATTAGGACTTACACACATAAACCATGCATCCGAGTGATTATTAGAAGTTCCTGTTTTACCTCCAAAGTCTGTGTCACGGGCTGTATCGGTGTATCCCCATAAACTTTGGGATGTACCACCAGGCTCACGCATACCTCCCATAAGCAATTGTTGCATGAAGAATGCGCTTTTGTATGGTATTACTTGTTTTTCTTCTGTTGATGATACATATACTTCTTTTCCATCTTTATCAACTATTCTTGTTACAAGCACCGGTTCTACATGTTTTCCGTCATTTGCTACGGTACAATAAGCATTAACCATTTCAAGCAAGTTGACATCAGAAGAACCTAGAGCCAATGACGGTTGTTCGTCTAAAGGACTTTTTATACCCATGTCGTGAGCCGTCTTTGCTATATTCTTTATACCCATTTCCTGGCCAAGTCTAACGGCAATGGAATTGATACTTTTTGCAAATGCACTTTTCAAGGGTATCGAATCGCCGGAGAATCGTCCGTTTGCATTTGTCGGAGTCCACAATGTCATTTCATGCTTGTTTTTATCGTAAACTTCCATTCTAATATACTCGTCGCGTCTCTTGTCGCATGGTGTTAAGCCTTGATTCATGGCTTCTGTATATACAAAAAGCTTGAAAGTAGAACCAGGCTGTCTCATTGCTGTTACTTTATCGTATTTCCAAGAGTTAAAGTCTATATCACCGACCCATGCCTTTACGGCTCCTGTCTGGGGCTCCATGGCGACAAATGAGCAATGCATGAATTTAACCATGTATCTGATAGAGTCCATTGTGCTCATTTCTTTCTCTATAGAGCCTTTTTCATAATCGAATAATTTAACCTTATGAGGTTTGTTAAGATAATATTGTATGGAATCAGGGTTATTGGGATATTTCTGTAATAGCATTTTATATACAGGCTGTCTCTGAGCAATATCTTCAATAAAATTAGGTATAACCTGATTGTTTTCATCACGCCAGGGATCTTGACCGCTCCAGTGATTATTAAAGTTTCTCTGAACTTGTCTCATTTGTTTTATTGCAGCCTCTTCCGCATATTTCTGCATACGCGTGTCTATTGTTGTATATATCTTTAATCCGCTGCTATACAAGTCGTATCCATTTTCCTTACACCAGTCTTTTAAATAATCTGCAATTGCTTCACGGAAATACTTTGCCTGGCCATCATAGTTACTCTCAACACTATAACTTACTTTTATCGGAATAGCACTAATTGAATCATAATCTGTGCGGCTTATATCATTATGAGTCATCAAATTATGAAGAACAGTATTTCTTCGCTGAAGGCTATTTTCAGGATTTGTTATCGGGTTATAATATGTTGTGGCCTTCAGCATACCAACTAACACTGCTGCCTGCTCTGTTGTCATTTCGGCAGGAGTTGTATTAAAGTATGTCTTACATGCTGTTTTAATGCCATAGGCATTGGAACCAAAGTCTACAGTATTAGCATACATGGTAAGAATTTCTTTCTTATTGTAGAGCATTTCAAGCTTTGTAGCTATGATCCATTCTTTGCTTTTCATTATCAGCATCCGCACACCGGGAATATACCCTAACAGACCTGTAGAATATTGTGTCCTAACACGAAACATATTCTTGGCAAGTTGCTGTGTTATGGTTGATGCTCCACGTGCTTCATGATGTACAATTATGTCTTTTGCTACCGCAAAAATACCCGTGAAGTCGATACCAAAATGTTTATAAAACCTTTCATCCTCAGTATCGACCAAAGCTTTCCAAAACAACGGATTTACTTCCTCGTATTTAACGGGCGTTCTGTTCTCGCTAAAATATTTTCCTATGAGAACTCCATCTGCACTATATATTTCAGAAGCCTCGCTTGTTGTTGGATGCATTATCTGTGAAAAGCCGGGAGACTTACCAAACAGCCATAAAAAATTAATGTCTACCATAAATAGGTAGATGAAGAATGCGATAATAGCTGACAATATGGCAACACACGTTTTGGTGTACCATTTACGTCCCTTGTAAAGTCCTTTATACCAAGGCCAAAAGCCTTTAATCTTTTTCAGACATGTTGCGGTAATTTTACCTATACGTTTGTCTTTGATATTATTAAACATATAATTTTAGTATTGTTTATTTTGCAAATGTACAAAAAAAGTATTTTTTAGCTGAAAGTGTTTATGTAATTTATGATTTCTTCAACATTATCGGGTATAAACCAATGTATGCTCGAATCACGTTTAAACCAAGTAAGTTGCTTTCTGCAATATTTATGAGTATTGCTCTTTATCCTGAATATTGCATTTTCAAGTGTGCATAAACCATCCAAATATTCAAATGTCTCCTTATAGCCAACAGTATTTAGTGCGTTTAGTTCTCTATATGGATAAACGTTCAATGCTTCCTGTATTAATCCGGAGTCTATCATTTGTTCTACGCGCAAATCAATTCTGTCATACAAATCTTTTCTATCACGTGTAAGGCCTATTTTAACTATTCTAAAAGGTCTTTCCTTTGGTTTGTTTTTTCTAAAAGATGTATATGTCTTTCCTGTTGACAAACATATTTCCAATGCGTGTATAATTCGTTTATGATTTTTACGGTCGACAATAGCGTAATACTCAGGATCTAGTTGTGCAAGTTCTTCGCTTATAGGATAAAGCCCTTCTTTGTCAAATCTTTCCTTTAATGTCTTTCTTACAATATTATCAACTGATGGTATGTCATCAATGCCTTTACAAACAGCATCTACATACATCATACTACCTCCTGATAATATTACATTATCTTTATATTTGAAAAGTACGTTCAGTAATTTTAAAACGTCATTTTCATACATTGAGGCGTTATAATATTCATTAATATGAAGATTGCCGACAAAGAAATGCTTAATATGTTCACGCTCATCCTTTGTTGGTGCTGCTGTTCCAATGGGTATTTCCTTAAAAATTTGACGAGAATCAGCATTAACTATAACCGTATTTAGATGTTCGGCAATCTTCAAACACAATGAAGTTTTTCCTACCCCTGTAGGACCAACTATTACAAAAAGTGTCTTCATTCACAGAAGATGTTTTTATCTTATTATACCTCGTTTGGAATTTTCTACGAAATTAATAACGTATTCTATCTCTTTTGTTACAGGTAACTTTTGGCGGATTTCCTCAATGCCTTCCTTTAAAACACCTTTAGAATATAAGAGCCTATAGGCCTCGTGTATGTTATTTATCAATTCGTTGTCAAAGCCTCTTCTTCTCAAGCCTACAAGATTTATTCCGCAATAGCGTGTTGGCTCTTTCCCTGCAATAATAAAGGGGGGAATGTCTTGGCTGAAGCGACAACCGCCTTGTATCATAACATAGCTTCCGATATGGCAGAACTGATGACAAAGTACTACTGCGCTTATTATTGCATAGTCGTCAACGACAACCTCTCCGGCAAACTTTGTTGAATTTCCTATTATACATCCATTTCCTATTATACAATCATGAGCAATGTGCATATTTTCCATCAACAAATTGTTTGATCCAACTTTTGTTGTTCCTTTCGATGCAGTACCGCGGGATATTGTAACATTTTCGCGAATGCTGTTATTGTCACCAATCTCACAAGTTGTTTCTTCGCCTTTAAACTTAAGATCTTGTGGCTTTGTGCTAATACTTGTACCAGGAAATATTTCATTGTTGTTTCCGATACGTGCACCAAAATTTATGGTTACACTATTATGTAGTATGTTGTTGTCTCCGATTACTGTATTTTTGTCAATATAACAGAACGGACCGATGGTGTTATTTTCACCTATCTTAGCTTCAGGGTGAATATATGCAAGTGGACTTATATTATTCATGGTGCTTATTTTTAAAAATAAGGCAGATTTATGATTCTGCCTTATCTGGTTTATTTATTCTTTACGATTTGAGCTGTAAATGTTGCTTCTGAAACGACTTTGTCGCCAACAAAGACATAACCTTTCATAGAAGAAACTCCATGCCTTACAGGAGCAAGCAAGTCTACTTTAAATAGAAGCGTGTCCCCTGGTACGACTTTTTGTCTGAACTTAACATCATCTATTTTCATGAAATAAGTAGACCATCTTTCGGGGTCTTCCAATGTATTAAGTACAAGCAGACCTCCACATTGAGCCATTGCTTCAATCTGAAGAACTCCAGGCATCACTGGTTCCTGTGGAAAATGTCCTTGAAAGAAGGGTTCATTACTAGTTACATTCTTAACACCGACTATGCTGTTAGGGCCAAGCGCAATAACTTTATCAACAAGCTGCATCGGATAGCGATGGGGGAGCAGTTCGCGAATGCGGTTGACATCCATTAATGGAGCTTCATTGCAATTGTATATTGGTGCCTGTATCTCATGCTTACGAATTTCCTTTCTCATCAGGCGTGCAAACTTGTTATTGATTGTATGTCCAGGACGTGTTGCTATAATACGTCCTTTAATTGGTTTGCCGATAAGAGCCATATCACCAATAATATCTAATAACTTATGCCTTGTACATTCATTTTCCCACACTAAGGGCTTATGTTGGATATATCCCAATTTAGTAGCGTCAAGATGGGGAACATGTAGAAAATCTGCCAACTGGTCCAAACGTTCTTGTGTCGTCTGTCTTTCATATATCACAATGGCATTGTCCATGTCTCCTCCTTTGATAAGATTAGCCTTTAGCAGAGGTTCTATGTCCCTTACAAAAACAAATGTTCGGGCTGGAGCTATTTCTGTAGCAAAATCCTCGATTTTGTCCAATGTGGCAAATTGGCTGTTGATAAATTTAGAATCAAAAGAACACATTGCCGTAAGGCTGAACTCTTCATCGGGAAGTATAGTAATACATGAACCGCTTTCTTTGTCTTTAACTTCAATTTTATGGCGAATCGTATAGAAGTCTTTCGGTGCATTTTGCTCTACGATGCCTATTTCATGTATCTTCTCAATATACTGTGCGGCAGAACCATCAAGGATCGGAAATTCAGGACCGTTAACTTGAATAAGGCAATTGTCTATACCCAAAGCATAAAGAGCTGCAAGGCCATGTTCTACAGTTGATACCCTAACATCTCCTTTTCCCAATACTGTCCCACGTTGTGTATCAACGACGTTTTCTGCGATGGCATCTATGATAGGCTGTCCTTCCAAATCTATTCTTTGTATTTTATAGCCTGTATTCTCATTTGCCGGATTAAAAGTAATTGTCAGATTCAACCCTGTATGAAGGCCTTTACCGCATAGAGCGAAACTGCCCTTTAATGTGTTTTGTTTTGACATTTCCATAATATTATTTATATGTCTCTTTTAATTTTTCCACTTCACGTTTTAGTTCATTCAATTCTTTGTAAATCTCTGGAAGTCTGCGCATTATGGCAATAGACTTAAAGTATGCTTTTGGATCTGTCGGAGGTGTGCCGATTAGTGTTTCATTACCTTTAAGATTTCCGGGTACACCAGATTGTGCTCCAAGAAATGTTTTATCTCCTATTGTGGCATGTCCGGCTATGCCTACTTGGCCTCCAAACATACACCATTTACCAATTTTAGTACTGCCAGCAACACCTGTTTGAGCAGACATCACTGTGTTTTCTCCAACTTCAACGTTGTGGGCAATCTGAACAAGGTTGTCAAGTTTTACGCCCTTACGTATTATTGTAGTGCCCATAGTTGAGCGATCTACACATGAGTTTGCACCAATTTCCACGTTGTCTTCAATCGTAACAATGCCAATTTGCGGTATTTTATCATAACCATTTGTATTTGGAGCAAAGCCAAAGCCATCGGCACCGATGACAGTACCTGCGTGTATTGTAACATTATTGCCTAATATACAATCTTTATATATTGTAACATTCGGATATATTATACATCCTTTGCCAATTTTTACGCCGTCTTCAATGACAGCATGAGGATAAATCTGCGTGTCATTGCCAAGTTCAACATTATCGCCAATATATGCAAAGGCTCCTATGTAACAGTTCTCACCGATTTTTGCTTTTTCAGAGACAAAAGCCATAGAACTGATTCCGTTCTTTTTTGGTAAAGCTGCTTGATACATTTGCAGGAGTTTGGCAACACATTCGTATGCGTTTTTTACTCTTATCAAAGTGGTCTTTACGGGCTTTGTCAACTCAACATCTTCATTAACGAGAACAATGCTTGATTGTGTTTCGTAGATGTAATGTGTGTATTTGGGATTTGAAAGGAATGAAATGGCTCCCGGTTTTCCCTCTTCAATCTTAGCAAAGGTATTGACTTTGGCATTTTCGTCGCCTTCAACTTTGCCTTGTATAAAATTTGCTATTTGGTTTGCTGTAAATTCCATTGCAATTTAATTACATATTATCTGCAAAGATAAATAAATTTATTCAAAAACGTTGATAACACAAATAATATTTTCTGATTTTTTTTGAAAGTAATGCCATATTCAACAATTCAGATGATTCCGATATATCTTTTGTTGTATTGTCTTTAAACAATATTGTTATTTGGTCGTCATAAATGTCATACATGTCCTTTTCAACAATGTCAACACTCATAAGATAAGTTGCTTCTTCCATGCTAATGTTAAAGTGGGAGGCTATCTGTTTTTTCTTGTCTTCAATATATTCTGGTAATACAGGCTCTTTATATGTTTCAACCTTGAATATTTTGCGGTTTATTATGTCAGAAGCAAGTATTGACAGAATCTTGTCATCATTATTAATCCATACTTTAAGTGAACTTATTATGTCATTGTCGTCAAGGGTTGCGTAATGGTGCTGAGCCATTTTTTCGTTCTTAAATGTATTTGCATCTATATCGTTGTATAAAAAGTATTTTAAGCATGGAGTGGCAAAAATATCCTTGCCTTCATGGGCCAGCAGCTTTGCCCTACGCATGGCGTTTATCAATACTTTTTCACTTGAAACTGTGGTTTTGTGTAAATATACTTGCCAATACATAAGGCGTCTTGCCATAAGATAATTCTCAATCGTATAGATGCCTTTTGAATTAACGACAAGACTGTCGTCATAAACGTCGAGCATTTTAATAATTCTTGCACTACCAATATTTCCTTCTGTAACTCCAGTAAAAAAGCTGTCTCGTCTAAGATAGTCAAGCCGATTCATATCAAGTTGACTACTTATTAGCTGATGAAGAAACCTTTTCGGGTGTTTGTTCTTAAAGATTCTTAAAGCAAGATTTAATTCTCCATTCATTTCTTGATTAATGTGTTCCATCATAAGTAGCGATATGTTCTCATGACTTATTCCATTAATCAATGTATGTTCCAGTACATGTGAAAAAGGTCCGTGTCCTATATCATGCATCAATATGGCCGCTTCAACAGCTTCTGCTTCGCTGTCAAAGATGTATATTCCTTTTTGGGTAAGTGCTGTTATGGCTTCACTCATTAAATGAAACGCACCTATTGAATGTTGGAATCGTGTGTGTTGGGCTGACGGATATACCATAGAGGTCAATCCTAACTGTTTTATTCTTGTAAGCCTTTGCATGAGCGGGTGCTCAACAATGTTAAGTAATAATCCGCGTGGAATCGTTATGAATCCTAAGATAGGGTCATTTATAATCTTACAATCGTTCATGTTTTGTCTGTTATAATATAAACTTATAGACAATGAGACTTTCTGTATTTAATCATGCTTCATCTTATTTTATATTTTATAGCACAATTGAATGCAGCAGAAATCTATGTCATATATGCAAATATATAACATATTTAGTTTAAAAGCAAAAATAATGTTGATGATTAGTATGCAGGTAAAGTTAAAGTATCAGTTAAAATTATAAAAAGCAATTTACCTGAAAAATATTATTTGCTTTTTTATTTTAAAATAAAAATCAGATGTGTGTTAAATTAAGTGCTTTGATTTATAAGAAGAAGTCTCCGACAAAATAATTGTCGGAGACTTCTTCTATTTTATTTTAGCCAATTCTATTTCCATTTCTTTTTGTAAAGCGGCAGATTTTTGTGCTGCGGCTTCAGCAAAGTCATCCTCATTTGATGCATATATAATGCCTCGGCTACTGTTTACAAGCAATCCGCAATCTTTTATCATGCCATATTTGCAGACCTCTTGTAGGCTTCCGCCTTGTGCGCCAACTCCCGGTACAAGTAAGAAATGGGTTGGGGCAACTTTTCGGATATCTTGGAACATAGAACCTTGCGTTGCGCCTACAACATACATCATGTTTTGATCGTTTCCCCAATTTTGTGATTTGAGTATAACTTTTTCAAACAGCCTTTCTCCATTCTGATCTGCTGTCAGTTGAAAATCTTGTGATCCTTTATTGCTTGTTAGTGCAAGTAATATAACCCATTTGCCTTCATAGGTTAAAAAAGGAGTGACACTATCTTCACCCATATATGGAGCAACAGTCAGAGAATCTATATCATATTCTTCAAAAAAAGTCCTGGCATACATTGCAGAAGTGTTACCTATGTCACCTCGTTTTGCATCTGCAATTATGAAATGGTCGGGATAATTTTCTTTTAAATATTTTATTGTACGTTCAAATGATATCATACCCTTTACACCCATGCATTCATAAAAGGCTAAGTTTGGCTTATAGGCTACACAATATTGTGCTGTAGCATCAATTATCGCTTTATTAAAAGCATATATAGGGTCTTCTTTATCCAATAAGCACTTTGGTATCTTCTTTATGTCAGTATCAAGTCCGACGCACAAAAAAGACTTTTTATTGAATATCTGTTCAACTAATTGCTGTCTGTTCATTTCTTTAACTTTTATTACTTGTTTCTATTATTTAATGAAAAGCCGTATGTATCTATAATGCAATACTTTAATATGTAAAGTTGCAATATAATTTTATATATTGAAGTTTATAGTTCAGCCTCTTTCATACGCTCCGCATTTTCTGCAACAGTTAAGGCATCTATCATGTCTTGTATATTTCCTCCAAGAAATCCGGCCAGGTCATGCGTAGTATAGCCAATTCTGTGATCTGTAACACGGCCTTGCTGAAAATTATAAGTTCTGATTTTAGCACTGCGGTCACCTGTCGAAACCAAAGTCTTTCTGCGGCTTGCTATATCATCAATATATTTTTGATGCTCTCTGTCATATATAAAAGTGCGAAGTCTCGATAAAGCTCTTTCTTTATTTTTAGGCTGATCACGTGTTTCTGTACATTCAATAAGTATTTCCTCTACTTCTCCTGTATTAGGATTTTTCCAAGGATATCTGAGTCTTACACCCGACTCTACTTTGTTTACATTTTGTCCTCCTGCACCAGAACTTCTGAATGTATCCCATTTTATATCTCCTTCGTTGATATTCACTTCAAATTTATCAGCCTCAGGTAGTACTGCAACTGTTGCGGCACTTGTATGCATACGTCCTTGTGTTTCAGTTGCAGGAACACGTTGCACACGATGTACGCCTGATTCATATTTTAAAGTTCCATATACATTGTCGCCGCTAACGGCAAAGTCAATTTCCTTATAACCTCCAACTGCACCGTCACTCACACTTGTAACAGAAAGCGACCATCCTTTGGAATCACAGAACTTTTTATACATTTGAAACAAGTCTCCGGCAAAAAGCGCAGCTTCGTCTCCGCCGGTACCGGCACGAATTTCCATTTGGACATTTTTTGCATCCTCCGGATCCTTTGGAACCAAGGCTATCTTTATTTCTTCTTCAATTTTTGGCTGAAGTTCTTCATTAGTTTGAAGTTCTTCTCTTGCCATTTCTTTCAAGTCGGGATCACTTTCGTTTGCCAATATATCTTTAGCCTCATTAATTGAGTTCAGACATGCAATATACCGTTTACGGGCCTTCATTATTTCATCAAGATCTTTGTATTCGCGTGTAAGCCTTACATATCTTTCTTGATCAGAAATTACAGACGGGTCAGTTATTAGCGTTGCGACTTCTTCATATCTACTCTCAAGGCCTTCAAGTTTTTCTAATATACTGTTGTTTTCTGGCATAAACTTAATAGTTAAATTCTCCAAATTCAGATTTAATTGTCAAACTCTTTTCGCCAGCTTCAATATGTCCGACAATTTGAGCATCGATATTGAAACTCTTACTTATGCTAATTACTTTTTCCGCAATGTCTGGCTTTACGTATACTTCCATTCTGTGTCCCATATTGAAGACTTTGTACATTTCTTTCCAGTCAGTCTGACTCTCTTCGCGAATTATTTTAAACAGCGGTGGAACAGGAAACATGTTATCTTTAATTACTTTACAATGTTCTCCCACAAAATGTAGAACTTTTGTTTGTGCTCCGCCTGTACAATGTACCATACCATGGATTTCTGGACGCAACTCATCAAGAATACGCTTTATGACAGGTGCGTAGGTACGGGTAGGAGAGAGTACCAACATTCCTGCATTTACAGGCACATCTGCAAGTTTGTCGTCTAAATGATAATGTCCACTGTAAACCAGTTCCTCTGGTACGGCATGATCATAGCTCTCAGGATATTTTTCAGCAAGATACTTTGCAAAGACATCGTGTCTTGCACTAGTCAGTCCATTGCTGCCCATACCTCCGTTATAACAGCTTTCATATGTAGCTTGTCCAAATGATGCTAGTCCGACTATAACGTCTCCAGGCTGTATATTTGCATTATTGATAACATCACTGCGTTTCATTCTGCATGTGACGGTAGAGTCAACGATAATGGTTCTGACAAGGTCGCCAACGTCTGCTGTTTCTCCACCTGTAGCATAAATACCGATACCCATATCGCGCATACTTGCCAGAAGTTCGTCCGTACCATTTATAATGGCTGAAATAACCTCACCAGGCACTAGCATTTTATTTCGGCCGATTGTGCTGGAAACAAGAATATTGTCAACGGCACCGACGCATAGCAGATCATCTGTATTCATTATAAGTGCGTCTTGGGCTATACCTTTCCATACACTCAAGTCGCCGGTTTCTTTCCAATACATGTAAGCCAAGGATGACTTTGTACCGGCACCATCAGCATGCATAATATTGCAATATTCAGGGTCACCTCCAAGAATATCAGGTATTATTTTGCAAAAAGCTTGTGGAAATATACCTTTGTCTATGTTCTTTATAGCGTTGTGTACATCTTCCTTTGCGGCAGAGACACCACGCATCATGTAGCGGTTGTGTAAATCCATGTTAAATATTTTTTTATATGTATATGGAACTAAAATTATATTTATTCTTTATTGTGCCAAAACTCCCAACTTGCAAAAGCCTGTAATAAAAGCATCTCTAAACCATTCTTCACAGTAGCACCTTGTTGGGCACCTTTTTTCATGAATAAAGTTTCATCAGGATTATACAACAAGTCATAAAGAATATTTTTGCTTGTTATAGCTTCATATGGTAATTGCGGGCATTCGTCAATATGAGGATACATGCCACATGGGGTGCAGTTTACGATAACATTATACTCTTGAATTATATCAGGAGTTATTTGTGAATATTGTATCGTACCAGGGCGTTCAAATCTACTGACAAATACTGTTTCTAAACCAAGAGACTTAAGTCCAAAATTTATGGCTTTTGATGCTCCACCAGTACCTAATATCAATGCTTTTTTATGAAATCTTTCCAATAAAGGTTCTATACTTTTTGTAAAACCTATAACATCGCTATTAAAACCTTTGAGGTAAGTATTGTTACCTTTATGGTCAACTCTTATAACGTTAACTGCACCTATAGCTCTGGCCTCCGGACTTATAGAGTCAAGATAGCTGATAACCTTTTCTTTATATGGTATAGTTACATTAAGACCTTTTAGTTCCGGATTAGAAGCCAAAATCTCTGGAAGTGAATCAAGAGTCGGTATCTCAAAATTGATATATTCAGCGTCTATTTTTTCATTTTCAAATTTTTCATTAAAATAGCTTTTAGAAAATGAATGGCCTAACGGGTAACCTATTAATCCGTATTTATCCATAACCTAATATTTTATTTAGTTGCAAAATAACAAGTACAAATGCCGAAAGTTAAGCGCTTGAATGTAGCTTCTGCAAATCCGGCTTTTTTCAGGATGCCTACCATCACTTCACCTTGTGGAAATGCTTCTATTGTAGTTGTAAGATAGCGATACGCATTTTTGTCTTTAGACACAATCTTACCATAAAGAGGAAGTATTGAATGAGAATATATCCAAAATAATTGTTTCATTGGAAAACCTACAGGCTGGCTAAGTTCTAATATGCTTACATGGCCACCTCTCTTCAATACTCTGCACATTTCCTTCAAACTTGCGTCAAGATTTTGAAAGTTCCTTATTCCGAATGCTGTAATTATGGCATCGAAGGTATTATCGGCATATGAAAGATTCTCGCAGTCTTCCTTTTCAAAGCTAATAACGTTGCTTAGTCCTTCCTTTTCAACCTTTTCTTGACCTATGCGCATCATACCTTCTGATATATCAATACCTATAACCTTCTCCGGTGAAAGTTCTTTTGCTGATTTTATTGCAAAGTCACCTGTTCCGGTGGCAACATCCAATATTTTAACAGGTTCAAAGGGCCTTAGCTGTTTTATTGCAGTGTTTCTCCAAATGTAGTCAATGCCTAGTGACAGCCTGTGATTCAGCAAGTCGTAAGAATGCGCTATTGTGTCGAACATCGTTTCAACTTGCTTGCTCTTTTCCTCTCCGTTATTATAAGGTGTTATTTTTTCCTGTTTGTAGGTCATTTTGATATCTATTTATAAGAAGGCATGATGCTATAGCTTATATGTATTAAAACTATCTGTTCTTAAGATAATTTTTTACATTATTTTCAATTCTTGCTGCGATGTCGCCATCTTCTGCAGCTTTATCAAACTTATCGCCTGTGATGTGTTCAAACAATTCAATATATCGTTCGCTGACGCTTTCTGCATATTCATCTGTTATTTCCGGCATTGTTTGTCCGGGCTCGTTCATGAAATTGTGTTCAATAAGCCACTGACGTACAAACTCTTTAGACAGCTGACGCTGCGGTTCACCTTTGGCAAACTTCTCTTCATAACCGTCAGCGTAGAAATAGCGGCTACTGTCAGGAGTATGAACTTCATCGATAAGATAAACTTTTCCGTCTCTTTTACCAAACTCGTATTTTGTATCAACGAGGATAAGTCCATGTTTTGCGGCGATTTCCTGGCCACGTGCAAAGATTTTACGGGTATAGTCTTCCATTATTTCATAATCTTCTTTGCTTACGATGCCTTGAGCAATTATTTCTTCTTTTGAAATATTCATGTCATGTCCTTCATCGGCCTTGGTTGTCGGTGTTATTATAGGTTCCGGGAAACGCTGATTTTCCTTCATGCCGTCAGGTAGTTTTACACCACAAATTTCGCGACATCCTTTCTGATATTCACGCCATGCTGAACCTGTCAGGATAGAGCGTATAATCATTTCAACACGGAAGCCTTCGCATTTCAGACCAACTGTGACCATTGGATCTGGTGTTGCTAGTTTCCAGTTTGGGCAAATGTCTTTTGTCTGATCTAAAAATTTTGATGCGATTTGGTTAAGAACCTGACCTTTAAAAGGTATTCCTTTAGGCAGAATAACATCAAACGCAGATATTCTGTCAGTTGCAATCATTACGATAATATCATCGTTAATGTTGTAAACATCGCGTACTTTACCATGATATACGCTTTTCTGTCCATCAAAATGGAAATCTGTTCTTGTAAGTGCTTTCATTTTTGTTGATTTATTGTAAAACCTTTTACTTGTTCCTTGATTCTTTTTCTCTTTCATATGCATTGACTATTCGTGTGACAAGTTTATGTCTTACGATGTCTTTCTCGTCCATATTTATGAAAGAAATGCCCTCAATACCATTTAGCACCCGTATGGCCTCACGGAGTCCGCTAGTAGTTCCATGTGGCAAGTCAACCTGAGTCAGGTCGCCTGTTATAATCATCTTGGCATTCCATCCAAGACGCGTCAGAAACATACGTATTTGTGCAGATGTAGTGTTTTGTGCTTCATCAAGTATTATTACGGCATCGCTCAGAGTACGTCCGCGCATAAAAGCCAGCGGAGCTATTTGTATGACATGCTTTTCTATCATATCCTGCAACTTTACTGCTGGTATCATGTCTTCTAGTGCATCATACAGCGGCTGGAGATACGGATCTATTTTGTCTTTCATATCTCCTGGAAGAAATCCTAGCTTTTCACCAGCTTCCACAGCGGGCCGGCTTAATATTATTTTCTTTGTTGCCTTTTCTTTTAAAGCTTTTACGGCCAATGCTATGCTCAAATAGGTTTTCCCGGTGCCTGCAGGCCCGACGGCGAATATCATATCGCTCTTATCGTATGCATCAATGAGCTTCTGTTGGTTTGCGCTTCTGCTCTTTATGGGCTTTCCTGAGATGTTGTATACTACGACATCTTTTGAATTGTCGTCTTTTTCTTTTTTCCCCTTTATTATATTAATTAAATCATCTTCATTAATCGAGTTGTATTTTAAAACATGTTTGCGTATTTTCTCTATACTTTCTTCAAAATTCGCCATCTGTTCTTCATCACCTAATACACGCAGGACATTGTCACGTGCAACTATTCGTAACTTAGGATATAGTGCTTTGACTATCTGCAGATGCGTATTGTTGGCCCCGTATAATATAACTGGGTCAATATCTTCAAGTACAATGTGCTTCTCGATCAATTTTGTTTGTATTTAATATTATTGTGCAAAATTACAGAAACTTTTTCAATATTTCGCCGTTTTTTCTATCTTTTTTATGCCAAGTCATGAATGCCGGTATCCGATAGGCGGTAAACGACATATTATTTACAATACTTCTGCTTTCTATATTGTTACAAATAGAATTTGAATATGGTTCTAACTTGTATGACAATGCAGCATAGCATATGTTATTTTTTCTGTTTCATAATAGAACAAAAAACTTATTTATTTTGTATTTACACATACTTGCATTATCTTTGCATGCGTTTTAATTATTAGAGATTTATGTATATTATAAAACAATTTAGAAGGCGTGTCGTGTTGGCAGGCTTCTGTATTACATTATATTGTGGTTCTGTTAATGCCGGAGACAACAATTTTACTTTTAAATTTGCCACTAAGGCACAAGCTGACAATATTCTGGCTGTTACTGACAAATATATTGAACGTCTCAGTAAATTCGACCTTGAAGCCAGGGTCGGCGAGAAAAATGCCACACGCGAAGATTTGCTCTACAAGATTAAATCAGTTACAAGAAACTTCACTGAAGAAGAAAAGGATTCTGTAGCAAAGGCATTTGGTATATTGGACTGTGATATTCAAGATAAAAAACTTAAGTTGCCAATACCAAAAGAATTGTTACTGATAAAAACAACTATGGAGGAAGAAGGGGGAGCGGCTGCTTATACACGTGGTGATGTAATTTGTATTGGAGAGGGATTCTTGAAAAAGACAGACACTAAGAGACTTGCTAAATTGTTAGCACACGAACTGTTTCATGTTTTGACACGCGACAATAAGGATTTCAGAAAATCAATGTATGAAATTATTGGCTTTAGTATATTGGATAAAGAAATCGTATTTGCTGACGATATTAACAGCAGATTTATCTCCAACCCTGATGTTAACAGTTATGATAGTTACGCAACATTTAAAGTTAAGGGTAAGGACGTGCCTTGTACGATGATGATTTATTCTGACAGAGATTATGCAGGAGGTTCTTTTTTTGATTATGTTCACATAGGGCTGATTCCTCTTGACAAGTCTTTCAAACCAATAGTAAGCGGTAATAATACTATTATTTTTGATTTGGACGATGCAGAAGATTTTTATAGTAAAGTAGGTAAGAATACAGGGTATGTTATAAATCCGGAAGAGTGTTTGGCTGATAATTTTTCGATGGCTATTTGTGGCACATCAAAGCAATTGCCTAACCAGGAAATCATAGATAATATAATAACTGTAATTCGTAATAAGTGCGTAAATTAAAATTTACTCGTAATTAATTATCCGAAAATAACATTTATTGTTATATTTGTGATAAGGCTGACATATATTGCAGTTATCAATTATGAATATATGAATAAAAATATATTGTAAGAATATTTCAATCTATTATGAAAATTACAAAAAACAGATATTTGCTCGGATTTGTTATTGTAGTTGTTGTTTTGGCTATAATCCGTCTTGTTTTCCCATCTATTGCAAAAGACAAAATTGTCGATAATGCTGTTAAAGAACAAGCGTCTGTTGATGAAGCTAATACAGATTCTATAATTTCACAAGGAGATTCTACTGAAAAAGAGCATGCTACGTTATCTGTATTCCGTACAACAAATTTCTATAATAATGACGGTAGTATAATAAAAAATCGTATTAATAGTGTTCCTGGATTCAGCAAGACGTTTCCAGATAATAATGACATTCAGTTGATTGCCGCAAATCAGCATGGGGTAAAACCTGTTGCGGATAGGGAAGATGCAGAAAACAGAAAGAAAGAACTTGTGTTTATTGGTGCTAATCCATATTATTTCATTGATCCGTTACACAACAGCATTCCTTATTTGGTACCACGTGCTGCTGTATTGCTTAATGATATAGGCCGGGCATATTATGACAGTCTGCGTATAAAGAATATCCCATTACACCAGATTATTGTAACAAGTGTGCTACGTTCACGTGAAGATGTGAGGAAACTTAGAGGACACAATGGAAATGCCACCGAAAATTCATGTCATCTTTATGGAACTACATTTGATGTTTGTTACAACAGATATAAGACGGTGGACAAAATAGACGGAAGTAAAGGGCGGACTGTGCGCAACGATACACTTAAATGGGTTTTGAGCGAAGTACTGCGTGACATGCGTGAGAATAATCGATGTTATATTAAATATGAAGTACATCAGGGGTGTTTTCATATAACGGTAAGATAAATTAATTTTATATTGAACTTTTATGTAAAAAGCACTTACTTTAGTGACAAAACTCGGCTGTTTCGGACATGAAAACAGTCGAGTTTTGAATAAAAAGTGGCTGAGTTGTTATAATAGAGGCAGACCTTGTTATATTAATATAGAAAAATATGTCGACACTGTCCAAAATTTTGTGTAAATGTAAACAGAATTCAGTTGTAAGTTACTTCTTATATCTGGATTCTGTTATCAAACAGAAGTATAAATTGATTCATAATCAATCCCCAGTTATGAATAGGCTGTGTCCATTTCTTCTCAATCTCCATGATTGAAAGAAAGACGGTCTTTTTTACGGCATCATCTGACGGGAAAGAAAGCTTTGATTTTGTATACTTTCTGATTTTCCCGTTCAGGTTCTCAATAAGATTTGTGGTATATATTATTTTTCTGATCTCCAGCGGAAACTGGAAGAAAACAGTCAGATCATCCCAGTTGTTTCTCCAGGAACGTATGGCATATGGATACTTTCCTCCCCATTTCTTTTCCAGATTGTCAAGTTCCGTGGCTGCAACCTCTTTGTTGGGTGCATTATAGATATTCTTCATATCCGCCGTAAACTCTT
>ENA-UONW01000581-UONW01000581.1-human-gut-metagenome-genome-assembly--contig:-CS52-NODE-581-length-53199-cov-7.316386_pt1 | contig 53199 bp, 52 predicted proteins | sample MGYA00242463_ERZ724010 | MGnify/ENA metagenome assembly ERZ724010 | reverse complement strand
GTGCGTAGTCGGTATGGAGGCGGCAGGGTGATCTTCTGTGAGAAAATGTTGCTCGTGGGAGCCGGAGGGCCGGTCTCCCTCCGGACCTCTTCGCCCGTGAGAAGTCTGAGCCGGGTTGATACTGATCCGCACGCGGCCCTGCGGGCCTTACTTGTCGGGCTTCGCCCGCCAACTCCTCAATCGCCGGAGCGGCTCCGCTCGACTCCGTTCGACTGCGTCGCAATCGCTCCTTGCTGCTTTGCGGAACGCAAAGCAGTTCTCTCACATGCGCTCGCGGCGCTGACCGCGCTTTACGGTGCGCAGTCAAAGCCGTAGAGACGTACTTCGCGGCGCTGACCGCGCTTTAGGGCCTCGGAGAACAAGCCGCAGGATGCGCTCGCGGCGCTGACCGCGCTTTAGGGCCTCGGAGAACAAGCCGTGGGAAGTGCTCGCGGCGCTGACCGCGCTTGTGTGGACAAAAAAAACTCCCCCGGAATTCAGTTTCCTGTTCCGGAGGAGTATTTTGATTTTTCGTTGTGCGGTTACTCTTTCCCGCAGCACTTCTTGTATTTCTTGCCGCTGCCGCAGGGACAGGGATCATTGCGGCCGACTTTCGGGAATTCACGGTGGAAGGTTACCTGTACCTCCGGTTCCTGTGAAGCTTCGGCCGGCGCTTCCTCCACTACCGTTCCGGAGAGGACCGCGTTGCCGGGAAGTTCTGGCGCTTCGGCCGGGCCGCCGCCGAACTGCCCGAAGGTCTGGTGGATCAGCTCCTGCGGCATGGTCGCGAGCAGCTCTTCCAGCGAGAGCAGCCGGGTCACGGTGACCCGGAAGAGATTGCCGGCGACATCGTGGTAGATTTGATCCATCAGCGACTTGAAGATCTTGTACGCTTCGTGCTTGTATTCGACCAGCGGATCCTTCTGCGCGTAAACCCGCAGCGACATGCTCGAACGGAGGTTATCCATGGCGTAGAGATGCTCCTGCCAGAGCCGGTCGATCGCTTCGAGCACCGTGTGGCGCTCAAGATACTGTACCTGATCCTCCGGCAGTCCGGCATTCCGGTCGCCGTAGGCGTTTTCAATCCGTTCGACGATCTGAAGCGTCAGCGCATCAGGATCTACCAGCCGTCCGTCCTGAAGTCCTGCGGTGAGCTCCTCCGCCTTGAATTCGAGCGGGAAGGTCAGATTGAGGTAGGCGACCAGTTTTCCCGCGTTGAATCCGTCCTTCTCGCTGCCCCGGCGGGATTCATCCGGCGCCGCGGCGTTGTTGACCTCGGACTCCACCACCTGCTCGATGATGCCGAAGAGCACGTCATGCGGATTCTCCGACAGCAGCGCCTCCTTGCGAAGCCCGTAGATGATCTCGCGCTGTTTGTTCATCACGTCGTCGAAGTCAAGCGTGCGTTTGCGGATGGCGAAGTGATGCTGCTCCACCCGGCGCTGCGCGGTTTCGATCGACTTGTTGAGCCACGGATGCTGGAGTTCATCCCCCTCCTCCAGCCCGAACCGTTCGAAGATCTTGACGATCCGGTCAGAGCCGAAAAGGCGCATCAGGTTGTCTTCCAGCGAAACATAGAACTTCGAGGAGCCCGGGTCCCCCTGGCGGGAACAGCGGCCGCGAAGCTGGCGGTCGATGCGGCGCGAGTCGTGGCGCGAACTGCCGATCACGTGAAGACCGCCCAGTTCCGCGACGCCCGGCGCGAGCTTGATGTCGGTGCCGCGTCCGGCCATGTTGGTGGCGACGGTCACGGCGCCGGGCTGACCGGCGCGGGCGACGATTTCCGCTTCGTGCTGGTGGTTCTTCGCGTTGAGCACGTTGTGCGGAATGTGCCGCAGCTTGAGCATGCGGGAGAGAATCTCGGAATCTTCCACCGAAATCGTTCCGAGCAGAACCGGCTGCCCCTTCTTGTGGCGCTCCTCCACATCCTTGAGAATCGCGTTGAACTTCTCGCGCTTGGTTTTGAAGATCGAATCGTTCTCGTCCTTGCGGATGCAGGGGCGGTTGGTCGGGATGACCGTAACGTCAAGCTTGTAGATCTGATGAAACTCCGCCGCTTCGGTTTCGGCAGTTCCGGTCATGCCCGCGAGCTTTTCGTACATGCGGAAGTAGTTCTGGATGGTGATGGTCGCCATCGTCTGCGTTTCCTGCTCGATCTCGACGTTCTCCTTGGCTTCGAGCGCCTGATGGAGCCCGTCGGAGAAGCGACGCCCCGGCATCAGACGGCCGGTGTGCTCGTCGACGATCATGACCTTGCCGTCCTGCACGACGTAATTGACGTCCTTTTCAAAGAGGCAGTAGGCCTTGAGCAGCTGCGAGAGATCGTGAAGTCGTTCGCTCTTGTCGGCGAATTCCGCCTGGAAGGCGTTGCGTTTTTCCGTCTTTTCTTCCGGCGAGAGAGCATCGTCGCTGTCGATCGCATTGATGGTGCCGAGCAGGTCCGGCATGATGAAGGCGTCCGGATCGGAGGGCGACAGCGTCTTGCGGCCGCGCTCGGTCAAGTCCGCTTCGTGAGTCTTCTCGTCGATCGAGAAGTAGAGCGCTTCCTGCACCTCCTGCAGCATGCCGCGGTTGGCGTCGCTGCGGACCCGCAGTTCGAGTTTCTCCAGCTCCTTGACGATCTCACCGTCTTCAAGCACGTGAAGCAGCTGCTTGTGAGTCGGCAGACCGAGTTTGACCTGGAGGAGTTTCAGCATCGCCTCTTCACGTTTTTCCGAAGAGATGTTCTCCTCGGCGAGCGCGGCGCGCGCTTCGCGCACCAGCCGCGAGCAGAGCAGATTCTGCTTGTTGTAGAGATCCGCCACCAGCGGCTGAAGTTTGTCGAACTGATGTGTCGACATCGGCACCGGACCGGAGATGATCAGCGGCGTCCGGGCTTCGTCGATCAGAATGCTGTCGATTTCGTCGATGATCGCGTAGTAGTGATCGCGCTGCACCAGCTGGGAGGCCTCGTTCGCCATGCCCATGTCGCGCAGGTAGTCGAAACCGAATTCGCTGTTCGTACCGTAGGTGATGTCGCAGGCGTACTGTTCACGGCGGACGTGCGGCGGCTGCTGGTTCTGGAGACAGCCGACGGTCAGCCCGAGGAAGGTGTAGATCGTGCCCATCCAGGTGGAGTCGCGCAGCGCGAGGTAGTCGTTGACCGTGACCAGCTGGCAGTTGCGCCCGGTGAGGGCGTTGAGGTAGAGCGGCATGGTCGCGACGAGGGTTTTCCCTTCGCCGGTGGCCATTTCCGCGATGCCGCCGCGGTGGAGTGCAATGCCGCCCATGAGCTGGACGTCGAAGGGAACCATATCCCAGACCTGTTTTTGCCCGCACACTTCGACCTCGCGGCCGACCATGCGGCGACAGGCATTTTTCACGACGGCAAAGGCTTCGCAGAGGAGGTCATCGAGGGTTTCGCCGTTGGCGAGGCGCTGTTTGAATTCCGGAGTCTTGGCCTGGAGCTCCTCATCGGAGAGCTTCTGATACTCCTCCTCCAGCTGGTTGATCCGGCGAACCAGCGGAAGCATCTTCTTGAGATCGCGCTGCGATTTGGTGCCGAAAACGGCTTTCAGAATTTGATTCAGCATCTTATTTCGACCCCGGGCGATCGACCGGCTGCCCCGCTTTGCAGAGAGGACACTCTTCCGGCTGGAAGGTCGGCAACGACAGTTTGAGGGCGCTCTTGAACGGAACATCGAACTTCGCATCGCCTCCGGAACGGTCGACGATTACCGCGATTCCGACGATGTCCGCGCCGAAGCTGCGGGCGAGATCGATGGTCTGCTGGACGCGGCCGCCCTTGGTGACGACATCCTCAGCGACGAGGATCCGCTCGCCGGGCCGGATGGTGAAACCGCGCTTGAGGACGAGTTTCCCATCCTCCTTGTCGGCGAAGATGGCGCGGCAGCCGAGGGCGCGGGCCACCTCCTGACCGACGATCAGTCCGCCGACGGCGGGACTGATCACCGCGTCGATCTTTTCTCCGCGGAACTGGTCGGCGAGGAAGCGGCAGACCGTCTCCGCCTTGTCGGGGTACTGGAGCAGCAGCGCCGCCTGAAAGAAACGGTTGCTGTGCAGGCCGCTGCGGAGCTGGAAGTGGCCGGTGAGCAAGGCGCCGGACTCTTCCAGAATTCTGATGATTTCCTGTTCTGTCATAATCGTTCTCCTGTATATCATTGTGATTGATACCGTCCGTTATCCCCCCCCCGGGAAATTCCCCCTCCCGAAAACGACACCGGCACCCGCCTGCCTCCGGGAAAAATGCCCCGTTCGGACCGGCCGGCGCCTGTCGACGCATCCACCGTTTTTCTGAATGCCGGCGTTCAGCGGAACGTATCCGGCGAAGAGGGCTCCACCCAGAGGTGGAAATCGACCTTGCGGTCACCGACTTCGAGCGTGATGAGGGTATTCAGTCGCGTCAGCAGAAGCGCGTATGGTATCTTTACCTCTCCGCCGGCGACATTGACCGAGACGTTGCTGTCGCCGAGGATGTCTTCGGCATGGCGGATGGCAACGATGAGTTCGAGCATCCGGCCGAGTTTGTCCTTCAGGGCCGCATCGAGGGCGTAAGGCCGGTGGCACTTCGGGCAGACCGCCTGAAAATCGCGTCCGGCGATGTCGGCGAGGTTGAATTTGACCACACCGTCGCACTCCGGATCAAAACAGTGGAAATCGATCTGCGCCTTGGCGCCGAGTTCGCTGGTTGAACTGCTCATGACTGGTTCCCCTCCTGCCGCCGGTCAGGCGTCTTCCCGTTTGATGATGTCGAGGATCTGAGCGGGCGCCGAGACATTGGCGATCAGCTCTTCGATCAGGGCCGGATTGCGGAGGCGGCGCGAAATGCTCGAGAGCAGCTGGAGGTAGGCCTCCTGATTTTCGTCAGGGGCGACGGTGAAGACGATCACCCGGACCGGCTGATCGTCCTGCCCCTGATAGTCTTCAATCGGATTTTCGCAGACGCCGATGATGACGTAGGGGTGGTTGATGTCGTTGACGCGGATATGAGGCAGGGCAAGCATGCCGCCGACGCCGGTGGTCATCATCTGCTCCCGTTTCCAGGTCAGCCGGAAGATGACGTCGCGGCTCAGTTTCGTGAGATCCGCGGCCCGGGTGATGAGCTGGTCCATGACCTCGAGTTTGTTCCGGCCGTCGAGCGCCATCACGGAATCCTTGGTCACGTACTGGGTAAAATCATACTTCATTTTTTTATTTCTCCGTCTACGGTTTTCCGGTCACCTGAACCTGTGCTGCGGGAGGACCGGAAAACGGTCCTGTTCAGAAAGACACAGCAATTTCCAATAAAATATCGCGCCACTTTGTTTTTTTCAACACTTTAACGAAAAAAATCTGGTGGAAACGGCTCTTTTTCCGGTCCTGTGGCGAAAAAAAGGCCGCAAAAAAGTTTTTTCCCGGGAACCGGACGCTTCCGCCGTCCTCCTCCGCCGGGCGGTGCCGGTCGGAAAAAGCGGGCAAATCCCGACGCATTCTCTTGACAAAAGGGTTCGGCACGTTTATTTTAATTAGATCGTCAAATAGGTCGATACATCAAACAACAGGGAGACGGGTCAGGGTAAATGAAATATCTTGAACTGACGATCGGCGCCGTGCTGGTCTACAATTTCGTCCTGTCGAGGTTTCTGGGCATCTGTCCGTTCCTCGGCGTTTCGAAACGGCTGGGGACGGCGATGGGCATGTCCGGAGCGGTGATCTTCGTGATGACGCTGGCGTCCTTCATCACCTCGGTGGTATTCCGCCATCTGCTCCACTTCAGTTTCGGAGGTTCCGTGATCGATCTCGGATTTCTCCAGGTGCTGCTCTTCATCCTCATCATCGCGGCGCTGGTGCAGCTGATCGAGATCATGCTGCAGAAGCTCAGCCCGGTGCTCTATCAGGCGCTGGGAATCTACCTGCCGCTCATCACCACCAACTGCGCGGTGCTCGGCGCCGCGACCATCAACGCGAACAACAACTATACGGTGCTGGAGTCCACCGTCTTCGGCTTCTTCTCCGGTATCGGCTTCGCGCTGGCGCTGCTGCTTTTCGCCAGTCTGCGCGAACGGCTGGAGCTCGCTTCGCCGCCCACCGCGTTTCAGGGGACGCCGATCGCTCTGGTGACGGCGGGAATCCTCGCGATGGCGTTCGTCGGTTTTTCCGGGCTTTGCTGATCCAGGGGAGGGGAGTTTGTTATGATGACTTTGGTGACGGCAATCGTGCTGATGGCGGTGCTCGGGCTGGCGCTCGGCATCGTGATCGGCTGGTTTGCAAAACTGTTCCGGGTGGAATCCGACGCCCGGGTGGAACTGGTGACCGAGCTGCTGCCCGGCGCCAACTGCGGCGGCTGCGGCAAGGCGGGGTGTTCCGATTTCGCCAAATCGGTGGTCGCGGGGGAGAATCCTCCCTCGAAGTGTCCGGTTTCCAGCAAGGAGCAGGTGACCGCGATCGCGATGGCGCTCGGCATCGACGCCGGGGAATCCTTCCAGCAGCGGGCGGTGGTCTGCTGCGGCGGCGACATGGAGCAGACGGTCCGGCTGGCCAACTACAACGGCGTGCTCGACTGCGTTTCCGCTTCGCTGGTGGCGGGCGGGCCGAAAGGGTGCGAATACGGCTGCCTCGGCATGGGAACCTGCGCGCGGAAGTGTCCCTTCGGCGCGATTGAGATCATCAACAACCTCGCGGTGGTCCACCGCGAGCTCTGCGTCGGCTGCGGAAACTGCGTCGCGGCCTGTCCGCGCGGCGTGATCAAACTCGTTCCCGCCGATGCGGAGGTGCACGTCTACTGCAACTCCCCGCTCAAGGGACCGGCCAAGAAACAGATCTGCAAGGTGCCCTGCCTCGGCTGCCGCAAGTGCGCCCGCTACGCGCCGGAGAAATTCACGGTCAACGGCTTCCGCGCGGAGGTCAACTACGGCGCCCGGCCGCTGCCGGATGCGGCGGATGTTCAGGCGATCGGCTGCCCCACCGGCTGTCTGCTGACCGTCGAGGAGCACCTCAAGATCGAACAGAACGAGCCTGACTGGAGTCCTGCAAAATGAATAAGAGTTCAAGAGAAGTTCTGACCTTTGAAGGGGGGATTCATCCCTCCGGCGACGGCAAGGCGCTGAGCAGCGGTTCGCCGATCGCTGCCGCGCCGCTGCTGGCGAAATATCAGGTCGTCATTTCCGAAAACGCCGGCAAGCCGCCGAAACCGGTGGTCAAGGCGGGCGATCTGGTGAAGAAATACCAGCTGATCGCCGCGGCCGACGGTTTCGTCTCGGCCAATCTGCACGCGCCGACCAGCGGCAAGGTGACCGGTATCATTGAGGTGCCCGGTTCGATGGGCGTCCCGGTTCCGGCGATCGAGATCGAAGCCGACGGGCAGGACGAGGCGGGCGAAACGCTCCCGCCGATCGACTGGCGGAACGCGGCTCCGGCCGATCTGGTGGCCCGCATCGCCGCGGCCGGCCTGGTCGGCATGGGCGGCGCGGCGTTCCCGACCCATGTGAAACTCTCGCCGCCGCCGGAGAAGAAGATCGATACATTGATCTTCAACGGCGCCGAGTGCGAACCCTACCTCACCGCCGACCACCGGCTGATGCTCGAAGCGCCGGAGCAGGTGCTCGAAGGCGCCGCGATCTCCGGCCGCATCCTCGGCGTCTCCAATATCTATATCGGAATCGAGGAGAACAAGGCGGACGCGATCGAGATCCTCGGCCGCCGCGCCAGTGAGTTCGGCGTCAAGATCGCCGTGCTCAAGGTGCAGTATCCGCAGGGCTCCGAAAAGCAGCTGATCATGGCGATCACCGGCCGGAAGGTTCCCGCCGGCGGGCTGCCGATGGATGCCGGCTGCGTGGTGCAGAACGTCGGCACCGCCGCGGCGACAGCCGACGCGGTGGTCCGGGGGCTGCCGCTGGTGGAACGGGTGGTCACCGTCACCGGCGAAGTGGTGAAGAATCCGGGGAACTGGCGTCTCCGCATCGGCACGCCGGTGATCCGGGCGATCGAATTCGCCGGAGGCGTCACCGAGGAGCCCGGCAAATTGATCCTCGGCGGACCGATGATGGGATTCGCCCAGAAGTCGTTCGATGTGCCGGTCTGCAAGAACACCTCCGGAATTCTGCTGCTTCCGGTGAGCGAGGCGCTCAATTACGATCCGGTCGGCTGCATCCGCTGCGGCCGCTGCGTCCAGGGGTGTCCGATGCACCTGACCCCCTGTCTGCTGGCGAGCGCGATCGAGGGGGAACGCTTCGATCTTGCCGCTCAGAATCATGTGATGGACTGCCTGGAGTGCGGTTCCTGCGCCTACGTCTGCCCGGCTCACCGGCCGCTGGTTCAGCATATGCGCCGCGCCAAGGCCGAAATCCGCAAGCGCAAGAAATAACCACTTCGAAAGGTTTTCCATAGATCATGAGCGAAAACGAAACCAACCGTGATGTGATGCTCCCGACCGGGTCGAAATTGGTCCTGAGCTCCTCTCCTCACCTGCATGGCGCCGAGAACGTGCGCCGGATCATGTACCGGGTGGTGCTGGCGCTGCTGCCGGCGGCCGCCGCGGGGGTCTGGTTCTTCGGGCTTCAGGCGCTGTGCGTCATTCTGGCGACGATGATCTTCTGCGTCGGCGCCGAAGCGCTCTGGTGCAAGCTGGCCGGGAAACCGGTCGTCGGCACCATCTCCGACTGCAGCGCGGCGCTGACCGGACTCCTGCTCGCGCTGAACCTGCCGCCGGGGACGCCGTTGTGGGCGTGCCTGGTCGGCGCGCTGCTGGCGATCTGGCTGGGCAAGCAGGTGTTCGGCGGACTGGGCAACAATCCCTTCAACCCGGCGCTGGTGGCGCGGGTCGGACTGCTGATCGCCATCCCCGGCATCATGACCACCTGGGCGCCGGCGACCGGCATGACCGCGCAGGGGTATCCCGAAGCGGCGGAGTTCTACAGTCCGGCTGCGCTGGCGGAGCTGGAAGCCGGCAAGCCGCTCGATTCGGTGACCTGCGCGACGCCGCTCGGCGTGGCCGGAACCACCAAAAAGATCCTCGGCCGCACGCCGGAGGCGCAGACCAACTTCTCGAAGATCGACAACGAGGCGCTGCTCTGGCGCTACTTCTGGGGCCAGAAGGGCGGCTGCATCGGGGAGACCAGCGTGATCGCCCTGCTGATCGGCGGACTGCTGCTGATCGCCTTCAACCTGATCAACTGGCGGGTGCCGGTCTGCTACATCGGCACGGTGGCGGTGATCACCGGCGTGGTGCACTGGTTTCTGCCCGGAGTGACGCCGACGCCGCTCTTCCACATCCTGACCGGCGGACTGATGCTCGGCGCCTTCTTCATGGCGACCGATATGGTGACATCGCCGATCACCGGGGCCGGCTGTGTGGTGTTTGCGGTCGGGTGCGGAGTGATCACCAGTGTGATCCGGATCTGGGGAAACTACCCGGAAGGGGTGAGCTTCTCCATTTTGTTCATGAATGCGCTCGTGCCGCTGATCGACCGCTGGTGCGGCCGGCGGCCTTTCGGCTATGTGGCGAAACGGGGGTAGAAAGATGAATCTCAAAAATACGGAAAATCTCTGGGTCCTCGGACTCTTTCTCGGAATCACCGGATTGATTTCGGCGCTTCTTCTGGCACTCTTCTCCGATCTGGTCGCTGCGCCGATTGCGGCCGCGGAGCTGCGCAATCAGAACCTGGCGCTTCAGCAGATACTGCCGCCGTTCGACAACCAGCCGACCGAGCAGACGGTGGAGCGCGACGGCGTCCTCTTCATGGGCGCTTATGAGAAGGGAAAACTGGTGGCGGTCGCCGCCGAAGCGGCCGTCCGCGGCTATGCCGGGGCGGTGCGCGGGCTGGTCGGGCTGGATCCCGACGGCAAAATCCGCGCGGTGCTGATCACCGCGCAGAACGAGACTCCCGGACTCGGCGCGAACGTCTGTCAGCGCCAGTTCCGGAAGACGATCTTCAATCTTTTCGACAAGCGTCCGGAAGGGCTGGCGCCCAATCCGGTTCTCGATCAGTTCAGCGGAAAGGTTGCGGAGAAGGGGAAACACTGGCGGGTGAAGAAGGACGGCGGCTCGATCGACTACGTCACCGGGGCGACCATCACCAGCCGCGCGGTCACCGAGCTGACTGACAAGGTGGCGCAGTGCTACCTCGCCGACGGCGCCGCGATCCGGGCGGAACTGGAAAAAGCGGGAGGGAAGGAGAAATGAGCCTGCTCAAGGATTTTACCAAGGGAATCTGGAAGGAGAACCCGGTGCTGGTTCTCCTGCTCGGCACCTGCCCGACGCTGGCGGTGACCAGCAGCGCCACCAACGGCGTCGGCATGGGAATTGCAACTACTTTCGTGCTGGCCGGGAGCAATCTGGTGATCTCCCTCATCAGCGGCATCGTGCCCAAGAAGATCCGCATTCCGGTCTACATCGTGGTGATCGCGACCTTCGTGACGATCATCGATCTTCTGATGAAGGCGTATGCGCCGCCGACGCTGTACGCGGCGCTCGGAATCTTCATCCCGCTGATCGTGGTGAACTGCATCGTGCTCGGCCGGGCAGAGGCGTTCGCGTCGAAGAACGGTCCGCTGCGGTCGATTCTGGACGGCGTCGGGATGGGGCTGGGGTTCACGCTGACGCTGACCATGCTCGGCGCGATCCGGGAGTTTCTCAGCACCGGCTCGATCTTCGAGGTGAAGATCATCACGGCGTGGACGACCGACTTCCTGCTGCCGTCGGCGGCGCCGGGCGCGTTCATCATCGTCGGTTCGATTCTGGCGCTGCGCAACTACTTCTCGCGGCGGAAGGCGATCCGGGAAGGACGGCTCTATGTGCCGCCGCAGGGGATGGACTGCAAGCATTGCCGGATCTGCACCCCGGCGGCGGACGAGGATTAAATTTCCGTGGGTGACGCGGTGTGCGACGCAGTGAAGCGCACCGCGTTCCGGCGGGAAGTTGGCAAAAAATTGTAAATGGAACTTGCAGAATTTTTTTTGAGTAATATATTATAAGTTCATGGTACAGCAATACTGCACTTCTATGGCCGAATCCTCTGGGCCTGTGGGAGTGGTGGTTCCGGGCCGGCGCGGTTAGAATAACGTGGCTGTTGCCGCGCCGAAGGGTTCGGGGCCTGTTGCTTAAGTGCCGGATCGTGGATTGAGATCGAAAAAGAAAAGAGGTTCAGAGTTTTATGGTCAGAGTCAGATTGAAGCGTACCGGAACCCGCAATGTGGCCTGTTTCCGGGTGGTGGTCATGGACAAGCGTTCCAGCCGCGACGGCAAGGCGATTGAAGAGCTGGGCTTTTATGATCCGCGCAGCAAGGAAGAGCACGTCAATCTGGAGCGGGTGGACTACTGGAAGGGCGTCGGCGCCTCCTTTTCCGAAACCGTGGAGAAGATTGTTGAACGGATTCGTTCCGGCAAGAGCCTGAAGGACTTGGTCCGTCCTGCCGTGCCGTCGAAGAAGGCGAAGGCGAAGGCCGAGGCGGAAGCCAAGGCGAAGGCGGAAGCGGAAGCGCAGGCCGCCGCGGAGGCGGAGGCGCCTGCCGCGGAAGCTGCTCCTGAGGCCTGATGCCGTCCGCCTCCGCATCGGCGGAACAGGCGGGTGGGGAATCAAGGTAAGGAAACAAGAAAATGCTGAAAGCATTGCTGAATTTTTTGACCGGCGGCTCGAAGGATGATGCGCCGGCAAAGGCGAAGAGTTCCGCTTCCGGGACCGGCAGTCTGCATGATCTGGAAGGATTTGTCGACTATGTGGTTCGTTCGCTGGTCGATTATCCCGACGAGGTGCGCATCCAGAGTGAAGAGAATGAGGAAGGGTGCTCGATCCGGATCTCCTGTCGCGGAGAGGACATTGGTAAAATCGTCGGCAAGCGCGGGAAGACCATCATGGCGATCCGGGCGCTGGTGAGCGGCGCGGCCGGAAGGCAGCGCAAGCGGGTCTCGGTCGAAGTTCTCGATTGAAACCGGAAACGAGGATGCAGATCGACATCGTAACGCTGTTTCCGGAGATGTTTCCGGGGCCGCTCGGAGAGAGCATCATCGGGCGGGCGGCGGAACGGAATCTGGCGGAGATCCGCGCTGTCGATCTGCGGAAGTATACGCACGACGCACGCGGTACGGTCGATGACAGGCCGTATGGCGGCGGCCCCGGGATGCTGATGAAGGTGGAGCCGCTGGTGGAAGCGGTCGAAGATTTGAGGCGTCCGGAGACGGTGGTGATCCTGACCAGCCCGAGAGGGGAGAGGTTCACCGAGTCGATTGCGCGCGAACTGGCGCAGCGGGAGCATCTGCTGATCGTTGCCGGTCATTACGAAGGCGTTGATGAACGGGCGATTGAATTGATTGCCGCGCGTGAGATGTCGCTGGGCGACTTTGTGCTGACCAGTGGAAATCTTGCGGCGATGGTGATGGCGGATGCGGTGATCCGGTTGCTGCCGGGGGTGCTGGGTGATGACGCGTCGAGCGTCGAGGAGTCGCACTCTGCGGGACTTCTGGAATATCCGCAGTATACGCGCCCTCCGGAGTTCCGGGGGCGGAAGGTGCCGGAGGTGTTGCTTTCCGGCGACCACGGCAGGATTGAACGGTGGAGGCGGCTCCAGGCGGAGCGGCTGACCCGGGAACGGCGGCCGGATTTGTGGGAAACGTATTTACAAACAACGGAGACGGAGTTGAAATGAACATACTCGACAAAATTCGCAAGGAACAGGTGAGAGCCGAGCGTCATGAGTTCGCAGTCGGCGACACGATCCGCATTCACGTCAAGATCGTCGAAGGCGACAATGAGCGTATCCAGCAGTTTCAGGGAACGGTGATCGCCCGCCACGGCAGCGGCATCGAGGAGACCTTCACGGTTCGCCGTGTGCAGGCCGGCCAGGGAGTCGAGCGGGTGTTCCCGATCAACAGCCCCCGGATTGAGAAGATTGAGATCGTGCGTCGCGGCGATGTCCGGCGCGCCAAGCTCTACTATCTGCGCGACAAGGTCGGCAAGGCCGCCCGCGTCAAAGAGATGCGCACGAAGTAAGAGCTTCGATCACTTCATGTCGAATCGTGTTTCGGCATTGTTATCCGAGGCGGATGAACTCCTCCGGCCAGAGCGTGAATGCTGGGCGGAGGGGTTCTGTTTTGTCGCCGGGGTGGACGAAGTCGGGCGCGGACCACTGGCTGGGCCGGTGGTGGCGGCGGCGGTGGTGTTTCCGCGCGGAGTGTCGCTGCCTGCGGTGAATGATTCGAAAAAGTTGACCGCTCCGGAGCGGGAAGAGCTGGAGCGCGCGATTCGGGCGGTGCCCGGCGTGTCGATCGGGATCGGTGAGGTTTCCGCGGCCGAGATCGACCGGCTTGACATTCTGCGGGCGACCTGGCGGGCGATGCGGCTCGCGGTCGAGCAGTTGGGAAAGGTGGATTTTATTCTGGTGGACGGGCGTCCGGTGAAGGGGCTCCCGTATCCGTCGCGGGCGATGGTCGGCGGCGACGGCCGTTCGGCGAGCATCGCGGCGGCCAGCATTGTGGCGAAGGTTTACCGGGACCGTCTGATGGAGGAGTATGAGACGCGGTATCCCGGATATGGCTTTACCGGGCACAAGGGATACGGTACCGCGGAGCATCTGGAGGCGCTGCGGCGGCTGGGGCCATGTCCGGAGCACAGGAGAAGTTTCCGGCCGGTGCGGGAGATCATCGATCCTCCGCCGGAACAGCCGGATCTGTTTGGAGCGATGGAAGATGAATGATTGGGCAGAGAGAGGATTCCCCCGCGTCACCGACGCGGGCGGGACTAGCGGCGCGAGCCGGTTTTTCGTTGCGTGAAATTGAACAGTCTGATTTGAAACACAGGTAATATCATGAACAACTATCCCTTGGAAACGATCCGGCACAGCGCTGCGCATGTGATGGCGGCCGCGGTGCAGCAGCTTTACCCCGACGCGAAATTCGACATCGGTCCGGCGACCGAGAACGGCTTCTACTACGACTTCGACATGGAGCACCGGCTGCTGCCGGAGGACCTGAAGGCGATCGAGAAGGCGATGAAGAAGCTGATCGGGCGGAAACTCCCCTTCGAATGCTTCGAGCTTTCGCGCGTCGAGGCGGAGAAGATGCTCTCCGACGCCGGGCAGAACTACAAGCTGGAGCGTCTTGCCGACATTCCGGAAGGGGCGAAGATCACCTTCTACCGGACCGGCGACTTCGTCGATCTCTGCCGCGGGCCGCACGTCGGCAACTCCGGCGACATCGGCGCGGTGAAGCTGCTGTCGATAGCGGGCTCCTACTTCCGCGGCGACGAGAAGAATAAGATGCTGCAGCGGATCTACGGCACTGCATTTGCGACCGAGGAGGAGCTGCAGGCCTATCTCAAGCAGCAGGAGGAGGCGGCCAAGCGCGACCACCGCAAGCTCGGGCAGGAGCTGGATCTCTTCAGTTTCTCCGAGAATGTCGGTCCGGGGCTGGTGCTGTGGCATCCGAAAGGGGCGTTCATCCGGAACACCTTCGAGACCTTCTGGCGGGAGGAGCACTACAAGAACGGCTATCAGCTGCTCTACACGCCGCACATCGGGCAGAGCATCCTCTGGGAGACCAGCGGCCATCTCGACTTCTACAAGGAGGGGATGTACTCGGCGATGCAGATCGACGAGAAGGACTACTACGTCAAGCCGATGAACTGTCCTTTCCACATCGAGATCTACCAGTCGCGGCTGCGCTCCTACCGGGAGCTGCCGCTGCGCTGGGCGGAACTGGGGACAGTCTACCGCTACGAGAAGTCCGGCGCGCTGCACGGACTGCTGCGGGTGCGCGGCTTTACGCAGGACGATTCGCACATCATCTGCACGCCCGAGCAGATTGAGGATGAGATCGCCGAGGTGCTCCGGTTCAGTTTGTACATCTGGAACTGCTTTGGATTCAAGGAGATTAAGCCGTACCTCTCGACCCGTCCGGCGAAGGCGGTCGGCGAGCCGGAGCGGTGGGAGAAGGCGCTCGTGTCGCTGGAAAAGGCGGTGAAGAAGCTGAACCTCGATTACGAGGTGGACGAGGGCGGCGGCGCCTTCTACGGACCGAAGATCGACCTCAAGGTGAAGGATGCGATCGGGCGCGAGTGGCAGACGGCGACGATTCAGTTCGACTTCAATCTGCCGGAGCGGTTCGACATGACCTACATCGGCGAGGACGGCAAGAAGCACCGTCCCTACATGGTGCACCGTGCGCTGATGGGGTCGCTGGAGCGTTTCTTCGGGATTCTGATCGAGCAGTACGCGGGGGCGTTCCCGCTCTGGCTGGCGCCGGAGCAGGCGCGGGTGCTGCCGGTCTCCGACAAGCAGCTGGAAGCGGCGAAGGCGCTGATGCTGGAGCTGCGCAAGCGCGGCTTCCGGGTGGAGGTCGACGAGCAGGCGGCGAGCCTGGGAGCGAAGATCAAGGATGCCCGGAAGGAGCGGATTCCGTACATGCTGGTGGTCGGCGAGCGGGAGGCGGCGGATGGAACCGCCGCGGTGCGCAACCGTCGCGAAGGGGAGCTCGGCGTCATGACGGTCGACCAACTTGCGGAAAAAATGCGTTTTGAGGTTGACAACAAGGTTGTTTGACGTTATAGTTTAGAATGTTGCAAATAAGCTCCGGACGGGGCGTCCGGAGCGGAAAATATCCTTTTTGAAGGGAGGGTGCTGTTATTGCTAAGCTGCTGAAACCGAATGATCGTACATTCACCGCTGAGCAGGTCCGCCTGATCGGAGTTGACGGCGAACAGTTGAATGTGGTTCCGTATGCCCGCGCCAGGGAGCTGGCTCATGAGGCGGGGCTGGACCTCGTGCTGGTCTCCGACCGCTCGACGCCGCCGGTGGTGCGGATCATGAACTTCGGGAAACTCCAGTATGAGCAGAAGAAAAATCTGAAGGCGCAGCGGAAGAATGCTGCGGCGCAGAAGCTCAAGGAGGTGAAGTTTCATGTCAACATCGACGACCACGATTATCAGACAAAGTTGAAGCACGCCCTTGATTTTTTGGAAAAAGGGTGTAGATTAAAGATCACTCTGGCACTTCGCGGCCGTGAAATGGCCCATCAGGATCTGGCGTTCCAGCTGATGGATCAGGTGATGGCGGCGCTGGCACCGTATGCGGATGCCGACGGGAAACCGAAGATGCTGGGGCGGAATATTTCCGTGAACTTCGCTCCCAAATAGGTTTCGGGGGCGGCTGCCGCAGCCGGTGGAGCATTGACCGGCTCGGCGGAAGAACGAAACTCCAAAGAAGGAAGTTGAACAATGCCGAAGCTGAAGACCAGAAAGTGTGCCGCGAAGCGGCTCAAAGAGATCGGGACGGGCAAGTTCCGGCACCACAAGGCGGGAGCCCGCCACCTGAAGTCGTCCAAAAACGCGAAGCGCCGTCGCCGCCTGCGTCAGGATGGAGCCGTGAAAGCGACTGAAATGCGCCGGATCAAGGCCGCGCTGCCCTACGGGCTTTAATTCTGAGACGGAGGATTCATCATGTCGAGAGTTACGTATGCCGTGCCGTCGCGGAAACGCCGCAAGCGGACTTTGGAACGTGCCAAGGGATTTTACGGGAACAGCAGCAAGAACATCCGCACCGTTTACGATGCGGTGGACAAGGCGCTGACCCACTCTTACCGTGGCCGCAAGCAGAAGAAGCAGCAGTATCGGGGGCTGTGGATCGTGCGCATCAACGCCGCCTGCCGTGCGCTGAATGTCAACTACAGCCAGTTCATGAACGGGTTGAAGAAGGCCAATATCGAGCTGAACCGCAAGGTTCTGGCCGATCTGGCGGTCAGCGAACCCGCCGAGTTCAAGGCCCTGGTGGAAAAAGTCACCCAGGCCTGAGCCTCGAATCGATCGAAGCCTGACAGCTTGAAATTGGTGACTTTTTCACCAACTTTCAAGCTGTTTTTGTTTTGATCCGGGCAGGAAGTGAGACGGGAATGAGAATTTTGGACCAGTCGAGGCGATTTAGCAGCCGCCGTTGAAGAGAGGAGAGGGTTTTCTCTTCAGCGGCGGACCGTCCGTCTTCCGGAGGCGGACCTTGTTCCGGTACATTGGGGAATCACGGCGTTTCCGCCGCACGGTGCGGGGAGCGCTTTCAGGAATCGGTGAAATATGAATGCGATCATAGAAAAAATCAATCAGGCGCTCGCCGAAGTGGAGCGGCGGGCGGGAGAGGCTGCCGATGCCGCGGCGGTCGAGCAGTTGCGGATCGACTATCTCGGGCGCAACGGACTTTTTCCGGCGCTCTCCCGGGAGATGGGGCAGGTTCCGCCGGAGGAGCGGCGTGAGACCGGCAGTGCGTTCAATTCCGGTCGCGGAAAGATTCAGGAGCTGATCGAAAATGCCGCTGCCCGGCTGAAGGCGGCCGGTTCCGGCAGTGGCGACGCGATCGACCTGACGCTGCCGGGACGGCGTTGGAAGGGAGGGCACAAGCACCCGATCACGATGCTGGCCGACGAGTGCGTGGCGGTCTTCCGCCGGATGGGGTTCATCGTCGCGGAAGGTCCGGAGATCGAAGACATCTACCACAATTTCGACGCGCTCAACACGCCGGCGGACCATCCCTCCCGCGACCCGCAGGACACCTTCTATTTTGCCGACGGGCGGATTCTTCGCACGCAGACCAGCCCGGTGCAGATCCGGGTGATGGAGTCTCATCAGCCGCCGGTGCGGATTGTCGCGCCCGGGCGGGTGTTCCGCCGCGACACGCCGGATGCGACTCACGGCATGAACTTCCATCAGATCGAAGGGCTCTATGTGGACCGCGGCGTCTCGATGGCCGACCTCAAGAGCGTGCTTCAGACCTTCGCCACCGAGATGTACGGGCCGAAGGTGAAGATCCGGCTGCGGCCGCACTTCTTCCCCTTCACCGAGCCGAGCGTGGAGTATGATTTCAGCTGCATCATGTGCGGCGGCAAGGGGTGCCCGGTGTGCAAGCACTCCGGCTGGATCGAGATCGCCGGAGCGGGCATGGTCGACCCGGCGGTGTTCGCGAACGTCGGATACGATCCGGAGAAGTGGACCGGGTTCGCGTTCGGCATGGGGATCGAGCGGCTGGCGATGCTCCGCTATCGGATTCCGGATCTTCGGCTTTTGTATGAAAACGATGTTCGCTTCCTCGAACAGTTCTGACGGAGGAAACTTTTCAAATGGATATTTCACGTAACTGGCTGACGCAGTACGTCGCGGTCGACTGCGACATTCCGACACTCTGCGACAAGCTGACGATGGCCGGCATCGAGGTGGAAGCGGTCGAGTCGGCGGGCACCGTTCCCGCCGGCGTAGTGGTCGGCCGGATTCTCGAACGCAAACCCCACCCGGATTCGGACCACATGTCGGTCTGCAAGGTGGATGTCGGGCAGGGCGAACCGCTGCAGATCGTCTGCGGCGCGCCGAACTGCGACGCGGGCAATACGGTTCCGGTGGCGATGATCGGCACGGTGTTCCACACGCCGGAAGGGGATTTCAAGATCAAGAAGTCGAAGCTGCGCGGCGTCGAATCGATGGGCATGATGTGCAGCGAGAAGGAGCTGGGGCTCTCCGACAACCACGAGGGGCTGATGATTCTCGACTCCTCGCTGAAGCTCGGAACCCCGGTGGAGAAGCTCTACCCGGGCGACACCCGGATTGAGGTGGAAGTGACGCCGAACCGCCCCGACTGGCTGTCGATGTGGGGAATTGCGCGCGACGTCTCCTGCCTCTTCGGGGTGGAGGCGAAACTGCCGGAGATCAAGGTGCCGGAGTGCAATACCCCCGCGCCGAATCTGGTGACGGTCGAAGCGCCGGATCTCTGCCCCCGTTATATCGGGCGGGTGATCCGCAACGTCAAGGTCGGCCCCAGCCCGAAGTGGATGCGCGAGCGCCTGGAGAGCGTCGGCCTGCGGTCGATCAACAACATCGTGGACGTCACCAACTTCGTGCTGATGGAGCTGGGGCAGCCTCTGCACGCCTTTGACCTGGCGAAGCTCGAAGGCGGCCGGGTGGTCGCCCGCCGGGCGAAGTCCGGCGAGAAGATCGTCACGCTGGACGGCAAGGAATTGACGCTCGAACCCCGTCACCTGGTGATCGCCGATGCGGCGAAGCCGATGGCGCTGGCCGGCGTGATGGGCGGCGAGTACTCCGGCGTGACCGACGCGACCACCGACGTGCTGATCGAAAGCGCGCTCTTCCTGCCCTCGAACATCCGGGCGACCAGCCGCGAGCTGGGGATCTCCAGCGATTCGAGCTACCGGTTCGAGCGCGGGGTGGATTTCGATATGTGTGCGGTCGCCTCCGACCGCGCGGTGCAGCTGATTCTGGAGACTGCGGGCGGCGAACTCGCTTCGGAGAAGGTGGATGTCAACAGCGGCCGTCCGGAGGAGAAGGTGATTTCCTGCCGGTTCGACCGGATCCGCGCCCTGATCGGCACGGAGGTCTCCAACGAACGGATCGTCGACATTCTGCGGCGGCTCCATTTGAAGGTGGAGGAGGTGACCGAAGCGGGATGCCGGGTGACGGCGCCGCTCTTCCGGCTCGATCTTTCGCGCGAAGCGGACCTCGCCGAAGAGGTGGCCCGGATTCACGGGCTGGACAAGATTCCGGAAATTCCGGTTGACGGCAAGCTCTGCCACTCCATCGGGGAGGACACCTACTGGAGACTGCAGGGGCTGCGCGACAAGGTGATCGAGACCGGGTTCTACGAGTGCATGCACTACAGCATGGTCAACGTCAATTCGGCGCTGGCGGACCGGCGGTTCCGGCGGGAGGACCTGATTGAGCTGTCGAATCCGCTGAGCCTGGAGCTGGCGGTGCTCCGGCCGGGGCTGCTCGGCGAGATGCTCGGCACGATCGAGCGGAACATTTCGCGCCGGAACCTCAATCTGCGGCTCTTCGAGATCGGCAAGGTGTTCTGCGGCAATCCGGAGCTCTTCCCGGAGGAGCGGTTCGAGCTGTGCATGGTGCTCACCGGGCAGCGTTCGCCGGAGCGGTACTCCGGCGAACGGAAGCTGGAATACGACTTCTACGACCTCAAGGGCGCGCTGGAGACGCTGTTTGAACTGGCGCGGGTGAAACGCTACCGGTTCGTGCCGGCGGAGGACGCCCGGTTCCGGCCCGGCCACGCCGCCGAGGTGTGGATCGAAGGGAAGAAGGCGGGCGCCTTCGGCGAACTGGCCGCCGACCTGACCCGCGGCTGGCGCACCACCTATCCGGTGTTCGCGGCGCAGCTGGAGGTGGATGTGATTCTGGCCGCCGACCACGGCACCGGGTACTATGTGCCGTTCCCGCTCTTCCCGGCGACGGAGCGCGACGTGGCGTTTGTGGCCGACGAAACACTCTCGAATGCGGACATTCTCGAATTCATCCGCAAGTGCAAGCTGCCGGATCTGGAATCGGCGCAGGTGTTCGACGTCTTCGTCGACGACAAGCTGAAGGCCGAGCACAAGAAGAGCATGGCCTACGCGCTGATCTTCCGCAACCGGGAGCGGACGCTCACCGATGCGGAGGTCAACGCCCGGTTCGAGAAACTGCGTACCCGACTGGCTTCGGAGCTCAAGGTGGAGCTTCGCTGACGGGGATCGGTCCGGCTTCCGGCGTTCGGCGCCGGGAGCCGTTTGAACATAAGAAGAGAATAGAACATTTCATATTGTCTGGAGGTTTGCGATGGCGAACAACAAAGTGGCGGGCTCCATTTACGAGGGGATGCTCGATGCCCGGGGGCTCAGGTTCGGAATCGTCTGCGCCCGGTTCAACGACTTTTTCGTGAGCAAGCTGCTCGAAGGCGCGCTGGATGCGATCGTCCGTCACGGCGGTGATGCCGAGCAGGTGAGCGTGGCCTATGTGCCCGGTTCCTATGAAATTCCCTTTGCGGTGAAACGGATGCTGCAGTCGGAGAAGAAGTTCGACGCGGTGCTCGCGCTCGGCGTGGTGATTCAGGGGGCGACGCCGCACGCCGGATACATCAACTCCGAAGTGGCGAAGTGCCTCGCCCAGCTCGGGCTGGAATCGGGCATTCCGGTCACCTACGGCATGATCACCGCGGACAATCTCGAACAGGCGATCGAACGCAGCGGCACCAAGGCGGGCAACAAGGGCGTCGATGCCGCGCTCGCGGCGATCGAAATGGCCAATCTGAACAAAGCGATCCGGTAAGGCAGGTATGTTTGACGACGAAAACAAGACGCCGGGTGGCCGGCCGCATGCGAAGCGGCTCGGGCGTGAGCTGGCGATGCAATATCTCTTCCGCTGCGACATGCGGGGGGAGCTGCCGGATGCGGCCGGATTCGATCTCTTTTTTGAAGAGGTGCGTGAGGAGCATGGGCTGCATGAGAACCGTTTCGCGCGGAAAGGGCGGGAGTACGCCGTGGAACTCTATACGACGGTGGCGGTTCACCGCGACGAGATTGACGAGACGATCCGGAAGCGCTCGGAGCATTGGGACTGGGACCGTCTTTCGCTGGTCGACCGCAACATCATGCGGATTGCGGTTGCGGAGATGCTCTATTTTGACGCGGTTCCGCCGGTGGTGAGCATCGACGAGGCGGTGGAGATCGCCCGGGATTACTCGGGCGAGACGGCCGGAAATTTCATCAACGGTGTTCTCAACGGCGTCAAAGACACCCTGAAGCGTTCGCCGCGTGGAGACAGGGCGGCGAAGGAGTGAGGTTCCTCTCATGAAATCGATCTTCTCCATTTTCAAGCGCGGTCTGGAAAAGACCGCCACCCGGGTGACGAGGAGCATTACCGGGATCTTCACCGGCATCAAGGCGCACGGCGCGGCCTCGTTTGACGAACTGGAAGCGCTGCTGATTGCGGCGGATTTCGGGGTGCCCGCTTCGCTGCGGATCGTCGGCGACATCCGCGACCGCTACGAGCGCGGCGAAATCGCCACCGATGCCGATCTGGTGCGCGTGGCGGCCGGAACGGTGCGGGAGATTCTCGGTTCGCGGAGCCGGGAGATTCGATATGCGGAACCGGGCCGTCCGACGGTGATTCTGATGGTCGGCGTCAACGGCAGCGGCAAGACCACCACCATCGGAAAACTGGCTGCACGGCTGCACGGCGAAGGGAAGAAGGTGATTCTGGCTGCCTGCGACACCTTCCGGGCCGCGGCGGTGGAACAGCTTCAGCTCTGGGGTGAGCGGACCGGCTGTCAGGTGGTTTCGGCGAAACACGGAGCGGATCCGGCGAGCGTTGCGTTCGACGCGACGCAGGCGGCGATTGCCCGCGGAGCGGACTTTCTGCTGATCGACACCGCCGGGCGGCAGCACAACCAGAAGGGATTGATGGAGGAACTGGCGAAGATCCGCCGTTCGGTGGAGAAGGTGTTTCCCGGCGCACCGCAGGAGGTGTGGCTGACTGTGGATTCCACGCTGGGAGCCAACGTGATCAACCAGGCGCGGGAGTTCACCCGGGCGGCCGGTGTGACCGGGCTGGTGCTGACCAAGCTGGACGGCACCGGCAAGGGAGGAATGGTGGTCGCGCTCCATCAGGAGTTCGAACTGCCGACCTTCTTCATCGGGCTCGGCGAACAGCCGGAGGACCTCCAGCCGTTCAGCCCGGAATATTATACGGATGCGCTCTTCGGAGAAGAGGCGCCCCGTGAACCATAACCCGGAGATGACTATGAACGAGACAGCCAGGACGGACCGGGAATTCATGCATGAGGCGCTCGCGCTCGCCCGCATGGGCTGGGGATTGACCAGCCCGAACCCGATGGTCGGCGCGGTGATCGTCCGCGACGGCGAGATCATCGGCCGCGGTTATCACTGCAAGGCGGGGGAGCCGCACGCCGAGATCAATGCGCTGCGCGACGTGGCCAAGCATGGAATCGATCCGGCGGGCAGTACGATGTATGTGACGCTTGAGCCGTGCTCGACCCACGGCCGGACCGGTCCGTGTACCGACGCGATCAGAAAAGCTGGAATCCGTCGGGTGGTGATCGGTGCGCTCGATCCGAACCCGAAGCATTCCGGCGCCGGCGTGGAGCTGCTCCGTTCCGCCGGAATCGAGGTTACGGTCGGGGTGGAACGCAATGCATGCAGCGAGATCAATCAGCCGTTTTTCCGCTGGATCACCACCGGGCGGCCGCTGGTCATTCTGAAGATGGCGATGACGCTTGACGGCAAGATCGCCACTGCGGAAGGGGAGTCCAAATGGATCACCGGCCCGGAGGCGCGGCGGCGGGTGCAGCAGCTGCGTCGGCTCGCCGACGCGGTGATGGTCGGCGGCGAGACGGTGCGGCGGGATCATCCGGCGCTGACGGTGCGCGAACCGGATTCCTGGCCCTGCCAGCCGCTGCGGCTGATCGCAAGCCGCAGCATGGACGAGGAGGAGCTTGCGGAGTATTTCCCCGACGGCAACGCGGAGCTGGTCCGGCTTGATGTGGCCGACGACTGGGGGATGCTGCTCGACCATCTGGGGTTGCGCAACATCACCTGCCTGTTGATCGAAGGGGGCGGGGAGCTTGCCGCGTCGGCGCTCAACGCCGGGGTGGTCGATTACGTGGAGTTTCACATTGCGCCGAAACTGCTCGGCGGGCGGGACAGTCGCCCGGTGCTGGGCGGGGACGATCCGGAATCGATGGCGCTCGCGCGGAAACTGCACCGGGTCAAGGTGACCCATTACGGCGAGGATATCGCCGTCTCCGGCTTTCTCAAGGAGTAGCTGCGATGTTTACGGGGCTGGTGGAATCGGTCGGCAAGCTGGTGGGACGGAGTGGAGAGCATATCCGGGTTCGTCCGGCCCGGCGTTTGGATTCTCCGCAGTTCGGTGAAAGCGTCGCGGTAAACGGCTGCTGTCTGACGCTTGAACGGGATTTCGCTGACGGCACACTGGAGTTTTTCACTCTCGCGGAGACCCTCGACCGGACCAATCTCGGCCGTCTGCCGATCGGCAGCGCGGTCAATCTGGAGCGGGCGCTCCGTCTCGGCGACCGACTGGGGGGCCATCTGGTCTCGGGGCATATCGATTGTGTCGCCCCGGTACTTTCTTTTGCGAAGTGCGCCGACGGTGATTTCGAGCTCACGGTCGAACTGCCGGAACTGCTCGCGCCCGAGGTGGTGGAGAAGGGCAGCATCGCCATCGACGGCGTTTCGCTGACCGTGGTGCGGGTGACGGAGAGTTCGTTTGCGGTACGGCTGATTCCAGTGACACGGGCCGAGACCGCGCTCGCCGGGCGGACTCCGGGAACATTGGTCAACCTCGAAGGGGATTTGATTGGGAAATATGTGCTCCGCCAGCTTGCGTTGCGCGCCGGTTCGGCGGAGAAGACGGAGCGTTCCGGCTCATCGATTTCGATGGAGACGCTGCGCGAGGCGGGCTTCCTATGAGGACGCTGTTCGCCGTCGAGCCGGGCAGCGAGGCCGGTTTCGAACAACTGCCGGACCCTTTGCCGGTGCCGTTTGAACGGATCGAACTGCCGGGGGAGCTGCTCGACGTGGCGTCGATCCGCAAGCGGCTGCTCAAACCGGTGCGGGGGCTTTCGTTCGGCATTGCCGACGTGGTGTCGCCGGAGCTGGCGCGCCGGGTGGCGGAGGCGGATCTGCCGGTCCGGCTGGAATTTCAGCAGCTCTTCCGCGAACGGTGCCGCCGTGCTTCGGAGCTGCGGGCTTCGGAACTCACTGCTGATTTTGATTTTACCCGTGCCGCGGCGGAGCCGGAGTACCGGGAGCGCCTGCGGCTCCTGCTGCGCGGCTGCTATGGAATTCTGGAAGAGTTCCATATGACGCTCCGTTTTCCGGTGCGGATCGATTTCGCCGCCGGCGAGGACGGTGCGCAGTATGTGCGGCTGCTGCGGGAACTGCTCTATCCGCATCTGGAACTGGCGCTGGAGATCGATCCGGCGGAGCCGCCGGAGGGAAAGTCCCTGCCGGAGACGCTTCACTTCCACAGCTCCTACTGGCGTCTGATCTGCCGGGAACCGTTTGAATTCGGCTGGTTCCCGGCGTTCGCGGCGGGGGCGGAGGAATACACCGCCGGGCCGCGGAAAGTGGTGGCCGCTCTTTCTTCTCCGCTGGAGGAGGCGGTTCTGGCGGAGCTTGCCGCCCGGCTGCGGGGCGAACCGGAAGGAACACAACGGGAGTTGTTTCCGGTTCCGGAGATGGTATGAAGATGCCGTCGCAACAGTAACACAATTTCCCTCGAAAATGCCGACAGGGCAGCGCGGGGCGGAACACCGGAGGGCGAGCCGCTCCGGAGGGAGTCAGGAGATGGAGAATATGAATCTTGGAGTCAACATCGATCATGTCGCCACCGTGCGTCAGGCGCGGCTGGCGGAGCGTCCTTCGCCGCTTGAGGCGGCGCTGCTCGCCGAGGAGGGCGGCGCCTGGGGCATCACCGCGCATCTGCGTGAGGACCGGCGGCACATTCAGGACCGCGATATCGAAGCGCTCGTATCCCGGGTGCGCCGTCTCAACATGGAGATGGCGGTCACGCCGGAAATGCTGGAAATCGCTGTTCGGATTCGTCCGCACAGCTGCTGCCTGGTGCCGGAGAAGCGTGCGGAGCTGACCACCGAAGGCGGTCTCGACGTCGCCGGCCAGCCGGTGAAGATCCGCGAGGCGATTTCCCGGCTCAAAGGGGCCGGAATCGTGGTGAGCTGTTTCATCGATCCGGAGGAGCCGCAGCTCGCAGCCGCGGCCGCCGCCGGGGCCGATTACGTCGAACTGCACACCGGAACCTATTCGAATACGACCGGTGAGGCGCGCGCCGCCGAGCTGGAACGGCTGAAACAGGCCGCGGAGTTCGCCCATTCGGCCGGGCTGCGGGTCAATGCCGGGCACGGCATCGACTATGAGAACATCGCCGGAATCCTGACGGTGCCGCATCTCTGCGAGCTGAACATCGGTCACTCGATCGTCGGGCGGGCGATCATGGTCGGCATGGTGCAGGCGGTGCGGGAGATGGTGCGGCTGATGCAGGCGTACCGCGGCTGACCGCGAAGAATACCGGGGGGAGGAGAGGCCATGACCGAGAAGAGCCGGATCGGCATTTTAAAGAGCTCGTTCGGCGTTTCGCTCGCCACGCTGCTCAGCCGGGTGCTCGGTCTCGTCCGGGTCATGTTCGAGGCGCGGGTGCTGGGCGGCGGCAGTGTCGCCAGCGCCTGGTTCCTCGCCTTTGCAATTCCGAATCTCTTCCGGCGGCTGCTCGGCGAAGGGGCGCTCGGCACGGCGCTGATTCCGCTGGTCACCCAGACCGAGAATGACGCAGGTCCGGAGAAGGTGCGGCGCGATCTGGCGGTGATTTTCTCGGTGCTGAGCGGTGTTCTCGCATTGATTGTGGTGCTGGTCGCCGGGGGCGCGATCGGACTGCGCAACCTGGCGGGGGTCCCCGGCGTCGCGGAACGGTTCCCGGTGCTCGGCACCGAACGGATCCAGCTGGCGCTCACGCTGCTGCCGATTCTGATGCCCTACGCCTTCTTCATCTGCCTGGTCGGGGTGGTGGGAGCGGTGCTCAACACCCGGCGGGTTTTTGTGCTGCCGGCGCTCGGGGCGCTGCTGTTGAACTTCTTTCTGATCGGCGGACTTGCCGCCGCGTGGTTTCTGGCGGTTCCGGCGGAGCGGCTGCCGCAGTTTCTCTCCACGCTCTCCGGACTGGTGTTGCTCTCCGGCGCGATTCAGCTCGGATTCGTGCTGGTTCTGCTCTGGCGGCACGGACGCTTCCCACTGCTCGGCAGGAAGAGCTTCACCGACTGGTCGGTCTTGAAACAGCTCTGGAAACTGGTGCTGCCGGGCATGATCGGCGGCGCGGCGCTTCAGATCAGCTTTCTGGTGGACCGCACGCTGGCCATCTGGCTCGGGCCGCAGGCGGTTCCGGCGCTGACCAACGTCGACCGGATCATCGACCTGCCGATCGGAATCTTCGCCATCTCGCTCGGTTCGGTGCTGATGGCGGGGATGGCGCGCGCGGCCGCCCGGGGGGATCTGGAGGAGCTGTGCGGCGATCTCATCTTCAGTCTGCGGCACGTCTATTTCCTCTGCATTCCGATGGGGGTCGGGGTTGTGCTCTTCTGGGAGCCGCTGATCCGGATGCTCTGCCTCGGCGGGAACTACACCGAAAGCGACCTGCTGGCCACCCGGATGGTGGCGATCTTCTACGGCGCGGGGATCCCGTCGTTCTGCGTGCTCAAGGTGGTGCTGCCGGTCTTTTACGCGCGGAAGATCATGACGATTCCGCTCTACTCCTCGCTCCTGTCAATTGCGGCGAACATCGTGCTCAATCTGATTCTGATGTGGCCGCTGAAACAGGGGGGAATCGCGCTGGCGACGGTGTTCGCCTCGATGTTGAACAATGCGATTCTGCTCACCTGCCTCCACCGGGAGGGGTTTCAGCTCCAGGGGAGGAGGATGTGCGGCGCGTTCCTTCGGGCTCTGCTGTTTTCACTCGCGGTCGGGGTGCCGCTCTTCTTTGCCTACCCGCTGCTGCGCGGGTGGCTGAGCTTCCGCTTCGTCGGGGAGTTCCCGGCGTTCTGCGTGCTTGTGCTCTGCTTCTGCGCCGGATATTTCGGACTGCATCTGCTTTTCCGCACCGAGGAGCCCCGTGAGTTTTTCGGGATGCTCCGGCATCGCTCCTGATGGGGCGGCGGGGGAAAGAGACGCACTTTGCGGTTTTCTTTGCCCGTCGGAGTGGAATTTTCCGCCGGTTCGCTGTATAGTATCGTCAAACGAAAGAGACGCAATGAAGAACAACGACGATACAAGAGACGCCATGATGCTCGGTGTCGGGCTGGACAACCGGGACGGGCACAAACGGGTGACCCGCGGCGACAACTTCTGCCTGATCGGCGGCTCGGAGGAGACCCACGACCGGATGACCGAAACGGCGATCAAGGTCAATGAAAAGCTCGCCCGCAAAGGAAAACAGTTGCGGGATGTCTCGCCGGAAGAGTTCGCCGACCTGGTGCGGGAGGCTTCGGAACGATGAGCTGTTTCCGCGAACTGCGGCAGCAGCTGGCCGGAATGTTCCTTGCCGCCGGGGTCGAAACCCCCGCCGTTGACGCCGAACGGCTCATTGCGGAAACCGCCGGATTCCCCCGTGCCGAACTCTTTCTCCGAGGGGAGGAGCCGGTTCCGGAGCCCTTGGCGGAGGCCGTTCTCCGTCTGGCGGAGCGCCGCACCGCCCGCGAGCCGCTGCAATACCTGACCGGGCGGGCCGCCTTCATGGATCTCGAGCTGGAGGTGAACGGCGACGTTCTGATTCCGCGCCCCGAGACCGAACTGCTGGTCGAGTGGGCGGTGCATCACCTGCCGGAGAACGGCTCTCTGCTCGATCTCGGCACCGGTTCCGGGGCGATTGCGCTCTCGGTGGCCGCGATGCGTCCGGATGTTGCGGTGACCGGCGTCGACCTATCCCCTGCCGCATTGCGGGTGGCGGAGCGGAACCGCCGCCGCTGCTGTCTGGAACGGGTCCGGTTGCTCGAATCGGACCTCTTTTCCGCAGTGGCCGGGGAGAAATTCGATCTTGTTGCGGCCAATCTGCCCTACGTGACCGAAGAGGAATATCCAACGCTGTCGCCGGAGGTGCGGGAGTTCGAGCCGCGCCTCGCGCTGGTCGCCGGAGACGGCGGGATGGCGCTGATCGCCCGGGCGGTGCGGGATCTTGCCGGATTTCTGACGCCGGGAGGGAAGGCGATTTTCGAACTTTCACCGCCGCAGGCGCCGCGCCTGGAGCGGATGTTCGCCGAAACCGGAGCGTTCGCCGGAATCGAAGTGATACAGGACTACACCCGCCGCGACCGGTTCGTCGCCGCCCGTCGGAACGGATGACGCCATGGACCCCTGCCGGAAACTCTGCAAACTGACGGGAGAGGCGATCGGCCGCTTCCGGATGATCGGCGACGGCGACCGGGTGCTGGTCGGCCTCTCCGGCGGCAAGGACAGCTTCGCGCTGCTGCATGTGCTGCACGAACTGCGCCGCCGGGCGCCGGTGCGGTTCGAGGTGATCGCGGCCACCTTCGACCCGGGATTCCCGGAGTTCAATCTGGAGGGAATCCGCGCCTACTGCCGGGAGCGGAATTGGGAGCATCACACGGTCTCTTTGCCGATTGCGCAGATTCTCGAAGAAAAGCGGTTCACCGGGGCGCCCTGCGTGCTCTGTTCGCGGCTGCGGCGGGGGAAGCTCTCCGGGCTCGCCGCCGAACTCGGCTGCGGCAAGCTGGCGCTCGGGCAGCATTTCGACGACGTCGCCGCCTCCTTTCTGATGAGTCTGTGCCGGGGGCAGGGGTTGTCGACGATGGGGCCGAACGTGGCGACGAGCGAGGGGAATCTCCGGGTGATCCGACCGTTCGTGCTGTCGCCGGAGGCGCTGATCCGCGAGGCGGTGAGAGCGTGGGAGCTGCCGCGGGCGGGAGTCTGTCAGTATGAATCGCAGCTGGAGGATGGGGACCGCGCCTTCTTCCGGAAGCTGGTGGATGAGCTCGCGGAACGGATTCCCTGCCTGCGCTCGAACTTCTGCAGTTCGCTCGGGCGGATCGAACCGGAACATCTGCTGGATCCGCGTTATCTCTTTCAAACGGAACAACAAGGAAACGAACCATGAAGATCGTTCACTTCTCTGACCCTCATGCGGGCGGCCCCGCGGAGGACTTTCTCGCCTATATCGACAAGCGCTGGGTGGGGGTGTTCAACTACAACTTCCGCCGGAAGTTCCGCCACGACATGACCAAGCTGGAGAAGGCGGTCCGCTACATTCTCGACACGAGGCCGGATGTGGCGGTCTGCACCGGCGACCTGACCAGCACCGGGCAGCCGGGGGAGTTCGAGCTGGTGCGGCCGATTCTGCGCCCGCTGCGGGATTCGTCGATTCCGCTGATCTACCTGCCGGGAAACCACGACTGCTATGTGAAGCGGCCGAAGTGCGTCAAAGCGGTCAACGAGATGGTCGAATATCTCACCCGGGGGGACTACCGGTTCGGCGACCTGCCGATCGTCCGGGAATACGCCGGGGTGAAGTTTCTGCTGCTCAACTGCAGCCGCCCGTCGAATCTGCTCTGCTCGTGGGGATTCGTCGATCCGCGCGACGCGGAGTACGTCGTGCGGGAGTGCGGCGCGCCGCGGAAGGGGCCGCGCATCCTCGTCTCGCACTATCCGATGATCGAACACCATCCGATCCTGCGGGTGCGCCACCGGCTCTTCGGCCAGCAGCGGCTGCTGGAACTGCTCCGGAGCGGTCAGCTCGACCTCTCGCTCTGCGGCCACGTCCACAAGCCCTATCTCGAGGTGGATGAGTCCGGCCGGGGCGAATGCTGCGCCGGTTCGGTCACCCGCAACGGCAGCATGGTCGAGATCGACTACAGTGAGTCGGAGGGGCGCTTCCGCTTCCGGACCATCTCGCTCTGACTTCGTTTTTCCCTCCCGCGTCGGGGAGAAAACCGGTCTTCAACCTCAATAATTTGACAAGACTAATTTTTTATGATATATTAATCCCATGAGAAAAGCGGAGAGAGTTTCTCCGGAAAATCCATGGGGTTCGACGGTTTCCTGCCTGCGAAAACGCGCTCCCGGATTCCGCGTCTGCCTGCCGCGCGGGGATTGAGATCAGAAGCGGGCACTGCGAATCGGAGGTTTGAAGATGGTTTTCAGCAGAATTGTTGCCGGAGTTCTGGCGGCGTTTGCCGTCGGCGCGGCGGCGGAGGTGCCGGAGTATTTCCGGGCGGGGATTTCCGGTGTTTTTCCGGAAGCGAAGCAGTACCGGGAGGTGCGGGAGAAGGAATTTTCCATTCATGACGATGCGGGGAAAGTTCTCGGCAGGCTCTTTCTGGAGTCGATCGACGACACGGAACGCCGGTTCGGTTATGCCGGCACGGTTGAGGTGGCGCTGCTTTTCGACGGGGAGAATCGGGTCGCCGGCGTGCTGATCGGAAAAAATGCGGAGACCCGCCGCTATCTGAACCGGATCCGCCGGGCGAAATTTCTGGAGCGGTGGAACGGACTCTCGATGGAGGAACTGCCCGGGAAGGAGGTCGATGCCGTCACCGGGGCGACACTCAGTTGTGATGCGATCTCCCACGGCGTGCGGCGGCTGGCAGAACGCTGCCTGAAGCGGATTTCCGAAGAGCGCGTGGCGGCGGAAAACCGGTCGGAACAGGTCCGTCTTACCCGGCGAATTGCATCGCTCAAAAAAGATCTGGAAGAGGGGAAGGCGCGCGATGTCCAGCCGCGCAAGGGCAACGAGGTGGAGTTGCGGCTGATTGCCGCGGTACAGGGCGCGGATGCGGCGAAGGCGTTTGCCGCGAAGCACGGTCTGCGGTTTTTCGCCCATATGGTGCCCCGTCCGCCCAAACGCACCGGGAACCGTCCGCTCTCCGGGCCGGACGCGGCGCTGGCGGCGTATCGGAAGGAGCCGTCCGAACAGAATCTCGCCGCGCTCCGGGCGGCGATTCTCTCCGATTATGAGTTTCATCTGGGGCTGCGCAACCGGGACAACGCCCGGGCGCTGAAAAACGCCGAAGCGCGTCTCCGGGAGCTTCAGGCCGTGGTGCAGTAGGGCGGAACGGATTGTCGGAGCGTATGTCATGATGAAAAAACTTTTGCTGTCGCTGCTGCTGCTGGCTGTTGCCGGAGTGCTTTTCGCCACCTTTCAGCCGGAGAAACAGGAGTTGGCCAGTCCGCTTGCCGTGTCGGAGGAGCGGGCGGCGGAGGCGCGCGGTGTCGTTCGTGAACTGCTTCGCTGCGCCCGGGCAAACCGCCAGAAGGAGTTTGCCGCACTCTGTGTCGATGCCCGGGCAAAGCATCTGGCGGAGAACTACTGGGATCTGCGCCGCCTGAAGATCGAAGAGCACTCCCCGTGGAGAGTTTACACGCTGAACGGGCGGAACTGCCGGGTGACGCTCCCGGCTTCCGACGGTGAGGCGTATGACTGTGTTCTGCGATTTGTTCCGGAAGAGCACAAATTGAAATTTCAGGCGCTGGAAGCGTATTGAGTGTGAGGAGAGATTCTGATGAAAGAATTACGGATGCAATTCACGTTAATAGAATTGTTGCTTGTAATTGCAATTATTGCGATTCTGGCGGCCCTGCTGCTGCCCGCGCTCAATCAGGCCCGGGCGAGGGCGGACAGTACCAGCTGCATCAACAATCTCAAGCAGATGACTGCGGCGAACATGCAGTATGCCGGAGATTTCGGCGTATTCTGCCGGTTGATGCAGAAGGGGGTGGATCCGGATGGAATCATCGCCGGGGAGATATTCCGTTACTTCAACGGCTGGAGCAAAGATCGCTCCAACACCACATTCGACATTACCCGGGCGGGATTTCTGCACGCCTATCTCGGCAAAGGGAGCCGCGCGCTCTTCTGCCCGACCTGGATGAAGATGACCAACGCGGTCGATCTTACCGCCACGGTCTATGCGAGCGGATTCGGATACGGCTGGGGAGCCAACTCCCTCAGCAAGGAGTGCGCCACGCTCGGCAGCGGGGAATTTCGTCCGGGCCGCGTCTCCCGGAATCTGGTCATGTTCGGCGACGGGGCCAAGGAGAAGGACGGACAGGTCACCTATACTCTGGCGTTGCAGGGAAAGTTTGTGGGTACCGATACGATTCACTTTCGCCATCCGGGGAAGGGGGCGAACATCTCCTGGTCCGACGGGCATGTTTCCTCGGAACGCTATCTGGGCTCCCTCAAGCCGGAGAAGGAACCGCTGCTCATCGGCTACTTCGCCGATCCGGATGATGCGCTCTTCAAATACGAGTGAGGAGAGCGGAACGGTTTTTTTTCAAAAAAAATTCAATTTTCCGCACTTCTCCTGTTGACTTCCGGCCGCGAAGGGGGTACACTCCAGCAAAGATACAAGGGAGTGTATGACGATGAAAAAAATTCTGTACCTGGAGGGCGCCTCGGGAATCAGCGGCGACATGACCGTCGCCGCGCTGCTCGATCTCGGCGGCAGCCGGGAGAAGCTCGACGCGGTCCTGACCTCTCTCCGGCTGGAAGGGTTCCATTACGGCGTGTCGCGGAAGAGTTCCTGCGGCATCGCCGGGTGCGACTTCGACGTGGTTCTGCACGATCATCACGATCACGACCATGACCATGACCACGGGCACGACCACCATGAGCACGACCACCATCCGCATGACCACGGGCACGGCCACCATGAGCAGGAGCAGGAACATCATGAGCATGTTCACCCTCACGAACACCGGAATCTCGCCGACGTGTATGCGGTGATCGACCGGGGGGAGATGAGCGACCGCGCCCGGGAGCTGGCGAAGAGAATCTTCCGGATCGTCGCGGAGGCGGAGTCCGAAGCGCACAGTTGTCCGGTGGAGGAGGTGCACTTTCACGAGGTCGGCGCGGTCGATTCGATCGTCGACATCGTCGCGGCGGCGGTGCTGGCGGACGATCTCGGCATCGAGGAGTGTGTGGTGACCGGGCTCACCGAAGGCTCCGGATTTGTCCGCTGTCAGCACGGCGAACTGCCGGTCCCGGTGCCGGCGGTGCTGAACATCGCCCGGAAGTACGGCATCGCACTGCGCCCCTCCTCCTGCCGGGGAGAGCTGGTGACGCCGACCGGCATCGCGATCGCCGCCGCGCTCCGGACCCGGACGGCTCTGCCGGAGCTCTATACGGTCGAAAAGGTCGGCATCGGGCTTGGCAAGCGCGACGTCGGCCGGGCGAACCTGCTGCGGGCGATGCTGTTGCGCGAAGAGTCCGCGCCGGAGGCAATTCAGGTGATCGAGTGCAACATCGACGACTCCACCGGCGAGACGCTGGGCAACGCGATGGAACTGCTGTTGAAGGCGGGGGCGCGGGATGTCCACTTCCTCCCCTGCTTCATGAAGAAGAACCGGCCGGCCTGGCTGCTGCGGGTGATCGCCGACGCGGCGAAGGTGCCCTGCTTCGAGGAGATCCTCTTCCGCAGTACCACCACCATCGGAGTGCGGAAGTATCCGGTCGAACGGACCGTCATGGAGCGCGAAGTTGTCGAGGTGAAGCTCCCGTTCGGCACGGTCCGGGCGAAGCGCTGTTCCTTCGGCGGAATCGTCCGCCGTTACCCCGAGTACGAGAGCGTGAAACAGGCGGCGGAAACCGCCGGACTCCCCTTCCTCGAGGCCTGGCACGCGGCGGAAAAGGCGCTCGGCGAAGCCGGACCGTCAGACGTGTAGAACGAATTCCGCCACCTGCGATGCGATGTCGCAGGCGGTGAGTTTCGCGGCGCGGCGCAGTTCGGCGACCGCGCCGTGCGGAACCGGCTTCCCGGCAGGCCAGCCGAAGGTGAGCCTTCCGGCGCAGGGGAGATCGGCGACCGCTTCGTCGAGCGCGGAACCCAGTCCGCCGGTCACGACGTGATCCTCGATCGAAACCACCAGGCGGCCGGGGGCGAGCTTCCGTGCCAGCTCCCGGTCGAACGGGGCGAGAAAGCGGGCGTTGACGACGGTGCAGTCGATTCCGTGTTCCGCCTTCAGCCGGGTTGCGACGTCGACGGCGGTGCGGCACTCCGGCCCCATCGCCCAGAGCACCGGCCCGGAAGCGGAACCTTCGCGCAGAATCTCCGCGCGGCCGGTTTCGAGCGGCGCGACGGAGCATTCCATCCCTTCCGGTGTGCCGCCGCGCGGATAGCGGATCGCCACCGGGGTGGCCAGCGAACGGGCGTATTCCAGCATCGGGAGCAGTTCCGCCTCGCAGCGGGGCGCGAGAATCACCAGCCCCGGCATGGCGCGCAAAAATCCGAGATCGTAGATGCCGTGGTGGGTTGGCCCGTCCTCGACGGCGCCGGCCCGGTCGATGGCGAAGATCACCGGCAGCTGCGGCAGAACCACGTCATGGTAGATGCAGTCGAGTGCGCGCTGCAGGAAGGTCGAATAGATGGCGCAGACCGGACGGAGTCCGGCGGCGGCCAGTCCGGCCGCGAAGGTGACCGCGTGCTCCTCGGCGATTCCGGCGTCGTAGAAGCGGCGGGGATACGCCCGGCTGAACGGTTCCAGCCCGGTGCCGGAGGCCATCGCCGCCGTGATGGCGACCAGATCGTCGTATCGGCTCGCGAGTTCGAGCATCGCGTCGCCGAAGGCGCGGGAGAAGGTCATTTTCTTTCCGCCGCGCAGCTCCCCGGTGGCGCGGTCGAATCCGGAGACGCCGTGGTAGCGTTCGGGCGATCGCGTCGCGAATTCGCAGCCGTGGCCCTTTTCGGTGACGACGTGGACCAGAACGGGCCCTTCGAACTCCCGGACCTGGCGGAAGGTGCGCAACAGGTCCGGCAGGGAGTGGCCGTTGATCGGGCCGATGTAGCGGAACCCCAGCTCTTCGAAGACCACCCCGGGCAGGATCAGGCTCTTGATCACATCCTCCAGCCGCCGGATGAACCGGTGGATCGTCTCGTGGCGCGGCAGGGTCATGAGCATCCGTTTCGCGGCGGTTTTCAGCCGGTTGTAGCGGGGACCGATCACCAGCCGGTTGAGGTAGTAGGCGAGGCCGCCGACGTTCTCGGAGATCGACATCTTGTTGTCGTTGAGCACCACCACGAGGTTGCTGCCGTCGCGGCGGGCGTTGTTGAGTCCTTCGAGCGAGATGCCGCAGTTGAGCGACCCGTCGCCGACGACGGCGACCGCCCGGGCGCTGCTGCCTGCGAGCGCGTTGGCCGCCGAGATGCCGAGCGCGGTGGAGATGGCGGTGCCGGCGTGCCCCGAGGCGCCGATGTCGTACTCCGACTCCCACGAAGCGGGGAATCCGGCACAGCCGCCACAGCGGCGGAGGGTTTGGAAGAACTCCCGGCGCCCGGTCAGGATCTTGTGCGTATAGGCCTGATGCCCCACATCGAACAGCAGCCGGTCGCGGGGGGTGTCGAAACAGTAGTGAAGCGCGAGGATCAGTTCGACCGCTCCCAGATTGGAGGCGAGGTGGCCGCCGTTCTCGCTGACCGTGGCGAGGATGAGTTCGCGAATCTCCGCGGCGACAGCGGGCAGCTCGTTCGGGGAAATGCGGCGAAGTTCTTCCGGCGAATGGATTTTTTCCAGATACATGGCTGCCTTTCCCCTGAAGCGGTTTCCAAATTCTGCAATGAATCCTATAATGTAACGCGGATGGATGTTTTTTGCAATTCCCGTGGAAGATAATCGGTCCGCAAATTTGAATTTCCCGCGCTCTTCATGTAAAGTAAAGAGGAAACCATTGAGAGGAACGGGATGAGAAATAAAACGATCAGCTTTCCAACGCTTCTTCTGTTGCCGTTGCTCCTGCTGGCAGCGGGCGGATGCGTGTTCGAACCCTATCGGGAAACCGTGGAATTCGATCTCGCCGTCAAACCGGTGGAGACGAAACAGCCGGTGGTTGTTCTTGAGCTGCGCAATGAATCTTCCTCCGGAGTCCGTCTTCGCCGACGGCTTGCGGAAGGTCGGGTCGTGGGCGACCCCTACAACCGCTGGGTCCTGCCGCCCGGGGAACTGGTCGCGCGCGCTCTCACGCTGGCGCTGGCCGGCGGAAACGGCGCCGAATCGGTGATCCTGACCGGTTCGCTCGAATGCTTTGAACAGGATGTCGAAGCCGGTACGTTCCGCCTCGCCGGGAGAATCGGTCTTGCCGGCGGAGCCGTCAGTCGGATGAAGCGGTTCGACATCTCCGTGCCGGTGAAGGACAACTCCGCGGAAGCGACCGCCGCCGCCGCTTCGGAAGCGGTGCGGCGCCTCGCCGGAGAACTCGCCGCCGGAAACCACAGGCCGTGACGGTGCAGTGCCGATGAGGATGAACGTCAAAACCCCGCGCTCGTTTCGGGAGCTGTGTCTGCAGGTTGCGGACTCCTCCATCAACATCGTGGAGGAGTTCTGCCGGTTCTGCCGGTTTGCCGGGGAGCTCGGGCGGGCCGCGCTTCAGGGGGGCATCCATCCTCGCCGGATCAAGTGGAAAAGCGTCGCCTACTACATGGACAGCTGCGGCAGCGACGCCATGCCGATCATCGCTCTTCTCGGGTTCCTGATCGGCGTGATCCTCGCATTTCAGGCGATCGTTCAGCTCGGCCGCTTCGGCGTGGAGAACTACGTGGTCAACCTGGTCGGCACGGTGATCGTCACCGAACTCGCTCCGCTGGTCACCGCGGTGGTCCTCGCCGGCCGGACCGGATCCTCATTCGCCGCGGAATTGAGTTCGATGAAGGCCGACGAGGAGATCGACGCCATGGTGACGCTCGGTTTCGACACCGGCCGCTTCCTGCTGCTGCCCAAGCTGCTCGCGATGATCTTCATCATGCCCGGACTGACCATTATTTCGGATGTCTGCGGCATCGTCGGCGGCATGGCGATCGTCTGTTCCATGCTCCATGTCTCTGTCGCGGAGTATTTCGCCAGAACCTTTGAAATCATTCAGCCGATCGACCTCATGCAGGGGTTGACCAAGAGCGTCGTTTTCGGCGTCATCGTCGCGGCGGTGGGCTGCATGAAGGGACTGTACGCCGAGCGCAACGCGCAGGGCATCGGCCGGGCCGCCACCAGCGCGGTGGTCACCGCAATCTTTCTCATCGTCGTCGTCGATGCGCTGCTGACCTCGCTGTTCGGCATCGCAAGTTAACTTACGGAGACAACTGTGATACTATGAATGAAGCGAACAAATTCAAGTTGGGAGCGTTTCTGCTGATTGCGATCACTCTGCTGATCGTCGGATTCCTCTCCGCCGGAATCATGCAGATTTTCGCGCCGAAATACCGGGCGATGACCGTGCTCAACACCTCGGTGGAAGGGCTGGCCGTCGGTTCGCCGGTCAAGTATCTCGGCATGCCGGTCGGCAAGATCACCGGCATGGCGATGCGCGAGAGCGACGGCAACATCGCGGTCTATTTCGAAATCTTCCCCTCGGCGGTGGAGGCGGGCGATCCCGACGGCGACGGCCCCGATTATGACGCGCTCAACATCTCGGCAATCATGCGCAACAAGAACATGATGTGCTTCATCAACGCCGCCGGAATCATGGGCGGCTCCTATCTGGAACTGTCGATCAACGACTCCAGCCAGCCCTCCACTCCCCATCTGGACATCACGCCGCCGCCGGACGTAAGCTACATTCCGTCGCGTCCTTCCCACATCGGCAACGCGATTCAGAACATCAGCCGTATGCTCGACGAACTCGAGAAGGTCAACTTCATCCAGCTCGCCGACAAGCTCAACGAAACGCTCGACAACATGAGCGGCCTGCTCAACCAGAGCGAACTGCGCAACACGCTCAAAAGCATCAACACGATCTGCAACAACCTGGAAAATTCCATCTCCCGCCTGCAGGTGGTGCTCTCCGACAGCAACGTGGCGAAGCTCAACCGCTCGATCGACAACCTCGACGCCGGCATTCAGGAGTTCCGCTCCTCGCTGAACGGCAAGACCCTCTCGGAGACGCTGGCGAACTTCGACGGCTTCCTCACCGAGGCGCGAGCCGCAATCGCCGACGCCCGCACCGGCAGCCGGGAGCTGGGTGCGCAGGCCGGCGAAGTCCGCCTCCGGCTTGAGATGAGTCTCACCCGCCTGGACAACATGCTCAAACAGCTTTCGACGCTGGCGGAAAATTTGAGCGCCGATCCGAATCAGTTCATCCGCGGCCGGCAGGAGACGCCGGTCCAGCCGGAGTGAGTCGCCGGAGAGGGTACCGAAAATGTCAGTTGATCCGATTCTCTCCTGTCTCAATCCGGAACAGGCCGCCGCCGCCGGCACCATCGAAGGGCCGGTGCTGGTGCTCGCCGGCGCCGGAACCGGCAAGACCCGCGTCATCACCTACCGCATCGCCTACATGCTCCGCGCCGGAATTCCGCCGGAGCAGATCCTCGGCATGACCTTCACCAACAAGGCGGCGCGCGAGATGCGCGAACGGCTCGCGTCGCTGGTCGACGCCGCCGTCGCCCGCCGGGTGACGCTCGGCACCTTCCACTCCTTCTGCATCCGCATTCTCCGGCGCGAGATTGCGAAGCTCGGCTATCTGCCCGCGTTCACCATTGCAGACGATTCCGATCAGCAGGGACTGCTCAAGCAGGCGGCCGGAACTCTCGGCTGCGCGCAGGGGGAGTTCCCGCTTTCGACCGTTCAGGCGATGATCAGCGGCTGGAAAAACCGGCTGATCCCGCCGGAAGAAGCCCGGCGGAGCGCCGACACCACCTTCGAATCGGTCGCCGCCCAGATCTACGAGGAGTACCAGCTGCTGCTCGAAATGCAGAATTCCCTCGATTTCGACGACATGCTCATGCTGGTCCATCGGCTCTTCACCGAACACCCGGATGTGCTCGAACGCTACCGCGACACCTATCGCTACCTCCTGATCGACGAATACCAGGACACCAACGCGGCCCAGTTCACCATCGTCAAACAGCTCGCCGGCGAGCGTCGCAACCTCTGCGTGGTCGGCGACGACGACCAGAGCATCTACTCCTGGCGCGGCGCTGACATCAGCAACATCCTCGGCTTCCCCGAGCAGTTTCCCGGGGCGAAGGTGGTGAAGCTCGAACAGAACTACCGCTCGACCGCGCGGATTCTCAACGCCGCCAACGCCGTGATCGGGCTGAATGAGAAGCGACACGAGAAGCGGCTCTGGAGCGACCTCGGCGAAGGAGAGCCGGTGCGGGTGGTCACCCTGGAGAACGGCGAAGCGGAGGCGGAGTTCATCGGCAATATGATCCTGCAGCTCAAAGAGCAGCAGCCGGAGCTCAGTTTTCGCGACTTCGCGGTTCTGTACCGATCGAACCATCTGTCGCGCCAGCTCGAACAGACCTTGCGACGCCAGGGGGTTCCCTACCGGCTGGTCGGCGGGCAGGAGTTTTTCAAGCGGCGCGAAATCAAGGATGCGGTCGCCTACCTCAAACTGCTGGTCAACCCGCGCGACGACCAGAGTCTGCTGCGGATCCTCGGCACGCCGCCGCGGGGATTGGCGCAGAAGGCGGTCGATGCTCTGAAACTCCACCGCAAGACGAAGCACCGGGCGATGTTTGAGCTGCTCGGCGAGGAGGAGTTCCGCAAGGAGCTCACGCCGAAGGCGGCGGAGGCGGCAGCGGAGTTCGCCGCGGTCTGCACGAAATACCGCAAAGAGTTCGAAGAGCCCGGCAATCTGGCCGGGAAGATCACCGCTTTCCTCCGGGAGATCGGCTACTCCGACGGACTCCAGCGCATCTACAAGGATCTCAAGGATGCGATGAAGCGTCGCGAAAACCTCGATGAATTCATCAACGCCATCGCGCAGTACGAGACCCGACAGGCGGAACCTGCGACACTGCTCGCCTATCTGGAGAATCTGGCGCTGCTCGAGGAGAACGACCGGGTGGAGGAGGACTCCCCCGACGCCGACGCGGTGACGCTCACGACGGTCCACGCCTCGAAAGGGCTGGAGTTTCCGGTGGTGTTCGTCATCGCGATGGAGCGGAACATCTTCCCGCACGAGCGGGCGCTGGAGGAGGGGTCGGCCGACGAGGAGCTCCGGCTCTTCTACGTGGCGATCACCCGCGCCCGGCGGCAGCTCTATCTCCTGCGGGCGAAGGAGCGGATGCAGCGCGGCATCTCGAAACCGGCGCTGCCCTCGCCCTTCCTCGCATGCCTGACGGAGGAGCTGGCGGAGCATCCGGAGCCGGAGGAGCTGGTGAAACCGGCGAGTGACGACGCGGTGCGGGCGGCATTTGCGAACATCTTCCGGATTCTGAAAGAGAAGTGATCCGCTTTCATGCCGGCGGAAAGGGGAGAGTTCATGCAGGGAAGAGGCCGCCTGAAAATCCAGTGGAAACCGCCGGTGTTCGGCTGTGAGGAGTTCTATGCGGCGCGGAAATACTTCCGCAATCCGGCGGTGCCGGTGCGGGTGTTCCGCGCAGGGCATGCCGGGACGGTGATGCACGCTCACGATTTCATTGAACTTGCGCTGGTGACCGGCGGTTCCGCCCGATACGAATTCTGTTCCGCCGCTGGTGGGAGCCGCGGCTGCGAACTGATGCCCGGCGACCTGATCGGCCTCGCTCCCGGCGACCGGCACCGCTATTCGGAGGGTGAGGCGTTCACCCTCTGCAACATCCTCTTTCGACCGGAGTTTCTCGGCGGGAGCTGGTCGGAGCTGGCGGAACTCTCCGGGATGAAGCGGCTGCTTTGCGGAGAATCGATCCATCTGAATCCGGCGCGGCAGGCGGAGGCGGCCGCGCTGCTCGATCGCATCAACGATGAGATGTGGCATGCGCCGGTCGCGATGAAACTGGCGGTCAAATCTCTGCTGACCGGGTTTCTGCTGCTGGCCGGGCGGAGCGGGGAAGCCGCTCCGTTCTCCACAGTTGCGGAGGTCGAGATACGTGACGGCATTTCCCGGGCGGTCGTCTATATGGAACGGCATTTCGCCCGGCGGATTGAGCTCTCTCGGCTCGCTGAATGCGCCCGGCTCAGCCCCACCTACTTCTGCAGTTCGTTTCACGCCGCGACCGGCATGACGCCATGGGAATACCTGATCCGTCTCCGGCTGGAGAAGGCAAAGCAGCTGCTGCGTAACAGCGATTTCACCGTTTCGGAGATTGCGCAGCGCACCGGATTCTGCGATGCGAGTTACCTTACGCGGGTTTTCCGCCGCCACGAGCAGATGACGCCGCGCCGCTACGCGGAGCTCGATCGGGAGCGGAATTCGTAAGATCGTGATAGGAAAAAGTAATTCGGTTATACCCTCTTTCCGGATTCCGTGGTATAATAGCGGAAAACGGAACGGAGGTCCCCATGGAACAGAAGAGAATCGACGTCGGATGTTACTATTTCCCAAACTATCACCGCAACGACGAACGGAATGCTCAGGTCCACGGCCCCGGATGGAGTGAGTGGGAGCTGGTGAAACAGGCGCTTCCCCGCTTTGAAGGGCACTACCAGCCGTTCCGGCCGGTGTGGGGATATGTGGATGAATCGCTCCCGGAGGTCATGGAGCGAAAGATCGCCGCCGCCGCCGACCACGGCATCGACTATTTCATCTTCGATTACTACTATTACGACGACGGCACCTTTCTGGAGAACTGCCTCAATCAGGGATTTCTGCCGGCGCGGAACGTCAACCGGATCAAGTTCTGTCTGATGTGGGCCAACCACAACTGGATGGACATCCACCCGTGCAGCCGCTCCAACCGCAAAATGCTCTATCCCGGCACGGTGACGCGGGAGAGCTTCCGCAAACTCGGCGCCCGCCTCATCGACCGCTTTTTCTCCCACCCCTCCTACTACTGCATCGACGGCGCGCCGGTCTTATCGATCTACGACCTTGGTTCATTGCTGCGCAGTTTCGGCGGGGTGGAGGAGGCGAAGACGATGCTCGACGAACTGCGTTCGATGGTCCGCGCGGCAGGCTTCCCCGCTCTGCACCTCAATGCGGTGATCTGGGGGCGGCCGATCCTGCCCGGAGAGGAGAGACTGATTCAGCTGCCCGAGCTGGTGCGGAAGCTCGGGTTTGACTCCGCCACCAGCTACGTCTGGGTCCACCACGTCGGACTGGAACAGCGCGAGACCCCCTACCGGTCGGTCTTCGAGCGCTATCTGGAGTTCTGGGAGAGCGTGCTCCAGGAGTACGACCTGCCCTATTTCCCCAACGTCACCGTCGGCTGGGACTCCTCCCCCCGCACCATCATGAGCGAAGTGTGGGAGCCGGTCGGCTATCCTTACGGCAATCTGATGGGGGACAACACCCCAGCCAACTTCGAAGTCGCCCTCCGGGAGGTCCGGCGCCGTCTGGAAAACGGTCCGGTCCGGACCTTCAACATCAACTGCTGGAACGAGTGGACCGAGGGGAGCATGCTCGAACCCGAGGCCCGCCACGGATACGGCTACCTCGAGGCGATCAGGCGGACCTTCCCCCGCTGACGGGAGCCGTCGTCGCCCCCCCCTTCCTCAGTCAGAAGTCGAAGGGGGATTTTTTGCGCTCCTCGACCATTGCGCGCAGCTTCTCTTTGAGCTCGCCGGTGTCGCCCGTCGCGGCGGAAACCGGCACGATCGGAATCGTTTCGTCGGCGAATTCCGCGCGCAGAAGTTCTAGATTATCCGCCGCGCCGGGCAGATCCATTTTGTTGGCCACGATGAGGGCGGGCCGCCGGGAGAGCCCCTTCATGTAGAGCTCCAGCTCGTTGCGGAGGTGGCGCAGATCCTCCCACGGCAGCCGCCCGTCGGTTCCGGCCATGTCGAGGACGAAGGCGAGGACGACCGTCCGCTCAATGTGCTTGAGGAAGGCGTGCCCGAGACCGACGTTCTCGTGCGCGCCGTCGATCAGCCCCGGAATATCCGCTACCGTGATCCGCGCGTAATCGGGATATTCCACCACGCCGACCATCGGGTGGAGCGTGGTGAAAGGGTAGGGGGCCACCTTGGGGCGCGCGGCGGAGATCGCGCGCAGCAGCGTCGACTTGCCCGCGTTGGGGTAGCCTACCAGCCCGACGTCGGCGATGGTTTTGAGTTCGAGCAGGAGTTCCCGCTCTTCGCCCGGTTCGCCCGGTTCCCATTCACGCGGCGCCCGGTTGGTCCGGGTGACGAAGCGCGGATTGCCACGCCCGCCCCGGCCGCCCGCCGCGACGATCACCTGCTTGCCGTCGTGCTCCATGTCACAGAGGATCTCGCCGGTGGCGCGGTCGGTGACCACGGTGCCGACCGGAACCTTGAGGATCACATCCGGCGCTTTGCGACCGTGCATGTTGGAACCCTTCCCTCCGGGACCGTTCTGGGCCTGGTAGTGGCGGTTGTAGATGAGGCCGACGAGACTCTGCTCGCTGTTGGTCGCTTCGAGAATGACGTTGCCTCCGGCGCCGCCGTCGCCGCCGTCCGGGCCGCCGCGCGGCACGAATTTTTCACGGTGAAAGCTGCAGCAGCCGTTGCCGCCGTCACCGGCCTTGACCGTGATGATCGCTTTATCCACAAACATGGTTACTCCTCCGGATTCCCGCTGAATTGTCGATGTAATGTACCGCCGGGGCGGAATTTTACAAGTTGCGGATACGAAAAAGCCCCGGGAAACATCTTTCCGGGGCTTCTTCTGCCGCAGCTTCGCTTTTGCGAACCTTCGCTTACTCGGCGGAGCAGGGGACGACGCTGACCTTGCGCTGCTCCTTGCGGAACTCGACCGTGCCGTCGCAGAGGGCGAACAGCGTGAAATCGCGGCCGCAGCCGACGTTGTTGCCCGGGCGGAACCGGGTGCCGCGCTGCCGGACGATGATCGAACCGGCGGTCACTTCCTCGCCGCCGAACGCTTTGATACCAAGAAACTTCGGTTTGCTGTCGCGGCCGTTGCGGCTGCTGGATTGTCCTTTTTTGTGTGCCATGATTCGGAATCCCGGGTTATATTTAAGTTATGATACAGTTTTCTTTCCATCGATGATCGACGAATCTTTAACATAATCCATCTTTTGATTTTTTCAAGCGCAGGATCGTAAATATTTGCATTTTAAGAGAAATTCCAGCCGGGAACGCCGCAAATCAGCCGAAGGGCACCAGCAGCAGTCCGGCGACGATCAGGATGACTCCGGCGATTTTCGGCAGCGGGCAGCGTTCATGAAGCAGGAATATCCCGGCAAGCACCCCGATCGGTAGACTCAGCTGGCGAAAAGCCTGAATGTAGGTGACGCTGGTGACGAACTGCATCGCCGCAAGAATCAATGCGTAGGCGGTGGTTGAACAGATTCCGGTGAGCATCGGGGCCGGTGTTTGCAGAAACAGCCGTTTGAACTCCTTCCGTTCCGCCGGGAGCAGCAGGACGAAGCCGGAGAGCGCAAGAACAATGCCGAATTCAACGCAGAACAGATAGGAGAAGGTGAGCTTCCAGTCGGAACGTCCGGCGTACGAGCGCAGGATCTCCATGGCGACGCTGTCGCAGATCGTGTAGCCGGTGGTTCCGGCGGCGATCAGCAGAATGAATACGATGGCGCGGTTGCAGTACGCTGACGGGCGGAGGTCGCGCAGCTGCTTCTGGGGCAGCAGCAGACAGCCGAAAAAGAGGATTCCCATGCCGGTCAGGGCGATGCTTCCCGGTGCGGTTCCGAGCCCGAGGAGCCTGGTGACTGCGGCGACCAGCAGAACCGGCAGCGCCCGTCCCATCGGATAGGCGATCGAAATGTCGCAGTTCCGGTACGCATGTGCCAGTCCGATGAGGTAGAGCGCTTCGAAGAGGATGCTGACCGCCAGCAGCAGGGAGAACTTCAGCGGCAGGAGCGTGAAATCGATTCCGAATCCCCCTGCACAGCAGAGGCAGAGCACCGCCGCCGTCGAGGAGGAAAGCAGATAGAAGGCCGCCGACGGGTTGTTCTGCTTGCTCAGAAGATTCCATCCGGCGTGCAGGATGGCCGATACGAGTACCAGAAAAAAGGCGATGAGTGTCACAGTGTACCTCCGGAAACGGCGAAATCATTGCCGGTGTCGGATTTTTCGACATGACGGAACGGAAAGTTCTTTCCAAATTCCGCATCCGGAAATGCAGCAGGACGGAAGGCCGTTTTCAGAATATTTCTGTTCATTTTTGATTTTTCCGATTGAAAAAATTCCTCTGTGCGGATAAAGTACAGGCGGAATTTCTGTTTTCAAGAGGGAAATGAAAAACAACAAATGTCGACTTTTTACGACATGAAACGCCCATGAATCTCATCGAACAGCTCGAACGGCTCGACCTGAAGGGACGGCAGGCGAAGGTCTACCTGGCGCTGCTTCAGCTCGGTTCCGCCTCCGCGATCGAAATTGCCAAATATACGAAACTCAAGCATCCGACCGTTTACGACGTGCTCGACCTGCTCCGGGAGAAACAGCTTGTCTGCGAGACGCTCTCCGGCCGGCGGCGGCTCTTTTCTCCGGAAAACCCCGCCCGGCTCGCAGAGATCGAGAATCGGCGGAAAGAGGCGCTCGACGCGGTGCTGCCCGATCTTCACGCCCTCTACCGCGGCGGGGAAAAGCGTCCGCGCGTCCACTATTACGAAGGGGCCGAGGGCGGGGAGGCGCTCCGGGCCGCATTGCTTGACGTCCGATCGAAGGAGTACTTCTACTTCGGCGCGGTGCAGGAGATGCTGAAACTCTCTTCGCCGGAACGCGAGGCGGAGTATGTCCGGCAGCGGATCCGGCGCGGCATCTGGTCATGGTCGATCCGCAACCGGGCGCGGGAGGTGGCCGAGGAGTACATGCTCCCGGGGGAGCGGAATCTGCGGCATGTACGTTACTTCCCCCGGGCGATCAGCGACAACATTTCCGGGCTTTACCTTTTCGACGAAACCGTCGCAGTCGCTTCCGGACTCAAGGAGAACTACACCATCTTCATCGAAAGCGGCGAGCTGTTCATCCTGATGAAGAGCCTGTGGCAGTGCATGTGGGAGATTTCGGAAGAGCCGTAAGCCGGGGGTGCGGCTTGACAAATTCCGCTTTCCGGGCTATTTTGAAAAAAAAGAGGACGGCGCGATGAATCCCAGAATCCTGATGATCGAAGATGACGCATCGATCTGCGACATGACCAAAATGAACCTCAACATGAACGGGTTCTCGCAGGTCTTCTGCGCCTCCGACGGTCGGAAGGGGCTGGAGATGGCCGCCCGGATCGTGCCCGATCTTATTCTGCTCGACATCATGCTTCCCGGCATCGACGGGCTGACCGTCTGCCGGAACCTCAAGAACAATCCGGCGCTGGCGGAAATCCCAATCATCATGCTCTCGGCCAAGGGCGAGGAGAATGATATCGTCCTCGGCCTGGAGATGGGGGCGGATGATTACGTCACCAAACCCTACAGCAGCAAGGTTCTCGCCGCCCGAATCGCCGTCCAGCTGCGGAAAAGAAAGCGCGTCGCGGCCGCCCGGACCATCGTCTCCGGACCGCTGTCGATCGATCTCGACACCCACTGCGCCCGGCTGGAGGGAAATCCGCTCGCACTGACCGCCGACGAATTCCGCACGCTCGCGTTGCTGGCGGAGAATCCCGGCAGGGTTTTCACACGCAACCAGATCATCCGGGCGGTCAAGGGGGATAACTACTCCGTCACGGCGCGGGCGATCGACATGCAGATGGTCAATCTGCGCCGAAAACTGGGAGACTGGGCGGACCATATCGAAACCGTCCGCGGCGTCGGCTACCGGATGGCCGGGGAGTGAGCGATGGCGAGGCGGGATTATGTGCTGCTCTCCGTCCCCGCGGTCATCGGGGGAATCATCATCCTTGCGATCTTTTTTCTGGACATCCAGCTGGCGAACTTTCAGAAGGCCTACTTTCGCGAGCTGGCCAATGAGACGCGGCGGAACAACGCCCTCATCGTCCGCGCCTGCCGCGAACTGATTGCCGCCAATGAGCTCGACAAGATCCACCGGCTGCTCAACAGCCACGGCCCCAATCCGGTGGTGGTGCGGATCATCGCCCGCGGGCGGGGGACCATCGTGCAGACCGAGGATGTCCCCGCCTATCTGGCCGCACACATTCGCGAGCCGGAAATCCGGAACATGTTCAAGCGGAATCTTCGCGAAGATGTGCTGGTTCGTTACGACCGGCCGTTGGACGCCTACATGGTCTACCACTGCGCCCGCTTCCGGGTGGGCGCGCAGGACTATATTCTGGTTATGGCGTCGAAGTGCAGCAGCATGACGCTGCTGATGCGCCAGACCAGGCAGGGCATTCTGATCCTGACCGTGCTGGGGGTGCTTTCGGTGGCGGCGCTGGTGGGGTACTTCTGCTTCTGGATCCGCTCTCCGCTGAACCGGCTCTTTTCCAGCATGTCCCGGATTGCCGCCGGAGAGCTGGAGTATCCGATCTTCGTGCCCCGGCGAGGACTGATCCGCGAGATCGCCCTCTGTTTGCGCAGCCTTACCGAACGGCTCCGGCAACAGATCGTCTCTCTGCAGGACGATGCGGCGGAACGTGCCGCGATCCTGAATGCGCTGACCGAGGCGATTCTGCTGATCGACGCCGACGGAAAGGTCGAGCAGTGGAACCGGACCGCGATGGAGCTCTTCTACCCGGGGGAGGAGGCGGGGAAATCCATACTCCGCGAATGCCCCGAGGAGCTGCGCGATCAGATCCGCATGGCGGAGGAGGCGGGGGTCGCTTCCGCGGAACTGCCGATGCGGCGTGGCGACCGGGAATTCATCCTGCTGGTCAACACCGTCTCCTTCAACCGGGAGGGAGGACGTTTCTTTCTGATTTCCGTGACCGATCTCACCGAGATCCGCCGATTCGAGACCTACCGGAGCGAATTCATCGCTGCGGTCTCCCACGAGATGAAGACCCCGCTCACCGGCATCATCGGCGCGGTGGATGCGATCAACGCCGGAGCTCTCGATCACCCCGATTACCGTGCGCGCTGCATCGAGACGCTGACGCTTCAGTCGGAGCGGCTCCATACGCTGCTGCAGAATTTCCTCACCCTCACCTCGCTGGATGCGCTGCGGAAGACCGGAGAGGAGAACGACTTCCTTCCGGTCCGCCCGCTTTCGGTCGTGCGCAGCGCGGTCGAGGTCTGCCGTTCCGCGGCGGAGGCGGCGGGAATCGAAATCGTGGTGGGTGAATGCATTCCGATCGAAATCTTCGCCGATTCGCTGCTGCTCCAGCAGGCGCTGAACAACCTCATTTCCAACGCGGTGTTTCACAGCGGAACGAGACGGATCGAAGTTTTCGCCGCCCGTACCGATGACGGTACCGCGGTGGATTTCTGTGTACGCGATTTCGGCTGCGGCATCGCCGCCGAACATCAGGAGCGGATTTTCAACCGTTTCTACCGGGTCCCCGCCGCAGGAAAGAAACACAACGGCAGCGGGATCGGTCTGGCCATCGTCAAACGGATCGCCCAGTTCCATCACGGCCGGGTTTTTGTGAGTTCCCTGCCGGGAAAAGGTGCGGAGTTTCATCTCGAATTGCCGTTGTAGGCCCCGAATTCTTCGCTGCAAAATCAATATTTTGTCAGAATTCTGTCAGAATTGTTGCAACTTCCTCTCTCTGTGTTATGGTATGTTTCTGAATCTACAGAAGAAAATCAACGTCAACGGCAATGGAGGGGACCATGACCGGAGTTCGATATTTGTTGTTTTTCGCTGTCGCCGGAGTGATGATCGGGGGAAGCGGTTGTTCAAAAGAGCAGAAGAAGCAGGTTGAGGAACGGTCGACGCGGGTGACGCTCGAACCGCTTCAGAAACGGATTTTCCGGCGGCAGATTCCGGTGCAGGGAACTGTCTGGCCGGTGGAATATGCGACCATTTCCGCCAAGATCAGCGGAACGCTGGAGCTGCTCAAGGTCGACGAAGGCGATGTTCGAAAAAAGGACGATGTCCTCTTCGGCATCGACCGCCAGGTGCTGAAGAACCAGGTGACCATGCGGGAGGATGAAATTACCGTCAAAAACGCCGAACTGGAGAGCGCCCGCATCGCTCTGGAGAGTGCGAAGATTTCCGAACGCAAGGCCACGCTCGACTACGAGCGGTTTCTGACCCTCTGGCAGTCGAAGGCGACCAGCCAGACCGAATTCGAAACCTACGAGACCGCCTATAAGAAGGCGAAGACCGACGTCCGGAACGCCCAGGCCGCAATTGCCAACGCCGAAGCGCAGCTCAAACAGGCGCAGAGCAACCTCGTCATCGCCGAGAAGAACCTGGACGATTCCATCGTCAAGGCACCCTTCGACTGCATCATCACCGACAAATATGTCGAGGAGAACGAGTATGTGACCGCCGGGCAGAACATCCTCAAGCTGGAGAATCAGAAGAATCTTGAGGTGATCTGCTATATCAGCGCGGTCTATTACGACCAGGTCGAGGCGGGGCGCACTCCGGTGCGTTTCATGCTTGACGGCGTCGACAAAGGGCGCGCCGTGGTAACCTACAAAGCGCCGAGCATCGATCCGGAGAGCCGGACTTTCAAGCTGAAAATGCTCGTGCCGCCGGAGGTCAAGCTGGTCAGCGGCACGCTGTGCGACATCTCCATCATTCTGGAGGAGAAGGAGGCGTACGGACTGCCCGCCGACGCGCTTCTCCTGCGGGCCAACGACCGTTACATCGTCTACGCCATCGGTCCGGACAATCGGGCGAAAAGTTTCGATGTGGTGCGCGGCATCGTGGATGGAAAGTATTGCGAAGTGTTGAATGCGACGGAACTTCTGAAGGAACGGTTCGTCGTAACCGGACAGACCTTCGTCAACAACGGCTCGTTGCTCCGCGAGATCAAGACGAAGCAGTAACGGGGAGGCAGTCGCATGTTTCTGAGTCAATGGTCTGTCCGCCGCCCGATCGCAATGACCACCTTTATCATTGTGCTGGTGATGATCGGCGTCAGTCTCTATCCCCGGATCAGCATCGATCTGCTGCCGAATATGGAAGTGCCGATGGTGCTGGTGCGCTGCGAGTACGAAGGTGCCAGCCCGACGGAGATCGAGGTCGAAGTCGTCAAGCGGATCGAGGACGCGGTCTCCTCTCTGGACGGCATCAAGCATATCACCAGCACCTCGATGGAGGATGAGGCGCGCATTCAGCTGGAATTCAATATGGGGACCGACGTCGACGTGGCCGCGACCGACATCCGGGAGGCGTTGAACCGCATCCGGACCGATCTGCCCGACGGCGCCGACGAACCCACGATCCGGAAGATCGACACCAATGCAACCACCGTGGTGCAGGCGTTTCTGGTTGGAGACCGCACGCAGGATGATCTGTATGATTACGCCGATGACGTGATCGCCGACCGTTTCTCCTCGGTGCCGGGGGTCGGCGAGGTGCGCGTCTACGGCGCGAACGAGATGCAGATTCACGTGCTGCTTGACCGGGCGAAGTTGACCGCGATGAACCTGACGATCAATGACGTCGTCACCAAGCTCCGGGAGAACAACGTCCGTGAACCGCTGGGGCGCATCCAGTTCGACAAGGGGGAGAAGAACGTCACCTTCGACGGTGACTTCAAGGATTTTGAACAGATCAAGGCGCTGGAGATCGGAAAATTCAAAAACAAGCGGGTTTACCTGCGCGATGTTGCGGATGTGAAATTAATGAGCCGCGAGGTGCGCAGCAAAGCCTATGTGAACGGCAAGCCCGCGGCCCGGTTCCGGATTGTCAAGAAGGGAGAGGCCAACGCGGTCGAAGTGATCCGGGGGATCCGCGAACGGTTCGACGCAATGGTGCGCAACGGTGAACTGCCGACCGGCATGGAGCTTTTCTGGTTCACCGACTCCGGCGCGTTCATTCAGGCGTCGGTCGACGACGCCTGGAGCAGCATCATCACCGGAATCATTCTGACGGCGGTTCTGCTTTTTCTCTTCCTGCACGAACCGAGGTCGACTTTCATCGTGATGATTTCGATGCCGATTTCGGTGATCGTGACCTTTGCGGTCATGGCCTATTTCAACTATTCGTTCAACATCATGACGCTGCTGTCGCTGGGCTGTTCGGTCGGCGTGCTGGTGACCAACTCCATCGTGGTGATTGAAAACATCTTCAAGCATCTGGACCGGGGAGAATCGATCAAAACCGCCGCGGAACGGGGTACCGACGAGGTGATTGCGGCGGTGTCGGCAAGTGCACTCACCAATGTGGTGGTGTTTGTGCCGGTGATGATGATGAGCACCCGGATCGGCACGATGATGGTGCCGTTCGCCGGCGTGATGGTGGCGGCGACGCTGGTTTCGCTCTTCATCAGTTTCACTCTGACGCCGATTCTTTCCTGCGTGCTGCTGAAGCGGAAGAAGGGGGTGGAAGCGGGACAGGCAACCGGCTTTCTCGCAAAGCTGTTTACGCCCTGGGATCGGGGGTACGACTGGCTCTGTCGGAAGTTCGACCGGAGCATCGAATGGACCGCGCGTCATCCGAAATCGCTGATTCTGGCGGTACTGGCGCTTTCTGCGGCGGTGTTTTTCTGGGTGGTGCCGCAGGTGGGGCTCTCCTTTCTGCCTTTCTGCGACCAGGGGGAGATCCGGGTCAAGTTCGAGTTTCCGACCAACTACAATCTGGAGACCACCGATCGGTTGATCCGCGAGGCGGCTGATCACTTGAAAAAGTTCGATTTTGTCCGCGGCATGTCGATCACCGTGGGCGATTCCGACGGTGGCGGCGGCCAGATCTCTTCGGCCGTCTACATCGGGCAGATCACGCTGCGTACGACGGATAAATTTGAACGCGAGGAGTCGATCTACGACCTGCAGGCCCAGTTGCGCAAGGAGCTTGCCTATCTGGACAATTGTCGGGTGACGCTGTCGATTCCGGCGACCTTCGGCGGCAGCGGCGCGGAAATCCGCTGCGTGATGAACGGCAACGATCTGGATGTGCTGGAAGAGGCGGAAATGGCGATGATGGAGAAACTGCCGACCATGGGAATCGTCCGTGACGTTGACTCCAGCCGCCGGGAACGCAAACCGAACATCAACATCACGCCGCGGCGTACGGTACTGCAGAATCTGGATATGTCGGCCAATGAGTTGTACGAATATCTGCTCGGTTCGCTCGACGGCATCGAGGTCGGCGACTACCGGGCGGGGGCGCGGACCTTCGACATCCGGGTCAAGAATCAGAAGGAGTACGGGGAAGAACAGCTGCGGCAGGCGGCTCCGGCGCAGAAGGACAACAATCCGCTCGGCACGGAGACGCTCGCTGAGATCACCGAGGACACCCGTCCGGTGGTGATCAACCGTTACGATAAGGCACGGACGATGTGGCTGTATGCGAACACCGCACCCGGCATGGCGCTCGGGCCGGTTTCGAATACGATCGGTGAGCTGGCACGGGAAGCATTGCCACCGGGGTATGGTGTTCGGATGAGCGGCAATGTGGAGTTGATGAATGAAACCGCCCGTGAGTTTGGGCAGGTGATTCTGCTCGCGGCGGTGCTGACCTACCTTCTGATTGCGGGAATCATGGAATCCTGGACGCGTCCGTTCCTGATCATGTTCACGGTGCCGCTGGGGTTTCTCGGCATGTATGCGACGTTGTGGCTGACCGGAATGTCGATGTCGATGATGGGACTCTTAGGCGGCGTGATGATGATTGGTATTGTGGTGAACAACGCAATTCTGATTATGGATGAGTGCGCAGTGCTGGTCAATTCCGGTGTCACCACCCATCGGGCGATGCTGCAGGCGACCCAGTCGAAATTCCGGCCGATCGTGATGACCAGTATCGCGTCGGTGGCGGGAATGCTGCCCATGGCGTTCGGAACCGGACTCGGGTCGGAGCTTCGGTCGAGCTGCGGCATGGGGGTAGTTGGTGGCCTGACTGTGGCGTCGCTGCTGACGCTCTACGTGATCCCGGCGCTCTACTTCATCTTCGTGCACGACACGGCCCGGCCGCGCCGCAACATCTGGCGCCGGTTCCTGCTTCGCTTCGGACTCGGCCGCCGTTAAGCGTGTTCATCGCCGCGAGCGCCTCCCTCCCGACTTGGCCCGCGTTGTTGTTAAGCGCGGTCAGCGCCGTAAGCGCATGTGAGAGAACTGCTTTGCGTTCCGCAAAGCAGCAAGGAGCGATTGCGA
>ENA-UONW01000579-UONW01000579.1-human-gut-metagenome-genome-assembly--contig:-CS52-NODE-579-length-53257-cov-15.423274_pt1 | contig 53257 bp, 48 predicted proteins | sample MGYA00242463_ERZ724010 | MGnify/ENA metagenome assembly ERZ724010 | reverse complement strand
ATCCGCCACTGGCGGCGCTCACCTTTGCAGCACAAAGTATTATCTGCGCTTTTGGCTTAGCAGCTGCCGCACCTCGCTCGCCGTATCGGCACTTAGAATTGTGCGGTATTGCCTTAAATTTTGCCGTTATAGGCGCTCTGCCGGGCAGGCAGGGCGCTTTTCTTAATAAAATTCGCTTTTTATGCAGCTTTGTGGTATACTGGAAAAGTGTATTTATTATAGGAAAAAAGGAATCCACTCCCATGCAAAAGCAACTTACCCAGGGGCCTGTTATGCCCACGATGCTGCGGTTTGCGGTGCCCATGATTTTAGGCGACCTGCTGCAGCAATGCTATAATATCGCTGATACGTTAGTTGTTGGGCGGTTCATCGGCACCAACGCGCTGGCGGCAGTCGGCTCGGCCTTTACGCTGATGACCTTTCTCACGTCCATTTTGCTGGGGCTGGCCATGGGCAGCGGCACGGTGTTTTCCATCAAGTTTGGCCAAAAGGACGACACCGGCCTGCGGGAGGGCGTTTTGGCCGCCTTTGTGCTACTGGCCATCGTGACCGCCGTGCTGACCGGCGCGGTGTACCTGGGTTTTGAGGGCATTATCTGGTTCCTGCGCCTGCCCGCCGAGATTGCGCCGCTGATGCGCACTTACTTAAAGATCGTGTTTGCCGGGCTGGCGGCGATTTTCCTGTACAACTACTTTGCCTCTCTGCTGCGGGCGCTGGGCAACTCGATGGTACCGCTGCTGTTTCTGGCGCTGTCCGCCGGGCTGAACATCGCGCTGGACCTGTGGTTCGTCTGCAGACTGGGGCGCGGTGTGGGCGGCGCGGCCGAGGCGACGGTCATTGCGCAGTATGTCTCCGGCGTGGGCATTTCCGTGTACACCTGGGTGCGGTTCCCGCTGGTGCGGCAGGCTGCCCACAGCAAGTTCAAGGCCAACCGCATGAAGGAGATCGCCGGGTTCTCGGCGCTGACCTGCATCCAGCAATCCATCATGAACTTAGGGATCTTGGCCGTGCAGGGGTTGGTCAACAGCTTTGGCACGGTGGTCATGGCGGCGTTTGCAGCGGCGGTCAAAATCGACGCCTTTGCCTATCTGCCGGTGCAGGATTTCGGCAATGCGTTCTCCATCTTTATTGCCCAGAACTACGGCGCGCAAAAGACTGACCGCATCCACAAGGGGATACGGGGCGCGTTTGCGGCGGCCATCGGGTTCAGCATCGCGGTCAGCGCACTGGTGTTTGTGTTTGCCGCGCTGCTGATGCGCATTTTTATCGCCGGCTCGGAGACCGCCGTCATCACCGAGGGCGTGCGCTACCTGCGCATTGAGGGCGCGTTCTATGCGGGCATCGGCTGTCTGTTCCTGTTCTACGGGCTGTACCGCGCTGTGGGGCGGCCCGGTATGTCGGTGGTGCTGACGGTGGTATCCCTGGGCACCCGCGTGGTGCTGGCCTATGCGCTGTCCGCCATCCCGGCGATCGGGGTGACAGGCATCTGGTGGAGCGTGCCTATCGGCTGGTTTTTGGCCGACGCCGTGGGCGGGGTGTATTACTGGATGAAGAAGAAAGCGCTGTTTGAGATGAAATGATGACATAAAGATTCGCTCTGAAGGCACAATCCACTACAAACTCCATATAAAAATGAAAATGCCCGTCGATTTCTCGGCGGGCATTGTTCATGCGATCAATTACTGAGCGGCCTTGTTAGCGCGCTTAGCCAGACGGCTGACCTTACGGGCAGCGGTGTTCTTATGGATGACACCCTTGCTCTTGGCAGAGTCGATAGCAGAGACAGCGGCTTTCATAACAGCGTCCTTATCAGCGGCGTTGCTGACGATGGCAGCGTCTGCCTTCTTGATCACTGTTTTCAGGTTGGACTTGACGACCTTGTTGGCCATGGCCTCCTTCTGAGACTGGACAACACGATCCTTCTGAGACTTAATGTTAGGCATTCGTTCCACCTCCTTGGTTCCCCATAACAGTACAAGTTATCCTACCACATTTTTTTCGGTCTTGCAAGTGTTTTTCAAAAAAAACTTCATGAAAATCGGATTTTTCGCATAAATTGGTTGGGAAAGGGGGTGCCCGCATGGATTTTATGCACCGTGCCGCCGCCTGGCTGGCGGGCGGGGTGGTGTTTGCCGCGTCCTGCGCCTCGGTGCTGGCGGCAGCGGCCTGCCTGCCGGAGCGGGCTATTTTGCAGCATGCCTTGCTGGCCATGCAGTCCCCGGCGGCCGCAGTGGCCTGCGCCCTGCCGCGCCCCGGGCCGCAGCCTATCCCCACAACGGCACCGGTACAGCCTACGCCTGCGCCGGCCCCGGCGCCAACGCCCACAGCTTCGCCCACGCCGGAACCAAGCCCTACGCCGCAGCCCAGCACCGCACCGCAAATCGAGGACGCCGGGCTTATCCGGGCCGAGCAGTTCCGCCACGGCAGGGGAGAGGGCAGCATCTCACTTTCGGCGGGCAGCATCCGCAACAGCACCGCCTGCGCCGACGCCGACCTGCGGGCGGCGGTGACCACCGCCAACCTGCCTTTTGCCGTGGAACTAAACAGCGATGAGCCGCAGGTTTTGATCCTGCACACCCACGCCACCGAGACCTACCAGACCTGGCCCGATTTACTATACGACCGCAGTGCTGCCGCCCGCACCCGCAACACCGCGCTGAACATGTGCGCCGTGGGTGCCCGCATGGCCGAGGTACTGAACGCGGCGGGCATCCACACGCTGCACGACGAAACGCTGCACGATTCCCCCAGCTACACCGAGAGTTACGACCGCAGCCGCGCCACGGCCCAGGAGTATCTGCGGCAGTATCCGTCGATCAAAGTGGTGCTGGACGTCCACCGGGATGCCATCGAGGATGCCGACGGCACGCTGGTCAAGCCGGTGTGCACCATCGACGGCGCAAGCACCGCCCAGGTGATGATCATTGCCGGGTGCGACAACGGCAGCACCATCAGCCTGCCCAACTGGCGGCTGAACCTGCGCTTTGCCGCCGCCTGGGAGGAAGCCATGGAGAGCCGCTTTCCCGGCCTGACGCGGCCGGTGTTGTGCGGCTACCGGTTTTACAACCAGGATTTGACCACCGGCAGTTTGCTGATCGAGATCGGCGGCCACGGAAATACGCTGGAGGAGGCCCTCCGGGCCGGGGAATTCGCTGCGCTGGCGTTGGCGGAGCTGCTGGGCGGGCAGCAGCCGTAAAAATCAGTTCTTTACTTTTTCTGCAACACTAGTTATAATAAATATAATTATTGTTATAGAGGAGAGGAATTTCCATGCAGAGAACGGAACTTGCATCGCTGTACACCGCTACCCCTGCCGATGGTACCAAGGTCACTGTCTGCGGCTGGGCCAAAACTGTGCGCGATTCTAAAAATATCGGCTTTATCTCGCTGTCTGACGGCAGCTGCTATAAGCCCGTCCAGATTGTTTTCCAGGCCGACAAACTGGCCAACTATGCCGAGATCGCCAAGTGCGGCCTGTACACCAGCTTTGAGGTCACCGGCACCCTGGTGCTGACCCCCAACGCCAAGCAGCCCTTTGAGATCAACGCCGACACCATCACCGTGCTGGGTCCCTGCGGCCCCGAGTACCCGCTGCAGAAAAAGAAGATGAGCATGGACTACCTGCGCACCATGACCCATCTGCGCCCCCGCACCAACACCTTCAACGCGGCGTTCCGTGTGCGCGGCCAGGCTGCTTTTGCCCTGCACCAGTTCTTCCATGAGCACGGCTTCACCTACGTACACACCCCCATCTTCACCGGCTCTGACTGCGAAGGTGCTGGCGAGATGTTCCAGGTGACCACCCTCGACCTCAACGACATCCCCCGCAACGAAGAAGGCGGCGTGGACTACACCAAGGACTTCTTCAAGCGTCCCGTCAACCTGACCGTTTCCGGCCAGCTGGAGGCCGAGGCCATGGCCATGGCCCTGGGCAACGTCTACACCTTCGGCCCCACCTTCCGCGCCGAGAAGAGCTACGACACCCGCCATGCGGCCGAGTTCTGGATGATCGAGCCGGAGATGGCTTTTGCCGACCTGAACACCTACCTGGAGACCGCCGAGGCCATGACCCGCTACGTCATCCGCTACCTGCTGGACAACTGCCCCGACGAGCTGGCCTTCTTCAACCAGTTCTTTGACAAGGGCCTGATCGAGCGCCTCGAGCTGGTCGCATCCAGCGACTTTGCCCGCGTGACCTACACCGACGCCATCGAGCTGCTGAAGAAGAACAACGACAACTTCCAGTATAAAGTCGAGTGGGGCACCGACCTGCAGACCGAGCACGAGCGCTATCTGACCGAGCAGATCTTCAAGAAGCCGGTCTTTGTCACCGACTACCCGAAGGAGATCAAGGCCTTCTACATGCGCCAGAACGAGGACGGCAAGACCGTGGCCGCCGCTGATATGCTGGTGCCCGGCATCGGCGAGCTGATCGGCGGCTCCCAGCGCGAGGAGCGCCTCGACGTGCTGACCGCCCGCATCAAAGAGCTGGGCATGGACCCCGCTGACTACGATTGGTACCTCGACCTGCGCCGCTTCGGCAGTGTGAAGCATGCCGGCTACGGCCTGGGCTTTGAGCGTCTGCTGATGTATGTCACCGGCATCCCCAACATCCGCGATGTCATCCCGTTCCCCCGTACCTGCGGTGGTTTTTAATGCAGCCCATTGCTGCACCGCTGCTGCAATGGTTTCAGGCTAACAAAAGGCTCCTGCCGTTTCGACAGGAGCCTTCTGCCTACCATATCTGGGTCAGTGAGATCATGCTCCAACAGACCCGCGTAGCCGCGGCCATCCCGTATTACAACCGCTTTATCGCGGCACTTCCCACCCCCGCCGACCTGGCCGTCTGTGAGCCGGACGCCCTGCGCAAGCTGTGGCAGGGGCTTGGGTACTACAACCGCGTCAACAACATGCAAAAGGCCGCCCGCATCGTCTGCGAGCAGTACGGCGGCGACCTGCCCGCCGATTACGACGCCCTGCGCAGCCTGCCCGGCATCGGGGATTACACCGCCGGGGCCATTGCCAGCATTGCCTTTGGCATCCCGGCGCCCGCCGTGGACGGCAACGTGCTGCGGGTGTTTGCCCGGCTGTACAACGATGACGCCGACGTGATGACCCCCGCCACCAAGCGGCTGTTTACCCAACGTGTGCTGGACCAGATGCCCAAGGCCACGCCCGGCCCTTACAACGAAGCGCTGATGGAGCTGGGGGCGCTGGTGTGCATCCCCGGCACGCCCCACTGCGAAGCCTGCCCGCTGGCCGACCGCTGTTTAGGGTGCGCTGCCGGCAGGGCAGGGGAGCTGCCGGTAAAGCCCGCCCCCAAGGCCAAAACCACGGTGCCTGTTACGGTAGCATTGGTGGAGAGCGACGCCGGGCTGCTTTTGCAGCGCCGCCCCGCCAAGGGGCTGCTGGCCGGTTTGTGGCAGCCCGCCGCCTGGGAAAAGGCACTGACCAAGGACGAGCTGACCGCCGCGCTGGCGAAGCTTGGCGTACAGGCCGAACTGACCGAACCGCTGCCGCCCGCGAAGCATGTGTTCACCCACCGGGTGTGGCAGCTTTCCGGCTGGCGCGGCCGGGCCGATGCCTGCGCACTGCCGGACGGTTTCGTCTGGGCCGCACCTGAGCAATTGGCCGAGGTATACCCCGTGCCCAATGCGTTTGGGGCATATATGAAACGGTAATAACACACACACGCTGTAAGGGTGAGCACTGCTCGCCCGCAAAGTTGGCAGCAACGCAAACGCCCCTACATGCTCTATAAAACATAAAGGCTTCCTCGCTGTGAGGGAGCCTTTTGCAATTATATGCCTAATGTAAATTTACTATTGATTTCATTGATTTCATTGTTTTTATTGGGCAACAAACAAATGATGACAATGATTTCAATGATATCAATAGTAAATGATAGTACTATCCTAAATTCACGCTGCTTTCCCTCCAAAGGTGCCTTTGCGTTTCAGCAGCAGGTAGGCTGTCAGGCAGATGAGCACCGACAGCAGCGAGCCGACCGCCGTGGCAAGGCCCATGGGCAGCAGGTTGTCCGGGAACAGCTTGGACATGAAATAGGCCCCCGGCACACGCACCAGCACGATGGCCAAAATGTTATGCAGGAACGAAAGCTCGCTGCGGCCGTAAGCGCAGAAATACCCGCTGAAGCTGAAGTGGATACCCGCAAAGAAGCAGTCCCAGATATACCCGCGCAGGTACCAGCCGCCCGCCACGGCCACAGCCGCGTCGCTGGTAAACAGAGCCACGGCATTGGGGGCGATAAACTGCACCAGCACACCCACGATAGCCCCAAAGGTCAGCGAAATGCCGATGGCGTAGTACAGTGTCCCGGCGGCACGGTCGTGCTTTCCTGCGCCCACGTTCTGGGCCCCCAGCGCCGACACCGTGGACAGCATCGAGGACGGCACCAGGAAGATGAAGCTGATGATCTTCTCCACGATGCCCACAGCGGCGGCGTCCGTCAGGCCGCGCCGGTTGGCAATGACCGTGATGAGCAAAAACGAGATTTGGATAAGTCCGTCCTGCAAGGCCACCGGCACGCCGATGCGCAGGATGCGGCCAATGACATTTTTCTGCGGCCGAAGGTCACTTTTGTGCAGCCGGATGCCGCTTTTGCGCCGCAGGATGACCCCCAGCGAAACGATGACGCTGATGCCCTGGGCCAGCGTAGTACCCAGCGCCGCACCGGCGGGGCCCATGTGCAGTGCCCCCATAAACAGGTAGTCCAGCCCGATGTTGGCCGCGCAGGCCACCGCGATAAAGTACATCGGGCTGCGGGAATCGCCCAGCCCGCGGAAAATGGACGCAATAATATTGTACGCCGTAATACAGGGGATGCCGATGAAGCAGATGGTCAGGTAAGCCGCCGCGCCGGGCACAGCCTCGGCCGGGGTGGACATGATGCTTAAAATGGGCTGCACCAGCGCGGTAAGCACCGCTGCCAGCACCACCGACACCGCCAGAAACAGCATGACCGCGTTGCCGATGACCGCGTCTGCGCCCCGGTCATCGTGGGCGCCCACTGCCCGGCCGATGCCCACGGTAACACCCATGGCCAGCCCCACCAGCATGACCGTGATCATGTGCATGATCTGGCTGCCGATGGACACCGCCGTGATGCTGGCCGTGCCCTCAAACTGGCCAATGATGAACAAGTCTGCCATGCCGTACAGCGTTTGCAAAAAATACGACAGCAGGTAGGGCAGCGAGAAATAAAGCACATTTTTGAATACACTGCCGGTGGTCAGGTCTTTTTGCATAGATTTTCAATCCTTTGTAAGTATAATATATCACACGTGGGGCCAAGCGGATGCTTGAAAAGGCCCCCTCTGGGAGGGGGCTCCGCCGATAGGCGGTGGGGGGAGAGAGCCTACGATTTAGCAGGCAATATAGGAATTGTCTCTCCCTCCGGCCCTTCGGGCCACCTCCCTCGCAGAGGGAGGCTTTCAACAATCTACTATAGTAAAGTAAACCCCATTCTCCCACGAATGTCAAGTCATCTCTTTAAATCGTTAAAGCATGTATGGCACAACCAAGGAACTTTCAAATTTTACAATTCTTGTGTTGTATTCCGGCCCCGGGTCGGGTATAATAGGGGCATAGTGGTATCTGCCCCGCAGACCGCCAGAAAGAAAAAATTACGAATCTACGGTATTCTTACCGCCAGGAAGGGAGTTTTCCCCATGATGAAGAAATCCACGTTCGGTGCTGTGCTGGCCTTTTTCTTTGCTGCTGCCGGTGCCCTGACCGCCGCCGCCCTCTACCTCTATCACCGCGAGAAGGAGCTGGACGAGTACGAGCGCCTGCTGTTCAGCGATGACGGTGATGATTACGACGATGATGACGATTTCCAGGACGACACCGTCTACGAAAAGATCCCCGCCCAGCCCGCAGCCGACGCCCCTGACGCCGCTGACGCCGAGTAAAAACTGAGTCTCTCAGCCGGGCGCCGCCTTGTGCGTCCGGCTTTTCCATCGCTACTGCCTATAGGAGAAAACTATGCGCAAACTGCTGCTCTGGCTTGCTATGGTCATTGCCATGGTCGCGCTGATCTTAGGCGGCACCGCCGCGTTTCTCTACAGCCGCACCGGCGAAAAAGACCTCCCGCAGGAGGCTGTTACCTTCGGGGACACCGCCCTCACCCCCAACGGGTGGGATTGGACCATCCCCGTGCTGGGCGACAAAGTAAGCAAGCACTACCAGAGCCCCACCAACCTGACCGTGCAAAAGCTGGGCACCTTTACCGATACCGCGCCCCAGCTGGTGCTGCCGGATTGGGTCACCTGCGCCGAAGTGACCATCACCGCGCCCGACGGCACGGCCTGGACCGGCGATGCCTCCACCTGCAACACCTATACCTACGCCGCCAACGGCGACTACCAAATTATTGTAAAAGCCTACCACCAGGAGAACGAGCCCCCCGCCGACGCCCAGGGCTGGTACGCCTACCGCGCCGGGTACACCATGTCGATGGCCCCCACCGTGACCCTGAGCAGCGACCGCGCCGCCCAGGGCAGCGTGGTGGCGCTGTATCTCACCGGCATTCTGGATGGTGAGCCGAGCCTGGAGACCGACCTGGGCACCGTCTGGTTCCGCCGCACCGCCGGCGGCTACATGGGGTATATCCCTATCACCTATAATGCCGAGGGCGGCGACCATACCCTGCAGCTGACCTGCGGCAGCCTGACCCGCGACTTGACCCTGACCGTGACCAACACCCAGCACAAGACGGTGGAACTGCCCGCCGAGGAAGACGTGGGCGGGGCCGAGGAGTACCGCAACGCCATCTGGCCGCTGTACACCAACAGCACCGGCCAAAAGCTGTGGAACGGGCTGTTCGTGGCCCCCAGCAGCAGCGCCATTGCCGTGCACTACGGCGACATCCAGATGCGGGACGGCCAGCGCAGCGGCCAATCCACCGGGCTGACCTACTCCGCCCCCGACAACGAGACCATCACCGCACCCCAGAGCGGCACCGTCGTGCTGGCGGATACCCTGACCCTGACCGGCGGCACGGTGGTCATCGACCACGGCTGCGGCGTGAAAAGCTATCTGTTCGGGTTAAAGACCGTCACCGCCCAGCGCGGCCAGACGATCGAAGCCGGCTCCCCCGTAGGCACGGCGGGTACCGACCACAACCTGATCTTTGAGTTGCGCATCGGCAGCAAATCGGTAGACCCGGAGCCTGCCATGGCAGGCCGCAGTGGTCTGCAATACCGCGAGTCTGAATAAATTTTTCATTGGGTACAGCCCGGCCCCGGCTGCCGCCTGTTTTTCCACGATGGGGCAACACCAAGAGGATTTTGGGAAGAGTACAGATGAGCAAGAAAAACGACAACATCCCAGCCCAGGCCGCGCCGGATACTGACCCCCAGGCAGCTCCGCAGCCCGAAGCCGCGCCCCCTGCGGAGACCGCGCCGGCGGAAGAAGCCGTCGCTGCGGCCGCTGCCGAGGATGCCCCCGCCGAACCGGCAGGGGAGAGCAAAGCGGAACCTGTTGAAGAAGCGGCAGACGCCACCCCCGAAGCGCCGGAAGCACCCGAGGAAGCCCCCGCAGAAGAAGGCGAACCCGAAGCAGAGCCGGAAACGCCTGCTGAGGACAGCGCCCCCGCAGAGGCCCCCACGGAGGAGGCCGCCGCTGACGAAGACGCTGCCTTGGATGCCGCTGAGGCCGACGAGGGGACCGTGGAGCTACCGCCCATCGATGAAAAGCGCCTGCTGGACATGACCCGCACGGTGCAGCTCTCGGTGGAGCAGATCACCGCCAACATGGATATCCCCGCCGGGGAGGATACCGACACCTCGTCCGAAGACGATGCGGCGGAGGATGACACCCCCGCCACCGTGGGGGATGTTGTGCGCAGCGGCGTGACCGGCATGGCCAGGTGGCTGCTGCTGGTGGTGGTGTTTGTGCTGGTGGTGGCCGGCATCGGCGTGGCCTACCTGTACCGCAGCGCCACCCCCGATATGCTGCCTTCCATCCGCGTGACCTTCGCCGGGCAGACGCTGGAGCCTTCGGCCTACAAGTGGCATGTGCCGGTCATCGGCAACTGGTTCAAGCGTACCTACGCCGAAACTTATAGTTCCGTCCCCGCTGTGCTGGAGGATCCCATCTCCACGCTGTCGCCGGATATTACGATCAGCTCCACCAACTACGCCACCCAGCTGACCGTGACCGACGCCGACAAGGAGACCGTGTTCGAGGGTACGCTGTCGGAGTTCAGCGGCTATTGCTTTGACGAGACCGGCACCTACACCGCCAAGCTGGTGGCCAGCGTTACCGGCTCCCGCGCAGCAGGCGCTGCCGACATCACCGGCTCCGAGACCTGGCTGTTCACCTTCGATATTGCCATCGAGCCGTCCGTTTATTTAAGCGAGAATACCATCGAGCAGGGCGGCGTAGCCGCCATCCGTGTGACCGGCAGTTACGAGAACGACGCCCCCACCCTGACCACCACGCTGAAGAATCAGGGCTTTATCCAATCCTCCAACGGCTGGGTGTGCTACCTGCCCATCCCCTGGAACGCAGCCTTAGGCACCGAGACCATCGACGTGCAGGTGGGCCGCTACTCCACCACACTGTACCTGAAAGTGACCGACGGCGGATTCAGCTACAAGGATTACTCCTCGCAGTCCCAGCGCGCCACGCCCTACCTCGGGCAGGACGACGCCCCCACCAAGGTCAGCAAGCTGTTCACCGCAGCGCCCACCGGCATCAGCTGGGCGGACGCCGGGTTCGTGCAGCCGTTCCTCAACCGCCTCAACACCACGCTGACCTTCGGCGCGACCGAGTATGTGGGCCGCCGCTACAGCGAGCGCAGCACCAACACCGGCGCAGGCGGCCGCACCAGTACGAACGTAATTTTGTCCACCACCCGCGGTGAGCTGGTCATTGCCCCCGCCAGCGGCAAGATCGACCTGGCCGAGGACCTGGGCGGCGACTACGGAACCACGTTGGTCATCGACCACGGCGCGGGCGTGCGCACGATCTTCTACGGGCTGAGCGACATTGACATCAAGGCCGGGCAACAGGTCAAGCAGGGCCAGACCCTTGCCACCTGCGGCAAGACCACCGTTGTGGAAATGCGCATCGGCACCGTCCCCATCGACCCCATCGCCGTCTGGCGCGGCCAGTGCAACGGGTTGAAGTATTATTAAATCATTCGATTTTTCCCGATCCCTTTTGAGGGGTCGGGATTTTTTATTTGCACGCGGCGCAAAAGGCTCCTCTGTGAGGGAGCTTTTTTGTATCCGCACCATCCGCCTCAATCCAAGCATACTATGGCGAAAGCACACCCAAAGGGGGGAACAGCCTATGAAAACCTTTTGCGTGGTGGGGCATGATGCCCGCCAGCGGGCGGCGGCGCAGACTTTGCAGGCCGCGGGGTTCCGCATCATCGGGCCGGAGGCCGCCTACCAGGCCGATTTTGTCCTTCTGCCCATGTCCCAGGAACGTGTCAGCGATGCCGTCGCCCGCACCCTGCAGGGGGTGCGCCCCGGCACCCTGCTGCTGGCCGGACGCCCCGGTTCACCCATCCAGGCCGCCGCCCGGCAGGCCAGTCTGCCGCTGCTGGACTACTTCCAGCGGCCCGAGCTGGAATGTTTAAACGCCGTGCCCACCGCAGAGGGCTGCCTTGCCCTGCTGCTGCAATTGCGCCGCCGCACCATCTGGGAAAGCGACTTCCTGGTTCTCGGCTACGGACGCATCGGCCGGGCGGTAGCGCGGCGGCTGGACCTGCTGGGCGGACATACCACCGTTGCCGCCCGCAATGCCGTGCAGCGGGCCAACGCCCGGTGTGCCGGGCACCGCGCCGCCCCGCTGGACCGCCTGCCCGTGCTGCTGGCAAAGCATGATACCGTCATCAACACCATCCCCGCGCCGGTGCTGCCCCGCAAAATGCTGGAAAAGCTGCCCCGCGGGGCGCTGGTCATCGACCTGGCCAGCCTGCCCGGCGGCACCGACTTTGACGCCGCCGAAGCCCTGGGCATCCGGGCCGAACACGCCCTGGCCCTGCCCGGCAAGTGCGCCCCCGATACCGCCGGGGCGCTCATCGCTCAAACCGTACTGACCATCCTGCAAGAAAGAGGTGATCTGCATGATGAACCGGCCTGACGGCCCCCGCACCGTGGCCTTTGCTTTATGCGGCAGTTTTTGCAGCTTTTCGGCTGTGCTGCCCCAGGTGCGCCGCCTGCGGGCGCTGGGCTGGCGGGTGCTGCCCATTTTAAGCTGCAGCGCCGCCGCGCTGGACACCCGCTTTGGCACGGCCGCCGCTCTGCGCGCCCAATTGCAGGAGATGACCGGCGAAACACCGCTGACCACCCTGCAGCAGGTGGAACCGCTTGGCCCAAAAGGGATGGCCCAGGCGCTTATCATCGCCCCGGCCACGGGCACCACCATGGCCATGCTGGCAGCGGGCCTCAGCGCCACGCCGGTAACCCTGGCCGCCAAAAGCCTGCTGCGGGGCGGACGGCCTGTTGTTCTGGCCCCCTCCACCAACGATGCGCTCTCGGGCAGTGCCCCGGCTATTGCCCAGCTGCTGCAGCGGCGGAACTACTACTTTGTGCCCTTCGGCCAGGACGACAGCTACAAAAAGCCCTGCAGCCTCAAAAGCGATTTCACCCTCATCCCCGATACGCTGGAAAGCGCCCTGCGCGGTGTGCAGTTGCAGCCGATTCTGCTGTAATGCCGGCGCGATTTGTGACATATAAGTGTAAGGGCGAGTACTGCTCGCCCCTACATCCTCTACAATTTCCACGCACAGCCAGCGTAAAAGGGGGTACCCATGCAACTTATCACCATCACCGGCGGGCGGACGCTTCACGGCCGCATACGGCCCGCCGCCGCCAAAAACAGCGTACTGCCGCTGCTGGCTGCCACCCTGCTGTGCCGTACCCCCAGCCGCCTGCGGGCCGTGCCGCCCCTGGCCGATGTCGCCACCAGCCTGGCACTGCTGCAATCCGTGGGTGCCAAGGCCGAACGGCAGGGGAGTGACCTGTTCGTTGCCCCCGGCCAAGACCTGCAAGGGGAGATTCCCGACTACCTCGCCGGGGCCATGCGCAGCTCGGTGTTCTACCTGGCGCCGCTGCTCTGCCGGGTGGGCGAGGTGCGCCTGCCGCTGCCCGGTGGCTGCAAGCTGGGCCCCCGTCCCGTCGACATCCACCTGGCCGGGCTGGCGGCCATGGGTGCCCAGGTGGAATTGGAAGGCATCGCCGTGACACTGCGGCGGCGCAGACCGCTCCACGGGGTAGATTTTGCCCTGCGCCTGCCCAGCGTGGGGGCTACCATGACCCTCATGATGGCCGCGACCCAGGCGGGCGGCACAACCATCCTGCGCGGGGCTGCCTGCGAGCCTGAAATATGCGACCTAGCGAACTTTCTGCGTGCCTGCGGGGCGCACATCACCGGGGCCGGTACGCCGGTGGTGGTGATACAGGGCGGCAAGCCTTTGCAGGGCACCGCCTGGACGCCCCTGCCGGACCGCATCGCCGCCGCCACCTACGCCGCCGCCCTGGCCTGCGCCGGGGGAGAGGTGACCGTCACCCACTGCGCCCCCGCCTATTATGCGGCCTTTCTCGACTTTTTGCAGGCGGCGGGCGTGGATGTTGCCCGCCAGGATACCACCGTCACGCTGGCCCGAAGCCCCGCCCGGCCTTTGCGCGGCGGGCAAACGCTTTGCGCCAACGCCTGGCCCGCCTTTGCCACCGATACCGCGCCCCTGGCTGCCGCCGTGCTGCTGACTGCCGACGCCCCCAGCGAGATCTACGACCACCTGTTTGCCCGCCGCTTTGCCTGCGCCGAGGGCTTTACCGCCCTGGGGGCAAGATGCCGCACCGCCGGGCGTACACTTTATATGGACGGCCGCGCAGCCCTGCACGGAGCCGCGGTGACTGCCCCCGACCTGCGCGGCGGGGCCGCCCTGCTGCTGGCTGCACTGGGGGCCGAAGGCGTGACCCTCCTGCGGGACCCCGGCCATATTCCCCGCGGTTATGCCGATCTGCCCGGCGATCTGCGCACCCTTGGGGCCGATTGCATCACAGAAAAGACATAATTTTTCTACGTTCCTGCCAAAAACCGGGCATCCCCCCGGCCCGTATTGGTGGATTCTGCGGTGATGAGGGCATTTTTTTGCAAAATTCTGGCGCAGGTATTGAAATTGACAGGAAAATTTGGTATTCTAATAATCAGTTATATGCAAAAAATCCACGGACCAGTGTGCCCATTTACAGGGCCTGCCCTGGGTCCTGTGCCACTTTAAACAAACACTTAGGGGGATACACTCATGGCATTCGTTCTTGACGAAGAAATGCAAAATGTGACCAACATTAAAGTCATCGGCGTGGGCGGTGGCGGCGGCAACGCTGTCAACCGCATGGTCGAGTCCGGCCTCTCCGGTGTCGAGTTCGTCGCAATGAACACCGACCAGCAGGCTCTGCTGAATTCCAAGGCCACCCAGAAGGTCCAGCTGGGCGCAAAGCTCACCAAGGGCCGCGGTGCCGGCGCTGATCCCGAGATCGGCCAGCGCGCTGCCGAGGAGAGCAAGGATGAGATCTCCAACGCCCTGAAGGGCGCCCAGATGGTCTTCATCACCGCCGGTATGGGCGGCGGCACCGGCACCGGCGCTGCCCCTGTCGTGGCCGAGACTGCCCATGACCTGGGCATCCTGACCGTCGGCATCGTCACCAAGCCCTTCGCCTTTGAGGGCAAGCGCAAGATGAGCCTGGCCGAGCAGGGCATTGCCTCCCTGATGATGCACGTCGACTCTCTGATCGTCATCCCCAACGAGCGCCTGAAGCTCATCAGCCAGGAGCGCATCACCCTGATGAACGCTTTTGAGGCTGCCGACAACGTGCTGCGTCAGGGCGTTGAGAGCATCTCCAGCCTGATCAACATTCCTGCCTTCATCAACCTGGACTTCGCAGACGTCCGCTCCATCATGAAGGACGCCGGCTTCGCCCACATGGGTGTCGGCGTCGCCAAGGGTGCCGGCAAGGCCGAGAACGCCGCCAAGGCTGCCATCTCCAGCCCGCTGCTGGAGACCAGCATCGCCGGCGCACGCGGTGTCATCATCAACATCACTTCCAGCCCGGACATCGGCCTGGAGGATGTCGAGACCGCTGCCTCCATGATCACCCAGTCCGCACATCCCGATGCCAACATCATCTGGGGTACTGCGTTCGACGAGCGCCTGAGCGACGAGATGAGCATCACCGTCGTTGCCACCGGCTTCGAGAGCACCCCCGAGGTCGACGAGCCCATCCAGGCCCATGTCGATGCCAAGCGCGGTGTCGCCCCTGCCCCCGCCGTCCAGCCTGTTGAGGCTCCGGCTCAGGCCGAGGTTGCCCAGCCCGCACAGCGCACCGCTGCCCCGCAGCAGGACATCAACCCCGTCATGCCCAACCCCATCTTCACCCAGTCCTTTGACGCCCAGCCCGCCGCCAAGCAGGCCCCGGCCGAGGAAGAGGATGACGGCGATTACTTTGACGATCTGCTCAGCATCCTGAACAAGCGCAGCTGATCGCCCCTGACTTTAAATTTTCCGCGAGAGGATGTAAAACGCCATGCCATCTGATTCCATGAACATACAGGAGCAGGGGTTCCGCTCCCGTATGTTTGGCGGCTTCGATAAAAATGATGTCCTGGCGTACATGAACACGCTCGCCAACGAAGCCCAGCAGCACGAACTGGAATACCAGGAAAAGCTGCGCCAGCTTCAAGCCCAGCTGGATGATCTGCGCAGCCAGCGCAGTGATGCCGAAGCCCGCATCGAGGCCCTGAAAGCCGAGTTAGCCGCCGCCAACCAGCGGGCTGACCTGGCCGAGAGCAAACGCCACGAAAGCGACGAGCAGCTGCAAAAAGCACAATCCGTCGCTGAAAGCGTGCAGAGCGAGCACCGGGAGATCCAGAAAAATGCCAACATCTGGCAGCTGAAATGCCACGACCTGCAGCAGCAGAACGAAACGCTGACGCAGCAGTTGGCTGCAGCCCGCCAGTTGAACGCAGCCCCGGCCCCCACGCCCGATGTAGTGCGGGAAGCCAAGCTGGAAGCCCAGAAAATTCTGGCCGATGCCAAGCTGTATGCCGAGAGCGCCGAAAAGGAGCTGAAGCAGCAGGCCGACACCCAGAAGTCCCGCATGGCCGAGAATGCCCGGGGCATTGCCTCCGGCGTAATGCTGGTGCGCGACCGCCTGGCACGGGTGGATCAGCGTTTGAGCGCTGCCACTTTGGACCTCGATAACCTGACTCTGGCCATCTACCAGGCGTTGGATGAGACCGAGGCCGAGTTGAAGGAGCTGGGCGTGGAAATGCGCGATTATGCCCAGGGCACCCCGGAGACGGATATTCCCGTGGAGCCGTTGCCCACGGAAAGTGCGCCCGCCGCACCGGTTGTGCCGCAGCCTGTACCCCAGACTCCCCAGCCTGCGCAGCAGCTTCAGCCCCAGGCCGCACCGCCCAAGCCGGAGAAGTTCCGGGTCAAGGCAACGCCGCACCGTGCGCCCGCCAAGCCGGTACGCCGCCTGCGCAGCGTGAACCGCCCAGTATCCCAGCTATTGCAAGATCAGATCGACCGCATGGGCGATAACCAATAATTTGTACATAAACTCCCCGATGAAGATCGGGGAGTTTTTTGTTGCCTCACGCTCCACTTCTGTAGGGGACGATGCTCGTCATCGGCCCGAAACTTTTCCCCATTTCCCTGTAAGATTTTCTCCGTCCCGCTTGTCTATAAGAGTGAAAGGCGCCAAAACAAAAGGAGTTGAAGCTCATGCAAACAAACACCACGCCCACGCTGTTGCAGGCCATCCGGCAGGACCCGGATACCGGGCTGCGGTGGGCCATGCGGGACTACGCCGCGCTGGTGCGGGGCATTGCCCGCCGCATCCTGCCCGGGCACGACCGGGATATAGAGGAATGTACCGCCGATGTATTTGTGGCGCTGTGGCGCAATGCCGCCCGGCTGGAAGCCACCGGCACACCGGTGCGGGCCTGGCTCATCGTCACAGCACGGAATACCGCCATCAACCGTTACCGCGCTTTACAGCGGCACGACACTCTGCCGCTGACCGATGAACTGGCCGCCACCATCGCCGACCTGCCCGCCGACCCGGCCGGGGATGCCGCCGGCGAGCTGGCCGTGCTGGTTGCAGCGCTGGAGCCGCCCGACCGTGAGATATTTCTGCGCAAATACTACCTGATGCAATCCAGCAGGGAGATCGCCGCCGCGCTGGATCTGCGGGTATCCACCGTAAACACCCGGCTGAGCCGCGGGCGCGACCGCCTGCGCCGCCAATTACAGGAAAGGGGTTATACACATGGCTGATCTGCATACATTCTGGAACGAGCTTGACGCCCTGCCCACCGAGGAAACACCGCTGACCGCCGCCGAAAGCGACCGCCTGGCCGATGCTGTACTGGCAAAAGTACATGTCGAATCCGGCGAAGCACCGCGCAAAGAATCTGTACACCGTGCAAAATCCGCCAAGCGCCGCCGTGTTCCTGTCTGGGGCAGGGCACTGGCCGGAGTCGCCGCCTGCATGGCCGTACTGTGCGGGGTCAATACAGTGAATCCTGCGCTGGCCGAGGGTCTGCCCTTTGTGGGGGATGTGTTCATTTTCCTCAACCAGCATGACAGCAAAAACCAACTGAAAAGCGACCGGCTTTCCGGCTATGCCCAGCAGGCCGCAGTGCCTGCCGTACCGGAAAGCCAGAGCGAGACAGGGGAGAGCAGCACCGCCAACCCCTACACCCTGACGCTGAACCAGGTCTACTGCGACGGCCTCTACCTGCGCATCGGCCTGACGCTGACCGCCCCGGACGGGAATGACAGTCTGGCGGGTTACGACTGGCTGGCCCAGAATCCGGGCGGCGAAGGCTGGATCGAGATCTGCCAGGCGCAGGCCGACGGCACCCTGCTAGCGAACGGGCAGGCCCTTTACCCCCAGAACGGTTTTGTGTTTGAAAAAGTGGACGGCCACACCTACGCCGCCGCCATGGACTATGACCTGGCGGACTACAACGGCGACACCGCTGCCATCGACTGCCAGCTGACCGTGGCGGGCTTGACCGGCGTGCAGAATGCTTATGATGCCGACGGCAGCTATCTGCGCACCAGGCTGGATGGCCGCTGGAAGCTGAACTTTACCGTCTCGTCTGGCGATACGGCCAACCGTATCGGTACGGTTTCCGAACCGGAAGTCAACGGCTATACGCTGTCCAGCGTGATCGCTGCCCCCGGCGAGACCCGTGTAACGGTACAGCTATCGGCAGATGCCCCCGAAGGCGCCACGCTGCAGCTGTTCTCCGCGGATGGCCAAAAGCTGCAATGCGCCAGCAGCCGCCCCAGTGCAGACAGCAGCACCGTCAGCTACGACTTTGACGCTGCCCCCGCCGATGCCGCCGGTCTGACCGTAAAACTGGTGGATAAAAACACCGATCCGCTGGTCGAGCTGGCCCAGTGGGACGTCAGCCTGCCGACGGAATAAGCCCTGCCATGAGGCCCACAAAATTTCCTCTTGCACCCGCCTGCGCTCTGTGCTATGATTAGAAAAAACGGATGTATGCGTCTGAATTTTGTGCAAGATGCACGATTTTGGCAACATCCAAAGTTAGCAGGAGGTTTTTACAATGCTTGGATTTACCTATTATACCCCGACCAAAGTCGCGTTCGGCAAAGGTTCGGTCAAAAGAGTCGGCGAGCTGATGAAGCAGTTTGGCGGCACCCGCGTGCTGATCCACTACGGCGGCCAGAGTGCTGTGCGTTCCGGCGTGCTGGATCGCGTCAAGAAGTCGCTGGATGAGGCGGGCATCTTCCACGTGGAACTGGGCGGCGTTGTGCCTAACCCGCATCTGGCCAAGGTGCGCGAGGGCATCGAGCTGTCCAAGGCCAACGGCGTAGACTTCCTGCTGGCTGTCGGCGGCGGTTCGGTCATCGACTCCTGCAAGGCCATCGCTTACGGCCTGGCTGAGCCGGAGCATGATGTCTGGGAGCTGTACGCGGGCCAGCGCAAGGCCAAAGCCTGCTTCCCGGTTGCATCCGTGCTGACCATCGCCGCCGCTGGCTCTGAGATGAGCAACAGCTGCGTCATCACCAACACCGACACCGAGGAAAAGCGCGCCTACGACGACGACCTGGCCCGCCCGAAGTTTGCCATCATGGACCCCGAACTGACCATGACCCTGCCGGACTACCAGACCGAGGCTGGCTGTGCCGATATCATGATGCACACGATGGAGCGTTATTTTGTCAACAGCGGCACGATGGAACTGACCGACGCGCTGGCCGAAGGCCTGCTGCGCACCGTCATGCACAACGCCGAAGTGCTGCACACCGACCCGCGCAACTACGATGCCCGCGCCGAGGTGATGTGGGCGTCCTCTCTGGCACACAACGGCCTGACCGGCTGTGGCAGCGACGGCGGCGACTGGATGCCCCACCTGCTGGAGCATGAGATGGGCGGCATGTTCAACGTCACCCACGGCGCAGGCCTGGCCGCAGTCTGGCCCAGCTGGGCGCGCTATGTCTACAAGGACTGCCTGCCCCGCTTTGTGAAGTACGCCGTCAACGTCATGGGCGTGACCCCCGGTGCCACCGATGAGGAGACCGCGCTGGCCGGTATTGCCGCGATGGAGGAGTTCTATCATCGCATCGGCATGCCCGTCAACTTCAAGGAACTGGGCATCGACCCCACCGACGAGCAGATGGCCGAGATGGCCGCCAGCTGCGCCCGCGCCTGCGGCGGTGCCAAGGGTTCCGCCAAGGTGCTGCACCAGAGCGATATGGAAGCTATTTATAAGATGTTGAAGTAATTGATTGTTTTTGTAGAAAAAGCAGGTCCCGTCATATGGCAGGGCCCCCGTAAAACAGTATTTTGACCTGATAACAAGAAACCCAGAACTGTTGGCTGAATCAGCTGTGCAGTTCTGGGTTTTCTATTGTTTATGAGAGCACGAATCGTTCCGTGGCCACAAATTTTCAATTTTTGCCCCGCGGACAGTTTCTTGTTGGGGCGTACCTGCCCCAACCCCTGCCGGGAACGAGTACGGTAAACTGGAAGCTGTCTAATTCAATTCAAACATCGCCTTTTCATAATCTTTTACATAATAACTGATATTTTTGCGCCCCCGCTGAATAATTGTATGCCCTTCTGCTTCTAATTTTTCTTTCTGCGCTTCTATACCACCAGGATATTTTGCGTTTAACTCTCCATTTGCTTTCAGCGTTCTCCAATAAGGCGTTTCATCCTCAGAGCGCTGATAGCTTGCCCAAGCTGCAATGGATACAAAAATTCCCGCCGTAATAGGCTCTGTAAAATCTGCGCCGTTTTGTTCTGCGAAGTAATCACGAATTTTCCCAACAGTAATTACTTTTCCATAGGGAACGCACTTCATAATTCTGTCATAGTCGATTGGCGGTGCAAAGTACATTCTGTCCCCACCATATTTTTCTATGCTCTTTTCATCCGTAATCGTCTGAAACTTAGGCATGTCCTTACTGTCATGCAACATAGCGTTGAAATCTTTTTTATCTTCATTTGCCATAATAGCCACCTCCTGCTTTAAGCATAGCCTGTTTTTATAAGCCATGCAATGAGGCTGTTTGAATTTTTTTGCTTTCGCAAATTTTAATTTACCGTACTAAACTGAGTATACCATATTCGCTAATGGAAGAACACCTCTATATGGAAGAACCTGGCCGTTTTACTGCGTGCGCATATACGCAGCGATTTTCCCGAAACGCACCCTATGCAGCCGTTTTCCCACCCGGCGGAAGAAGCCCACTAAAAAAGGGCGTTGCCACATGGTGGCAACGCCCGCTAGGCGCGATATGAAATCATTTGTTTTTGGGATGCCCGTTTTCCACAGCGCTGGTGCCCTGCTCCATCAGGTAAGTTGCCGTCAGGTCGGCGATGTGGAGCTTTACAGCGAGGGGATAGCTGTTGTAGGCATCGCTCACGGCAAAGCTGCCGCCGCGGACGGCATCATCAAACCCGCCCATATGCCAGCGGATAGCAATAGCCTCGGCGGTTTTCAAGCGCATGAAATGCTCGATGAGATACACGCTCTTTTCGCCGTGGCCGTAGGGCAGCTGGTCAGCCACCTGGTAAAACGGCACTTTCTCCCATTGGCCGGTGGCGTCGTTTTTCACGTTGCGGGTGCTGACTTTGTAAAAATTAGCCTTGCACAGGTCGTGCAGCAGGGCACAGATGGCGTAGCTTTCGGCGTTTTCGCCCTCGGTGTAAAAATGCTGCATCATCGCGTCGTAGACGTTCAGGCTGTGCATGACCAGGCCGCACTCGCAGGCACCGTGGTAGCGGGTGGAGGCAGGGGCCGTGAAAAAGTCCGTGGTCTCCAGCCAGCTCAGCAGGCGGTCCGCGCCGGGGCGCGTGATGTTTTTATTGTAGATCTCCACAAACCGGGCGCGGTAGTCTTCCATGCGAACCTCACAGTTCCATATCGTTCAGGATGTCTTTCAGGGTCTTGAGCTCTTCCTCCGTCAGGCTGATGCCCTTGGCCATGCGGCTGCCGTCCGGGGACCAATCGCGGATGTCATACTTCGGCGGGTTGCCGTTCCAGCTGACCATGTTCAGCTGGCGCTCCCAGCCGCGGGCGTTGGTAGAAAGCACAGCGATGCGCTCGGTAACTTCATAGGTAAATTCTGCCATAGTTTGTACAGGCTCCTTTTTTGACTAAAATAGTTCATGCACCATCATAGACGATTCTTTTATAAAATGCAAGTGCAAAATCAGTTTTCGCCGCACCGCACTGCCAGCAGGGCAAAGCGGGTCTTAGCGGCGGGCGAGGAGGTGCCGCAGGTGGAAAGCACCAGCAATTGCTGGCCATATGCCGGCGTCACGCCGGTATCATAGAGGGACAGCGCTGTGATGGCGTCCACGCGCTGCTGCCACTCCAGCTTGGTATCCGCATCAAAAAAGGTGTAGTAGGGCAGTTCATCCGCGCCCAGGGTCGTATCCAGCGCGGCCACTACCTGCCAGGCTGCCGTTTCGTAGATCGTGTTAAAGGTAAAGGTGGTGTGTGCTTTGTAAAAATCCTCGCTGCGGTAGCGGGTCAGTTGGCCGAACATCGAACCGTCCGCCATGTTATGGCCGTAGATCAGCCAGTTGGCGGTGGGGGCGTCGGGATCGATGGAGCAGTGCTCGTCCATGAACAGCGTGCCGCCGGTGGCGTAAAGCCGGTCAAAGCCGCGGCGCAGGTAGTACTCGTTGTTGCCGGGGGTCTGCACCACGGGCAGGTCGATGTCAGTGCCGTCGATGGTCAGCCATCCGATGAGGTCGGGGTTCTGCTCGTAGAGGTCGCGGTAGGCAGGCAGTACCTCCTGGATGTGGGCAGCCGGGGCTGCCGGAGCCGGGGTGGCGTGAGCGGCATCGTCGGCATCCAGTGTGGCGGCCAGGGCATCGCGGGTGGCAGCCACCGGCTGCACCGTGATGCTGCTGCCGCGGGCGTTTTCTGCCGTTTCCACCAGCGCAGGGGAGGGGACAGACTGTACCGGAGCTTCCGGCTGGCCGCCGCGGCCTACAGTCTGGCGCAGAAGCAAAGCAGCAGCCGCCCCCAGCAGCACCGTACCAGCGATGCGCAGGGCGCGGACCTCCCGCCGCTGGCGGGCCCGCATGCCGGTGCGCGCCGCAAAGGGATAATAGGCCGAGTTGCCCCGCAGTTTGCGGTAATGCCGCGGCATAGCTTTGCCTCCTCTCCGTTTAAAATCCATCGTCCTCGGCGGACATACGCCGACGATACCTACGCTTAAGTATAAGGCAATACCGCACAATTCTAAGTGCCGATACGGCGAGCGAGGTGCGGCAGCTGCTAAGCCAAAAGCGCAGATAATACTTTGTGTATTATCGAGCATTTTGGCAACGCAGATGCCGTGCCGCACACCGAGCCGCAGCGAGGCGCTTCGGAGCGCAACCGCCGCTTGCGGCGGCTCTTGGCGCGGAGATCCGCCGAAGCGGTGCTTAAGCCGTAAGGCGGGAATTGTGCGGTGTTGCCATAACAAAAAAACGCCCCGCAGGGCGTTGTCCGCTTATATTTTACGAAGCATTAAAAGTCCGGCCGAACAGATCAGGATCAGCCCGATCACACCTGCCAGATACATCACCGGGAAATCCCCGGTCGCGGGGGTCTGGGCGGGGGTTGCGGTAGCCGTGGGGGCTGTCGCGGCCTGCTCACCGACCACATCCACCTTGGCGGGGTTTTCCTTCACCTGCACCGGCTCACTTTTCTGGGTGCGGGAGGTAGAACTGGTGGGGGTCGCCGTGGCGGCACTGGCCGCGGTGCTGCTGTTCAGCGCGCCGCAGGCAGCAAATAAAACGACAAGCGCCATAAAAAATGCAGCGCATAAAAAGCGTTTCAACGCGAAAACGCCTCCTTAAATTCAAAGTACAAAGGCCGAGGATCGGCTATAAAAATGCGCAGAGATACGCGCCATTAACATTTACGTTTTGTACATTGTACCACACAGCGCCCTTTACGTCAAGCAATCGTCACAAAAAGGTAACAAATTGGCAACAAAATCCAGCCGCCGGGCGCAGTTTCCGGCAAGATTTGCCCCTTGCGCCCGGGGCGTAAATGCGTTATAATAACTCTACTATTGTGCGAGATTATGCCCCAGGGGGATCTGCCCCCGTGGGATGGGCGGCGCGCACGGAATATAAAATAAGGAGTTGTAACGATGAAAGGTATTATCCTTGCCGGCGGCGCCGGCACCCGACTTTACCCGCTGACGATGGTCACCTCCAAGCAGCTGCTGCCCGTTTACGACAAACCGATGATCTACTACCCGCTGTCCACCCTGATGCTGGCCGGCATCCAGGACATCCTGATCATCTCCACCCCCACCGACACCCCGCGTTTTGAGGCCCTGCTGGGGGACGGCAGCCAGTACGGCCTGCACCTGCAGTACAAAGTGCAGCCCAGCCCGGACGGCCTGGCACAGGCGTTCATTCTGGGCGAGGAGTTCATCGGCGACGACTGCTGCGCCATGGTTTTGGGCGACAACATCTTCTACGGTGCCGGTTTCTCCAAGCGGCTCAAGGGTGCTGCGGCCAACGCCGCCGCCGGCCGCAGCACCGTGTTCGGCTACTTTGTCAACGACCCCGAGCGTTTCGGCGTTGTCGCCTTTGACAAGGACGGCCATGCCACCTCTATCGAGGAAAAGCCCGCCGAACCCAAGAGCAACTACGCCGTCACCGGCCTGTATTTCTACAACAAGGACGTCGTCAAGATGGCCAAGCAGGTCAAGCCCAGCGCCCGCGGCGAACTGGAGATCACCACCCTGAACCAGATGTACCTGGACGAGGGCAAGCTGGATGTGCAGCTGCTGGGCCGTGGCTACGCCTGGCTGGACACCGGCACGATGGACTCTCTGGTGGAAGCTGCCACCTTTGTGCAGACCGTCGAGCAGCGCCAGGGCATTAAGATCTCGGCCCCCGAGGAGATCGCCTACAAGTACGGCTGGATCACCAAGGAGAAACTGCTGGAAAGCGCCGCCCGTTACGGCAAGAGCCCCTACGGCCAGCACCTGAAGAACGTGGCCGACGACAAGCTGCAGTACTAAGCGCAGAACAGGGGAGTTATCATGAAGATTTTAATTACCGGCTGCCGCGGCCAGCTGGGTACCGAGCTGCAAAAGCAGCTGGCTGCCGAGAGCTGCGTCCTCGGCCCGCTGCCGGAGCGGCTGCGCAAGGCCACCATCATCCCCGTGGATGTGGATGAACTGGACATCACCGACCGTGAAGCGACCATCAACTATATCCGCCGCCACCAGCCTGAGACTGTCATCAACTGCGCGGCTTTCACCAATGTGGATGGCTGCGAGATCTCCCGCGATGCGGCCTACAAGGTCAACGCTCTGGGGCCCCGCAACCTGGCCCTGGCCTGTGAGAAGGTCAACGCCCGCCTGATCCATGTTTCTACGGACTATGTGTTCCCCGGTGTCGCCAACGGCGGCGTCGCCCTGGACGAGTGCGCCGTACCCGCGCCCATCTCGGCCTACGGCCAGACCAAGCTGCTGGGCGAGCAGTATGTCGAGCGGTTCTGCCGCCGCCATTTCATCGTGCGCACCGCCTGGCTGTACAGCTACTATGGAAAAAACTTTGTCAAGACCATGGTCCGCCTGGGCAAGACCCACGACGAGATCACCGTTGTCAATGACCAGCTGGGCAACCCCACCAACGCGGTGGACCTGGCCTACCACATCCTCAAGCTGGCCGTCAGCCACGATTACGGCATCTACCACTGCACCGGCAACGGCATCTGCAGCTGGTATGATTTTGCTTCCGCCATCATGAAGGAAGCCGGCCTGCCCTGCAAGGTGAACCCCTGCACCAGCGCCGAGTACGCCGCTGCCAACCCCGCCAGCGCCAGCCGCCCCGCCTGGAGCGCCCTGGAGAACCGCATGCTGCGCTGCACTGTCGGCGACGAGATGCGCGACTGGCAGGATGCCTTACACGATTTCTTTGCAAACTGGAACGGAGAATTATAAATTATGAAAACCTATCTCGTTACCGGCTGTGCCGGTTTCATCGGCTCCAACTTTGTGCATTACATGCTGGAGAAGTACGAGGACATCCGCCTCATCAATCTGGACAAGCTGACCTACGCCGGCAACCTGGAGAACCTGCAGGACATCGAGGGCGACGCCCGCCACATCTTCGTGCAGGGCGACATCTGCGACAAGGCCCTGGTCACCGACCTGATCGCCAAGTATGACCCCGATTATGTCATCAACTTTGCCGCCGAGAGCCACGTTGACCGCAGCATCAAGAACCCCGAGATCTTCGTCGAGAGCAACGTGCTGGGCACCGTGAACCTGCTGCAGTGCTGCAAGGACGCCTGGTATGACGCCGCCGCCAAGACCTGGAAAGAGGGCAAGAAGTATCTGCAGGTCTCTACCGACGAAGTCTACGGCGCCCTGGGTACCGAGGGTTACTTCATGGAAACCACCCCGCTGTGTCCCCACAGCCCGTACTCTGCCTCCAAGGCCAGCGCCGACATGTTCGTCAAGGCATTCCACGATACCTATGGCATGCCGATGAACATCACCCGCTGCTCCAACAACTACGGTCCCTATCAGTTCCCCGAGAAGCTGATCCCGCTGCTCATCAACAACGCCAAGCAGCACAAGCAGCTGCCCGTTTACGGCGACGGCATGCAGATCCGCGACTGGCTGTACGTTATGGATCACTGCAAGGCCATCGACATGGTCGCCAACGGCGGCAAGGACGGCGAGGTCTACAATGTGGGCGGCCACAACGAGCGCCCCAACATCTTCATCGTCAAGACCGTCATCGCTCAGCTGCATGACCGCCTGAAGGACAAGGGCATCAGCGAGGAGCTCATCACCCACGTGGCCGACCGTCTGGGCCACGACCGCCGTTACGGCATCGACCCCACCAAGATCAAGGAAGATCTGGGTTGGTACCCCGAGACCCCGTTTGAGAAGGGCATCGTGCTGACCATTGACTGGTACCTGGCACACCCCGACTGGATGGCCCACGTCACCAGCGGCGACTACCAGAAATACTACGAGCAGATGTACAAAAACAAGTAATTGCGCTGTGCATTTCTCATTCTCCCAAAGGAGCACCTAATCCGAAATGGCAAATTACAAAGAAGAACATATCCGCAATAACCGCCGTCTGGCACGGCAGATCGTAGGCGGCGTAGCGCTGTTGCTGGCTGTCATTGGTCTTTTCACCGTGTTTGGCTGGGTGGTCAGCCTGCTGCGCAGCGTGCTGGATGATTCCGACCGCCGCAAAGCCTACGAGGACCGCCTGTTCGGTATGGTCATGCTGGACCCGCTGGCTTTCAGCGATGTATCCAGCGTAGACCCCGGCGTTTTCAAGCAGGCCGCCATCTGGGGCACCGTCTATCAGGTGCAGAACAGCGGCGGCAACCTGGACCAGTACGAGCGTGACCCCGACACCGGCTCGGCCATCATCCCCAAGCTGGAGATCGACACCTACATTGCCAACCTGCTGGGGCCGGATTACACCGTGGATGACGGCAGTTTCAGCACCGACGTATTTTCTTATCAGTATGACGAGGAAAAGCAGGGCTACCTGGTGCCCGTCACCAGCTCGGTGGCGCAGTACACGCCGGAAGTAGAGAAGATCTGGAAAGCGGACGGCAAGCAGTATGTGACCGTGGGTTACATTCCCACCGCCACGAACAGTTCCTCCAACGGGGAGCTTTCACTGACCGCGCCCACCACCCCCACCAAGTATATGGATTACGTCTTCACCCAGGGCAGCAACCACGAATGGTACCTGAGCGCCCTGCAGGAGAGTGAGATGAAACCCGAAGCCACCGCCACCCCGGCCCCCACGGCCAATGTACCGCAGGATGCCCAGAGCATGGTGGAAGACCAGCTGGGCAACGCCATGGCCGACACCAGCACCGTGCTGAACGACGATGCCGCTTCGGACACGAGCGCGGAGGAGGACACCTCCGCCGACAGCGAGGATGCCCCGGCCGAGGACGGCGGGGAAGACAGCGCTGACAGCGAATCGGCCGCCGAATAATTTCAAGAGCATGTGCCTTTTGGGGTACATGCTCTTTTGTTTTGGGGGCGATGAAAAATTCTTGGCATTTCCACTCCATCTATGCTATAATCATCTGTATATAGCACGATTGTAGAGGTGTATCATTATGGAAGAACTGCTTCGCATTTTGGAAAAAAACGCCCGTATGCCCATTGAGGATATTGCCGCCATGCTGGATAAGACCCCCACGGAGGTCGCCGCCATGATGGATGAAGCCGCCGAAAAAGGCTACATCCGCGGCTACGAGACCCTCATCGACTGGGAGCAGGCCGGGGTCAACCTGGTCGAGGCTGTGATCGAGCTGCGCGTGACCCCCCACAAGGCCCGCGGCTTTGACGATATCGGCATGACCATCGCCCAGTTTGACGAGGTGGACACCGTGCTGCTGATGAGCGGCAGCTACGACCTGCAGGTCATCATCAAGGGCCGCAGCTTCCAGGAGATCGCCATCTTCGTGGCCAAGCGCCTGTCCCCGCTGGACGACGTGCTCTCTACCGCCACCAGCTTTGTGCTGCGCCCCTACAAGCGCGGCGGCCGCCTGTATCTGCCCGAAGAACCCGATGAAAGAGAGTGTACCGTCCTGTGATCAACTACGATGAACTGCTTGCGCCTGCCGCGAAATCCATGCGGCCCTCGGGCATCCGCAAGTTCTTTGACCTGGCAGCCGATATGCCCCACTGCATCTCTCTGGGTGTGGGCGAGCCGGACTTCAAAACGCCCTGGAGCGTGCGCGATGCCGGCATCCGCAGCCTGGAACTGGGCCGTACCAAGTACACCGCCAACGCGGGCTTAAAAGAACTGCGCAGCGAGATCTGCAACTACCTGGCCCGCCGGTTTGAACTGCACTATAAAGAGGAAAATGTCCTGGTCACCGTCGGCGGCAGCGAGGCCATCGACCTGACCATCCGCGCCTTGGTGCAGCCGGGGGATGAGGTCATCATCCCGGAGCCCTGCTTCGTCTGCTACGAGCCGATCACCCAGCTGACCGGCGGCGTTCCGGTGCACATTGCCACCCGCGCCGAGGATCAGTTCCGCCTGACTGCCGACCAGCTGCGGGCCGCCATCACGCCCAAGACCAAGCTGCTGATCTTCCCGTACCCCAACAACCCCACCGGCGCTGTGATGAGCGCCGCCGAGATGGAGGAGATCGCCGCCGTCCTGCGGGAGACAAACGTTGTCGTATTGTCGGACGAAATCTACTCCGAATTGACCTACGGCCTCGACCGCCATGTGTCCATTGCCTCGCTGCCCGGCATGGCCGAGCGCACCATCGTAGTCAACGGCTTCTCCAAATCCTACGCCATGACCGGCTGGCGGCTGGGCTACGCTGCGGGTCCTGCGCCGCTCATCAAGGTGATGACGAAAATTCACCAGAGCTGCATCATGTCGGCCCCCACCACCAGCCAGTACGCCGCCATCACGGCGCTGCACCAGTGCGACGACCAGATCGAGATGATGCGTGACGAATACAACCGCCGCCGCCGTTATGTAGTGAAATCACTCAACGATATGGGCCTGACCTGCTTTGAGCCGCGGGGCGCTTTTTACGTCTTTCCGTCCATTCAGATCAGCGGCCTGACCAGCAGCGAATTCTGCGAGCAGCTGCTGCGGGAAAAGGAAGTTGCCATCATCCCCGGCAGCGCGTTCGGTGCATCGGGCGAAGGCTACGCCCGCATCAGCTACGCCTACAGCGTGGATCACCTGCAGACCGCGATGAAGCGTATCCGCGAATTTTTGCACGAACACGGATGGGAGAAGTGAGCGCCATGTTAAAACGTTCCGTAACCGTGCTGGCCCCGGCCAAGCTGAACCTTTCGCTGGACGTGGTGGGCACGCTGCCCAACGGCTACCATGACCTGGACATGGTCATGCAGACCATCGATTTATACGAAAAAATCACACTGCGCCGCAGCAATACGCTTTCGCTGACGCTGCCGGGCAGCTTTGTGCCGGTCAACGATAAAAACACCGCCATCAAGGCCGCCGTGGCCTTTTTCCGCTACACGGGGCTTTTGGCCGGTGTGGACATGACCATCTACAAGCGGGTGCCGGTGCGCGCCGGTATGGCGGGCGGCAGTGCCGACGCTGCCGGTGTGCTGGTGGGCCTGAGCGAGCTGTACGACGCCCATCTTTCGATGAGCGAGCTGTGCGCCATCGGCGCGGGCATTGGGGCTGACGTGCCCTTTGCACTGCTGGGCGGCACCTGCCGCGTGCGCGGCGTGGGCGACCTGATGAAGGCCCTGCCGCCCTGCCCGGATTGCTGGTTCGTGGTGGCAATGCCCAGCGTGGGCGTTTCCACCCCCGAGGCCTTTGCCCGGTATGACACGATGGGCAGCCCGGTCCACCCGGACTGCGAAGCCCAGGAGCAGGCCATCCGCGCCGAGGACCTGCGCGCCGTCTGCGCTGCAGCGGGCAATGCGCTGGAGCACTGCTCCGGCGCGGTGGAGACCCCTTCCATCTGTGCCACCCTGCGGGAGCATGGTGCCCTGACCGCCCAGATGACCGGCAGCGGTGCGGCTGTATTTGGCGTGTTCGACGACGAGACCGCCGCCCGCAATGCCCTGGCCGCCCTGCGTCCCAACTACAAGCAGTGCTACCTCTGCCGCCCCACCCACGGTGGGCCGCGTGTCACGGTGCGCCGCCAGATGTTTGAGAAAAAATAGTTGATTCAAATGCTCCCTTTTCGCCCATACTGTCTGCGAAAGGGGAGAACTTGTATGCTGAAAAAACTGGAAAAAAAGCGCCGCGTGCTGGAGCTTGGCTTTGCGCTGGGGTTCGCACTTACGGTTTTACTTACAGCTTTCGCCGCCCACCGCCGCCAGGTAGCCGACCGCGTCTGCGCCGACACGGTGCGGCTGCACATTTTAGCCAACAGCGACACGCTGGAGGATCAGCTGGTCAAGCTGCAGGTGCGGGATGCCATTTTGGCCGCCCTGCCCGACAGCGTTTTGCAGGCCGGCACCACCACCGGAGCCGAAGCCGCCCTGCGGCAGGCGCTGCCCGTGCTGCACCAGGCCGCACAGCAGGCCTTGTACAAAGCCCACAGCCCCCAGACTGCCCGGCTGAAACTGGAACGGCTGGATTTTGCCCCGCGGGATTACGGCAGCTTCGCCCTGCCGGGCGGGCGCTACACCGCGCTGCGGGTGGAGCTGGGGGACGGGAAAGGCCACAACTGGTTTTGTGTGCTGTACCCCGCACTCTGTGTCTCCGGTGCCCAGGCCAAGTACCCCTCCCAGGCCGAAAACGCCCTGGTGTTTGGGCGGTATGAGGTCCGGTTTGCGGTGGTGGACGCGGTGAAAAATTGGATTCAACAGTAAAAAGGAACACTCCATGCTCACATTCATTTTAGGCCCCTCCGGCAGCGGGAAATCCCGGCGGATGCTGGCCGAACTGCGCACCCGCGCCGAAAACGGCCAGCGCAGCCTGCTCATCGTGCCGGAACAGTTCACCTCCTCCACCGAGGGGATGCTCTACCATATTTTGGGCGACAGCCTGTCCGCCTACGTGGAAAGCTACTCCTTCACCTCGCTGGCGGAAGCACTGCTGCGCCGTTACGGCGGTGCGGCCGTGGAGACCCTGAGCGAAGCCGGCCGTGCCCTGCTGGTGCGCCGTGCGGCGGACAGCCTGCTGGACAAAGTCGTCTACTACAACCGCCAGCGCCGCAGCGCCGCTTTTTGCGAGAAAGCCGCCCAGACCATCGAGGAACTGAAAAGTGCCGGCATCACCCCCGATCAGCTGGCCGCCTATGCCCGCCTGCCGGGGGCTGACCGGGAAAAGCTGGAAGAACTTTCGCTGATCTACGGCTCCTACGAGGCCCAGCTGGCCCAGACGGCCATGGATCCCGGCGACCGCCAACAGCTGGCGGCGCAGATGCTGGATGCCAGCTTTTTTGCGGGCCGCGCCGTGTACATGGATGAGTTTGATACCTTCAACGCGCCCAAACGCGCCCTGCTGGCTGCCATGCTGCCGGTGGCGGATGTGACCGTCTGCCTGTGCTGCGATGGCGAACAGGACACCGCCGGGGGCATGGGGCTGTTCAGCGGCGTGCAGCGGGTGATTGCCGGCTTAAAGCGGATGGCCGCCGACGCCAACGTGCCCACCCGCACGGTAGTTCTGACCGAGGACAAGCGCCACGCCGGCGTCCCCGCACTGGCCGAACTGAACCTGCTGCTGGCCGACCCGACCTATACGCCGGACTGCACGGTGGACCCAGCCGCCCCGGCCATCGTCTGCTATGCCGCCGCCAGCCGCCAGGCCGAGGCCAAGGCCGTGGCCGCCGCCATCGCCGTCCGTGCCCGCGCCGGAGTGCCCTACAACCGCATGGCGGTCATCTGCCGCGACACCGCCGGGTATCTTGGCACACTGCGGTACGAATTCCGCCTGCAGGGCATCCCGCTGTTTTGCGACGAAGCCACCACGCCGGAGAACACCGCCCCCGCCCGCGCCGTGCATGCCGCGCTGGACTTGGCCCGCGGCGGTGTCTCCAGCCGCAGTTTGCTGCGTCTGCTCAAGACCGGCCTCGTCGACCTGCCGGAACAGCAGCAGTGCGCACTGGAAAACTATGCTTACACCTGGCCGTTGCGCGCCGCCGATTGGCGTGAGCCCTTCACCCGCAGCGCTGCCGGGTACGCGGGCACCGATAAAGAGCAGGACCGCCAGACCTTGGCGGACGCCGAAGCCGCCCGCGCCTTTATGATGGAGCGGGCCGCAGACTTTCTGCCCCGCACCAAAAACGTTGGGGCCGCCGCGCTGACCAAACAGCTCTACCTATTTTTACAAGCCCTGGGGGCCGAGGACACCCTCAACACCCTGGCCGAAACGCTGCGTGCCCAGGGCCGCCTGCCCGAAGCGGACGAAGTGCTGCGGGAGTGGAACGTGGTCATGGGCCTGCTGAACCAGCTGGCCCTGCTGCTGGGGGACGAAGTGCTCGCCCCCGCCGACTACGCCGAACTGTTCACGCTGCTGCTGCGCACCACCGACATGGGGCATATCCCCCAAAGTCTAGACAGCGTGATCTTGACCACCGCGGGCCGTATGCGCTTGCCGGAGACCGACGCTGTGTTTGTGGTGGGTCTACTGGAGGGTGAGTTTCCCCAGACGCCCGGCGACCAGGGCCTTTTGACCCATGCCGACCGCGACTTGATGATCCATCAGGGGGCCGAACTGCCCGACTGTTTTGAAAATAAAGTCCTGCGCGAGGGCATCTGCTTTTACAAGGCCCTCACGGTGTCGCAGCGGTTCCTTTGGCTCAGCTGGCCCGGTGCCGCCCATGCCGAGGATACTGACCCCGCCAGCGCCGCACTGGCCCCGGTGCTGAACCTGCTGCAGGCACCCTTTGTGCAGCCCACCGCCGCCGAGCTGGCCGCCGCCCCCGCCGCCGCGCTGGATGTGCTGGGCGTGCTGACCCAGGACCCGGCCCAGAGCGCCGCCGGTGCCGCTGTTCGCACCGCGCTGGACGAAGCCGAAAAGACCGGCGAGCTTTCCACCGGGTACGCCGCCGTGGTACGCATTGCCCAGGACGATCCCGATGCGCCCACCAAAGTGCAGAACACCGCCGCGCTGGAAAAGCTGCTGGGACGGGAGCTGCGCATCAGTCCCACCCGGTTTGAAAAATACCAGACCTGCCCCTTCGGCTACTTTTTGCAGTACATTCTGCGGGCCGCACCGCGCCAAAAGGCCGAGCTGGCCCCCAACATCAGCGGCACGCTGACTCACTGGGTGCTGGAAAACGCCCTGCGCCGCCAGGGCGCCGCCTTTAAGGACCTGACGCCCGAGGAATTGCAGGCCCTTGTGGACAGTCTGGTGGACGAGTACGTCACCGCCAATCTGCCCGGCGCCACCGTGCGCATGCAGTATTTAGTGGAGCGTATCCGCCGTAACCTCGTTAACCTGCTGGGGTTCATCCAGCGGGACCTGCGCCAGTCGGGCTTTCAGCCGGTGGCCTTTGAGCTGCGCATCGACGACCGTCCCGGCGACGACCCCGACGCCCCGCGCATCGAGCCGGTGCGCCTGGATGACGGGGCAGGGCACACCATCCGCGTGGTGGGCACCGTCGACCGCGTGGACGCCATGCCGCTGCCCGGCGACGGCCGCACTTACCTGCGGGTGGTGGACTACAAGACCGGCGGCAAGGACTTCCAGCTCAAAGAAGTCTACTGCGGGCTGGACTGCCAGATGCTTTTGTATCTGTTTACGCTGGAACGCAACGGCGATTCGCTGTTTCCGGCCCCTGCCGCCGCCGGCGTAGAATACCTGCTGGCTGACCCTGCACCCGAGAGCGTGCCCCGGCAGGAAGTGTCCGGCGAAGAGGCCGACCTGCAGCCCACCTACCCGCTGAACGGCCTGCTTTTGGATAATGAGAGTATCTACCGCGCCATGGACACCAGAGGGACAGGGGAGTTTGTGCCGCTGAATTTCAGCGCCAAGACCGGACGCATCACCAACAGCAAGGGGAGGCTGGCCGACGAAGCCAAGCTGCGGCGCATCCGCGACCACCTGGACGGCCTGCTGACCCAAATGGCGCAGGATTTGTACAGCGGCGAGATCGACGCCAAACCGCTGTGTTCCGGTGCCCGCAGCCCCTGCACCTACTGCGAGTTCCGCATGGCCTGCCGCCACCGGGACGGCGAGCACGAGCGCACTCCCGCCGTGCCGGACGAACCTTTTGAAGAATGACGAGAACGAGGAAGCTGGCCTATGCCTGAATCTGCCAAGATACAATTTACCCCCGCCCAATCGGCCGCCATTACGGCCCGGGGCGGCAGTTTGCTGGTGTCGGCGGCCGCCGGTTCCGGCAAGACCCGCGTGTTGGTCGAGCGGGTGGTGGGCCTCATCACCGACCCGATCCACCCCGTGGAGGCCGACAGCCTGCTCATCATGACCTTTACCAACGCAGCCGCCGCCAAACTGCGGGCGGACATCACCACCCGCCTGGCCGAGGAAGTGCGCGCCCACCCCGGAGACATGCGCCTGCGCCGCCAGCAATTGCTGTTGCAGCGGGCAGCCATCGGCACGGTGGATGCCTTCTGCCTGCATTTTGTGCAGCAGCACTTTGCCGCGCTGGATGTGCCGCCGGACTTTACCACCGCCGAGGAAGCTGAGCTGGCCCGCATTGAGCAGGAGACACTTTCCGCCGTTTTGGAATCGGCCTACACCGATGCAGATTTCCGCGCCTTTGCGGACCTCTACGACCGGGGCCGCACCGACAATACCGCCGGCAACGCCGTGCTGGAGCTGTACCATTTCAGCCGTGCTCTGCCCCACCCGGCCGAGGTGCTGCAGCAGTTTGCCGCCATGTGGCAGCAGGACACCCCGCCCCAGGACACCCCCTGGGGGCAGAATCTGCTGGCTATCTCTTTGCAGCGCGCTCAGGGCGCCCGCGTCTTGCTGCAGGCTGCGGCCCGCACCGCCGCCAAAGACGAGGCCGCCGACTTTGCTTACACCGCCGTTTTGCAGGAGGATGCCGACCGCGTGACCTGGCTGTGCCAGGTACTTGAGAAAGGCGATTGGGATAGATCCGTGGCCGCGCTGGGCGAGTTCGACACCGCCTGGCGGCGGGCCGGGCGCATCAAGGGCGGCAAGGACGGCAACCCCTGCGCCTTTGCGGCCAGTGAGCTGCGCGCCCGCGCCAAAAAGCAGATCGAAAGCCTGCGCACCGACTTTTTGCTGTGTACCGGCGAGGAATACGCTGCTGACCGCCGCCGCGCCGCGCCCCTGGTGGACGCGCTGGTGCGGGTGACCCAGCAGTTCGCCGATGCCTGCTTTGCCGCCAAGTGCGAAGAAAAGCTGCTGGACTACGCCGATTTCGAGCACCTGACGCTGGACCTGCTGCTGACGCCCGACAACCAGCGCACGCCGCTGTGCCGCACCGTCAGCAGCCATTACTCGGCCGTGCTGGTGGACGAGTATCAGGACACCAACGCCTTGCAGGATGCCATCTACTTTGCGCTGGCCCGGTCGGAAGGGGACAACCTCTTCTTCGTCGGCGACATCAAGCAGAGCATCTACCGCTTCCGCCAGGCCGACCCGCAGGTGTTTGTGGACAAACAGCAGCGTTGGCAGGCTTACCCCCAGCCCGCACCGCAGCCTGCCTCGCTGGCGCTGGATGCCAACTTCCGCAGTGCGCCGGGGGTCATTGCGGGCATCAACTATCTGTTTGAGGTGTTCTTCTCTCAAGGCCTGGGCGGTGTTGCCTACGGCGACGGCCAGCGCCTTGTGGTGGGCAGCAAAACTACCGATTACCGCGGCTTCTGCGAGGTCGATGTCATTGACGGTGCCGGGGCCGAGGGGGACGCCGCCGCCATTGCCGCCCGCATCCGGGAGATGATGGCCGAGGGTTTTGTCGTGCGCGACAAGACCGGCCAGCGCCCCTGCCGCTACGATGATTTCTGCATTTTGCTGCGCGGGCGCGGCGATTTTGCCGTGTATGAAGCCGCCCTGCGCACTGCGGGTATCCCCGTGTTTGCCGATACGGCGGCGGACCTGCTGGACGAGCCCCACATCCGCCCCTTTGCGGCGCTGCTGCGGGTCATCGACAACCCCGCCCAGGACATTCCTCTGGCGGCGGTGCTGCTCAGCCCCATGTTCCCGTACACCGCCGACGATCTGGTCACCCTGCGCGGTGCCTGCCCCGAGGGCAGTTTGTACGGCGCGGTGCTGTACGGCGGCCAGCCCCGGTTTGCGCCGTTTTTGGAAACGCTGGCCGAGTTCCGCCGCCTGGCCCGCACCCTGCCGGTGGACGCGCTGTTGGAGGAACTTTTGGCGCGCACCGGGTACTTAGCCGCCGTGGGGGCCCTGCCTGAGGGTGCCCGCTGCCGGGAGGACCTGCAATCCTTCTGCGCCTGGGCGGTTTCTGCCGGGCGCACCGGCCTGCCGGGGGTTATCCGCGCCATGGATGCCGCCCGGCAAAACGGCGGCCTGACCCAAAGCACCGGCGGTCAGACCCGGCCGGGCTGTGTCAGCATCATGACGGTGCACCGCTCCAAAGGGTTGGAGTTCCCGGTGGTCTTTGTGGCCAACACCTCCCACCAGTTCAACCAGAGCGACGCCATCCGCCCAGTGCTGACCCACAGCAGGCTGGGCGTGGGCGTCATGCTGCGGGCGGGCAGCACCGCCAAGCGGTACAAAACGCTGCCCTACGCCGCGCTGGCCCAGGCCATCCGCACCGAAACGCTGAGCGAGGAGATGCGCGTTTTGTACGTGGCGCTGACCCGTGCCCAGGATGCGCTGATTATCACGATACCGCTGAAAAAGGCAGCCAGCTCGCTGAAAACACCCGCCCTCTGCGCCCACGCCGAGGCCACCGGCCCCGAAGCCATGCAGGGCATGTCCAGCTGGGCGGGCTGGCTGCTGACCGCCGTGCTGCTGCACCCCAGCAGTGACGCGCTGTGGGCCTACACCGGCCTGCTGCCCCACTACCTGCCCACCCGCATACCACTTACTATAAAGGTATTGCCTGCGCCCGAAACGGCCCCCGTGCCGGAACCGGCCCCCGCGCCCGCGCCGGACGAAGCCCTGCTGGACACCCTGCGCCAAAGCTTTGCCTGGCGCAGCCCCCGCGCCCCGCTGCAAAAGATTCCGGCCAAGGTCAGTGTCAGCGCCGTAGCCCACGCCGCGCGGCCCGTGGCGCTGGAGCGCCCTGCCTTTTTGCAAAAGACCGGCATGACCGGGGCCGAGCGCGGCACCGCCATCCACGCCTTTATGCAGAGCGTCCCCTTCGACGGCACCGCACCCGACCTGGACGCCGAGGTGCAGCGCCAGATCGATGCCCGCCTGCTGGATGCAGGCTTGGCCGACAAACTGGACCTGGACCGCGTGCGCCCGTTTTTTGAAAGTGCTGTCTGGCGGCGCATCCGCCACGCCAGGGCCGTACTGCGGGAGGAACCGTTCATCACCGCCCTGCCCGCTGCGCAGATCACCCCCGAAGCAGGGGAGTGCGAGGCTGAGGTGCTGGTGCAGGGCATTGCCGACCTGGTGCTGGTCTACGACGACCACGCCGAAATTTTGGACTACAAGACCGACCGCAGCCGCGATGCTGCCTTTTATATAAAGGAATACGCCGCGCAATTGCAGCTGTACCGCCGCGCTTTTGCCCAGCGTTTGGCTGTGCCGGTGACCAAATTGACCATCTACAGCTTTACTTTGGGGGAGGAGATCGACATTCCTCTCCAAGCAACGCAAAAAAATTTGTAAATTCTCTTGACGTAAACCCGCAGTTGTGGTACTATAGTAGCACCTCTTTTGCGGGTTTATTTTTTATGCCCATTTTCGCGGGCAGCCTGCAAGCGCGAGGGAGGCTTATTAACCGATAATGGAGGTGCCGAACAATGACTGTCAAGATCACCCTGGCCTGCACGGAGTGCAAGCAGCGCAACTACAACAAGGAGAAGAACAAGAAGAACTCTCCGGACCGTCTTGAGATGAAGAAGTATTGCCGTTTCTGCAAGAAGCATACCCTTCACCGCGAAACCAAGTGAGGATAGGAGCTTAGAGATGGCAGACAAAAAAGCGGTTAACACCGCAGCCCAGGCTCAAAGCGACAAGACCAAGAAAACTTCGTTTTTTGGCAAGGTCAAGAACTTTTTCAAAGGCATCGGCAAGTATTTTAAAGATACTAAAGGCGAGCTGAAAAAGGTCGTATGGCCCAGCAAAGCCGATGTAAAGACCAACACCATCACGGTTCTCGTGGTCGTGCTGGTCGCAGCTGTCGTGCTGATCCTGCTGGATCTCATCTTCGGCGGCGCCATCCATCTGATGATCGGCGCCTGAGCGCTTTAAGCGGAGGCAAAGACCATGGCTGAACAAGCATCCTGGTATGTAGTCCATACCTATTCCGGTTACGAAAACAAAGTAGCCCAGGACCTGATGACGATGGTGGAGAACCGCCGCATCCAGGACCTGATCTGCGATGTCAAGGTCCCCACCGAGACCGTCCTGGAAGAAGTCCTGGACAAGCGCGGCAACAAGACCGGCGAAAAAGAGGTGCAGCGCAAGCTGTATCCCGGTTACGTTTTCGTCAAAATGGTCATGAACGACAGCACCTGGTACATCGTGCGCAATACCCGCGGCTGCACCGGTTTTGTCGGCCCTGAATCCAAGCCTGAGCCCCTGAGCGAGGCTGAGGTTGCCAAGATGGGCGTTGAGACCACAGCCGAGCTTACGGTCGACTACAAGGTCGGCGATACGGTGGAGATCACCGCCGGCCCGATGGAAGGTTCCGTCGGTACTGTCGAGGAGATCGACATTCCCGCGCGCAAGGTGCGCGTAAAAATCACCATGTTTGGCCGCGAGCTGCCCGCAGAACTGGAGCTGCATCAGGTCAAACTGTTCTGATATAAATCAGAACATCGCAATTTCCGGTAGAGACCGCGAACAGGCTTTGGCCTGGGGTACGGTTTTTATAGGGCGTGCGGAGGTCGCACGCCCGTGGGAGGTCTGCACCGCAGGCCGCAACTCACCACAAAATTTGGAGGTGCAAGTATTATGGCACAGAAAATCACTGGCTACATCAAGCTGCAAATCCCCGCCGGCAAGGCAACTCCGGCTCCCCCTGTTGGTCCTGCCCTGGGCCAGAAGGGCGTTAACATCATGGCCTTCACCAAAGAGTTCAACGAGCGTACCAAGAACCAGATGGGCATGATCATCCCCGTTGTCATCACCGTTTATGCTGACCGCTCCTTCAGCTTCATCACCAAGACTCCTCCGGCTCCCGTTCTGATCAAGAAGGCTGCCGGCATCGACACTGCTTCCGGCGTGCCCAACAAGAACAAGGTTGGCTCCATCACGCTGGCTCAGGCCGAGGAGATCGCCAAGACCAAGATGCCCGACCTGAACGCTGCTTCTCTGGAAGCTGCTGTCAGCATGATCAAGGGCACCGCCCGCAGCATGGGCGTTACCGTTGAGGGTTGAACAGGAGGGGAATAAGCAATGAAACACGGCAAGAAGTATACCGACGCTGCTAAGCTGATCGAGAGCAGCAAGACTTATGATCCTAGCGAGGCCCTGGAGCTGTGCTGCAAGACCGCTACCGCTAAGTTCGACGAGACCGTTGAGCTGCACGTCCGCCTGGGCGTTGACAGCCGTCACGCCGACCAGCAGGTCCGCGGCGCTGTTGTTCTGCCCAACGGCACCGGTAAGAACGTCCGCGTTATCGCCATCGCCAAGGGCGACGCCGCCAAGGCCGCTGAGGCTGCCGGTGCGCAGGAGGTCGGTGATGACGATCTGATCGCCAAGATCGCCGGCGGCTACCTGGACTTCGACGTTCTGGTCACCACCCCCGACATGATGGGCCGCGTTGGCCGTCTCGGTAAGGTCCTGGGCCCCCGTGGTCTGATGCCGAACCCGAAGGCCGGTACTGTTACCCCCGATGTTGGCAAGGCTGTTACCGATGCCAAGGCCGGTAAGATCGAGTACCGTCTGGACAAGCAGAACATCATCCATGTGCCCATCGGCAAGGCCTCTTTCGGCGCCGAGAAGCTGATGACCAACCTGGATACTGTCTTGGATGCCATCGCCAAGGCTAAGCCTGCTGCCGCCAAGGGCCAGTACTTCAAGAGCGCAACCATCGCCACTACCATGGGCCCCGGCGTCCGCGTTGCCACCAACAAGTATGGTGTCTAATTTTTCAGGTTTTACTGAGAAAAGCTATTGACAAACGCGCGTTCCCGTGCTATACTAATTAAGCTGTTTTTAAGACAGCAGGTGCCGCAAGGCATAATGAGCGCAAGCTCACCTGCCGAGAAACGTGCGTTTGATTGCAAAGCTATCAAGCCATTTTCCCGGCGACGGGAAGATGGCTTTTTTCTGTATAATCACAAGAAAGCCACTTACCGAAACCAATCTGTAAGTGGAATGAGGTGAAATTCAAATGCCCAGTGCAAAGATTCTGGAATCCAAGAAGGCTCTTGTCAAGGACCTGAACGAGAAGATCGCTGGTTCTCTGGCCGGTGTTGTCGTTGCTTACAACGGCATCAGCGTTGCTGACGACACCAAGCTGCGTAAGGAGCTGCGTGAGGCCGGCGTCCATTACATGGTCGTCAAGAACACCATGCTGCGCCTGGCCGTTAAGGGCACCCAGTACGAGGGTCTGACCGAGTACTTCAAGGGTGACACGGCTATCGCTCTGTCTCCGGAGGATCCGGCTGCTGCTGCTCGCATCCTGTGCAAGTTTGCTGACGCCGACAAGTCCAAGCGCTTCGTCGTCAAGGGCGGCTTCTGCGATGGTCAGGTTATGGACGCTGCAGGTATCAAGAGCCTGTCTACCATGCCCAACCGCGAAGGTCTGCTCTCCATGCTGGCTGGCTCCCTCAACGGTATCGTTGGCGGCCTGGCCGTTGCCCTGCAGGGTATCGTCGACAAGCAGGACGAGACTGCTGCCTGATTTTAGGCACAGCTGCTTGAGCGCCCAGGCGCAGCGCTCTAATACAAACCGCGCCGCTTAAAACATTACAATTTATGGAGGTAACTACCATGGCTTCTGAGAAGATCACTGCCATTGTCGAGTCTGTCAAGACTATGACTGTTCTGGAGCTGAAAGAGCTCGTTGACACCATCTGCGAGGAGTTCGGCGTTTCTGCTGTTGCTGCTGCCGCTCCCGCTGCCGCCGGCGCTGCTGCTCCCGCTGAGGAGGAGAAGACCGAGTTTGACGTCATCCTGGCTGACGTTGGCGCCAACAAGATGCAGGTCATCAAGACCGTTAAGGAGCTGACCGGCGCTTCCCTGATGGAGGCCAAGAAGCTGGTTGAGACCCCGAACGCCAAGCTGAAGGAGCAGGCTTCCAAGGCTGACGCTGAGGACATCCAGAAGAAGCTGGCTGAGGTCGGCGCTAAGGTCGAGCTGAAGTAATTTTAGCTTAACAATAGCTTTTAACACCGTGTGGTTCAATACCGCACGGTGTTTTTGTTTTTGTGGGCATTTTTGTAACATATTGGAAACATAGGACGGTATAATTAGGGTAGATGGTAAAAGCCTCCCTTGTGTGAAGGGAGGTTGCTGCGCGTAGCGCAGACGGAGGGATTGAAGCGTGACGATTATAACCGCATCACAACGCAGACAGGACAATCCCTCAGTCAGCTTTGCTGACAGCTCCCTTTACACAAGGGAGCCTCTGAGTTTCTCGTGTAATAAAAAGGTGGTGTATTTTTATGAAATTGCGTATTACTTGTGCTGCGCTGGCCTGCCCCCTGCTGCTGGCGGGCTGCGCAGCAGGGGAGGGGACTGCTATGTCTAGTTCGGCTGAACCGTCTGTCTCCACGGCGGCGGAACCAGCAATTACGCCGGAGCCAACGGCAGAACCTACACCAGAACCAACTCCCGCGCCTACGCCTAACCCGGCCAGCCTGCTGGAATATACCATGCTGCCGCTGGACAGCACCAAAGAAACACCCGCCAATTTCTGGTGGTATTCCATGTCCCTGCGCGATGATACCGCCAAGGAAAATGCCCACCGTCTGGCTATGGGCCTATACAGCAACGATGTGGAGGAAGTGCGGGCTGCCTGCTCGGAACATGTGCTGACCGACACTTTCCCTTTAGATGACCTTGATGGGCTGAATGTCACGGAAGCCGCCCTGTATGGTGGGGAATATGACAGCCCGTTCCTTTCCCTGACCGTCACTGACCCCGGCAACACGCCGTTTCTGTGCGGACGGCATGAGTATTACCTCTCGTTCGATGCGGACGGAAAAGTAGATTGGCTGGGCCGTTCGCCTTTTTACGAGGACAAGCAAAGCGTGACCCTGGCCAGCTATTACGAATCCCCCAGTGAGGACGTTTCTTTCTGGGGGATCACTTCTGCCGAGCTTACCAATCCGCTGGGGCTGACCTGGGGTCCTGCGTCCCTGCAATGCTATGACGCCTACTGGGTGCTCAACGAGGACGATGATGGCCACCACTACGAGAACCGCAGCGTGCAGGACCTTGGCTCCGTGGAAGCGCCGCCCTACGGCATTACTAGCTATGCGGTCCCGCCTGATGGCAATGTACTGACCGATACCAAGCTGGAAGTCGTATGCGAAGCCCTCAATCAGTTTTTTACCGCGCTGGCCGACGGCAGCTATACAGACGAATTTTACACAACGCCCTGCAACGACGCCCTGATTTCTGCCTGGGATGCCGCTGTGCCGCTGCCCGTCGCGGTCACGCCAGAGGCCCTGCGCAGCTGCGCCTCTCAGGACAACTGGGGTGCGCCGTGCGCCGAGATCTGGGTGCCGCTGCCACAAAACTGCTGGGCGATCATCAAGACAAACGCCCACTACACCGGCAGCGAGGGTATCATCGATGACTCTTTTTCATTCAACTATTACCAAACGGTCCCTGCCGCTTTGGCGGCAGTTTTGCCTCAATAAAGTGTTCACAATTTATTAGTATTTTTACACAAAAAGGCGTTCATATTTTTGTACATTAAATCCGTTTTGTCTCTTTCACAAAACGGATTTTTTTCTTATAATGGTAGCACACAAGATAGGGGAGACATCCACTTTAAGGGAGGCTGCATTTCTTTGGAAAACGAAAAGCCAAAAGGTAATGCGATGGAAAAGCTGGCGACGCTTATCGTCGATAAGCGTAACCTGATTTTCCTTTTATACATCTTTGCGTTGATTTTCTGTGTCATTGCTACAGGCTGGGTCAACGTGGAAAACGACATCACCACCTACCTGCCGGACTCCACCGAGACCCGCCAGGGCCTGACTGTGATGAACGACAACTTCACCACCTACGGCACGGCCCGCGTCATGGTGTCCAACATCACCTACGATAAGGCCGTTCAGCTGGAAGAACAGCTGGAGGACATCGACGGTGTGGACTCCATCGACTTCGACGAGACCTCAGACCACTACAAGGATTCCTCCGCGCTGTTCTCGGTCAGTTTTGACGGCGAGGTCGACGATCCCCACGCCGAGGCCGCCATGGACGAGATCCGCGCCGAGCTGGCCGACTACGACACCTCGATCTACACCGAGGTCGGCTACGATTCTTCGGCGGACCTGCAATCCGAGATGAGCGTTATCATCGTCATCGCCGCCGTCATCATTGTACTGGTGCTGACGCTGACCTCCCGTTCTTACGCCGAGGTGCCTGTGCTCATCATGACTTTTGGTGCCGCCGCCTTGCTGAACATGGGCACCAACTTCCTGTGCGGCACCATCAGCTTCATCTCTAACTCGGTCACGGTCATTTTGCAGCTGGCGCTGGCCATCGACTACGCCATCATTCTGTGCCACCGCTTCAGCGACGAGCACGAAACGCTGGGCGTGCGGGAAGCCTGCATTGCCGCGCTTTCCAAGGCCATCCCGGAGATCTCTTCCTCCTCGCTGACCACCATCAGCGGCCTGGCCGCCTTGGCGTTCATGCACTTTGGCATTGGCCGCGACCTGGCTACTGTGCTGATCAAGGCCATCCTGTTCAGTATGCTGTCGGTCTTTACGTTGATGCCCGGCCTGCTGGTGCTGTTCAGTAAGCTGATCGACAAGACCCGCCACAAGAACCTGGTGCCCAGGATCACTGCCGTAGGCAAGTTCGACGTCAAGACCCGCTACATCGTGCCGCCCATCTTTGCGGTGGTCATCATCGCGGCAGCTGTTTTTGCGAACCTGTGCCCCTACTGCTACACCTACACCGACCTGGTCACCGCCAAGCAGAGTGAGCGTCAGGCCGCCTACCAGAAGATCAAGGGTGAGTTTGGCACCAGCAACATGGTGGCCATCATCGTACCGGCGGGCGATTACGAGTCCGAGGGCAAGATTTTGGCCGAGCTGGACAGCTGCCCCGAGGTCGACTCTACCCAAGGTCTGGCCAACATCGAAGCCATGGACGGCTACATGCTGACCGACGCCCTGACCCCGCGCCAGCTCTCCGAGCTGGCCAACCTGGACTACGAGATTGCCAAGGCTCTGTATGGTGCCTACGCCGTCGAGCACGACGAGTATGGCGAGATCATCAACGGCCTGAGCGACTACAAAGTTCCGCTGTACGATATGTTTATGTTCCTCAAACAGGAGATGGAGGACGGCAACATCACCCTTGGCGGCGATGTGCAGGACACGCTGGACGACCTGTTCGCCCAGTTGGACAAGGCTCAGGTCCAGCTGCAGAGTGACAAGTACAGTCGCTTGGTCGCCTACCTGAACGTGCCCGAGGAAAGCGACGAGACTTTTGCCTTTGTGGACAAGATCCATGACATCGTGGGCAAGTATTATGACAGTGACTACTACGTGGTAGGCAATACCACCAGCGCCATGGACCTGTCCAGCTCCTTCGGCCAGGACAACCTGCTCATCAGCGTACTGTCTGCGTTGTTCGTTATTCTGGTTTTGCTGTTCACCTTCAAGTCTGCCGGTCTGCCGGTGCTGCTCATCATCGTCATTCAGGGCAGTATCTGGATCAACTTTGCGTTCCCGTATCTGCAGCACTCGCAGCTGTACTTCCTGGGTTACCTCATCGTCAACTCTATCCAGATGGGCGCGAACATTGACTACGCCATCGTTATCTCCAGCCACTACACCGACCTGAAGAAAGTCATGCACCACAAAGAGGCCATCGTAGCGGCTTTGAACGAATCCTTCCCGACCATCTTCACCTCCGGCTCCATCCTGGCATCCGCGGGTGTGCTGATCAGCGTGCTGACCACCAACCCCGTTATCGCCGCTATCGGCGAGTGCCTGGGCCGCGGCACCATCATTTCCATCATCCTGGTACTGTTTGTTCTGCCGCAGATCCTGGTGCTGGGCGACTCCATCATTGAGCGCACCAGCTTTGAGATGAAGGGCATCGGCGTGACCACCCGCACTGCCAGCGGCACGATGCACGTCAACGGCCGCGTCCGCGGTTACATCAACGGCGTGGTAGATGCCGAGATCAAGGGCGTGCTGCATGGCCAGTTCAACGCCAGCATCTCCACCGGAACCGAAGTCACAGTGGATGAACCCGATATGTACCTGTCGGAGGGCGACGTGACCGCCACCGACGAATCCCCGAATGAACCTGCCGACACCACGAAAGGGGGCGATGCTGAATGAACACCGAGCTGAACTTCCCGCGCCGCCTGCTGGCCGGGTTGACTGCCCTGGCGCTGCTGCTGATGCTGGCCCTGCCCGTCTGGGCAGAAGGGGAGGAGACCGAGAAGCTGCCGGTCTCCATCAACAGTGTGGAAGACCTTTTGCAGCTGGTCACCGACTGCCGTCTCGACTCCTGGAGTGAGGACCGTACGGTGGACCTGAACACCGACCTGGATCTGACCGGCGTTGACTTTGCCGGTATCCCCACCTTCAGCGGCACCTTTGACGGCAACGGCCACACCATCAGCGGCCTGAGCCTGGTGGACGACGGCTCGGTGACGGGCTTCTTCCGCTACATCCAGGCCGACGGCGTGGTACATGATCTGACCATCCGAGGCCGCTCGATGCCCTCCGGCAGCCGCACCACCGTAGGCGGCATCGTAGGCAGCAACGCCGGTACACTCATCAACTGCCGGTTCGAGGGCGTTGCCTCCGGCGCATCCATTGTGGGCGGCATCGCCGGTACCAACCTGAGCAGCGGCACCATCAACAACTGCACCACCACCGGCAGCGTCTACGGTGCCCACTTCATCGGCGGCATCGTGGGTGAAAACCACGGCACGGTCATCAACTGCGGCAACGACGCCAACGTCAATACCACCGTCGACCAGAACGAAGTTGACCTCTCGGAGCTGACGCTGAACGATCTGATTGGCACCGAGAATGCCGCTGACATCACCGACATTGGCGGTATCGCCGGTACTTCCTCCGGCGTGGTCCGCGCCTGCCTCAACCGCGGCACCGTGGGCTACCTGCACATCGGTTATAACATTGGCGGCATCGTGGGCAGCCAGACCGGCTATGTCGAGGGCTGCGTCAACTACGGCCCCGTCTACGCCCGCAAAGAGGGCGGCGGCATCGTGGGCCAGATGGAGCCCAGCAGCACACTGCTTTACTCCCAGGACACCCTGCAGGAGTTGGGCGGTGAGCTGGAGACCCTGCAAACGCTGGTCAATCGCGCCTGCGATGACGCCAGCGCGGCAGGCAGCAGCCTGAGCAACCAGCTCAACGACCTGCAAAGCCGCATCACCGGTGCCCGCAACGCCGTGGACACCCTGCTGGACCAGACCAAAAACGGTGTTTCGCTAAGCACCCAGACCATCAAGACCGACCTGAGCGCCCTGATCAACGGCAGCCTTTCCGGCTCTGAAAACAATCAGGGCAATCAGCATTGGGACCTGGATGTCACGATCCCCACACCGACACCGACCCCACTGCCGGATGACGACACGCCGGTCGAGACCCCCACCCCCGAGGAACCGTCCCAGCCGGATACCCCCGCCACGCCGGCACCCGCACCCGATCCGGTCGTCCCGGAGCCGGAAGTGCCCGCTGAAACACAGCCCGACACTAGCGCCGAGGCCGACTATTCTACTGACACCCAGGCCATGGACGAGGCTGGGCGCGTCGTGCACGGCCAGCCTGATCTCTCCATCGACATCAATCACAACGGTTCCGGCAGTCTAGATGCCAGCGCCGTGGCTGGCGCGGATGGTTCGCTCTCGCTGACCATCCCCAGTATTTCGGTGGATTCCGACCGCATCACCGCCGCCAAGAATGACTTGAGCGGCAGCCTGACCAGCATCACCGATACGGTCAGCGGCCTGAGCAGCGACACCAACAACAACCTGCAGGCCCTCATCAACGACATCCGCGCCATCACGGCCCAGATGAACAAGATCGGCCAGACGCTTTCCGGCGCCAGCCAGAACGTCACCACCGACACGGACGACCTCATCAACGATGTCTCGGACGAGGACACCGAGGAGGACGTGGAGGGAAAGGTCACCAACTGCATCAACGAGGGCAATGTCAACGCCGACATCAACGCCGGCGGCATCACCGGTGCCATGGCCCGCGAGAACGACCTGGACCCCGAGGATGACTTTACCATCGATGGCAGCCAATCGCTGAACTTTACCTTTAAATCCCGTGTGGTCGTGCGTGACTGCACCAACTACGGCACCGTGACCGCCAAGAAGGAAAACGCAGGCGGCATCGTGGGCAGCATGGAGATGGGCTCTGCCATCAGTTGCTACGGCTTTGGCGCCGTGGACGCCGAGGACGCCAAGTGTGTGGGCGGCGTGGCTGGTTCCAGCAAGTCGATCGTGCGCGAAAGCGGCGCCAAGTGCCGCCTTTCCGGCTCGAAACAGGTCGGCGGCATCGTAGGCAGCGGCAAGACCGTGGAAAACTGCCGCGCAATGGTCGTCATCGACACTGCCACCGAGCAGATGGGTGCCATCGCCGGCTATGTGGAGGACCCGCTTGGCGGCGATGTAACCGGCAACACCTTCGTGGACGAGGGCTCCGCCGGCATCGACGGCGTGAGTTACGCCGGCATCGCCGAGCCGATGAGCTATGATGACTTCCTGGCACAGGGCGATGTGCCGCTGGCCTTCTCGAATCTGACGCTGCGCTTTATGGACGGCGACACGCTGGTGGCCCAGTGTGACGTACCCTACGGCGGCAGCCTGGCCGACGAGGATGTCCCCGTTGTGCCCGCCAAAGAGGGCAGCTACGGCGAGTGGGACACCACCGATTTTAGCAGCATCACCTTTGATATGACCATCAACGCCGAGTATTCGCAGCTGAACACCACCCGCGAGAGCAGCGCCGAGCGCGACGGCCGTGCCATCCTGCTGGTGGAAGGCACCTTTGCCACCACTGAGGCCCTGGACCTGACCGAGAGCAGCGACGCACCGGCAGCGGTGGGCAGCCATCTGGAGAGCTGGAGCTTCGACATTGACGGCGATACCAGCCATACGATGCGCTACCTGGCCCCGGACGGCCCGGACAATGTGGAAGTGTACCTGCAGACCGCGGACGGCTGGCAGAAGGTGGACACCCCCGTGGACGGCAGCTACCTGAAGTTCACCGCTCCCGCTGGTACCACCGGCCTGGCCGCTTTCCGCCTGCCGGAAAGCAAGGTGCCGCTGATTGCTGTCTGCACAGGCGGTGCCGCGGCGTTGATCCTGGTATTGGCGCTGATCCACAAAAAGCGCAAAGCCCGCAAGGCCAAGAAAGCCGCCAAAAAGGCAGAAGCGGAAGCGAAAGAATAATTAGTCAATAAGTAGCAGGGGAGCCGCACATTCGTGCGGCTCCCTTTTTAATTTTGTGTATACGTTCTGTAAGGGTGGATGCGGGCATCGACCCCTACATGCAGCCAAATCATTTATAAACAAAAATCGAGCAGCCCGCCGAAACGGGCTGCTCGGATTTTTTGTGCTTGTGAATACCAGACGCGCGAATTAGTCGCTCACGTAGGGCATCAGAGCCATATAACGGGCACGCTTGATGGCAACCGTCAGCTCACGCTGATGGAAAGCGCAGGTACCGGTAACACGGCGGGGAATGATCTTGGCGCGCTCGCTCACGTACTTGCGCAGGCGGGGCAGATCCTTGTAATCGATGTGCTCGACGCGGTCAACGCAGAAGGAGCAAACCTTCTTGCGGCCACGATGCATCGGACGAGAAGAACGATCCATAGCCATTGTGGAAACCTCCTTGTTAGAATGATACTTTCGATTTTAGAACGGCAGGTCGCCCTCATCCTCGATCAGTGCAAAGTCGTCATTGCTGCCGGCAGAATAGCTCGGCGCAGGGGCGGCCTGTGCAGCGGGACGGGGAGCGGGGGCTGCCGTGGGTGCGCCGTAACCGGCATCACCCATCGGTGCGGCGTTTGCGGATTTGGGAGCGGCAAAGTTGACGTTGTTGGCCACGATCTCAATCGCGGTGCGGTTGTTGCCGTTCTTGTCCTGATAGCTGCGGCTCTGCAGACGGCCGTCAATGGCGATCAGAGAACCCTTCTGGAAATACTTGCAGACAAACTCTGCCGTGCGATCCCAGGCGACAACATCCAGCCAGTCAGCCTGACTCTGGCCGTTGGCGTCACGGCGTCCGCGATCACAGGCGATGCGGAACGACGCAACGTTCTTGCCCGTCGTAGTCTGGCGCAGCTGCGGGTCCGCGGCAAGGCGGCCCATGATTGCAACAACATTCAGCATTGGTTTACTCCTTACTCCTCAACAGCAAGAGTCATGCTGCGAAGAACGCCCTCGGTGATCTTGAAAACGCGGTCCAGCTCAGCCGGGAAATCGGGCTCGCTGGTGAAGCTGATCACCGTGTACACACCCTCGGTCTCATCGTTGATGGGGTAAGCAAGACGCTTCTTGCCCCAATCATCAACAGAATCGATCGTACCATTCGCTGCGATCAGGTTCTTGAACTTGTTGATCAGAGCGTTGGAAGCCTCTTCGTCGAGGTTCGCGGTGGTAACCATCATGGTTTCGTACTTTGCCATATTCTGTAGCACCTCCTTTTGGACTTTTGGCCTTTCGACTTATGCGAAAGGCAAGGATAACTGTGCTGTTCTCAGCACAGCAATTTATTATATCAATTTCCATGCACTTTGTCAAGGCACAAATCCTGCGTTTTTGGCCCTGTCGCGCAGATTTTTTTGCGCTTGTCAAACGCGGGCGCGGGTGGTAGAATTTTGTCTATAGGGGAACAAAAGGGGGATACCTGTGCAAAATTTAATCTTCAGCTTAAACGCCACCCTGCCGGTGTTTTTGACCATGGTGGCGGGCTGGCTGCTGCGGCAGTGGGGCTTTCTGCCCAAGGAGTTCTGTAAGACGGCGGACAGGCTGACCTTTAAAATCACACTGCCCATCATGCTGTTTTTGGACATGTCGGCGGTGGATATCCTGCATGATTTCCGGCCTAAGTTTGTGCTGTTCTGCTTTGCGGCCACGCTGGCCGGCATTTTAGTGGTCTGGGGCGCAGCGCATGTCCTGATCCGTGATAAGTCCATCGTAGGCGAGTTCGTGCAGGCCAGCTACCGCAGCAGTGCGGCTGTACTGGGCGTGGCGTTCATCCAGAACATCTACGGCACGGCGGGCATGGCCCCGCTGATGATGCTGGGCAGCGTACCGCTGTTCAACATTTTTGCTGTGCTGATTCTGATGCTGGAATCGCCCGAACAGAAAGGTGCCCCCTCGCTGAAGCAATTGCTGAAAGGCGTGGCCACCAACCCGATCTTGCTGGGCATTATCACCGGCACGGTGTTTGCGCTGCTGCCGGTCAGCCTGCCTGCTGTTGCCACTAAAACGTTGAACAATCTGGCCTCCGTCACCACCCCTCTGGCGCTGCTGTCCATCGGTGCAAGTTTTGAGGGGGCCAAGGCCATCAAAAAGCTGGTGCCCACGCTGGTAGCGGCCCTGCTGAAGACCGTGGGGCTGGCGGCGGTGTTTGTGCCGGTGGCTGTGGTGCTGGGGTTCCGGAATGAGGAATTGATCGCGCTGCTCATTATGCTGGGCAGCCCCACGACGCCCAGCTCTTACGTCATGGCGAAGAATATGGGCCATGAGGGTGTGCTGACGTCAAGCTGCATTGCCACCACGACACTGCTCTCGGCGCTGACGCTAACGGGGTGGATCTTTCTGCTAAGGAGCGGGGGATACTTATAATACGGTGCCTCTCATTTTGTAGGGGAGGATGCTCGCATCGACCCGCGGGCGGATGCAAGCATCCTCCCCTACAATGCTGCGATAAACGAAACCTGCGCCCTGTGTGAAAGCAGAGCGCAGGTTTTTCATTTCTCCTTTTTCGCGTAGACGCGCACACAAATGGTGTAACTGATGGCATAAAGCACAGTAGTCAACAAGAGCGACAGGGCAATTATGCCCGCTATAAGGGCGGTTTTGGCTTGCAATGCGGTATTCATGCCGGCAATGCCCACCTGCGTCTGGTTTTGTAGAATCTCCTGTGCGGCAAAACACGCCCCGAAAACGATAGCAAACACAATGACCATTAAATATGCGCGGGATTTGGCTGCCCCGAAGCGGTAGGTGATGGGCATGAGCAGAGCGTTCGTCAGCACCGAGACTTCGGCGCAGGCCAGAATGCCGAGGGCGTACTCGGCCCCACCAACGCCTGCCAGCAAAACCAGCGCCAGCGAAAGCGCCGCGCCGATGGCCGTGCTGGCCGCGCATAGAAGATATTTGCTGGCGATGACCTGCCCCGGCGTCACCGGCAGGGTAGCGGCGTAGGCGTCCCAATGGGCCTGCTCGTCGTAGTTGATGGTCGAGGCCACGTAGATGCCCCATACCACCGTCATGGCATAGGCCAGGTAAGCCTCTCTCGTGACCAAAATGAGCACTCCGTACAGCGCCACCAGCAGCAGAATGTTGCCCTTGAAGCTGCGGGTCATAATGCTGATGTCTTTATACAAAAGTCCTTTCATTGTGCATCCCTCCCGCTATAAAAGCGCATGATGTCATCGATGCTGGCACTGTCGCAGACGGCATCGGGCAGGGCGGTATGGGCGGCGGTGCGGTCCTTGACCAGCGTTTCGCAGCCGAACGCCCCGCGTCGGGTGTAGACGGCACAGCCCTCGGGCAGGCGGGCAAGGTCGGTCTCGGCGCAGCGCAGCAGGCCGTATTCCTGCAGCAGATCGTCCTTATTTTCGCAGAACAACAACTGGCCGTGATGCAGGTAGGCGATGGCATCGGCGACCTGTTCCAAATCGCTGGTAATGTGGCTGCTCATCAGCACGCTGTGCTGCTCGTCCTGGATGAAGTCCAGCAGCAGGTCCAGCAGTTCGCCGCGCACCACAGGGTCCAGCCCTGCGGTGGCTTCGTCCAGGATCAGCAGCTCCGGGTCGTGGGCCAGGGCGGTGGCAAAGCTCAGTTTCATCCGCATGCCGCGGCTGTACTCTTTAATTTTTTTGCTGCCGTCCAGCTCAAAACGACGCACCAGCGCGTCAAATTTCACAGTGTCCCAGCGCTTGCCAAAGATGCCCGCCATGCTTTTGCCCACGCAGGCAGCGTTGAAGCAATCAGGGAAATAGGCATCCTCAAACACCACGCCGATGCGGGCGCGGATGGCGGGGTCGGCAGGGGAGCCGCCCAGCAGTTCCACGCTGCCGCCGGCCGGCCGGATGGCCCCGCACAGCAGTTTCAGCGCAGTGGTCTTGCCTGCACCGTTCTCACCGATCAGGCCCAGGATACTGCCCGCCGGGACCGCAAGGTCGACGGGACCCAGGGCAAATGTTTTATAATGTTTCGTAGCACCGCGCAAAGCGGCGGCTGTGGTAAGCATAGTTCAGCCCTCCCATAAAAGGCGCAAGGTCTCGGCGACCTCCTCATAGCCGATGCCGCCCAGCCGCGCAGCGTCCACCGCGCCCTGCAGGCAGTCTTCGACTTTTTTCAGGTGTTGTTCATGCAGCAGGGCGGGATTCTGGGGTGCCACAAAGCTGCCGCGGCCCGGCTGGGTCACGAGGAAGCCCTCGGCCTCGAGGTCCTCATAGGCGCGCTTGGTGGTAATAACGCTGATACGCAGTTCTTTTGCCAGTAGGCGGATACTGGGCAGAGCGTCCCCCTCATGTAGTTGGCCGGACAAGATCTGCTGCTTGATCTGCCGTGTGATCTGCGCGTAGATCGGCTCCTGTCCGCTGTTGGATAGGTAAATTTCCATTTGTGAGTACTCCTTGTGATCGAACTGTACACATTCGATATATACAGTATATACGCAGTATACACAGTTGTCAATAGGCAAACAAAAATAAAAACCAGACAGGCCCGGTGGTGAACTGCACCCCATTTGTTGGACAGTATGGTATACTGTTTAGGAAATGGGGTG